>Ga0233424_10002225_pt1 | contig 14353 bp, 11 predicted proteins | sample Watercolumn_Towu_FD_181011 | JGI IMG/M metagenome (GOLD analysis project Ga0233424, IMG submission 181011) | Freshwater microbial communities from Lake Towuti, South Sulawesi, Indonesia - Watercolumn_Towuti2014_125_MG | ecosystem: Environmental > Aquatic > Freshwater > Lake | place: Indonesia...
ATGGTTGGCCCGGCACCACGAGGCGCGCTGCGCCAACGGTGGCGACGAGGGCAAGCGCGACGAGGCCCATGCGTCTCGGGCGAAGAACGAGGTCGTCATGGAGGGCACGCAGGGCGAGCGTGACGACGCCGACGGTGACCGCGACGTAGACGGCAATCCCGGCAATCCCGATGGTGTCGAAGGCTCGCGAGCCGAGGCCGAGCGCCTGCAGCTTCTCGGCATCCTCCGGCGTGACAACGTCGCCGGCACGCACCACGAGGTCACCGGCCTCGACGATCACCGAGACGGGTGCGACGCGGTCGCGCGCCTCCTTCCGCACGCGTTCGGTCTCGACGTCGTTGACGAGGACGTTTGGGCGGAGGTAGGTGGACAGGAGGTCGGTAAAGACGACGTTCTGTGCTTCCGTCAACTGCATCGCTGCCTGGGCCACGAGGGACGCCCGACGTTCGGTGATCTGCTCGACACGCAGTCGTTCGCGGACGTTCTCGTCGAGGGCGCGCAAGGTTTCGGCGGCGACGGTGCGCCAGTCGGCGTCATTGAGTGACAGGATGGCGTCGATCGACTCGGCGGTGAGGGCGGGTTCAAGGCGAGCGGTTCGCTGGCGGCGTGTCTCGGGAAAGGCGAGGGGATCGCCCTTGATGGCCGAGACGTTGCGGACGAAGTCGGCGGCCCGCCCACGGAACTGGCGCAGGAGGTTGCTGTCGTAGTCGTAAATGGCTGGGCTCTGCGCGGCGGCTTGGTCGCGGGCGATGCGCGTGCGCACCTGGCTCACGAACATGACGCGACGCGGCGCGCGGATCGTTTCGGCGACACTGTCGCCGGCCATCTGCGCGATGCGCCCCGCAGCAGTCTGCCACCCGATCAGCGGCACCAGAAGCAGGACCAGCCCGACCGCGAAGGCAAACGCCGTGGCGCGCCGCTGCCACGCCGCGCGCACGATAGTCCGTGGCGGCCGGAAGTTTACAATCGTCGCCTCCGGGTCGTCCGGTACGGCGGTACCGGCTTCCGGGGTGAAACCCCGTGCCCGGCGATCCCAAGGGAGCCACACCACACGCGTGCCGATCAGGTCCTAGGCGTCGGGGCCGCGATCACGTACCCCACGTCTCGACGCCGCGATTGTCCCACACACCCGGAACATGATCAGGGCGCGGCGGCCGCCGCAGCTAGCCGGGAGGCCAAGCCATTGCCCGTCCACCGAGCACATGCACGTGCAGGTGGCCGACCGACTGGCCGCCATCCCGACCTTGGTTCACGACCAAGCGGTACCCGGAGTCCTCGAGCCCGAGGCTACGGGCGACGTTCGCAGCCACAACGAGGAGATGCCCGGCCAACGCCGCGCCCGCCTCATCGACTTCGGCGACGCCGCCAAGGTGGTGCACGGGTATCACCAAGACATGGGCGGGCGCTTGTGGAGCAACGTCGTGGAAGGCGACGGCGTGATCATCACGATGGAGAACCTTCGCGGGGATTTCACCGTTGGCGATCCGGCAGAAGATGCAGTCGGACACGGGGAAGCCTCCTCGATTGCAGCGCCCCACAATGGCACGATCACGCCCATCCTGGATCGACGGCCTGCGCAACCGCGATGATCGCGGCGGTTTCGCTGCGCAGGATACGTGGCCCGAGGGTGGCCGTCGCCGCCCCGGAGGCGCGCAGCTCCGCAGCCTCTTCCTTTGTAAAGCCGCCCTCGGGGCCGACCCAAAGTGCGAGTGGCACCGCCGGGCCGTGCGATGCGATGGCGGTGCGATACGAGACGACGGTCTCGTCCTCCCAGCACGCGACGCGCATGGAACCGGGTGCGCCGACGACGAGTGACGCCCGGAATGGCATGGGATCGTGGATGACCGGGACAACGGTACGGCCGGACTGCTCGGTTGCCTCGACGGCGATGCGACGCCACCGGTCCGGGCGCCCCGACACCGCAACGGATCTGGCGGTCACGACCGGAACGATGCGGGCAACGCCGACCTCGGTCGCCTTCTGGACGACCCAGTCAAACTTGTCGGCCTTGAGAAGTCCGAGCACGAGCGTGACTGGGCGCCCCTGATCCGGGGCATCGACCGGCACGAACCCGCCAAGGGTCACCGTAGCCCGTGCAGGGGTTGCACCTTGGTCGAGGGTGGCACACCACGAACCGCCCGTGCCGTCCATGATTTCGAGGTGGTCACCGGGACGAAGCCGCAGCACGCGTGAAACCTGGTGTGCCACGGGAGCCGGCAGGGGGACGACGGTGCCGGACGTGGCGCCGTCGAGGGGGACGACGAAGCGGTGGGCGCGCGGCATGACTTCGTCACCCGGCGCTACGGCCGGCGCCAGACGATGGTGACCCAGTCGCCGCGTTCGTGCCTCGCCGCCTGATGGAGCCCGGCAGCGACGAGTGCGTCGGTGGCGATTGCCTCGCGGTCGGCGATGATGCCGCTCGTCACCAACCACCCGCCCTGCCGAAGTGCGCCGGCGAGGGCGGGCGCACGTTCGGCGATGACCCGCGCAACGATATTGGCAAGGATGCCGTCGTACGCGGATTCGGGCGTGCGCCCGGGCACAGGAGTGGTCGCGGCGATTGGCTCACCGAGGGTCGCAAGCTCAACCTCAACAGACCCCCCAACGCCGTTGAGCTGCGCGTTGTGCGCAGCGGCGGTCACGGCAATCGGATCGACGTCCCAGGCGTGGACCGGCGACGCCCCGAGGCGGACCGCGCCGACCGCCAGAACACCGGAACCCGTGCCGAGGTCGAGGACAGCTCGTCCGGCCACCTCACCGGCGTCGTCCAGATCCTCAAGGCACGTCAGGACGGTCTGGGTCGTCGGGTGCAGGCCGGTACCGAACGCCATCCCGGGGTCGAGTTCGAGTATCCGGTCACCGGGTGCCGGCTCATACGCCTGCCATTCCGGCTTGATCACCCACGTTCGCCCGATGCGCTGGACGGCGTAGTGACGCTTCCAGGCGTTTGCCCAGTCGTCCTCATCGACCCACCGGAACTCCAGTTCGTCCATCGGCGCGAGCTCGAAGGCGCGCAGGAGTGCGACGCGGCTCTCGAGGGTCTCGCGTCGGGAAGCCAAGGCGGCATCGTCCGGGAGGTAGGCGCGCAAGCGGCTGTACCCGGACGGGTCGGGAAGGCTCTCGTCGGCCTCCTCGCCCCGGACGAGGTCCGGTTCGACGACGACGGCGCCATCGCTTGCCTGGTCGAAGAGCGCGGCAAGGGCCTCGGCGGCCTCGGCGGTTGCCCGGATGCTTGCCTCAAGCCATCGCGCGCGCGCGCGCGGTACCGACGAAGGGTGCGCCTTGCCGGCGTCACTCGTCATCGGAGTCGAGGCCGAGGGCGTCCTTCATCTTGTCCAGGATGCCCTTCGGCTGGGGCTTGCGACGACGCTTGCCGCCGCCGGGGCCGATTGTCGCAACGTCATCTGCGTCCCGAGCTTCGGATGCCGACGCCCCAACGCCCACCGGTACCGGTTCGAACGTATCGGCAAGGTCGTGGAAGAGTTCGCGCTGACGGTCGGAGAGGCGCGAGGGGATGTCGATGCGGGTGACGAGACGCAGGACGCCGCGACCGCTGCGCTGCAGGCGTGGCGCCCCCCGGTCGCGCAACGAGAAGACGTGGCCGTGCTGCGTGCCGGCGGGCACACGAAAGGTCTCTTCGCCTGCAAGGGTGGGAATCTGCACGTCGGCGCCAAGCACCGCCTGCGCGACGTTCAAGGACAACTCGTAGATGAGGTCGGCGCCATCGCGACGGAGCTTCGGGTGCGAGGCAACCCGCAGGCGGACGTACAGGTTGCCACTCGGCCCACCCCGTTCGCCGCCGTCTCCCTGTTCGCTCAGGCGGATCTCCATGTCGTTGTCGACGCCTGCCGGCACGGTCACGGTGAGTTTGCGCGTCTTGCGGACGCTGCCGCGACCGTTGCACTCGGTGCACTTGTGCGTGACGACCTGTCCGGTGCCACGGCAGCGTTCACACGGCGTGACGTTGACGAACTGGCCGAAGATGCTCTGCTGGACCCGGCGGACCTCACCGGACCCGCTGCACGTGGTGCATCGGGATGCGGGCTTGCCGGGTTCGGCGCCCGAACCGTCGCAGATGAGGCAATTCTCCCACCTCGGGATCTCAATCTCCTTCTCGCACCCGAAGACCGCCTCGTCAAAGGTGAGGTCAAGGGTGGTGCGAAGGTCGGCACCGCGCGTCGCACCGGGGCGACCACCGGCGACACCGCCGCCACCGAAGAACTGGCTGAGGATATCCCCCATGTCGAAGGGGAAGCCTTGCGCGCCGCCTGGCCCGCCCCCAGCGCCGCGCATGCCCTCGTGGCCATACTGGTCATAGACTTGGCGCTTCTGGGGATCGGAAAGAATCGCGTACGCCTCCGACAGCTCCTTGAACTTCGACTCCGCGTCGGGTTCTTTGTTGACGTCGGGGTGGAGCTTGCGCGCCAGGGTGCGGTAGGCACGCTTGATCTCGTCCTCGGCCGCGCCCCGGGCGACGCCAAGCGTCTCGTAGTAGTCGCGCTTCTCCGCCATCTGGCTATTCTCCGGGATGGGTGGTGCCGGTTGCGTGGCCCACCGGATCCTCATGACCGGGATGGGCGGCGTTGGCAGACGGCGGTGCCCCCGGGTTCAGGTCGCGCAGGAGGTCGCGCAGGGCGCGCATCGCCGTGGAGAGCAGGCGAGCGTCGTCACCGTCGACGGCCTCGCGCACCGACGTGGCCGCAGCCATCACCTCGTCGCGGGTCTCTTGCGGAAGGATGTCCCCGGCCGAGTCAAGAAAGTACTCGGCGTGATTGAGCAAGGCGGACGCCTGGTTGTGCGCCTCGATCCGGTCACGCCGCTTCCGATCGGCCTCGGCCTCGTGAGCGGCCTCGGCGATCATGCGCTCCACCTCGGCATCCGGCAGGTGTGCCGCGCCGGAAACAGTCACCACTTGCTCAATTCCGCTCGCGCGCTCACGCGCCGAGACCCTGAGGATGCCGTTCGCATCCATATCGAAGGTGACGTCGATCTGCGGGACGCCGCGCGGCGCGGAGGGGATGCCGTCGAGTTCAAACTTCCCGAGCAGCGAGTTGCCATCGACGAGTTCGCGTTCGCCCTGAAACACCTGAATCTCCACCCGGTGCTGCCCATCGGAAGCGGTCGAGAAGGTCTGGGTCCGGCTCACCGGGATGGTGGTGTTGCGGTCAATCAGGCGGGTGAAGATGCCGCCGAGGGTGCGGACACCCAGCGAGAGCGGGGTCACGTCGAGGAGCAGGAGGTCGCCGACATGACCGGACAGGATGCCCGCCTGGATCGCGGCTCCGGCGGCGACGACCTCATCCGGGTTGACGGTCAGTTGCGGTGCCTTGCCGAAGACGCGGGTCACCAGGGCTATGACCGCGGGCATGCGCGTCTGGCCCCCAACGAGGATGACGTCGTCGATGTCCGCGGCGGTCAACCCGGCGTCCGCGAGTGCGCGTTGGCACGGATCGACAGTGCGTTCGATGAGATCGCCCGTGAGTTGCTCAAGTTTCGCGCGCGTGAGGATGACCGCGAGGTGCTTCGGGCCCTCCAGATCCGCCGAGATGAACGGCAAGTTGATCTCGGTCTGCGCGATGCCGGAGAGTTCGATCTTGGCTTTCTCGGCAGCTTCGCGCAGGCGTTGCAGGGCCATGCGGTCCTGGCGCAAGTCGATCGAGTGCGCGGCTTCGAACCCTTTGGCAAGCCAGTCGACGACACGCGCGTCGAGGTCATCGCCCCCGAGGTGCGTGTCGCCGTTGGTCGCACGGACCTCGACGATGCCGTCGCCTATCTCGAGGACGGAGATGTCGAAGGTGCCGCCCCCGAGGTCGTAGACGGCAACGCACCCCTCCCGACGCCGGTCGAGGCCGTACGCAAGGGCCGAGGCGGTCGGTTCGTTGACGATTCGCAAGACCTCGAGCCCGGCGATGCGCCCGGCGTCGCGGGTCGCCTGCCGCTGTGAATCCGAGAAGTACGCCGGCACGGTGATGATGGCCCCGGTCACCTCCTCGCCAAGGTACGACTCTGCGTCGGCCTTTAGCTTCTGGAGGACGATGGCCGAGATCTCCGGAGGCGCGTACTCGCGTCCACCGATGGCGATGCGGACATCGCCCGATTCGCCTGCCACGACCGAGTAGGGGACGCGGGCGCGGTCGCGCTCGACATCCGGCGACTCGAACCGGCGCCCCATGAACCGCTTGACCGACGAAACGGTGTTCTCGGCGTTGGTGACGGCCTGACGCTTGGCCATGGCGCCGACCAGGCGCTCCTCGCGGCGCGTGAAACCGACGATTGACGGGGTGGTGCGGGCACCCTCGGCGTTCGGTACGACGACAGGCGAACCGCCCTCGAGGACGGCGACGCACGAGTTGGTCGTGCCGAGGTCAATGCCAATGGTGCGACTCATCTGGAATGGCTAACCGTCAACGTGGTCGTTCTGAGATGCGTCCGCATCGTCCTCCGGTGACGGTGCAGGCTTCGGCCCAACGCGGACAAGGGCAGGGCGCAGGACACGCTCGTGCAATTCGTAACCCATCTGGTAGATCTCAACGACGTGGTCGTTCCCATCTCCGGTGTCCGACGCGACCGCCTCGTGGAACCGCGGATTGAATGGCTTCCCGTGGGCCTCGATTGGACGCACCCCGTACCGTTCGACAACGGCCTGAGCCTGACGGTCGAGCATCATCAGGCCCTCGATCCAGGTGAGCATGCGCAGGGAGGACGGCAACGACTTCCACGCGCGATCGAATCCATCGAGGATGCGGAGGAAGTCGGCGAGGACCTGCGCCGAAGCGTACTTCTGCTCGAGGTCACGATCGAACTGGACGCGACGCCTGAAGTTGGCGAGGTCGGCTTGGGCGCGTTGCCACCGGTCGAGGTTCTCGGCGGCGCGGGCCTCAGCCTCGCGAGCCTGCGTCCGTGCCTCCTGGAGTTGCCGTTCGAGTTCACGTACTTCGGCACGGCCGTCTCGAGCGGTGGGTGCGCCGTCGCCGACGGGTGGGTTGTCATCGGTCATGGACGACCTCCTCGAACGACCGCGGGGCGGACCCCGTGGCCCAGTCGTGATGCAGGACCTCCGTCATCAGCCGCGCGACGAAGCGCACCGCGGGCACCGCGACGGCGTAGGGGAAGCGTGACGGGCCGAGCACGCCAATGAAGCCGAACGACTCCCCGGCGGTCCCGTAGTGCGTCATCACCACCGAGCACTCGCGCATCCAGTCCCACCGGTTCTCCCGGCCGATCACGACATGGACGGTGCCGATTTCGACGGGCTCCCCGGGCACCGGTTCAACGGTCGGGAGGAGCACGTCACGGAGCGCTTGTGGGCGCTCGAGCAACTCGACGATGGCGCGGGCTCGATCGTTCCGGGCGAACTCTGGTTGGTCAAGCAGTTCAACAAGTCCAGCATGATAGACGTCGGAGTTGCGCGAGTCGACTTCCTTGACAATACCCACAATCTGTGCAACGACGAACGACTCGTCAAGACCGAGCGCGTCCTCGGGAATCTCTGCGAGCCTCGCCTCGAACTCCGCCCGGGTACGCCCTGTCAAGAACGGGTTGAGCCGAGCGGTCGCGACCGACAACCGCGACTGCGTGACCCCTTCCGGGAGGGCGACGAGCTGCTGCTTGACGGTGCCGTCAAACAGGACCACGATCACGAGACCGAGGCCTTCCTGCATGTGGACCGCCTCGACGTGCTTCAGGCGGGCTTGGCTCGCGTGTGGCGCCGTGACGATGGCGGCGGCTTGCACCCCTCGGGACAGCGTGGCGGCAGCGAGTTGGAGCCACTGCTCGCGCACCAGTGCGACTTGGTGGAACTGGTGGCGGATGGTGTGGCGTTCGGCGCGAGACAGGTGTCGCTCCGCCATCAGGCGCTCGACGAAGTACCGGTACCCGAGGTCGGAGGGGATGCGCCCGGCGGAGGTGTGCGGTTGGCAAATGAAGCCGCGCGTCTCAAGTTCCGCAAGCTCGTTGCGGACGGTGGCCGAACTCACACCAAGACCATGCTCGCGCACAAGGGTCTCGGATGAGACAGGAACGGCATGGCGCACGTACTGCTCGACGACGGCACGCAAGATGCGCGCCTGCCGTTCGGTCAGGTCAAGGTCGGGCGCAGGCCGGCTCTCCACAGGTGTCAATCCCCCGGCGTCACGTGCATCGGCGGCGCCAGCGGGGCAATCGGGCGTCGGGCAGTCCCGCAGGGCGAGTGCCAGCGCATCGAGGATAGCAAAGTGCCGGGAGCGTGCCTTGGCACCGTCGCGTCAGTACGCACTCGAGTCGCGAAGGAGCAGGAGCGCAGTCCGGAGGATGATCTTGATGTCCAGCCAAAGCGACCAGTTGTCGACGTAGTACAGGTCGTACTTGGTGCGCTCCTCTATCGGCACGTCGCCGCGCAGTCCGTTCACCTGCGCCCAACCGGTCAGACCGGCCCGTTCACGCAGGCGTCGCAGGTAGTCCGGCACGCTTTCGCTGAACTGCGCCACGAACATCGGGCGCTCCGGGCGTGGCCCGACAACGCTCATGTCGCCCACGAGGACGTTGATGAACTGTGGCCACTCGTCGATCGAGTGCCGACGCATCCACGCGCCGATGCGCGTGCGGCGCGAGTCGTTCGGCACCGTCCAGAACTGTCCCGTCTGGCGCTCCGCGTCGTGGAACATCGACCGGAACTTGATGGCGTGGAATCGCTTGCCGTCCTGCCCGAGACGCTCCTGCGCGAAGAAGACCGGCCCGGGCGATTCCAGGCGCACAATCGCCGCGAGGACAAGCATCAGGGGCGCGGTGAGGGTGAGGATCGTTGCCGAGAACGCGATGTCGAACGCCCGCTTCACCGTGCGCTGCCACCCTTCCAGCTCACTCGCGCGAAGCGAGACGAGCGGCAACCCCTGGAGGTTCACCAGGGAGGCATCGTTCACAAGCGTTTGGAAGAGGTCGGGATAGACGCGGATGCCGACCGGCTGCCCCTCGCACCGGTTGACCAGCTCCAGCAACTCAAGGTTGGATAGAGTCGGATCGGCGAGGATCAGTTCCTGCGGTTGGTACGTCGAGAGGACAAGGTCGATCTGATCGAGGGTGCCGACAACCGGCGTGGCGGCACCCGCCGGGACACCCCCGAGGGGCAGGGCGCTGTCAACGAAGCCGGCAACTCGATAGCCGAGGTGCGGGAAGCGGTCGAAGTGGCGTGCCACGCGCACCCCGGCGGCTCCGGCACCCACCACGAGGGTGACGCGTACGCCCGTCCCACGTGAGGCAAGCCACCCGCGCCAGCGTACCCAGAGTAAGCGACCGACGAACGACAGCCCGGTGCACGCGACCCAGACGTAGCCAAGCAGCAGCCGGGAGTAGTCGGGCCACCCGCGGATCGCGAACGACGCCGTGGCGACCGCCGCCACGAGGGCAACCAGCATCGCCGTCCCGATCAAGAAGGCCTGGTCGACCGCATTGACCAGTTGCCGGGCACGGTAGAGGCCGTACGCGCCGAAGGCGGCCCATGCGAACGGCACCGAAAGCGCAAGGAGGCTCGCGTAGCTGCGGAGGGTGTGGACCTCCTCGGCGACGGGGAACTGCAGGACGAAGCGCACGATGTACGCGAGGAGGAAGCCCAACGAAATCGCGATGAGGTCCACGACCAGCAGGAAGGCGGGCGACAGGGCGACGCGCATCCATGGCGCCAAGGCGACACCGTGCTGGACACGGCCGTCCGCCGGCGCGGGCCTCCCACCAAGCTCGATGCCCAATCAATCCCCCCGCGAACGCGCACGGCGCCGTCGATGCGCCCCTCGTTCAGGAAACGTGCCGATGTGCCGGCGGGCGCAGGCGATCGCGCACGATCGCCAAGGCCCCGAGGCAGATGATCCCCGCCGAGACGGCGATATTCACCACGGGTGACGCGTCACGCGCGCGGTGCTTCCAATGAAACAACATCATGGCGCGGTAAAACTCGTACGTGCAGCGCAGCGGTCGGCGACGGCTACTCTGACCCTTCAGGTGGGTCACGACCACTGAGGGGACATATCGGGCGCGCCACCCAGCCTCGCGCACCCGCAGGCACAGGTCAAGGTCCTCCCCGTACATCCAGTACGTCTCGTCGAAGAGGCCGGCAGCCTCGAGGGCTTCACGTCGGACGAGCATGAAGGACCCCGCGACGGCGTCCACATCACCTTCCACGTCCGGGTCGATGTAGGTGAGGTTGTACGCACCAAAGCGCCGGTTCCCTGGGACGAGCTTCGGCAGGCGCAGGAAGTGGTAAAGGGCATTCGCCGGGGTCGGGAACGACCGGCGCGCCGACAGGTCGTGCGAGCCGTCGGCGCGAACGAGCTTTGGCCCGACGATTCCGACTCCCGGATCGGCATCGAGTGCCGCAATGGCGAGCACCAAGCCGTCTGGCGGCACTTCCGTGTCCGGGTTGAGGAAGAGGATCCGTTGACCGGTCGCGCGACGTGCTCCAAGGTTGCAGGCGGCGCCGAAGCCTGGGTTCTCAGGGGCCTCGATGACGATGACTTCCGGGTCGGTGCGCCCAAGGTCGGCGCCGTTGCCATCGGTGCCCGCGTCAACGACGATGGTCTCGAGGCCGAATGGCGCGTCAGCGCACCTGAGCGCGTCGAGGCAACGCCTAAGCAGGGAGGGCACGTGGTAGGTCACGATCACGACCGAAAGCCCGGGTGCGTTCGGACGCGTCATGGTGTGCCACCAAGTCGACGGTCATGCGGAAGCTCCCCGCGCGACCACCGCCACCAGACGCCGACGGGATACCCGATCATCTTGGCAACGTCACCCACAACCCGCACGACGGGCACCCACGGCAGGGCGGTTACCGCTTCCGAGGTCGACTGCGAGTGTGAGAGGAGCCGTGCCACGGGACGGTTCAAGTAGCCAACGGCGCCGATGGCCAGCAATCCCGCCGAGGTGAGACGGAGCCGATTGCGTTTGATGGCGAGGGCAAGGAGCACTCCACAGACGTACGCGCCGTACCGGACCGCATGGCGGCTGGCGAAGAGTCCCGCCTTCCCATCACCGCGCGCGTAGCGGTAGTACTGGACGAAGAACGCCTGCACTGTCGACCGCGGACGGAACCGGACGACCGCCCGAGGAACAAACCGAAAGATCGCTCCGGCGCGACGCATCGCCATGTCGAGGACGAGGTCCTCGCCGTAGTCCAACCACGCCGGGTACCCCTTCACCGTATCCAGCGCAGCGCGGCGGAAGGCCACCGAACGGCTCGAGGGCTGAAATCGTGCAGGGTCAATATCCTCGACCGCCGGCAATGTTGTCGCCGAGAGTGCCCGCTCCCAAGGTGACCTTGGCGCGCCGACGAAGAACCCGCTTGCCACATCGACGTCCGGCGAACGCTCAAGGACCCCCGCAAGGCGAGCCAACCACTCCGGGTGCAAGACCGTCCCCGCGTCGATGGCGGCAAGGACCTGCGCCCCGGACCGTTCCACGGCGACGTTGCGGCCAGCGGCGATATTCGCCCCCGGCTCAAGGTGGATGTCCACCGGGAACGCCGAATCAGCCGCCGCTTCCCTGGCCACCGACACGGTGGCGTCGGTGGAACCCCCGTCAACAAGGACCAACGACCCTGCCACGAGCGTTTGAGTCGCGACACCTCCAATCAGGTCAGCGACCGTCGATGCCTCGTTGCGAACCGTTGCAATCACGGACGGCGCGGTCGCTGCCGGCGTGAGGGCACGCACGTACGCGTCCACAAGACGGGGGACGATGATCCCCCAGTCGTGACGCACGGCGGCAAGGCCCCGCGCGGCGGCTGCAACACGCCCACGCTCCGACCGATCACCCAGTAGATCGATGACCGCCCCGGCGAACGATCCGGCATCGTCGGCGAGCCTCCCGTGGACCCCGTCGATGATGCCGGACCCCGCGGCCCCAAACGTCGTCGCGACGACCGGCACGCCCGCAGCCATCGCCTCGAGAACTTTGAAGCGGGTGCCGCTTCCCATCCGCACCGGGACCACCGCAACCCAGGCCGACGCGAGACGCGCACGCATCTCGGCCTCCGTCAGGTAACCCGTCACCTCAACACCAGGCGAACCAAGTGCGCGAACAGCGGGAGCGGGATCACGTCCAGCAAGCACGAGACGCACATCCGGAACCACCGCCCGCACCGCAGGGAGGATGTTCCTCGTGAACCACACCGCGGCGTCAACATTCGGCCGGTAGTCAAGCTTGCCAGCAAAGAGCAGCGTGGGTGCGGACGCCAGCACGGGTGAACCGAACGAAGCGACATCGATGCCGTTCGGCACGACGATGGGAGCAAGCCCGGGCACTATCCCCCGCAGAAGCGAAGCATCCTCGTCCGACACCGTCACGATGACATCTGCCGCCGCCGCGTACAACCCCTCACGACGACGCAATCGCCGCGCCTGGACGAGGGAATAAATCCCCCGCGGCCAGCGAACCAAAGACGCCAGATCAACGGACGCCGCGGAACGTTGAAGATCAAATTCAGCGTTGTGGTCGTCAAATACCAGGATCGGCGTGCGGCAATCCGCACCGGACCACGGCGCCCGCTGCCACGCCTCAGCGCGCAAGGCATCCGGACCAAGCGCGACGTGCGCAACCTCAAAGCCCTCAAATTGGATGGCGTCGTACTGCCGCGCGGCAACCATCTCGGCAAACGCATCAGCAAACGGCACCGAACGCAAACGCGTCGCCAAGTCCGCCTGCCCCGACACGAAATCCAGCAGCCGACGCCCGGTAGGCCTGATCGGCCGATCCACAACCCGGACCGACCCAAACATCGCACGGGCAGGATCGGAAAAAACCGCACTTGAACGATCACCAAAGGCAAGCAGATCGACAACTGCCCCAGCCTCAACCAAAGAGCGGGCCAACCGCGCGTTACGGAGTGCCGTCCCCTGCGACGCCGGCCACGGGACCTGCGGCGCAACAACAAGGACGCGCCTTCGAACGAGCGGCAGACCATCGACGCGCACGGAACCGGGCCTATCCATCACTATCCAGCACCATTAACCCCGTCCACAACATCCACCGTGCGTGTGCCGCCGAACGGTATCGCACAGGAAAGAACGAACCGGGCGATGGCGGCACAGCATGTGAGGGCGCACGCATCACGTCCTGACCCCAAGCAACCACCGGACACCACCGCCCAATCTCACACGTCCTGCAACGAAGCACAACCCCCGCACCCAGACGGTCACCACGAGAAGCCATCATGCGGCAACCGGAAGCTTGCCTACTAAACCGCACACACACATTCGCCGCTACATTGCACTGTCGCTTCACCATCCATGAAAACCGTAGTCGCGGACGCGCGAGCAACACTGACCAAACGGAACGCCCATGCTGCAAGTACTATCCCCTTACCATTTCGACCTGGAGACGACCAACTGAAACATTCCTGCGAAAAGGACCAGTACTCTTTTAGGGGAAGAGAAATCACCGACCCGCCGCACTCATGTGATGTGGTCCTCAGCAGGAACGGTTGCCCAATGACCTCCGTCGCATCCGGAAATCAAGTCGACCCGGATAGTCAAGATCTACCGGGCATCCAGCGCTGTCAAGGTCAAGCACGGCGCCGGTAGCAACACTCACCGGAGTTATGTCACCAACTCCCACCAAAACCGAGCCGTGACCAGCGCGAAACACACGCCTGGTAGACAACGACACCACCATTCCACCCAAGCTTGCATAGCTATTATCAAGCACTAATCACTGACGGCAATGATCGCCAGCCTCCCATCCCATACGCGCGTTCACGACTTGTGAATGCCTTTCTTGACGTCTTGATACCAGTGTGCCCGCCCGAGTTTCTCCTATGCATCTCCTCCACGCCATTTGTCAAGCTCTGACAATTATTGTCAATGTGCGGTGAGCCGCTCAGTGATCAGTGCCCGGTACCTTATTTTGACGATCTGCCGTGACGGGTGAAGCAAACCGGTCCAGCAAGTCGCGCGCACTGAACATAATAGTAAAGGTACGTACCTCACTGGGCCAACGCACGAACTCCTGGAGGCAGGGAGCAGGTGCGTCCCCAGGTGGCATTTGGCGCGACACGATGACGGGGAGGTCAGGTCCGAACCCTTGACACCGTCCCTTGAAGCAGGAGTAGAAGGTCGGCAGGCGCGGATTGTGCGGACCCAACTAGGAGTTCCTCCGGACCACATGAGTTGCAGGCGTCGCCCGCACGGTTTCCCAGTTACTGCAGAAGCCCAGATCGCAGTTGTTCGCACTGCTTCGGGGAAACGTCATCTGGGCGCCCAGTGACTTGCGCCATCGGGAAGCCCGGGTAGCGCACGATGCCGGATTGCTACGCGTGTACCGCCCGGAAGACATCAATCGTTTGCTGCGCGGCTGCCGTCCAGGTGAACATCGCGACACGCGTGAGGCCTCG
>Ga0233424_10002229_pt1 | contig 14335 bp, 9 predicted proteins | sample Watercolumn_Towu_FD_181011 | JGI IMG/M metagenome (GOLD analysis project Ga0233424, IMG submission 181011) | Freshwater microbial communities from Lake Towuti, South Sulawesi, Indonesia - Watercolumn_Towuti2014_125_MG | ecosystem: Environmental > Aquatic > Freshwater > Lake | place: Indonesia...
CCGCTTGAGCCCCGATGCCGGCACCCAGCGCACCCGCACCGCCGCCATCCGCCCAGTTCACAAGACTTGGAGACAAGACGAGATGTTCAAAAAGATCCTGATCGCCAACCGGGGCGAGATCGCCTGCCGAGTGGCTGCCACCGCCCGCCGCCTCGGCATCCAGACGGTCGCCGTCTACTCCGAGGCCGATGCCAACGCCCAGCATGTGAAGGCCTGCGACGAGGCCGTGCTGATCGGCGGCCCAGCGCCGCGGGACTCCTACCTGCAGTGGGAGCGCATCCTGGCCGCCGCCCAGGCCACCGGTGCGCAGGCCGTGCACCCGGGCTACGGCTTCCTGAGCGAGAACGAGGCCTTTGCGCAGGCCTGCGCCGACGCGGGCGTGGTGTTCATCGGCCCGCCGCCGAGCGCCATCCAGGCCATGGGCCTGAAGGCCGAGTCCAAGCGGCTGATGGAAGCGGCCGGTGTGCCGCTCGTGCCCGGCTATCACGGGGCCGACCAGGACCCGGCGCTGCTGAAGCGCGAGGCCGACCGCATCGGCTATCCCGTCCTGATCAAGGCCAGCGCCGGCGGCGGCGGCAAGGGCATGCGCGCGGTGTTCAGCGCCGACGAGTTCGACGCGGCCCTGGCCTCCTGCAAGCGCGAGGCCATCAACAGCTTCGGCGACGACGCCGTGCTGATCGAGCGTTATGTGCAACGCCCGCGCCACATCGAGATCCAGGTCTTCGGCGACACGCAGGGCGACTGCGTCTACCTCTTCGAGCGCGACTGCTCGGTGCAGCGCCGCCACCAGAAAGTGCTGGAAGAAGCGCCCGCGCCCGGCATGACGCCCGAGCGCCGCGCGCAGATGGGTGAGGCCGCCGTGGCTGCCGCCAAGGCCGTGGGCTACGTGGGCGCCGGCACGGTGGAGTTCATCGCAGAACAGGACGGCCGCTTCTACTTCATGGAGATGAACACCCGGCTGCAGGTCGAGCACCCGGTGACGGAAGCCATCACCGGCCAGGACCTGGTGGAGTGGCAGCTGCGCGTGGCCGCCGGCCAGCCGCTGCCGCTGAAGCAGGCCGAGCTGCGCATGCATGGCCACGCCATCGAGGCGCGCATCTGCGCCGAGAACCCCGACGGCGGCTTCCTGCCGGCCACGGGCACGCTGGACGTGGCTCGCTGGCCCGCGCACGTGGCCTTCCAACGGGGTGATGTGCGCATCGACGCCGGCGTGCGCGAGGGCGATGCCATCAGCCCCTACTACGACTCGATGATCGCCAAGCTCATCGTCTGGGGCGAGGACCGCGCCCAGGCGCTGGCCCGGCTCGATGGCGCGCTGCGCGACACCCACATCGTCGGCCTGCACACCAATGTCGCCTTCCTGCGCCGCTGCGCGGCCACGGCCTCGTTCGCCGGCGCGGACCTGGACACCGGTCTGATCGAGCGCGAACGCGCCGTGCTGTTCGACCAGCCCGGCCTGCCGCTGCGCGTGAGCGCGGCTGCCGTGGTCGCCCACACGCTGGCGGTGGAAGCCAGCACCCAGGGCACCGACCCCTGGAGCGCCCGCGACGGCTGGCGGATGTTCGGCTCGGCCACCCGCCGCTTCGACCTGGAAGCCGCCGGCAGCCACCATGAGGTGCTGCTGGCCCGCCACCACCGCGGCGGCATGACGCTGACCGTGGAAGGCGAGGCCATCGACTTCGCCGTGCAGTCGCTGGACGCCGAGACGCATGAACTCTTGCTGGGCAGCGAGCGCCTGCGCGTGAAGACCTACGCCCAGGGCGAGCGCGTCGCCGTGTTCGGCGCCAACGGCTCGGCCGTGCTGACCGAAGTGGACGTCATCGCTCACGCCGGCGATGGCGCCACCGAGGGCGGCCGCCTCACCGCCCCGATGCCGGGCAAGCTGGTGGCCTTCCTCGCCAAGGCCGGCGACACCGTCACCCAGGGCCAGCCCCTGGCCGTCATGGAGGCGATGAAGATGGAGCACACCATCTCCTCGCCGCGCGACGGCAAAGTCGCCGAGCTGCTGTTCGCCGTGGGCGACCAGGTGGGCGACGGCGCCGAGCTGTTGAAGCTGGAGGCCTGAGCATGACCCTCCCCACCCACGTCAAGCTGCTGGACGTCGGCCCCCGCGACGGCCTGCAGAACGAGAAGGCCAACGTCGCGACCGAGCACAAGGCGCGGCTCGTCGCGATGCTGCAAGACGCAGGCCTCCAAGAGATCGAGGTCACCAGCTTCGTCAGCCCGAAGTGGGTGCCGCAGATGGGCGACAACAGCGCCGTGATGGCCGCCATCGAGCGCAAGCCCGGCGTGCGCTACTCGGTGCTGGTGCCGAACATGAAGGGGCTGGAGCCCGCGCTGGCCAGCCGGCCCGACGAGATCCTGGTGTTCACCGCTGCGAGCGAGGCCTTCACGCAGAAGAACATCAACTGCTCCATCGCCGAGAGCCTGGAGCGCTTCGCGCCGGTCATCGAGGGTGCGCATGCAGCCGGCGTGAAGGTGCGCGCCGCGCTCTCCTGCGCGCTCGGCTGCCCCTACGAGGGCGAGATCTCGGCCGAGCAGGTGGAAGCGGTCGTCAAGCCGCTGCGCGCGCTGGGCGTGGACGCCATCGACATTGCCGACACCATCGGCGTGGGCACGCCGCGCCAGGTGCAGGCGGCGATGGAACGCGCGCTCAAGCACTTCCCGGTGCCCGAGGTGTCGGGCCACTTCCACGACACCTACGGCCAGGCGCTGACCAATATCTACGCGAGCCTGGAGCTCGGCGTGCACAGCTTCCACGCGAGCGTGGCGGGCCTGGGCGGCTGCCCGTATGCCAAGGGCGCGACGGGCAATGTCGCGTCGGAAGACGTGGTGTTCATGCTCGACGGCCTCGGCATCGAGACCGGCGTGAACCTCGACAAGCTCGTGGACGCCGGCGCCTTCATCTCCGGCGTGCTCGGCCGCGAGCCGGTGTCGCGCGTGGCCCGCGCGGTGCTCGCCAAACGCATTTGAGGCTCAGAACCCGACACACGATCGGGGTCATCGCGTGTCGCTTGTCACGCCGATGAGGGCTCGCCGGGGCTGTACAGCGCGCCGCGTCCGGCTGTAATCGCGCCCATTACAAAAGCACGACGTTGGGACGGCCCGGGGCATGTTGCCGCCGGGCCGCGCGTCGCCCCGGAGCGATGAACTTTCAACCTCTGAGCCTGTACCGCGCGCGTTTCGAACTGGGCAAGCCCACGCCCTTCAGCATCTACGACATGGGCGGCCGCCTGCTGCTGGCGCGGGGCCACCACTTCGAGTCGATGGAACAGCTGGACAAGCTGATCGACCGCGAAGCCACGGTGGACGCGCGCGAGCTGGAAGACAAGTCGCGCAAGATCTCCAGCGCCCGGGCCGACCAGCTGCCCGCCTATTGGGACGAGAGCATGGGCGAGGTGGCGCGGCTGCTGCGCGCCCAGCCGGCGGGCGATTTCACCCAGTCGCTGGACCAGGCCGCGCGCCCGCTGATGGCCCTCATCGAGCGCGACCCGGACCTCGCCATCCTGCAGGCGGTGCGTGCCGAGTCGGTGCAGGGCGGGCCCTCGGCCTACGCCGCGCGCCACGCGGTGCACACCGCCACCGCCGCCTGCCTGGCGGCCACGCGCCTGGGCTGGTCAGTGGCCGAGCGCCAGTGCGTGCTGCGCACCGCGCTGACCATGAACCTCGCGATGGCCGAGCTGCAGAACCGCCTCGTCACCCAGGTGTCGCCGGTGACGACGCTGCAGCGCGCCGAGATCCAGTCCCACCCCGAGCGCAGCGCCGCCATGCTGGAGATGGCCGGCGTGACCGACACCGACTGGCTGGAGGCCGTGCGCCAGCACCACGAGGAAGACGGCGGCACCGGCTACCCGCGCCGGCCGGCCAAAGTGCACATCGTGGCGCAGTTGGTGCACTGCGCCGACACCTTCACCGCCAAGCTCAGCCCACGCCTGCGCCGCCAGCCCATCCTGGCCGATGCCGCCGCGCGCCTGCAGTACCAGGCCGGCCGGGGCGACGCGATGACGGCCGCCCTCATCAAGGAGTTCGGCATCTACCCGCCGGGCTGCGCGGTGCGGCTGAAGTCGGGCGAGGTGGGCATGGTCATGCGCCGGGGCGACAGCGCCAGCACGCCGCGCGTGGCGGTGCTGTCGGATCGCGTGGGCGACGCGCTGATGGAGCCGCTGCACCGGGACACATCGCGGCCGGAGCACGCCGTCACGGCGGTGATCCCGCTGGCCGGGCTGAAGGTGCGCGTCGGCCTGGAGAAGCTCATCCAGGCGATGCCGCACTGACGGCCTGAGCCGGGCTCAGCCGCGCACTTCGCCCTGGCCGAGCACCACCCACTTCATCGAGGTCAGGCCCTCCAGGCCCACCGGGCCGCGGGCGTGGAACTTGTCGGTGGAGATCCCGATCTCGGCGCCCAGGCCGTACTCGAAGCCATCGGCGAAACGCGTGCTGGCGTTGACCATCACGCTGGCCGAATCGACCTCGCGCAGGAAGCGCATCGCGTGGGGATGGTTGGTCGTGAGGATGGCGTCGGTGTGGTGCGAGCCGTAGCGGTTGATGTGGGCGATGGCCTCGTCGAGCGAGTCGACGACCTTGATGCTGATGATGGGCGCGAGGTATTCGGTGTGCCAGTCGTCCTCGCTGGCCGGCACGGCCCCCGGCACGAGGGCCAGCGTGCGCGGGCAGCCTCGCATATCCACGCCCTTGGCGCGGAAGACTTCGGCGATGCGCGGCAGGAAGGCGCGCGCCTGGGCCGCATGCACCAGCAGCGACTCGGTCGCATTGCAGGGGCTGTATTTCTGCGTCTTGGCGTTGTCCACCACGCGCACGGCCAGCGCCAGGTCGACGGCTTCGTCGACATAGCTGTGGCAGTTGCCGTCCAGGTGCTTGATGACGGGCACGCGCGCCTCGGCGCTGATGCGCTCGATCAGGCCCTTGCCGCCGCGCGGGATGATCACGTCCACCCACTGCGGCGCGGCAATCAAGAGGCCCACGGCGGCGCGGTCGGTGGTGTTGACGAGCTGCACGGCGCTGCGCGGCAGGCCGGCTTCTTCAAGCGAGGCGGCCACCAGCTCGGCCAGGGCCAGGTTGGAGTGGATGGCCTCCGAGCCGCCGCGCAGGATGCAGGCATTGCCGCTCTTGATGGCCAGCGACGCGGCCTCGATGGTCACGTTCGGGCGGCTCTCGTAGATCATGCCGAACACGCCCAGCGGCACGCGCATCTGGCCCACGCTGATGCCGGTGGGGCGGCGCTTCACACCGGTGATCTCGCCGACCGGGTCGGGCATGGCGGCGATCTGCTCACAGCCTTCGGCGACCGTGGCCAGGGTCTTGGCGTCGAGCTTGAGGCGGTCGCGCAACGGGCCGCTGAGCTCGGCAGCACCGGCCAGGTCGCGCGCATTGGCACCGGCCAGCGCCGGGCCGGCCTCGCGCAGGCGGCGGGCCAGCGCCAGCAGCGCGGTGTTCTTGGCGGCCGTGGAGGCGGCGGCCATCTGGGTGGCGGCGGCGCGGGCGGCGCGGCCGAGGTCGTCCATGTAGGCGGCGAGAGACATGCGTCCGATTTTCGCCGCTGCCGCCGGCCCGGGCTTCGCACGCCGGACAAGGCCGCTTCACGCCCGCCGTAGCGTGGGGCTCAGTCCCCGGTGTTGCGCAGCTCGATGACGCGGCGGGCCGGCAGGCGCAGCTCCCGCAGCTGGGCATCGAACGCGGCATTGAAACGGCGGCGCAGCTCGCCGCGTGCCTCCAGGCGCAGCAGCGCCGCCTCCAGCTCGCGGGCCGCCTCGGGGTGGTGGCCGCCGATGAACACATAGTTGCCGGCCTCGTAGCGCAGCGCCAGCTCAGGCACGATGGCCACGCCGCGCGGCGCCAGCGTGGCGAGCTCGTCCAGCACCTCCATCGCCGAGCGCGGGAAGTGGTCGATGTGGCCGCGCTGCAGCATCTCGTAGAGCGTCGGCGTGTCGGCCGCGGTGTCGACGCGAAAGCCGTTGTCGCGCAGGATGGCCACATCCGGCCAGTGCAAGCCCTGGCCGGCGCGGCGCGCGCGCAGTTCGGCCAGGTCCAGGTCGGCCGGCCAGCGGGCCAGGTCGTCCGCCCGCACCACCAGCACGCGCCAGCCGATCAGGCCCTGGTCCAGGCGCACGTTGATACGCCGCAGTTCGCGCTGCCGCGCCGCGCTGGAGGTGCCCCACATCAGGTCGACGCCACCGGCCGGGTTGGCCACCTCCAGCTCGATGCGGCGCTGGGTCATGCGCGAGGCCGGCACGGCCTGCAAGCGCAGGCCGCCGCCGGCCTCCTCCGCCGCGCGCTCCAGCAGGGCGACAACATAACGGCCGAAGCGATCGTGTGCCGGCGGGGGGATGAAGCGCAGGGTTTCGGCCCTCGGCTGGGCCTGGGCCGCGCCCGCCATGGCAGCCGCCAGGCCCGAGAGCCGGAGCAACGCGTCACGGCGGTTCCTGGAAACGAGCATCGAGCACAACCCCACTGACGGCCCACACGGGGCACGGTGGGCCGATGCTAGCGGCGAACCGCCCCGGGCTGAGCCGCGCGGCTCCTCAAGGCTGAGGCTGACCCTGGGCGTCGCGCAGCTCGGCTTCGCGGCCGATGGCTTTCAGCTGGGGCAGCACCTTGGCCTTGTCCCCCACGGCCACGACGATGAGCTGGGCCGGGTCGAGGTGGTCCCGCGCGGCCTTGTGCGCCGAGGCGGCCGTGACCGCCGTGTAACGCGCCGGCAGCGCCGTGATGGCCTCGAGCGGCTGGCCGGCCGACCAATTGCCGCTGTAGCCCGCCACCACCGCCGCATTGGTGTCGAACAGGCCCGGCAGGGACAGCAGCTGGGCATTGCGCACCCGCTGCAGCTCGGCCGCGCCCATCGGGCGGGCGCGCATGCCCTGGATCTCCTTCCACATGTCGACCAGCGCCGCGCCCGTCACATCGGTACGCACGCTGCCGCGGATGCTGAACTGGCCGCGCTCGCGGCCCATGCCGTAGCCCGAGAAGATGCCGTAGGTGTAGCCCTTCACCTCGCGCAGCTGGTTGTTGATGCGGGAGGTGAACAGGCCGCCGAGCGCGGCATTCATGACCTTGATCGAGGCGGCATCGGGCACGCCCGCCACCGGCCCGCGGGCGACGATGGCCAGGGCCGTCTGCGGCGCACCGGGCTTGTCGACCACCACGGTGCGCGCCGCCACCGGCCGGGCCGGCGGCAGGGGCCGCTCGGGAGCGGCTTCACCGGCGGGCTTCCAGGTGCCGAAGAACGGCTCGACCAGCGCGCGCAACTCGGCCGGGCTCAGGTCACCCGCCACCACGAGCGCCGCGCGTTCCGGGCGGTAGCGGCCTTGCCAGAAGCTGCGCAGCGCCGCCGCATCGATGGCCTGCAGGCTGGCCTCGGTGCCCAGCGACGCGGGCGCCAGCGGGTGGCCGTCGCCATAGAGCACGCGGCCGGCCACCACACCGGCCAGTTCGTCCGGCTGCTCGCGGGTCTGCGCCAGGGCGGCGAGCAGCTGGGCGCGCTTGCGGTCGACCTCGGCCGGTGCGAAGGCCGGGTTCTGCACCACATCGGCCATCAGCGCCAGGCCCTCGCGGGCGCTGGCCTTGAGGCTGGAAAAGTCCACGCGCGCCTGCTCCTCGCCGGCCTGGGCCTGCATCGTGGCGCCCAGCGCGGCCAGGGCCTCGGCCACCTGCTGCGCGCTGCGCGTGGCCGTGCCCTCCGGCAGCATGGCGGCCACGAAAGTGGCCAGGCCGGGGCGGTCGGCCGGGTTGGCGGCCTGGCCGGCGCGCAGCACGAGGCTGGCGCTCACAAGGGGCAGGCCGGGCTTGGGCGAATGGATGACCGTCAGGCCGTTGGGCAGGGTGAAGCTCTGCGCCGCCGGCAGCGTCAGCGGCTTGGCCTTGGCGGCCGCAGGCGGCTTGTTGCGCCAGGGCTCGGCGGCATTGAGCGACTCCCGCTCACCGCGCGCCGCCTTGGTGGGCATGGGCGGCGTGGGCACTTCCGGCGCCAGCACCTGCTCGCCGGGCACCGCTTGCACGACGACGCGCCGGTCCTTCTGCAACCAGCGCGCCACGGCAGCGCTCACGGCCGCGGGCGTGGTGGCGGCATAACGCGCCAGGTCCTGGCCCACGAAGCCGGGGTCACCGGCCATCTGGTTGTAGTGGTTGACGAGGTCGGCCAGGGTTGTGACCTTCTCCATGCGCTGCAGCAGCTGCGTCTGGATGACGGCGCGCGCCTGGGCCAGCTCGGCCTCGGTCGGCGGCATGGTGGCCAGCCGGGCGAGCTCGCCGTCGACCAGTCGCTCGATCTCGTCGAGCGAGGCCCCGGGCCGCACCACGATCTCGATGTTGAACATCGAGCTGAGCGACTGCGAGCCCTGCGACACCTCCACGCTCTGGGCGAGCTGGCGGTCGCGCACGAGCAGGCCGTACAGCCGGCTGGCCCGGCCACCGCCCAGCACATGGGCGGCCACGTCCAGCTCGGCATCACCCGCGCTGAACATGGCCGGCGTGTGCCAGGCCAGGTTCAGGCGGCTGAGCTCGATGCGGTCGGTCACCACGAGGCGGCGCTCCTTCGTGATCTCGGGCATGGCCACGCGCACCTCGGGCACCTTGGGGCCGGGCTTCAGGCTGCCGAAGTACTTCTGCACCAGGGCCTTGGCCTCGCCGGGGTCGAAGTCGCCGGCCAGCACGAGGGTGGCGTTGTTGGGGCGGTAGTAGGTGCGGGCGAAGGCCTTGACGTCCTGCAGCCGGATGCTCTGGATGTCGGCATGCGAGCCGATGACCGCCGCACGGTAGGGGTGGCCCTCCGGGTAGAGGGCCTGGAACATCGCCTCCTCGACGATGCCGTAGGGCCGGTTCTCGAAGCTCTGGCGGCGCTCGTTGCGCACCACGTCCTGCTGGTTGGCCAGGGCCACGGAGTCGACCTCGTCGATCATCCAGCCGAGCATGTCCGACTTCAGCCACAGGCCCAGCGCCAGCTGGTTGGACGGCAGCGTGAAGTAATAGTTGGTGCGGTCGAAGTTGGTGGAGCCGTTGCTGTCGGTGCCGCCGGCGGCGTCGATGAATTTGTCGAACTCGCCGCGCGGCACATGCCGGCTGCCGGCAAACATCAGGTGCTCGAACAGGTGGGCAAAGCCCGTCTGGCCCCGGGCCTCGTTGCGCGGGCCGGCATGCACCCAGAGGTTGAAGGCCACCAGCGGCAGGCGGCGGTCTTGCACCAGGATCACCTCGAAGCCATTGGCCAGCGTGAACTTCTCGTGGCGCACGGCGATCTGGCCGGCCTCGGTGCTGACGGCGCCCAGCGGCGCGGCTGACGGGTTGGCATGGGCCGGCGAAGCCAGGGACAAGGCGCCGGCCAGCGACATCAGCACGGCCAGGCGGCGGAGGGCGGGAGCGTTCATGGGGCGAAGGTCCTCGGAGTCAGTGCAGGGATTGGGCAAGCGACTGCCGGCGGGCTGAAGTGCCGGGAGTCACCGTTCACCACGGCGACAGCCAGGCCAGCAGGGCCAGCCACAGCGGCGCCGTGGCCACGTAGAGCACCGTCGACACCACCGTGGCGGCCGTCACCTCGGCTTCCAGCGCGCGGTAGCGCTGGGCAAAGATCAAGGCATTGGAGCCGGTGGGCAGGGCCGCGATCATGACGATGACCGCCAGCGGCATGCCATGCAGGCCGAGCAGGCCGTGGCCCACGGCCAGCACGATGGCCGGCATCAGCACGAGCTTGGCCGCCACCAGCCCGGCCAGGCCCCGCCAGGTGCGCGGCCAGCCGTAGTAGGCCAGCGACATGCCGATCAGCGTCAGGCACAGCGGCACGACCGCCGTGCCCAGGGTCTGCAGGGCCTCGTCGGCCACGGCGGGCAGGGGCAGGCCGGTGGCATTCCAGGCCAGGCCGGCCAGCACGGGCAGCACGACCGGGTGGATGACGGTGTTGCGCACGGTCTGCAGCAGCGTGCCGGCCAGGTCGCCGCTGCGGCGCTCGCGGGCGAGGTCCATCTCGACGATGGCGGTCAGCAGGGTCAGGATGGACAGCGCATGCAGGCTCACCACGGCGATGTGGATGGCCAGGCCCTTCTCGCCGAACACGCCGGCCGCCACCGGCAGGCCCACCTGCAGCGTGTTGCCGAAGCCGGCCGTGATGGCCTTGACGCTGGGCGCCACGACCGGCTCGCCGGGCCGGGCCCGGCCGCGGTAGAAGACGTACATGGCCGCGATGAGGGCCAGGGCCGGCACGAAGAAGGCCAGCAGGAAGGCCCAGGGCAGCGTGGCCGTGTCGAGCCGCGCCGTGGTGCGGAACAGCAGCGCCGGCACGAAGATGAAGAAGGCCGCGTTGGCCAGCACGCGCGCGGGGTCGGTGTCGCTACCGGCCGGGCCACCGCCCAGCCAGCGCATGCGCCCCACCACCCAACCAATGGCCACGGCCACCAGGATGGCCACGAGCTTGGCCGCGATAGCCCAGCTCATCGCGGCCCTCGCCCGATCGCACCGGGCTGCACATCGCCCGGGCGGGCCGCCTTGGGAGCGGCCCGGCGCTCGGCCGGCGAGGCGTCCAGGACCATCACGCGAGCGGCATGTTCAGTTCGAAGCTGAAGGTGCTGCCCTGCCCCTCGCTGCTGTGCACGAGGATCTGGCTGCCCATCAGGCGCACCAGCTGCTGGCTGATGGACAGGCCCAGGCCCGTGCCGCCGAGATGACGCGAGGCATCGGACACCTGCTCGAAGGCCTGGAACAGCAGCGCCTGCTGGGCCGGCGTCATGCCGATGCCGGTATCGGCCACCTCCAGGCGCAGGCGCACCTGGCCGGGCGCCTCCTCGACGATGCGTGCGCTGAGCTGCACGCTGCCCGTGTCGGTGAACTTGACGGCGTTGGACAGCAGGTTCAGCAGCACCTGGCGCAGGCGCTGGCCGTCGATCATCACGTGGGTCGGCAGGCGCGGGTCGACCTCCAGGCTGTAGGCCAGGCCCTTCTGCTCGGCACGCAGGCGCACGCTGTCGCCGGCCATGTCCAGCAGCGCGCGCAGGTCCACCGTGCTGGGCTTGAGACTGACCTTGCCGGCCTCGATGCTGGCCATGTCGAGCACATCGTTGATGAGTTCGAGCAGGTGCTGGCCGGAGTCGCGCATCAGCTGCAGCTTGGCCTGCGGGCCAGCGGCCATGCCGGGGTCCATCTGCAGCAGCTGCGTGAACCCGAGGATGGCGTTGAGCGGGGTGCGGAACTCGTGGCTCATGGTCGCCAGGAAGCGCCCCTTGGCCTGGTTGGCGGCCTCGGCGCGCAGCTTGGCCTCGCTGAGCTCGGCGGTGCGTTCAGCGACGAGTTCTTCCAGGTGGTCGCGGTGGCGGGTGAGCTCGGCCTCGGCCTGGCGGCGCAGCGAGATATCGCTGACCATGCCCTCGATGCGGCGCTGGCCGCCCTCGCCCTCAACCCAGTGCGCATTGAGCTCCACCCACACCGGGCGGCCGCCTGGGCCGTGCAGTTGGAGCTGGGCCTGCTGCACCTTGCCGAGTTCGTCCATCACCGACACGATGCGACTGAACTCCTCGCGCTCGATGCCGGTCACGTCGCGCAGGCGCTGGCCCACGGGGCTTTGGGCGCCCAGGCCGAGCATCTGCGTGAAGGCGCGGTTCATCGAGAGCACGCGCCCGTCGGCGTCGGCCTGGAAGATGCCCTCGGTGGCGTTCTCGAAGAGGCTGCGGTAGCGCGCCTCGCTGGCCCGCAGGCCCTCGGAGCTCAGCTGCACCTGGTCGGCTGCGCTGCGCAGCTTCAGGCTCATGGCGTTGAAGCGCATGGTCAGCTCGCCGATCTCGTCGCCGCGCTCGACCGTCTCCTGCGCGCCGAGATCGCCCTTGGCGACCCGTTGCGCCAGGGCCCCCAGCCGTGACACCGGGCGCCGCACGAGGAAATGCACCAGCAGCCCGCTGGCCAGGACAATGCCGGCCACGACCACACCGAGGATCTGCACCACAAAGAGTCGCGTGCGGCGGATCTGCTCGTCCACCCGGTCGCGCGTGAACACCAGCGTCGCCATGCCGACCTGCGTGCCCGGCGTGTCGGCTGCGGGCTGGTAGGTGATGGGGAACTCGCGGCGCAGCGGGCCGCCGGCCGGCGCCTCGCGGCCACGCCGGGCCTGGCCGCCGCGCAGGCCGAGGCCGGTCAGCTCGATGGCATGCACCTCGGGGTCGGCCATGACGGCGTCGAGCAGGTTCTCGATGGCGACATGGTCGAGGTTCCAGATCGGCCCGGCAAAGCCGCGCTCGATGAGGCGGGCCATGCGCTCCTCGCGCTGGCGCAGGCCCTCCATCAGGCTGGCCTCCTCGTGGGTCGTCCAGTACCAGCCGACGGCCAGCACCAGCAGGCTCGCGACCAGCGCGATGCCCGCCGTGAGGCGCACCTGGATGCCCAGGCGGATCGGTCTCAGGGCCATCCCTTGAACTCCCCGGTCATGGCTCGCATCAGAACCTGCGGGCGGCCCGATGTCCAGACGCGCGCGTGCCGTTCGATCGCATCGTCAGGCCTTGGCCGCCTTCTTCGCGGGCGCCTTCTTGGCGGGCGGGGCCTTGCCGGCGCGCGGCTCGAACTCGAAGATGACCTTGCCTTCCTTCTTGTCATAGGCCAGGAAGGCCTTGAACTTGCGGCGCGTCTTGTTCGAGACGAAGTTCTCCAGCAGGTCGGTCTTGCCGGCCGCCAGCAGCTTGTGCACCTGGGCCGGCTCGATCGGCTGGGTCAGGATGACCTTGCCGGTCTTGAAGTCGCAGGTGACGTTCGCACCCACCGAGTGCTCGCAGACGTAGTTGGCGCCATGCTCGTAGACATGGCCCTGGCACTTGGGGCACGCGCCGAGCGAGGTCTGGCCGGAGAAGTCCACCGGCTCACCGTCGTTCTCGGCCTTCTTGGCGTCCTCGCCGAAGTCGAACTCCAGCTTCCAGTTCTTGATCTCCTAGTCGTAGACAAGGGCCAGCTCCGCCGTGAAGGGCCAGCCGGCCTTGGAGCGGAAGCCCTCCAGCGGGCCGATCTTCTTGTCGCGCAGGAACTGCTCCACCTCGGCCAGCTCGAAGCTGCGGCCGCCGGGGATCTTGCCGATGGAGAAACCGCAGGCGTCCGCGCCGTCGCCGCTCTTGCCGGTGCAGGTGAAGCGGCGGTAGTTCTCCTTCACGATGCCGCCGCAGGTCGGGCAGGGCGTCTTGAGGGTGGCGTAGTCGCCGGGGATGGTGTCGCGGTCATAGCCCTTGGCCTTGGCGACCATCTTCTCGGTAATGGCCGCGATCTCGGCCATGAACTGCTCGCGGCTGAGCTTGCCCTTCTCCATCTGGGCGAGCTTGCTCTCCCAGTCACCGGTCAGTTCGGGCTTGGTGAGGTCTTCCACCTCCAGGCCGCGCAGCAGCGTCATCAGCTGGAAGGCCTTGGCGGTCGGGATGAGCTCGCGGCCTTCGCGCAGCATGTACTTCTCGCTGATCAGGCCTTCGATGGTGGCCGCGCGCGTGGCCGGCGTGCCCAGGCCCTTCTCGGCCATGGCCTCGCGCAGCTCGTCGTCGTCGATCAGCTTGCCCGCGCCTTCCATGGCCGACAGCAGCGTGGCTTCGGTGTAGCGGGCCGGCGGCTTGGTCTGCAGGGCCTTCACGTCCACGCTCTCGGTGCGCACCACCTCGCCCGGCTGCACCGGCACGAGGTTGGCGTCCTCGTCGTCCACGTCCTTGCCATAGACGGCCAGCCAGCCCGGCTTGACCAGCACCTTGCCATTGGTCTGGAAGTGGTGCGACTGGCCGCCCGCGTCGATCTTGCTGATGCGCGTGGTGACCAGGAATTCGGCCGGCGGGAAGAACACGGCCAGGAAGCGCTTGACGACCAGGTCGTAGAGTTTGGCCTCGACCTCGGTCAGGCTCTTGGGCGCCTGCAAGGTCGGGATGATGGCGAAGTGGTCAGACACCTTGCTGTTGTCGAACACCTTCTTGGTGGGCTTGATGTAGCCCTTGTTCAGCGACACGCGCGCATGGGCGGCGAGCGCCTGCAGCGGGCCGGGCAGGTCCTCGCCGGCAATCATCTCGGCGGTCTGCTTGGCCACGGCGAGGTAGTCCTCGGGCAGGAAGCGCGAGTCCGTCCGCGGGTAGGTCAGCACCTTGTGCTTTTCGTACAGCGCCTGGGCGATGGACAGGGTCGTCTTGGCCGAGAAGCCGAAGCGCGAATTGGCCTCGCGCTGCAGCGTGGTCAGGTCGTAGAGCGCGCCGCAGCTCGTCGTGCTGGGCTTGCTCTCCTCGGTGACGTGGGCGGGCTGGCCGAGCACCGCCTTGGCGATCGCCTCGGCATCGGCCGCGTTCCACAGGCGGTCGGCGCGGCGCTCGGCGTCGTCATTCTTATTCCAGGCGGGGTA
>Ga0233424_10002230_pt1 | contig 14328 bp, 16 predicted proteins | sample Watercolumn_Towu_FD_181011 | JGI IMG/M metagenome (GOLD analysis project Ga0233424, IMG submission 181011) | Freshwater microbial communities from Lake Towuti, South Sulawesi, Indonesia - Watercolumn_Towuti2014_125_MG | ecosystem: Environmental > Aquatic > Freshwater > Lake | place: Indonesia...
GCCCTCGGGCTGCGGCAAGTCGACGCTGCTGTCGGCGCTGGCGGGCCATCTCGCACCCAGCCGCGGCACGCTGACGCTGGACGACGTGCCGATCGACGGCCCGGGCCGCCAGCGCGGCCTGGTGTTCCAGCAGCACACGCTGTTCCCGTGGAAGACGGTGCAGGAGAACGTCGGCTTCGGGCTGAAGATGCTCGGCTATGCGCGCAGCGTGCGCGCCGGCGACGCCCGCGAAATGCTCGCGAAGGTGGGCCTGGCCGGCCAGGAAGACCGCTACCCGGGCGAGCTCTCGGGCGGCATGCAGCAGCGCGTCGAGATCGCCCGCGTGCTGCTGAACCACCCGCGCGTGCTGTTGATGGACGAACCCTTCGGCGCGCTCGACGCGCTGACCCGCGCCCGCATGCAGCGCCTGCTGCTCGACCTCTGGACCGAGCTGCGGCCCACGGTGGTGTTCGTCACGCACGACATCGACGAGGCGCTGTTCCTGGCCGACCGCATCGTCGTGATGGGCGCGCGGCCGGGGCGCATCGTCGAGGACCTGGCCGTCACGCTGCCGCGGCCGCGGTCGGCGGAGTTGAGCACCAGCCCGGAGTTCAATGCGTTGAAGCGGCATTGCCTGCATTTGCTGCAGGAGCCGGTGGGGGTTTGAGGGAGGGGTGCCCCCCCTCTCCCCAGCCCTCTCCCGCGAGGGGAGAGGGAGCCAGTCAAAGCCCCTCCCCCCTGGCGGGGGAGGGGTTGGGGAGAGGGGGATCGCGCTCCTCCTCAATCCCCATACTTGATCGAACACCCATACGGCACCGTCGACGCCTGCACCACCGGCCGCCCCGCCGCCACGTCCGCCAGCGCCAGCCTCACATAGTTCTGCGCCTTCGCGATGTCGTCCGCCTTGCTGCTCGGGATGCTGTCGATGCCGCCCTTGTAGACCAGCTTGCCGGCCGCGTCGATGACGAAGAGATGCGGCGAGGTCTGCGCACCGTAGAGCTTGCCGACCGCGCCCTGCGGGTCGAGCACGGTGCCGGCCGGCGCGGCGCCGCGCTGGCGGTTGAGCTGCTGCGCGGTGGCGCCGTCCACATGGCCCTGCTTGCCCGGTGCCGACGACACCACCTGCAGCCACACCACGCCCTGCGCCGCGGCCTCCTGCTGCAGGCGCGGCAGGTTGCCGCTGTCGTAGTGCTTCTTGACGAACGGGCAGTCGTGGTTGGTCCACTCGAGCACCACCGTCTTGCCGCGGAAGGCGGCCAGGTCGATCGGCCGGCCATCGGCACCGGCGGCCCGGAAGGCCGGCGCGGGCTGGCCGACCACCGCCGCGGCATGGGCGGTGCCGCCCAGCATCAGCAACGCTGCATCCAGCAGCACGGCGAACAGGAAGGGACGTCGCAACATCATGAAGCTCCTCGGAGGGACAGTGGCAGGGGCAAAGCTCAACGTGCCGCGGTGACCGCGCCGACCACCGCCTGCGGCGTCAGCAGCTGCGGCAGCACCACCGGGCCGGCGTCGCGGCCGGGCGGGTAGTAGAGGTACAGCGGCACGCCGCTGCGGCCGTGTTCGGCCAGCAGCCGGGTGATGCGTTCGTCGCGCTGGGTCCAGTCGCCCTTCAGCGCGACGATGCCGGCCTGCTCGAAGGCCGCCTGCACACTCGCCTGGCCCAGCGCGACCCGTTCGTTGACCAGGCAGGTGAGGCACCAGGCCGCGGTGAGGTTGACGAACACCGGGCGGCCTTCGGCGCGCAACGACTGCAGCCGCTCGGCCGTGTAAGGCTGCCATGCGCCCTCCGCGGCCTGCGCCTGCGTGCCGCCGCTGCCCGGTGCCGGCAGCGACGCCACCGCCGCGGCCACCGCCGACCCGAGCACCAGCACCGCCGCCACGCTGCCCCAGCGCTGCCCGGCCACGCCGGCCTGGCGCGTGCTGCCGTACAGCCAGGCCGCCAGGGCCACCGCCACGCCGCCGGCCAACGCCACGGCCACGCCATCGGCCCCGGCCTGCTGCGCCAGCACCCACACCAGCCACGCCGCGGCGGCATACATCGGGAAGGCCAGCGCCTGCTTGAACCGGTCCATCCACGCACCGGGCCGCGGCAGGCGCCGCTGCAGTGCCGGGAACAGCCCCAGCAGCACGTAGGGCGCCGCCAGGCCCAGGCCGAGCGCGGTGAACACCGCCAGCGTCACGCCGGCCGGCTGCGTCAGCGCCCAGCCGATCGCCGTGCCCATGAACGGCGCGGTGCACGGCGTGGCCACCACCGTGGCCAGCACGCCGGTGAAGAAACTGCCGACCCACCCCTCGCGGTCGGCCAGCCCGCTGCCGACGCCGGCCAGCGAGCCGCCCGGCGCGTAGACACCCGACAGGTTCAGCCCCACCGCCAGCATCAGCCACGCCAGCGCCAGCACGAAGCCGGGCGACTGGAACTGGAAGCCCCAGCCGACCTCGGCGCCGCCGGCCTGCAGCGCGATCAGCGCCCCGGCCAGCACCCCGAAGCTCGCGACCACACCGCCGGCATAGCTCAGCGCATGAGCCACGGCGGTGCCGCGCGACTGCTCGGACTGGCGCAGCAGCGACAGCGCCTTGATCGACAACACCGGGAACACACACGGCATCAGGTTCAGCACCGCGCCGCCGGCCAACGCCAGCAGCAGCGCGACCCACAGGGTCGGGGCATCGTCTGCCGGCGGCGCCGGGGCCAGCCATGCCGTGCCCGCGGTGGCCCGCAGCTCCCACGCCCGCCCGTCGACCACCAGCACGCCGTCGACCGCCCCATCGGCCGCCGGCGGCACTTCGCCGGCCACCAGCTGCAGGCCCTGACGATCGCCCTCGCGCAGCCAGCGCTGCGGCGCCGCGGTGACCACCTGCCCCGCGCTGCCAGGGAAGAACACGCCCCGCCCCGGCCCGTCGGCCCCGGCGGGCCACACCAGCTGCAGCGCCTCGCCGCGGCGCTGCCATTGCACCGGCCACGGCGCCGGCTGCGGCAGGCGCTGGCGCGCTGCGGCGATCACCGGCGCGTCCGGCCCGGCCGCCGGCGCGCCGGCCCGCACCGGCAGCGCCAGCGCCAGCACCGCCTGCTGCGGGATGCAGCTTTCCTGGCACACCAGCCAGTCGACCGCGGCCTTCACCTCGAACGTCCCGCCCGGCACGGCATCGGCCGGCACCTGCACCGTGGTGAGCAGCGTCACTTCGTCGGCGTAGCCCTGGTTGACGATCGGGCCGACCTGGAAGCGCTGCGGCACCGGCCAGTCGATCGCGCCGGCGCTGGCGCCCCGCGGCAGCGTCCAGGCGATCTGCGTCGCCAGGCCCGAGTCGCCGGGGTTGCGCCAGTAGGTGTGCCAGTGCGGCGCGATGCGCTGCTGCACCCCGAGCACCAGCGTGCCGCCGGGCTGCACCGCGGCGGTCTCGGCGACCAGGCGCACCTCGACCTCGTCGGTGCGCGCCCGCGACGCATCGGCGGGCGGGACCGCACCGGCCTGCCAGGGCAGCAGGCACCACGACAACAACAGCAACAGGCGACGCATCGGCAGCAGCGGGAATGGAGGGAACGGCGCGCTGCTGCAGGACGCATACCAGCACGCCGGCCGGCACCCGGCTGTTGCGGTTGCAGCAGCCGCGTCGCCGCAGCTGCTGCAACCGCAACAGCACTGCGCCGTTCCGGCCAGCAGGGCCGGTGCGATGAATAAGCACATGCCAAAGCCTTCGTTCACGCTGATGGTGGCGATGGACACACTGCGACCGCAGTCGGCAATGTCGCCACAGCCCGAGCCGGACACAGACCGCTTCGACCGATCGATCCACAACAACCTACCCAAGGACCTCCCATGATCCCGACCCGCTTCCTGCGCAAGGCCCTGGTGCTGACCGCCCTGGCCGCCGCCTCGGCCGTCTCGATGGCCAAGGACATCACGCTGCTGAACGTCTCGTACGACCCGACGCGCGAGCTCTACCAGGAATACAACACCGCCTTCTCGAAGTACTGGAAGGCCAAGACCGGTGACGACGTCACCATCAAGCAGTCGCACGGCGGCTCGGGCAAGCAGGCCCGCTCGGTGATCGACGGCCTCGAGGCCGACGTTGTCACGCTGGCCCTGGCCTACGACATCGACGAGATCGGCACCATCGGCAAGCTGCTGAACAACGACTGGCAGAAGAAGTTCAAGCACAACAGCACGCCGTACACGTCGACCATCGTGTTCATCGTGCGCAAGGGCAACCCCAAGGGCATCAAGAACTGGGCCGACATCACCAAGACCGGCGTCGGCGTGATCACCGCCAACCCGAAGACCTCGGGCGGCGCGCGCTGGGCCTACCTGGCCGCCTACGGCTCGGTGCTCACCGCGCCGGGCGGCAACGACGCCAAGGCCAAGGCCTTCATCAAGGACGTGTTCGAACACGTGCCGGTGCTGGATTCGGGCGCCCGTGGCGCGACGGTGACCTTCGCCGAGCGTGGCATCGGCGACGTGCTGCTGTCGTGGGAGAACGAGGCCGGCCTGGTGCTGAAGGAATTCGGTGCCGAGAAGTTCGACGTGGTCTACCCGCCGGTGAGCATCCTCGCCGAGCCGCCGGTGGCCGTGGTCGACAAGGTGGTCGACAAGCGCGGCACGCGTGAAGTGGCCACTGCGTACCTCGAGTACCTGTACTCGCCGGAAGGCCAGGACATCGCCGGCAAGAACTTCTACCGCCCGATCGATCCGAAGGCCCAGGCCAAGTACGCCAAGCAGTTCCCGGCGATCAAGCTGTTCGACATCGAGAAGACCTTCGGCGGCTGGACCAACGCCCAGAAGACCCACTTCGCCGATGGCGGCGTGTTCGACCAGATCTACGTGAAGAAGTGATCCACCGGGCCGGCCCTGCGGGGCCGGCCCCGTCCTCTTCGCTGTGTTCTGTGGGAGCGGCTTCAGCCGCGATCCGTGCGGACCCAGAGCCGATCGCGGCTGAAGCCGCTCCCACAGAGAACCGCACAGAACTCCCGCTTCGTCTGTTTCAAGCCATGCATCACTCGAAACCCCTCCGTCACGTCGCCACCGCCGCCGCCCTGCTCGCCTGGGCCGCGCTGGCCCACGCCCAACCGGCCGCCGCAGCCGCCGCCACGCCCGTGGACAACCCCTACGGCCTCGGCGCGCTGTGGACGCAGAGCGACTTCGTCGCCAAGGCCGTGCTCGTCATCATGGCGGTGATGTCCGCCGGCTCCTGGTACGTCATCGTCACCAAGCTGCTCGAACAATCGAAGATCTACCGCCAGGCCAAGGACACGGCGAAGAAGTTCTGGACCGCCGGCACCGTGCGCCAGGGCGCCGACGCGCTGCCCAAGGACAGCGCCTACCGCTTCATCGCCGAGGCCGGCATCGACGCCACCGGCAAGCACGAAGGCCTGCTGCAGCACATCGCGCTGAACGAGTGGGTGACGCTGGGCATCCAGCGCGCCACCGAGCGGGTGCAGGCCTCGCTGCAGGGCGGCCTGGCGTTCCTCGCCACCGTCGGCTCGACCGCGCCGTTCATCGGCCTGTTCGGCACCGTCTGGGGCATCTACCACGCGCTCACGGCGATCGGCGTGGCCGGCCAGGCCAGCATCGACAAAGTGGCCGGCCCGGTGGGCGAGGCGCTGATCATGACCGCCATCGGCCTGGCCGTCGCGGTGCCCGCGGTGCTGGGCTACAACTGGCTGGTCCGCCGCAACAAGGCCGCGCTGGACGAGGTGCGCGCCTTCGGCAGCGACCTGCACTCGGTGCTGCTCTCGCAAGCCGCCGCGCACTGACCGACACAAGACCGCACCTGCTCAGGGAATAGACGGAATCCACACCATGGCGATGAACGTCGGCGCGGCCGCAGAAGAAGACGAGGTGGTCTCGACCATCAACACCACGCCGCTGGTCGACGTGATGCTGGTGCTGCTGATCATCTTTCTGATCACCATCCCGGTCGTGAACTACTCGGTGCAGGTCGACCTGCCCAAGGAACGCAACGAGGTGCGCGAGAGCAAGCCCGAGAACATCGTGATCACGGTGGACAAGGCGGGCGAGCTCTACTGGTTCGACTCGCGCGTGGGCGGCACGCCGCAGCTGATCGACAAGCTCAAGGGCGTGGCCCTGCAGCAGCCGCAGCCCGAGGTCCACATCCGCGGCGACCTGACCGCGCAGTACGACGCGGTGGGCAAGATCGTCTACGCCTGCCAGCGCGCCGGCATCGCCAAAGTGGGCTTCATCACCGAGCCTCCGCCAAGAGGTTGAGTCACTCCCTCTCCCCTTGCGGGAGAGGGCTGGGGAGAGGGGAGCGACGCATCGCCCTGCGCTCGCTGTCGGACACGGCCCCCTCTCCCTGACCCTCTCCCGCGAGGGGAGAGGGAAAGAAACGGAGCGAATGCCATGGGCATGAACATCGGAAACGCATCGGCCGGGGGCGATCCCGAGCCGATCATGGACATCAACACCACGCCGCTGATCGACGTGATGCTGGTGCTGCTGGTGATGCTGATCATCACGATCCCGATCCAGCTGCACAGCGTGAACCTGAACCTGCCGATCGGCGAGCCGCCGCACAGCGACGTGAAGCCGCAGGTGGTGAAGATCGACATCGACGAACACAGCACCATCTTCTGGAACGGCGAGGCGCTGGCGGCGCGAGGCGACTTGCAGCAACGCCTGCAGGCCGCGGCCGCGCAGCCCGACCAGCCCGAAGTGCACGTGCGCCCGAACAAGGGCTCGCGCTACGAGACCTTCACCGAGGTGATGGTCTCGGTGAACCAGGCCGGGCTGCGCAAGCTCGGCGTGGTCGGCAGCGAGCAATTCATCGAATAGCCAGCACCGGACCCCGCTCCAGCCGTACGGAAAGGACGATCGCCATGACCACCCTCACCCTCGACCCGTCGCGCGACCGCGTGCCGCCGGCCCCCGCGCCGGCGGGCCGCGCCGCGGCACCGAACGCGCCGCTGACCGCCACCGCCGCCGCCAGCAAGGCGCTCGTGTACGGCGGCGGCGCCGACGGCAAACGCCGCGGCACCGGCCTGGCCGTCGTCATCGGCGTGCACGTCGCGCTCGGCTGGGTGCTGGCCTCGGGCCTGGCGCGCCAGGCGATCGAGATCGTCAAGAAGCCGATCGAGATGGTGATCGTGCCGGAGGAGGTCAAGCCGCCGCCTCCGCCGCCCCCGCCGCCAAAGGTCGAGAAGATCAAGGACATCCCGAAGGTGGTCGCGCCGCCGCCCCCGCCCACCTACGTGCCGCCGCCCGACATCGTGCCGCTGAACCCGCCGCCCGCGCCGGTGATCGAGGTGCGCCAACCCGAGCCGCCGCCCGCGCCGGTCGAGATCGCCCCGCCGCCCCCACCCGCGCCGCCCAAGCCGGCCGTCGTGAAGCAGGAGATCGCCCTGGCCTGCCCCGGCTACCAGAGCGTGCTGCAGACCTACCTCGCCGATGCGTTCGACCGCGTCGGCGTGGCCGGCGTCGTCAAGACGCTGCTGAAGGTGCGCGGCAACCAGGTGGTCGAGGTGCTGCCGCAGTCCGGCCCGAAGGGCTACTACAAGTACGTGCAGGAAGCCGGCAAGCGCATCAAGTGCTCGGCGCAAGGCGCCGACGAAGTGCAGGTGCTGCTCGAAGTCGCGTTCCAGCAAGGTTGATGCACGCCGCATGTCGCTCGAAGGCCACCAGCTCGCGCTCGCGCGCGGCGATCGCACGCTCTTTGCCGGGCTCGACCTCGCGGTCGATGCCGGCGAAGCGCTGTGGGTGGCCGGGCCGAACGGCAGCGGCAAGACCAGCCTGCTGAGGCTGCTGGCCGGGCTGGCCCGGCCGCAGCACGGCGAGGTGCGCTGGCACGGCACGCCGATCACCGAACAGCGCGGCCGCTACCACGCGGCGCTGCTGTGGGTGGGCCACGCCACCGGCAGCCCGGACGACCTGACACCCGTGGAACACCTGCGCCACGCGGCGCGGCTGCGCGGGCAGGCCTGCAGCGAACGCGATGCCGAACAGGCGCTCGAGCGTTTCGGCCTCGGGGCCGCATCGCGGCGCCCGGCCCGCACGCTGTCGCAGGGGCAGCGCAAGCGGGTCGGCCTGGCGCGCCTGGCGCTGCAGCCGGCGCCGGCGCTGGCGTTGCTGGACGAACCGTTCTCGGCGCTGGACACGAGCGCCATCCAGCAACTCACCGACGTGCTCGACGGCCTGCTGGCCGGGGGCAGCCGCGTGGTCTACACGACGCACCAGCCGCAGCCGTTGAACGCGCCGGGTGGGGTGCGCGAGTTGTCGCTGGGCGCCCTCTCCCCTTGTGGGAGCGGCTTCAGCCGCGATGGGCTCGCGGCACGGCACGCATCGCGGCTGAAGCCGCTCCCACAACACACCGGGGCCGTGTCGTGAACGGGCTCGCTGTGACCGTGGATCCCGGCCTGCGCCGGGATGACGCACAACTCAAGGCCGTCACCCCGGCGCAGGCCGGGGTCCACCCGCACCACGAGCGTGACGACGCCCCCGCCGGCCAGCCCCTCGCCACGCTGGCCGCCCTCGTCCACCGCGACCTGCTGCTGGCCTGGCGCCGCCGCGCCGACGCGCTCGGCACGCTGGTCTTCTTCGTGCTCGTCACCGCGCTGTTCCCGCTCGCCGTCGGGCCCGAGCCCGCGCAGCTGCGCGCCATCGCCCCCGGCGTGCTGTGGGTCGCCGCGCTGCTGTCGGCCACGCTGGCGCTGCCGCGCCTGTTCGCGCAGGAACGCGCCGACGGAACGCTCGAACACCTGCTGCTGGCGCGCGAGCCGCTGCCGTGGCTGCTGCTCGGCAAGGCGCTCGCGCACTGGCTCACCACCGGGCTGCCGCTGGTGCTGCTGTCGCCGGTGCTGGCGCTGCAATTCGACCTGCCGGCCGACGCCACCGCGGTGCTGGCCGCGAGCCTGCTGCTGGGCACGCCCACGCTCAGCCTGGTGGGCAGCGTCGGTGCCGCGCTGACGCTGGGCCTGCGCAACGGCGCGGTGCTGCTGGCACTGCTGGTGCTGCCGCTGCAGGTGCCGGTGTTGGTGTTCGGCGCCGGGGCGGTGCTGGCCGAGGCCGGCGGCCTGGGCGCACGGGCTCACCTGCTGATGCTGGGCGGCCTGCTCTGCTTCGCCACCGTGCTGGCCCCGTGGGCCGCCGCGGCGGCGCTGCGCATCTCGACCGAATGACGTCATGACCCACCCCCTCATCGACCACCAACGGCCCACTCTTCTGTGGGAGCGGCTTCAGCCGCGATGGGCGCGTGGCCAGGCCCGCAGCGCGGCTGAAGCCGCTCCCACAAGGCTCGTCTGGCGCTATGCCTCGCCACAGGCGTTCTACCCGCTCGCCGGCCGGCTGGTGCCCTGGTTTGCCGTGGCCGCCGCGCTGCTCAGCGCCGCCGGGCTCGGCCTGGGCCTGCTGGTGGCGCCCACCGATGCCACGCAGGGTGACGCCTACCGCATCATCTTCGTGCACGTGCCGGCCGCCTGGATCTCGATGGTGGCCTACCTCGCGATGGGCTTCTGGAGCGCGCTCGGCCTGGTGTTCAACACCCGCCTGTCGTTCCTGATGGCCCGCGCGCTCGCGCCCACCGGCGCGCTGATGGCCTTCCTGTGCCTGTGGACCGGCGCGCTGTGGGGCAAGCCCACCTGGGGCGCCTGGTGGGTGTGGGACGCGCGCCTCACCTCGATGCTGCTGCTGTTCCTGCTCTACCTCGGCGTGATGGCGCTGCAGGCGGCGATCGACGACCCCGCCCGCGGCGACCGTGCCGGCGCGCTGCTCACGCTGGTGGGGGTGGTCAACGTGCCGGTCATCTACGGCTCGGTGCAGTGGTGGAACACGCTGCACCAGGGCGCCTCGGTGAGCTTCACCCGCGCGCCGACGATCGCCACGCCGATGCTGCTGGGCCTGCTGCTGGCCGCGGCCGGCTTCTGGGCCTATGCGATCGCCGTGGTGCTCGCCCGCGTGCGCCGGCTGATCGCAGAACGCGAGCACGGCGCGGCCTGGCTGCCGGCCCTTTCCCCTTCCGCCCCATGAACTCGATCACCTCCTCCCTCGTCTGGCCCGACCTGGCCACCTTCCTGCACATGGGCGGCCACGGGCCGTACGTCTGGGGCTCGTTCGGCGTCGCCGCGGTGCTGATCGCCGCGGAAGTGTTCAGCCTGCGGAGCGCGCGCCGATGAAAGCCCGCCACCGCCGCGCCGCCTGGGTGCTGGGGTCGCTGGCCGGCCTCGGCGTGGCCGCCACGCTGGTGCTGTCGGCGTTCCGCCAGAACCTGGTGTTCTTCTTCACGCCCACGCAGGTGCAGCAGGGCGAAGCCCCGCAGCGCCAGTCGTTCCGCATCGGCGGCATGGTCGAGACCGGCAGCTTGCGGCGCGACAGCGACGGCCTGACCGTGCACTTCGTCGTCACCGACTTCGCGCAGCGGGTGCCGGTGCAGTACCGCGGGCCGTTGCCGGACCTCTTCAAGGAAGGCAAGGGGGTGGTGGCGCAGGGTCGGCTGCTCGACGACCGTCGTGTCTTCGCGGCGGAGCAGGTGCTGGCCAAGCACGATGAGAACTACATGCCGCCGGAGGCGGCGGATGCGTTGCGGCAGGCTCAGAAGGTGAGCCAGCGATGACGGGGGCTTTGCTGAGGCGGCCTGCCGGCCGGGTTGGTTTTGTGGTGTGGCACGACCCCGCCGGGATTCGGGCGGCCCAGAAGGCTGCAAAAGGCCGCGGTGCGGAGCGGCCGTCTGTGAGGGCGGCGATGGTTCACTGCCACGGTGGCTCAAGGGAGCTGACGGTGCTCGCGTCGTTGACTGGTGTTCCTGCGCCAACCTCGTCATCGCTCAGTGCGCGGCTGGGCCGCTCTTCAGTCTTTTCTTGCCTACTTCTTTGTGACGACAAAGAAGTAGGTCGCCCTGCCGGGGCGAACTCCCGGCGGGGTCGTGCCACACCATCAGAGCACCCCCGGCCGGCAGGCCGCAACAACGACAACGACAACGGCCACCCATGATCCCCGAACTAGGCCACTTCGCCCTCCTGCTGGCCCTCCTGTTGGCCGCCGTGCAGGCCACCCTGCCGCTGGCCGGCACCTGGCGCGGCCCCGCCCGCTGGATGGCCCTGGCGCGGCCCACCGCGCTGCTGCAGGCCGCCTTCGTCGGCCTGGCGTTCGCCGCGCTGCTGTGGTCGTTCGCACAGGCCGACTTCACGGTCGCCTACGTCACCCGCAACGCCAACACCCAGCTGCCGCTGGCCTTCCGCCTGGCCGCGGCCTGGGGCGGCCACGAGGGCTCGCTGCTGCTGTGGGCGCTGATCCTGGCCGGCTGGAGCGGCGCGGTGGCGCTGTGCAGCCGCACGCTGCCGGCCGACACGGTGGCGCGTGTGCTGGGCGTGATGGGCTGGATCAGCGTCGGGTTCCTCGCCTTCCTGATCTTCACCAGCAACCCCTTCGAGCGGCAGTTGCCCGGCGCGCCCGACGGCAACGACCTCAACCCGCTGCTGCAGGACGCGGGCATGATCTTCCACCCGCCGCTGCTGTACATGGGCTACGTCGGCTTCGCGGTGGCGTTCGCGTTCGCGGTGGCCGCGCTGATCGAAGGCCGCCTCGACCACACCTGGATCCGCTGGATGCGGCCCTGGACGCTGGTGGCCTGGGCTTTCCTGACCCTGGGCATCCTGCTCGGCAGCTTCTGGGCCTACTACGAACTGGGCTGGGGCGGCTGGTGGTTCTGGGACGCGGTGGAGAACGCCTCGTTCATGCCCTGGCTGGTGGGCACCGCGCTGCTGCACTCGCTGGCGGTGGCCGAGAACCGCGATGCCTTCAAGCGCTGGACGCTGCTGCTGGCCATCCTGGCGTTTGCGCTGTCGCTGCTGGGCACCTTCCTCGTGCGCTCGGGCGTGCTGAGCTCGGTGCACGCCTTCGCCAGCGACCCGCAACGCGGCCTCGCCATCCTGGCACTGCTGGCCGTGCTGATCGGCGGCGCGCTGACGCTCTATGCCTGGCGGGCGCCGGGGCTGGAAAGCGGCAGCCGCTTTGGCTGGCGCTCGCGCGAGGCGGCGCTGCTGCTGAACAACCTGCTGCTGTGCGTGGCGGCCGGCAGCATCCTGCTCGGCACGCTGTACCCGCTGGCGCTGGAAACACTCGGCGCGGGCCGCATCTCGGTGGGCCCGCCGTACTTCGAGAGCGTGTTCGTGCCGCTGATGGTGCCGCTGCTGGCGCTGCTGGGCCTGGGCCCCTGGCTGCACTGGAAACACGTGCGCGGCGCCGAGTTGTGGCGGCGCGTGCGCTGGGTGGCCGCTGGATCGGTCGTGTTCGCCGGCGCGGTGGCGCTGACCTGGCAGACCTCCGCCGGCACCGCGCTCGGCCTGCTGCTGGCGGCCTGGATCGGCGCCGCCACGGTGGCGCAGCACCTGGGCCAGTGGCGCCCCGGCCAGCCCGGCGCCACGCAGCGCTGGCGCACCTTCACCGGCGCGCACTGGGGCATGGTGACGGCGCACCTGGGCATGGCGGTGTTCGTTGCCGGCGCCACGCTGGTGAGCGGCAGCGGCGCCACCGAAGATGTGAGCCTGCGCGTGGGCGACAGCGCCACGCTGCGCGACCACGTGTTCACGCTGCGCCGCGTCGAGGACGCCCGCGGGCCGAACTACATCGCCGCGCGCGCCGTCTTCGACGTGGCCGAGGGCGAGGGCGCGCCAACGCTGCAGCTGCAGCCCGAGCGCCGCTTCTACACCGTGCAGCAGATGCCGATGACCGAAGCGGCGATCGACCGCGGCTTCACGCGCGACCTGTACGTCTCGCTCGGCGAGCGGCTGCCCGACGGCCGCTGGGTGGTGCGCCTGCAGCTCAAGCCCTTCATGGGCTGGGTGTGGAGCGGCGCGCTGCTGATCGCGCTGGGCGGCTTCGCCGCGGCGCTGGACCGCCGCTACCGCCGCCTCAAACTCCCGCAAGCGTTCCCTCTCCCGCTGGGAGAGGGCCAGGGTGAGGGCCCGCCGACCGCGAGCCCCCTGCCCCACCGACCCCTCACCCCCACCCTCTCCCCAGCGGGGAGAGGGAGTTCCCTCCCCTGACGCCCTGCCATGCGCCGCTTCATCCTCTTCCCGCTGCTCGCCTTCGCCGCGCTGGCCGCCTTCCTCGGCGCCAGCCTGGGCCGTGCGCAATCGACCGAACTGCCCTCGCCGCTGATCGGCAAGCCCGCCCCGGCCTTCACGCTGACGCAGCTCGACGGCCCGCCCGCGCCGTTCGGCCCGCGCGACTTCAGCGGCCGGGTGTGGATCCTCAACGCCTGGGCCTCGTGGTGCGCACCGTGCCGCGAGGAGCTGCCCGTGCTCGCCGAGCTGTCGCGCGAGGCCGGCGTGCCGGTGGTCGGCCTGAACTACAAGGACAAGCCCGACGCCGCGCGCCGCATGCTGGTGAAGGTGAACCCGTACGAGCGCACGGTGCTCGACAGCGACGGCCGCGTCGGCCTCGACTACGGCGTCTACGGCCTGCCGGAGACCTTCATCGTCGATGCGCGCGGCATCGTGCGTTACAAGCACACCGGCCCGCTGAGCCGCGAGCAGGCACGCGAGAAGCTGCTGCCGGTGCTGCGCCAACTGGCGGGGAAATGACGATGCGCACCGCGCTGCTCGTGCTGCTGTGCACGCCGCTGTGGGCGCTGGCACAGCCCGGCGCCTCGCTCGACGAACGTGTCAACGCGCTTTCCGCGGAACTGCGCTGCGTGGTCTGCCAGAACCAGTCGCTGGCCGACTCGCAGGCCGAACTCGCGCAGGACATGAAGCGCGAGGTGCGCAGCCAGCTCGCCGCCGGCCGCAGCGAGGCGCAGGTGGTCGACTTCATGGTGCAGCGCTACGGCGACTTCGTGCGCTACCGGCCGGCGCTGCAACCGAGCACCTGGCTGCTGTGGGTGGGGCCGCTGCTCGGCCTGCTGGCCGGCGCGGTGGTGCTGGCACGACGGCTGCGCCACACCCCGGAAGACCCCCACGACTTGAACGACGCCGACAGGCTCACGACATGATCCCGCTGCCCTTCATCGCCGCCGCCATCGCACTGCTGCTGCTCGCGCTGGTGCCGCTGGTGCAGCCTCTCACCCGCGGCGTGCCCGCCGCGCTGCCCGGCACACCGCATCGCGGCACCGCCTGGGCGCTGGCCGCGCTGCTGCCGGCCGCGGCCGTGGCGCTGTACCTGTTCACCGGCACCCCCGCGGGACTGCAGGCGCCCGCGCCGGCGTCCGCGCTCGCGGCCGACACCACCACCGCCGCCGCAGCCGGCGGCGAGGCCATGACCCCCGAGCGCATCCAGGGCATGGTCGAGCGCCTCGCCGCGCGGTTGAAGACCCAGCCCGACGACGCCGCCGGCTGGCGCATGCTGGCGCGCAGCTACGAAACCCTCGGCCGCCACGACGACGCGGTTGCCGCCTACCGCGAAC
>Ga0233424_10002231_pt1 | contig 14324 bp, 10 predicted proteins | sample Watercolumn_Towu_FD_181011 | JGI IMG/M metagenome (GOLD analysis project Ga0233424, IMG submission 181011) | Freshwater microbial communities from Lake Towuti, South Sulawesi, Indonesia - Watercolumn_Towuti2014_125_MG | ecosystem: Environmental > Aquatic > Freshwater > Lake | place: Indonesia...
GCTGTCGGCGCTGCTCACGTCGCGGCGGGTGGTGCGGTCGGTGGCGCTGCTGGGGCAGGGCAGCCGCGACCTCGCGGGCGGGGCGTACGCGCGGCGGCTGCCGGAGGGCGGGCGGGATGAACTGACGGATCTGGCGCGGAACTTCAACCGGCTGGCGGCGGCCCTGGAGCGCGTCGAGCAGGACCGCGTGGCCCTGATCGGCGAGGTCGGGCACGAGCTGCGTACCCCGCTGGCGGCGCTACGTGGGTACAGTGAGGCCCTCAGCGATGGGGTACTGCCTCCGGCGCAGGTGGCCCCGGCGGTCGCGCGCGAGGTGCGGGTGCTGGAGCGGCTGGCGCAGGACCTGAGTCTGGTGTCGCGGGCCGAGGCGGGCAGCGTGGACCTGCAGATCGAGGCCACGCCCGTGCAGGCCCTGCTGGACGCGGCGCGCGAGCGCTTCGCGGACGTGTACGCCGCCCGCGGGGTGACGTTGCGGGTGGGCGGGTCCGGTGCGTGCGTGCAGGCCGATCCGGAGCGGGCCGGGCAGGTGCTGGCGAACCTGCTGCACAACGCTGCGCGGCACACCCCGCCGGGCGGGACGGTCACGCTGGAGGCGGTCCCGGCGGGCTCAGTGGTGGCATTGACGGTGCGGGATACGGGCTGCGGGATCGCCCCGGCGCACCTGGAACGGATCTTCGAGCGCTTCTACCGCGTGGACGAAGCCCGCACGCGCGGTGAGGGCAGCGGCGTGGGCCTGACGGTCGCGCGGGCGCTGGCACAGCGCATGAGCGGCAGCCTGAGCGCCGCGTCCTGTGGAGAGGGTAGCACCTTCACCTTCACGCTGCCCCGTGCGGCGGCCGGGCCCACACGGCGTCCGGCCGGACAGGTCAATCCCATGCAGTGACTCGCACATCATGCTGATTGCGGTATAGATCCTGTGAGAGCGGGTCTGTCAGCCGTTTTCCGTTCCATTGAAGGGCCAAAGACACGCCTTTCAACTTCATGTCCACCCGCTGGCTTTTCAGGTTCCCGAGCCGCTTGACTCAGAGGTCTCGCGGGTCACCCTCAAGACCTCTGAACCCCGGAGACTGACTTGCAGGTCGGTTGGGCTGTCCACAGGACCGGACAGTGAACATCTGTGCTGCACCCTGCTCCTGGCGCCAGCGGCCGTCAGGTCAAGCGGGCAGCTGAACTGAATGAGCATTCAGCTGAAGAATTCATAAAGAGTGCTGCACCATTGACCTTCATCGAATCCCGATCTTGTGCTGGTGAACTCTGCTCTGACCGCGGGACGCTGCCCGCACGTGGTGGGCGCGTGACCAGCGCGCCCTCCGAGCTCGACCTCAGTCTGCTGCATGCCCTCCAGGCCTACCGGCGGGGGGACTTCACGGTCCGTCTGCCCAGCACCTGGGACGGCGTGGGTGGGCGAATCGCCGACACCTTCAACGACATCGTCGAGGAGTCCGCGCGGATCGCGCAGGACGCCGCGCGGGTGGGCCGCACCGTCGGCAAGGAATGGAACGTCAAGCAGCGCATCCCGCTGGGCACGACCACCGGCAGCTGGGCGGCGCTGATCGAGGACGTGAACGAGCTGGTGGACGACCTGGTGTGGCCCACCACCGAGATGACCCGCGTGGTCACGGCCGTGGCGCACGGGGACCTGTCGCAGCTGATGGCGACCGAGGCGAACGGGCAGCCCATGCAGGGGCAGTTCCTGCAGATCGTGTCCACCGTGAACACCATGGTGGGGCAGCTGAACTCCTTCGCAGGCGAGGTGACCCGCGTGGCCCGCGAGGTGGGCACGGAAGGGAAGCTGGGCGGTCAGGCGCAGGTGGCCGGGGTCGGCGGGGTGTGGCGTGACCTGACCGAGAACGTGAACGGCATGGCCAACAACCTTACGAGTCAGGTGCGTAACATCGCGGACGTGACGACCGCCGTGGCGAACGGCGACCTGAGCCGCAAGATCACCGTGGACGCCCGGGGCGAGATCCTGGACCTGAAGAACACCATCAACACCATGGTGGATCAGCTGAACTCGTTCGCGGGCGAGGTAACCCGCGTGGCGCGCGAGGTGGGCACCGAGGGCCGCCTGGGCGGTCAGGCGGACGTGCGCGGCGTGGGCGGCACCTGGAAGGACCTCACCGACAACGTGAACTCCATGGCCGCGAACCTCACCGGGCAGGTCCGCAACATCGCGGACGTCACGACCGCCGTGGCGAACGGGGACCTGTCGAAGAAGATCACCGTGGCTGCGCAGGGCGAGATTCTGGAGCTGAAGAACACCATCAACACCATGGTGGATCAGCTGAACGCCTTCGCGGGCGAGGTGACCCGTGTGGCGCGCGAGGTGGGCACCGAGGGCCGCCTGGGCGGTCAGGCGGACGTGCGCGGCGTGGGCGGCACCTGGAAGGACCTCACCGACAACGTGAACTCCATGGCCGCGAACCTCACCGGGCAGGTCCGCAACATCGCGGACGTCACGACCGCCGTGGCGAACGGGGACCTGAGCCGCAAGATCACCGTGGACGCCCGCGGAGAGATCCTGGACCTGAAGAACACCATCAACACCATGGTGGACCAGCTGAACGCGTTTGCGTTCGAGGTGACCCGCGTGGCGCGCGAGGTGGGCACCGAAGGGAAACTGGGCGGTCAGGCGCAGGTGGCCGGCGTGGGCGGCACCTGGAAGGACCTCACGGACAACGTGAACTCCATGGCGAACAACCTCACCGATCAGGTGCGGAACATCGCCTTCGTGACGACGGCCGTGGCGAACGGGGACCTGTCGAAGAAGATCACCGTGGACGTCAAGGGCGAGATCCTGGACCTGAAGAACACCATCAACACCATGGTGGACCAGCTGAACTCGTTCGCGGGTGAGGTAACCCGCGTGGCGCGCGAGGTGGGCACGGAAGGGAAACTGGGCGGTCAGGCGCAGGTGGCCGGGGTCGGCGGGACGTGGAAGGACCTGACCGACAACGTGAACGGTATGGCCACCAACCTCACCGATCAGGTGCGCGGCATCGCGCGGGTCGTGACGGCCGTCGCGGGCGGCGAACTGAACCGCAAGCTGAACGTGAAGGCCCAGGGTGAGATCGCGGAGCTGGCCGAAACGATCAACTCCATGATCGACACGCTGGCCACCTTCGCGCAGCAGGTGACGACCGTGGCGCGCGAGGTGGGCACGGAAGGCAAGCTGGGTGGTCAGGCGAACGTGCCCGGCGCCAGCGGCACCTGGAAGGACCTGACCGACAACGTGAACGGCCTGGCCGCGAACCTCACCACGCAGGTGCGCGCCATCGCCGAGGTGGCGACCGCCGTGACCAAGGGCGACCTGACGCGCAGCATCTCGGTGGAGGCCAGCGGGGAGGTGGACGCGCTGAAGAACAACATCAACGAGATGATCGTGAACCTGCGCGAAACCACCGAGAAGAACACCGAGCAGGACTGGCTGAAGACCAACCTGGCGAAGTTCACGGGGATGCTGCAGGGGCAGCGGGACCTGCTGACCGTCAGCCGCCTGATCCTCTCGGAACTCGCACCCCTGGTGCGCGCCAAGCACGGCGTGTTCTACACCCTGGACGAGGAGGCCAGCCCGCCCGCGCTGCAGCTGCAGGCCAGCTACGCGTACCGCGAGCGCAAGGGGCTGGGCAACCGCTTCCGGCTGGGCGAGGGCCTGGTGGGGCAGGCGGCGCTGGAGCAGCAGGCGATCGTGCTGACCGACGTGCCCGGCGATTACGTGCAGATCAACAGTGGCCTGGGGGCCGCCACGCCCACCACGATCGTGGTGCTGCCCGTGGTGTTCGAGGGGCAGACCAAGGCCGTGATTGAACTGGCGTCCTTCGAGCGCTTCAGCGCCACGCACATGAGCTTCCTGGAGCAGTTCACGGAATCGGTGGGGATCGTGCTGAACACCATCCAGGCGACCATGCGGACCGAGACGCTGCTGAGGCAGTCGCAGAGCATGGCGCAGGAACTCCAGAGTCAGCAGGAGGAACTGCGGCAGACGAACGAGGAGCTGGAGGAGAAGGCGCGCCTGCTGGCCGATCAGAACCGCGAGGTCGAGAAGAAGAACCAGCAGGTCGAGTCCGCCCGGCACGCGCTGGAGGAGAAGGCCGCGCAGCTGGCCCTGACCAGCAAGTACAAGAGCGAATTCCTGGCCAACATGAGTCACGAGCTGCGCACGCCGCTGAACAGTCTGCTGCTGCTCGCCAACCAGCTGCGGGACAACCCGGAAGGGAACCTGACCGATCAGCAGCGCACCTACGCCAAGACCATCTACGGCGCCGGGAACGACCTGCTGAACCTCATCAACGACATCCTGGACCTCAGCAAGATCGAATCCGGCACCGTCAGCGCCGACCCGACCAACGTGCCCCTATCCCACGTGCGCGAGGCGGTGGAGTCCACCTTCGCGCCCCTCGGGGCGGCCAAGAACGTGGACCTGGTGCTGGACTTTGATCCGGGCCTGCCGCGCACCATCCTGACCGACGACACGCGCCTCCTTCAGATCCTGAAGAACCTGCTGTCGAACGCCTTCAAGTTCACGTCCAGTGGCAACGTGACCCTGCAGGTCGCGCCCGCCACGCAGGGCTGGAGTCCGGACCAGCACGTCCTGAACCGCGCGTCGCAGGTGCTGGCCTTCCGCGTGTCCGACACGGGAATCGGTATTCCGGCGGACAAGCAGCGCCTGATCTTCGAGGCGTTCCAGCAGGCCGACGGGTCCACCAGCCGCAAGTACGGCGGGACCGGCCTGGGCCTGGCGATCAGCCGCGAACTGGCCCGCATCCTGGGCGGCGAGATCACGCTGCGCAGCACGCCCGGCGTGGGCAGCGAGTTCACGCTGTTCCTCCCGGCGCGCTTCCAGGTGCAGGCGCAGGGCGAGGCGTCGGCGGCGCCCGCCCTGCCCACCCCGGTGCGCCCCGCTGCGGCCCAGCCCGCCGCCCTGGCCACCCCGCCCGGGGCGCCCGAAGAGGCGCCTGTCGTGGACGACCGGTCCAGCCTGCAACCCGGGGACCGGACCCTGCTGATCGTGGAGGACGACCCCACCTACGCGGCGACGCTGCTGGACCTGGCGCACGAGCGGGGCTTCATGGGCCTGATCGCCGCGCGCGGGGACGAGGCGCTGCGCCTGGCGCAGGAGTACCGCCCGCAGGCGATCACGCTGGACCTGGCACTGCCCGACACGAACGGCTGGGCGGTCCTGGACCGGCTCAAGCACGACCCGTACACGCGGCACATTCCGGTGCACGTGATCAGCGGTCAGGAGCCCAGCATCGTGAGCCGCAAGCTGGGCGCGCTGGACCACACCACGAAATCCGGGAACCGGCAGGACCTGGCGAGCGTGTTCACGAACCTCGAGGCGTTCCTGGCCCGCCGGGTCAAGCGGGTGCTGATCGTCGAGGATGACGAGGCGCAGCGCCAGAGCATCGAGACCCTGATTGCCGACACGGACGTGGAGACCACCTCGGTCACCACCGGGAAGGCCGCGCTGGACGCCCTGGCAGACACGGCGTTCGACTGCGTGGTGCTGGACCTGCACCTGCCGGACATGACGGGCTTCGAGCTGATGGCCACGCTGCACGACACGCCCGCCTACCGGGCCATGCCGATCATCGTGTACACCGCGCAGGACCTGACCCGCGCGCAGGAGGCGGAGCTGCGCCGCGCCGCGAAGTCCATCATCCTGAAAGACGTCCGCTCGCCCGAGCGGCTGCTGGACGAGGTGACGTTGTTCCTGCACCGCGTGGAGGCCAGCCTGCCCGAAAGCAAGCGTCAGGCGCTCGACGCGGCCCGGCAGCAGGAGCCAGCGCTGCAGGGCAAGAAGGTGCTGATCGTGGATGACGACATCCGCAACATCTTCGCGCTGACGGCCGTGCTGGAACGCCACCAGATGCAGATCCTGACTGCCGAGAACGGCCGCGAGGCGATCAGCATGCTCGACAGCCACCCGGACACCGACGTGATCCTGATGGACGTCATGATGCCCGAGCTGGACGGCTACGAGACCACCCGCCTGATCCGCGGCAATCCGGACTTCCGGACGCTGCCCATCATTTCCCTGACGGCCAAGGCCATGCCCGGCGACCGCGAGCAGTCCATCGAGTCCGGCGCGAGCGATTACATCAGCAAGCCCGTGAACACCGCGCAACTCCTGTCGCTGCTGCGCGTCTGGTTGTCCAAGTGAGTGCCGCGCACCTCGCCGCCCCGGCGTGGAGGAGCGGACGGGCATGAGACTGGATTCCGGGCGGCCCGAACTGACCGAGGACATCGAACTGAGCCTGCTGCTGGAAGGCGTCTACCGCGTGACCGGGCACGATTTCCGGCAGTACACGCCCGCCACCATGCGCCGCCGAGCGCTGCACGCCGCGTCGGCCGAGGGGCTGCACTCGATCAGTGAGTTGCAGGGGCGGGTGCTGCGCGACGCGGCCGCCATGCAGCGGCTGCGGGAGACGCTGAGCATCAACGTGACCGAGATGTTCCGCGATCCCAGTTTCTTCCAGGCGCTGCGTGAGCAGGTGCTGCCCGTGCTGCGCACGCACCCGTTCATCCGCATCTGGCACGCGGGCTGCTCGACGGGTGAGGAGGTGTACTCCCTGGCGATCCTGCTGCGCGAGGCGGGCCTGCTGGACCGGTCGCGGCTGTACGCCACGGACATGCACGCCCCGGCGCTGAACGCGGCCCGCAGCGGCATCTACCCTGTGCAGAAGCTCGCCGCGTACGAGCGGAACTACCGGGAGGCAGGCGGCACCGGGGAGTTCGGCGCCTACTTCACGGCGCAGTACGAGCACGCGCTGGTCCGCGCGGACCTGCGGCAGAACATCATCTGGGGGCAGCACAACCTCGCCACGGACAGCAGCTTCAACGAGTTTCACCTGATCCTGTGCCGGAACGTCCTGATCTACTTCACGCAGCGACTTCAGGAACAGGTGAAGGCGCTGCTGTGGCACAGCCTGACCCCGTTCGGCATGCTGGCGCTGGGCCGCCACGAGAGCATGGACTTCAGCGAGCACGCCCCCAGGTTCACCACCCTGAACCTGACGGAGAAGCTGTACCGGAGGATCGGCTGATGCCGCACCAGATCACCATTCCGCCTGCCAAGGTCCTGATCGTGGATGACCAGGACAGCAAGCGGCTGGGTCTGGGGGCCGCGCTGCACCCGCTGGGGTACGAGATCGTGATGGCTGCCTCCGGCCGTGAGGCGTTGCGTTACCTGCTGACGAACGAGGTGGCGGTGATCCTGCTGGACGTGCGAATGCCGGAACTGGACGGGTTCGAGACGGCCGCCCTGATCCGCTCCCGGAGACAGTCGGAGACCACGCCGATCATCTTCGTGACTGCCTTCACGAACGCCGAGTCCGACACGCTGACCGGCTACACGCACGGCGCGGTGGACTTCATCTTCTCCCCCATTCAGCCCGAGATCCTGCGGGCCAAGGTGCAGGTGTTCGTGGACCTGTACCGGCACGCGCACCTCGCCCGGGCCCAGGAGCGGCGCCTGCGGGAACTGGAAGGCGAGCAGGCGCGCCGGGAACTGCACAAGCTGTCCAGCGCGCTGGAACAGTCCGCCGATCCCGTGATCATCACGGACGCGCAGGGGCACATTGAGTACGTGAACGCGGCCTTCAGCGCGAACATCGGCCACAGCGCCGCCGAGCTCAGCGGCCGCCCGCTGGCGTCGCTGCAACCCGCCGCGGACGGCGCCGCCGACCTGCAGACCCTGTGGTGTCAGGTGCGGGCCGGGCAGGTGCAGCGCGCCGAGGTCACGTACCACCGCCCGGACGGCCAGCCGTACCATCAGGCGACCACCATCACCCCCCTGACGGACGACGCCGGGACGGTGACCCACTTCATCATCACCGGCCACGACGTGAGCGAGCGCAAGCGCATGGAGGCCGAGATGCAGGCCCTGAACGCCAGCCTGGAGGCGCGGGTCCGGGAACGCACTGCGCAGCTTCAGGAGGTGAACGAGGAGATCGAGGCGTACGCGTATTCGATCAGCCACGACCTGCGCACGCCCCTGCGGCACATCATGAGCTTCGCGGACCTGCTGGCCCGCTCGATGGGCGACGCCCTGCCCGGCAAGGCCCGCGATTACCTGAGCCGCATTCAGGGCAGCGCCCAGCGCATGAGTGAACTGATCGACCGGCTGCTGGACTTCGCGCGCACAGGCCGGCACCAGCTCACGCCGCAGGACATCGACCTGGGCACGCTGATCAACGAGGTGATCTCCGACTACCGGCGCGACCCGACGGCCCCCACCATCACCTGGGAAGTCGGGCCGATGCCCACCGTGACGGCCGACCTGATCAGCCTGCGGGAACTGCTGGGGAACCTGATCTCCAACGCCGTGAAGTACTCCCGCAACGCCGAGGGCGGCCCCCGCATCCGCGTGCAGGCCGAACTGATCGGCGGGTACCACCACGTGTCCATCACCGACAACGGCGTGGGCTTCGACATGGCCTACAGCCACAAGCTGTTCACGGTGTTCCAGCGGCTGCACACCTACGATCACTTCGAGGGGCACGGGGTGGGACTGGCGCACGTGAAACGCATCATCGTCCGTCACGGTGGCACCGTGGAGGCCCGCAGCGCGGAGGGGCAGGGCGCGACCTTTACCTTCACCCTGCCCGCCATGCCTTCCGCGCCGTACCCCCAGTCAGAGGCCCACCGGGTCGAGCAGGCCTGAAGAGGCCCTGCCCGGTTGTGGGCCGCTCTCGCGGTGGTCGGGAACCGCCGCGGTGGGGTTTTGCTAGATTGGCGGTGATGCTGCACCCCCCTGACCTGCCCAGCCGCGCCCTGCTGCGGCTGCGGCTGGAATTGGGCCGGGCGGCCGCGAATGAGATCGCCCCGAACCTGTACGGGTGGTGGTGCGCGAACCTGGGCCGCCCGCTGCGCCTCCGTCCGACGGACTGACCCGAGCCGCGCCCCACGCTGGCGCGACCAGCCTCTTTGCCTGTCCCGGAGGACCGCATGACCACCCTGACCATTCCTGACCACCTGCTCGCCCTTGATGCCCGCGACCCCCTGGCGTCCAAACGCGCCGAGTTCCACCTGCCGCGCGGGGTGGTGTACCTCGACGGCAACAGCCTGGGCGCGCTGCCCCGGCGCGTGCCGCAGCGCCTCGCGCGGGTCGCGCAGGGCGAGTGGGGCGAGGCGCTGATCCGCTCCTGGACCGCCGGGGCCGACGCGGGACAGGACTGGATGGCCCTGCCGGACCGTGTGGCGGCAAAGATCGCCCGACTGATCGGCGCCGCGGCGCACGAGGTTGCCGTGGGCGATTCCACCAGCGTGAACACCTTCAAGGTGCTCGCGGCGGCGCTGGGCGTGGCCGGGCCGGGCCGCCGCGTGATTCTGACCGACGCGGACAACTTCCCCACCGACCTGTATGTCGCGCAGGGCCTGAACGCGCTGCTGGGCGGCACGCTGGAGCTGCGCCGCGTGCCCGCCGACGACATTGAAGCCCACCTGGGTGAGGACGTGGCGGCGCTGCTGCTCACACAGGTGGACTACCGCACCGGGCGCAAACTGGACCTTGAAGCGATCACCGCGCTGGCCCAGGCGAAGGGCATCGTGACCGTGTGGGACCTCGCGCACTCCGCCGGGGCGTTCCCGGTGGACCTCAGTGGCGCGGGGGCGGACTTCGCGGTGGGCTGCGGGTACAAGTTCCTGAACGGTGGCCCCGGCGCGCCCGCGTTCCTGTTCGCCGCCGAGCGGCACCACGACGCGGCGCCGGTGGCGATCAGCGGCTGGATGGGGCACGCCGATCCCTTCGAGATGGCCCGGGACTTCACGCCCGCGCCCGGCGCGCGGCGCTTCGTGGCGGGCACGCCCATGGTGCTGAGCCTGAGTGCCCTGGACGAGGCGCTGGACGTGTTCGCGGACGTGGACCTGGACGCGCTGCGCGCCAAGAGCCTGTCCCTGACCGACACGTTCATCGACCTTGTGGAGCCGCTGGCCGCCCGCTTCCCGCTGACGCTGGTCACGCCCCGCGAGCACGTCCGGCGCGGCTCGCAGGTCAGTTACCGCCACCCGCAGGCGCGTGAGGTCATGGCCGACCTGATCCAGGCGGGCATCATCGGGGACTACCGCACGCCGGACATCCTGCGGTTCGGGTTCACACCGCTGTACCACTCGCACGCGGACGTGTGGCAGGCCGCGCGGGGCGTGCAGGCGGTGCTGGAGGCCCGCGCGTGACCGGGGCTCCGCTGCCAGACCGCCCCGGCGCCCCGGACCGCGACGCGCCCGAGCAGGCGTACACCGACTTCACCCGCAGCCTCAGCTACGGGGACTACCTGCAACTCGACGTCCTGAAAAGCGCGCACCGCCCGGTCACGGCCGCGCACGACGAGCACCTGTTCATTGCCGTGCATCACGTTTCCGAGGTCTGGCTGGACCTGATCATCCGCGAGTTGCGCGCCGCGATGGACCAGCTCGCGCGCGGCATCACCGACGCGCCGCAGAAGGGCCTCTCGCGCGTCGTGCGCGCCCAGGAGCAACTCACGAACGCCTGGGAGGTTCTCAAGACCATGACCCCCGCCGACTACCTGCAGTTCCGCGACGCGTTCGGGCAGGCGTCGGGCTTCCAGAGCGCGTCGTACCGCATGGTGGAGTTCCTGCTCGGGAACCGGCACGCGGTGCTGCTGCGCCCGCACGAGCACCGCCCGGACCTGATCGGTCCGCTGCGGGAGGCCATCGGGGCACCCAGCGTGTACGACCTGACGCTGCGCCTGATGCACGCGCGCGGCCTGACCGTGCCCGACGAGGTCCTGAACCGCGACCTGACGCTCCCCCCGGTCCTGAACGAGACGGTGCTGGAGCACTGGCTGACCGTGTACCGCCACCCCGAGACGTACTGGGACCTGTACGAACTCGCCGAGAAACTGCTGGACGTGGAGGACAACTTCCGCCGCTGGCGCTTCAACCACCTGACGACCGTGGAGCGCACCATCGGCTTCAAGCGCGGCTCGGGCGGCACGAGCGGCGCCGGGTATCTGCGCCGCGCGCTGGAGACCGTGCTGTTCCCGGAGCTGTGGGAAGTCCGCACCCGCCTGTGACGCGAACTGCCCCGGTGAGGGCCTAGCGTGCCGCTGCTGGCCGCGCTGGCCTTCCTGGGCCTGAGTCTGCTGCTGGGCACCACGCTCGCCCGCGCCGCGCTGGACGTCCCGGTGCGGCTGCGCCTCCCGGCGCTGGGGCTGGCGCTGCTGGCGCTGGGCTGGGCTGGACAGGTGGCCGTAACGCTGGGCGCACTGGGCCTGGTCTGGGCGGATGTGGGACCGTACCTGCTGGACACGTCGGCCGGGCGGGCCATGCTGACCGGGCTGCTGGGCGCCACGTTGCTGCTTGCAGCGCGGCTGGCAGGAGCACCCGCCCCGCTGCTGCTGCCGGGCGCGCTGCTCCTCGTGTGGGGCGCGTCCGGCGTCGGGCACGGTGCGGGGCACACGCTGGGGGTGCGGGCCCTGCACGCCGCGCACCTGACCGCCATGAGCGCCTGGGTGGGCGGCGTACTGGCCCTGACGGTCGCGCGGCCCCTCGCGGCGCGGGCCGCGGCGCGCTTCACGCCACTGGCCGCCGGGAGCGTGGCAGTCCTGGCCGTGACGGGCCTGCTGCTGGGCGCGGAGCACCTGCCCACCCTGGCCGAGTGGACCGGCACCCGCTACGGGCAGACGCTGCTGCTCAAACTCGTGCTGGTCGCGCTGGCGCTGGGCGCGGCGGCGCTGGTCCGGCGGGCGTTCGCCGGGCGGGACCGCCGGGTGCGGACGCTGCTGGCGCGCGAGGCGCTGCTGCTGCTGGCTGTGCTGGGCGTCACGGGTGTGCTGAGCACCACCGACCCGCACGAGCACCCACTGCCGGAGACGTTCAGGGCTGCGCCTGCCCGTAGTTCAGGGTGAGATCCAGCGTCTGCCGGGCGTTCAGCGTGACCGTCTGCGCGGTCGGGGCGCGCCACGGCAGGGCGTCCACGCCGGTCACGGTGTACGTGCCGGGCTCCAGCGTGAGGCTGCGGCCCGAAGCCGTCACTGCCGGCAGGGTCTGATCGAAGCCTGCGCCCTGCACGCGCACGTCCGCGCTGGCCGGTCCGGTCACGAACACGGTCAGCACCGCGCGGGTGGCCTGAGCGGCCGACTGGTACGTGAAGGTCGCCTCACCCCCCCCGGTCACGCCCAGCTGGCGCGCGCCGGGCGTGTCCCAGCCGTCCACCGGCTGCGGCGTGAGGGTGTACGTGCCGGGATTGACCGTCAGCGTTTCGCTGCCGCGCACAGTGACGGTGCGGACCGCGCCGCCGCTCTCGACACGGACGCTGGCCTGCGCGGGACCCTCGACGCGCAGGGTCAGGAGCACGCCACTGTTCAGACTGGCGCAGCCGCTCAGGGCGAAGGACAGGGCCAGCGAGGCCGTCAGCTGTGGACGCATGGCAGCAGCGTACCCTGCCCGCTGCCGCGGTCCCGTCCTCACAGCAGCATCCAGGAGTAGTGAAGGTGCCCTTCAATTCCACTGGAAACCGCTGTCAGTCGCCCCCCACAGCAATGGGCAGAGGCGCCGGAGGGGGGACCCCCGCAGCGCCTCTGCTGGCCTGCCAGTCCGGTCAGAAGGGCTGGGCGTGCAGTTCGAGTTCCACCGGGACGTTCCCGGCGACGGCGCGGCTGTAGGGGCACACGGCGTGCGCGGCGCGCAGCAGGGCCTCGCCGGTGTCCAGGGGGGTGTCGGGCAGGTATACCTGCATGAGGACCTTCAGGCCATAGCCCTGCGCGTCCTGCAGGAGGCTGACGTGCGCGCGGGCCTGGGGCGTGCCGCCCACGGTGACGCCGTCGCGGCGGGCGACGCTCTGCAGGGCGCTCAGGAAGCAGGAGGCGTAGCCGGCGGCGAAGAGTTCCTCGGGATCGGCGCCCTGGGTGCTGGCGTTCGCGGGGCGCAGGGTGACCGGTAGGCGGTCGCGGCCGATCTGGGCCTCGCCGGTGCGGCCCCCCTGCACGTCGGAGGTAGCGGTGAAGAGGACCTTCGGTTCGGTGGCAGTCATGCGTGAATCGTACGCTGCGCATTGCCGGGCTTCAAGGCGTCAATCTTCACGGATTTCGACCGGAATCGGTATAATGCTGGGGTGGATCTGAGGCACCTTCAGGCATTCATCACCGTGGCCGAGGAACGCCACTTCGGGCGGGCTGCCGAGCGGCTCAACCTCGCGGCGTCCCCACTGGGCCGGGTCATCCGCGCGCTGGAGGACGAGGTCGGCACGCCGCTGCTGACCCGCACGACCCGCCGGGTGGACCTGACGGCGGCAGGCGCGGCGTTCCTGCCGCAGGCGCAGGCGATCCTGGCGCAGCTGGAGCAGGCCGCGAGCCTCGCGCGGCGCACGGCGCAGGGCGAATCGGGCCGCGTGCGGCTGGGGTACATGGGGGCCGCGCAGGCCGCGCTGCTGCCCCGCCTGTGGCGCACCCTGCGGGCCACGCACCCGGACGTGCAGCTCGACGTGACCGAACTGTGCACTCCGGATCAGCGGCAGGCCCTGCTGGCCGGGGAACTCGACGCCGGGCTGATGGCGCTGCCCGTCTGGCACGACGACCTGCGGGTACGTCCCCTGGCGAGCATTCCGCTGCTGGCGGCCCTGCCGCAGGAACATCCGCTGGCCGACCGGCCCAGCCTGTCCCTGCGGGAACTGGCGCAGGAGGACTGGCTGACCTGCACGCCGTACGCGACGACGCTGCCGCCCGAGCAGGTGCAGGCGCTGTGCATGGCCTTCGGGCTGGTGCCGCGCACCCGCGCCGTGGGCGGCAGCGAGAGCGCGGTCGTGGCGCGCGTGGCGGCCGGCGTGGGCGTCACGCTGGTGCCGCAGACCCTGATCAACCCCCGGCAGGAGGGCGTGCGCTTCGTGCCGCTGGAGGGCGGCGTGACGCTGGACGTCGGGCTGGTCACCCGCGCCGACCCGGGCAACCCGGCGGTGGGTGCGCTCCTGCTGGCCGCGCAGCACCTGACCACCCCCGCCTGATCCGGGCGGGGGTGGTCAGCGTGGCTCAGGCGGAGTCGCCTGGATTGACCGGCCTGTGTAGACCGGTCAACCGGAATCGGATCAGCGGGTGTACAGCAGGCGGTTGGGGCTGCCGTTCACGCCACTGACCACGTTGGTGGTGGCGCTGCTGATCACGGCGCTCGTCACGGCGCTGTTGGTGCTGCTGCCGGCGGCGATGCGCAGGACGGCGGCGCCCGCGACGTGCGGGGAGGCCATGGACGTGCCGCTGATGGTGTTCGTGGCGGTCGTGGACCCGATCCAGGTGCTGGTGATGTTGCTGCCGGGCGCGAAGAGGTCCACGCAGCTGCCGTAGTTGCTGAAGCTGGAGCGCGCGTCGGTGTTCGTG
>Ga0233424_10002232_pt1 | contig 14315 bp, 11 predicted proteins | sample Watercolumn_Towu_FD_181011 | JGI IMG/M metagenome (GOLD analysis project Ga0233424, IMG submission 181011) | Freshwater microbial communities from Lake Towuti, South Sulawesi, Indonesia - Watercolumn_Towuti2014_125_MG | ecosystem: Environmental > Aquatic > Freshwater > Lake | place: Indonesia...
GCGAACTACGAAGCAGGACTGCCCGTCCGGGTTGTCTTCGAGCGCCCATCGCGCATGAACGACATCTTGGGCGAGTGGATCGCGAAGCATGGACTAACCCAGTTCCGCTGCGCCGAGACTGAGAAGTTCCCGCATGTGACGTTCTTTTTCAACGACTACCGCGAGGAGCCATTCGGTGGAGAGACGCGCCAGATCATTCCGAGTCCACGCGATGTTGCAACTTACGACTTGAAGCCGGAGATGAGCGCGTATGGCGTGCGCGATGCCGTGCTCGCGCGGCTCGCCTCGCCGGATTGCGAGAGCGTCATAATCGTGAACTTTGCCAACTGCGACATGGTTGGTCACACCGGCAGCTTGCCCGCGGCGATCCGCGCGGTGGAAGTCACCGATGAATGCGTCGGTGCGATCGTCGCGGCGACGCTCGGGCGCAGTGGAAGCCTGATTGTCACCGCTGATCACGGCAATGTTGAGCAGATGGTCGATCCTGTGACTGGCTCGCCACACACAGCCCACACGAACTACACCGTGCCGCTGCTCGTCGTTGGTGATTCGTTCCGAGGGCGGACGCTTCGTGCGAATGGCCGCCTAGCAGACATTGCGCCGACGATGTTGTCGATGATCGGCCTCGCGCAGCCGGCGGCGATGAGCGGGCGGTCGTTGTTGGAGCAGTGATGTCACACGACAAGGGGCGTCGGGAAAGGGTCGTCGGCTCAGACAGTCCTCGCTTGGGAGCGTCGCGCGCGCGACCAGCGCGCCCTCTGCCCTTGCTGCGGAACTCGCCGACGACGGCTTTTCCCGACGCCCTATTCGCCGCGTGTTGATCGCCGCTCGGACTACGCTTCCCGGATGGCTCGCGCGAGAGGCGTCTTCTGTATCGAGGCGGACTGGTTCGGCCTCGCGCATCCGATGTCGATGAAGCCGGTGCTCGATCTCCTCGCGGGATCTGACGCGCGAATCCCTTTCGTGCTACGCGACGCCGTCACGCGCGCAGAGATTGAGTTCTATCTGCGCCGTTGGCTGCAGGCGCGCTACCGCCGCTTCGACCTCCTCTGGATGGCGATTCACACGCGCCCCGGTGAACTGCTGCCCGGCGACATGCGCAAGCCCGAAGAGCGGCTCGGTCTCGACACGCTCGAAGCGCTGCTCAAGGGCAAGTGCCGCGGCCGCATCCTCCACTTCTCCGGGTGCCGATTCCTGAAACTGCCGCCAGCGCGGATTACGCGCTTCGTCAAGGCAACGCGCGCTCTCTCTGTGAGCGGCTTCGCGCGCGAAGTGCCGTGGCTTGAGGCCACGATCTTCGAGGCATACTGGCTCACGCTGCTCAACTATGAGCCGCGCACTCGAGCGGGCGTTCGCACGGCCGCGAGAATCATGCGCCGCGAGCAGGGCCCGCTCTGTGATCGATACGGGTTCGTGATCCGCACGGCCCCGTAACGCGCCCATCTATCCTCTGATCGTGCTCCCCGTGATCGCCATCGTCGGTCGCCCGAATGTGGGCAAGTCGAGCCTCTTCAACCGCCTTGCGGGAGAGAGGATTTCGATTGTCGATCCGACCCCGGGCGTGACGCGCGATCGTGTCTCAACGATCATCACAATCGAGCCGCCCTCCGAGCGCGCGGACGATGAGGCTCTGCCACGCGTCGCGGAGCTCTTCGACACCGGTGGCTTTGGGATCTACTCCGCCGAAGGAAAGCGCTTTGACGATGCCGGCGAGGACCTCGCGCGCCTCGCTCCCGACATCGAGCAGCAGATCGCAACCGCGATCGCTGGGGCGGATGTCATAGTCTTCACGGTCGATGCCCAGTCGGGAGTCACGGCGCTCGACGAGCGCATCGCGCAGTTGATCCGCCGCGCGGGTGCGGCACCCAATGTGCTCTGTGTCGCGAACAAGGTCGACGGCCCATCCTGGGAAGGCCACGCGATGGATGCGGCACGCCTCGGGTTCGGCGATGTCGTCGGCGTGTCGGTCAAGACCGGCATGGGCATGCGCCGACTCTTCGAGGCGATGTGGACGCGCCTCGCCACTCGCGCGCACACGAGCGCGCCAAACGCCGAAATGAAGGTTGCCATCGTGGGGCGACGCAATGCGGGCAAGTCGAGCCTCGTGAATGCGCTCGCGGGCGGACCTCGCGTCATTGTCAGCGAGATCGCTGGCACGACGCGCGACAGCGTGGATGTCCGCTTCGAGCGCGACGGCCGCACCTTCGTCGCTATCGACACCGCTGGTGTTCGCAAGCGCAAGTCCTGGGCCGATGATGTTGAGTACTACTCGCACGCTCGCACAGAGTCGGCGATCCGCCGCGCGGATGTTGCGATCCTGCTCCTTGACGCTTCCGAGCCGCTCTCTCATGTCGAGAAGACGCTTGCTGGCGAGCTCGCTGAGGCGCTCAAGCCGACAGTCATCGTCGTCAACAAGTGGGATCTTGTTTCCAAGTCGCGCAAGCCGCGCGACTACCTCGACTACCTCGGGCAGGAACTGCCGATGCTGTCATTCGCACCGATCGTCTTCATCAGCGCGAAGGAGAGCGATGGCATCACGGACGCGATCGCGATGGCGTTCAACCTGCACACGCAGGCGAGCCATCGAGAGACGACAGGCAAGCTGAACGCCCTAGTGCAGAAGATTCTGTCGGAGCGCGGGCCGAGTTCGAAGCTCGGCACGGTCGCGAAGGTCTATTACATCTCGCAGATCGAGACCAACCCGCCAACGATTGCGATGGTCGTCAATCGACCGGCGCTCTTTGAGGGAACCTACGAGCGCTACCTGCTCAACCGGATGCGCGAAGAGGTCCCCTACTCCGAGGTGCCAATCAGGCTCGTCTTCTCGGCGCGGCGACGCGAGGAACTCAAGTCGAAATCGAAGCGCGTGCCCGCCAAGGGCGCAGCTCGCGGTCACAAGCCCAAAGGCTCGACGAGGTGAGCATTTATCCGCTTCCCATCTTTGAGCGCGACGCGGATCCGTCATTCCGCGACGGGCTCACTGATGCCGAACGGTACGCGCGGCTCGCCCCGCCGACATCGATTGTGGTGCGCGGCGGTCGCATGAGGTGGGTCGCCGAGTATCCATACGACGGCAAGGCGAAACCCGGCTGCGGCACCAAGCTGGTTGCAAAGACGCATCGCGGCACGGAAGTCGTCGAGATGCTCACGACCGCATGCTCCAACTCGGGGTGCTCAAAGAGCGTCACGCGCAAGCAGATGCTCGAGTACATCGAGCACTCCGGTGGCAAGCAGTATCCATTCCACACCGACGGCCTGATTCTGCGCGTCGCCACCACCGACGATCTCGCGCAGTGGTCGCGCGCGCAGGCGACGACCGCGGCGCTTGGCCCCCAGATTGAGGCTGTGCTTGTCGCCAGCGGACTGCCCATGAAGTTCGTCGCCGTCGAGCCGGTGCTCGGCGGCGAGCTGCTCACCATCTACTACTTGAGCGAGGATCGAGTCGACTTCCGTGAACTACTGAAGACGCTCGCGGCGACCTTCCACACTCGCATCGAACTTCGGCAGGTCGGCGCGCGCGACGAGGCGCGGCTAACCGCCGACTATGAGAAGTGCGGCCAGCACTGCTGCTGCAAGAACTTCCTGAAGGTGCTCAAGCCGGTGTCGATGAAGTCCGCGAAGCTGCAGAAGGCGACGCTCGATCCGATGAAGATCAGCGGCCGCTGCGGCCGGCTCATGTGCTGTCTTCGCTATGAAGACGAGACCTACGAGTCGCTCCTCGCGAAGCTCCCTAAGGTGAAGTCGCGCGTCACGACTCCCGACGGACCGGGGACGGTCATGGAAACGAAGACGCTTGTCCAGCTCGTCCTCGTGCGAGTCGATGCAACCGGCCACGAAGCTGCGTTCGCGGTCGAGGATATTTCGCCTCTGTAGGATCCGCTGCCCATGAGTGCACGAGGCGCAGCCACGCCGGCTAAGACGCAGTCATCCGGCGGCATCATCGACACTCTGCAGTCGCTGATCGTCGCGTTTGTTTTCGCGATGGCGTTCCGCGGCTTCGTGCTCGAGGGATTCGTCATTCCGACAGGATCGATGGCTCCCACGCTGATGGGGGCGCACATCCGCGTCCACAGTCCCGCGACTGGATACGAGTACGCGGTCGATGCATCAGAGATCGTGATGGCGCAGCAGATGGGCGCGCGCCGCAATGACCGACCGATCTTCGATCCGATGATCAGCCGGCAGAGTCCGGTGGTAGCGCTCCCCGGCGCGGAACTCGCAGCCGAAGCGCGCATGGGCGACCGCGTGCTCGTCCTCAAGTACCTCGCGCCACTCACGCATCCGGCGCGGTGGGATGTTGCGGTTTTCAAGAACCCGACTGATCCCGTCGGTGACGCGCCCTACTACATCAAGCGCATGGTGGGAATGCCCAACGAGACGCTGCTCGTTGCTGATGGCGATGTCTTCACCGGGGCCGTTGATGCCAAGGTCGACGACCTGCGCATCGCACGCAAGCCGGAGATGGTGCAGCGCGCCGTATGGCTTCCGGTGTACGACAGCGACTTCCAACCTGCCGACATCGCGCGCCTCGAAGCGGCGATTCGACAGCGCTGGCGCGGTTCGCCCTGGAGGCCAAGCGATGGATGGGACACGCGCGACACGCGCGTGTGGTCGTGGAGCAAGGCCTCGCCCGCATCGCTCTCGTGGAACAACGAGATTCTTCCCCTCGACGACTGGAATGCGTACAACGCCTACCGTCGCGACATCCCGCTGTATCCGGTAGCAGACCTCGCGATCGCCGCCGCGATCGACGCGGAGAACCCTGCTGCGTTCCGATGTGTGCTTGACCTCGGGGCGCGCGGGCGGATCTTTCGATTCGGGATCGGTGCTGGCGTCGCATCGCTCTCGGTCATCGAGGGCGAGTCGCAGAAGATTGCGCAGACCGTTGAGTTCCCATTCGCTCCAACCGCATCGGGCGCGACACGGTGGGCAGAGCCGATGCGGCTTGAGCTCTGGCATGTCGATCAGCGCATGAGCCTGTTCCTCAATGGAGAAGAGCTCGGGAGCCTTGAGTACGACTTGGGTGGCCCGGTTCAGCGCATCCTCGCTTCGCACTTCGGCCGCACGCTCGAACAGTATGTCGCGAACCCGACCGGCCAGCGCCCGACACCGCCGACGCTTTCATGGCGCTTCGAGGGGTCTCCGTTCACGCTCCGTCATGTCTCTGTGCAACGAGACCTCTACTACCGACCCGACTTTCTCAGCGCGAACAATCAGTTCCCCTCCAACGGCACGGCGATTTCCGGCCTCGCGTTCGCGACCGATCCCATGAGCCCAGCGCGTTTGGGTCCCGAGGACTATGTGATGTTCGGCGACAACAGCGGCGCGTCGAAAGACTCGCGGCTTTGGGGACGATCGCACCCGCTGGTCGTTCGCGAACTTGGCAACGATCACCCGTTTATCGTGCCGCGCGAGATGCTCATCGGCAAGGCGTGGTCGGTCTACTTCCCCGCGCCTGTGGCAATGACCACGGGCGGCCGCGCATTCATCCCCGACTTTGGCCGCCTCCGCTTCATCCGCTGAACCGCGCCCCATCGGCGTCCTCTCTGCGGACGCGATGATGCTGGCGGCCGCGTTCCTTTGGGGCATCTCGTTCGTCACCCAGCGGCTCGCCGCGCTCGCGATGAACGGCATGCCGTTCACATTCAACGCCGCGCGATACTTGATCGGCGCGGTGATCCTCGCCCCGTTCGTGATGCGCGCAGGTGCGTTGCGGTCACGCGCTACCTGGATTGGTGGCGGTGCGGCTGGCTGCGCGATGATCGCCGGCTCGACGCTTCAGCAAGCGGCAATGAACGCTGTGAGCGCGGGCACTGCCGGATTCATCACTAGCACCTATGTCGTGTGGGTCCCGTTGCTCGGGCTGATCTGGGGACAGCGGGTTGGAGTCAGAGTTTGGATCGGCGTGGCTCTCGCCGTCGCAGGACTCTGGCTGCTGTGCGGCGGCGGCGACTTCGCGCTCTCGCGCGCCGAGTTCATGTTGCTTGGCTGCGCGTTCGCGTGGGGGTTCCATGTGCAGATCATCGGCTGGGCTGCCACGCGCGGCGATGTGTTCGGCATCGCGTTTGTGCAGTTTCTGGTGACCGCGGTGGCATCATCGGCCGGCGCACTCACCTTCGAACCCCTCTCCGTCGAAGTCGTCTTAGGCGCTGCTGGGCCGATTCTGTTTGCCGGGGTCTTCTCGATCGCGGTTGCGTTCACCCTTCAGATCGTCGGGCAGTCCGCGGCGCCACCTGCGCACGCCGCGATCATCATGTCGCTCGAGTCTGTTTTCGCCGAACTGGCCGGCTCGGTCTGGATGAACGAGGGCTTCGGTGCGCGAAAGTGGTTCGGCGGGCTTCTGATCTTGGGCGGCGCGCTCCTGGCGACGGTCATTGGACCCCGCCAGCACCCTCGCGAAGATCCTCGCCCGCGGGAAGCGGAAGCGGATTGATCCCGTAGCGCTGGTCGATCAGCTCCTTCTCAAGCAACTTGTAGGCCGCGAATCCACTCGGCCAAACGGCGATTTCGACGCGGAACGCAGCGGAGAGTCGACCGTCGAGCAGTTGGCGCACGGCGAGCTTCGCGCTCGCCGCGTCCGTCACTGGAATCCCACTCCCCCTAGGTTCACCGAAGACCTGATCCTTTCCCTCGACCTTCGGCATGCTCACGCGCCCATCGCTGCAGAGCATTAGGAGCGGCGTTCGCGAGTCCGCCTTGAAGCGCGCGATGCGCACGAACTGGATGACCGTGTTCTGTCGCTGCCTAACCGCGTCGAGACGCGCCAGCTCCTCGTCGAGATTGCGCTTGCGCTCCTCCGCCTCCTGAAGTGCGATCGCACTCGCCGCAAGGCGCGCGTGCGCCTTCGCCTCCGCTTCCAACTCGGCGACCTTGCGTGTCCGCATCTGATCCAAGTCGGCAAGCAATTGCTTCCATCGCGCGACGACCGCTGGATCCCCAGACGGCGGCATTGCTGCGAGCACCTTGAGCAGCCCGGTCAACTGCTGTTCGAGCACTGCGGCTTTGGCGAGTTGCGCCTTCGTCTCCGCCTCGATCACTTGCGGATCGACGCTCGCCTCCGTGCCCTTCGTCGACTTGGCGAAAACCACGAGGCAGAGCAGGATGAACATGATGACGCCAAGCGCGTTGCAGAGCGCATCCAGAAAGAGATCGAAACCATCCGTCGATGTCGACCCCTTCCGACCGCGGCGACGGCGACGGCGCCTCACTTCGCCTCTCCAGAACTCGCCTCAGTCCCCGACGGCGGATCGAAGAATCCGCCATCCCTTGCGTCCCACAACTGCCAACCAACTTCGTAGCCGCGTCGGCGCAGTTCGTCTCGCAACTCGTTGGAGGGGGCAACCGCATCGCTGCGAACAACGAGCAATCCATACCACTGTGTTGATGGATGCGCCGAGAGCAGTTCGTCGATGTTGCCCTCGCTTGCAAGCATCCCCTTTCGCACAGGCGTGCCAGCTGCGTCGAGCTCGCCATACACAACGCCGCTTACTGTCGCCTCAAGGAGAAGCGGCAACATCGCCTCAACCACGCCTGACTGGTAGCGCACACGCGTGCGCATCGCCTTGTCAGAGAGATCGCGACGAATCGCGTGCGCCTTCTCGTTCGCGAGTTCCGCTTCGCGATTCAGAACGACCGCCCGATTCTCTCGGCGAATCGCCTCGCCGTCACTCCCCTCGCGTCGCCGCTCGATTGCTTCAACCCCATCGCGCTCGCGCGAGATCAACGCCTCCATCCGCGCAAGCTGATCCGCTGTGACCTGCGGACGAGACTTCGCGTCCTCGATGGCGGCGGTGGCGTCGGAAATCGCGCGGTTCGCCTCGGCCACGCGGCGTTGCGCCTCAGCGAGCTGCTCGGAAACATCCTCAGAGTCCGTAGTACTGCGAGACGCAGAGGGAGTGTTACTCAGCGGATCCAGCGCGAGGATCAAGCAGACGAGAATCATGATTCCCGTCACGCAGGCCATGATGTCCTGGAACGAAAAGAAGGTCATCGGCGACTCAGATGCCTTCTTGGACATGCGGACGCTCCTCGACTGCTACCAGTTCGTCAGCTTCAACCGGCTGATGATGTTGTCGTTGCAGTAGGAGGAGATGTCATCCAACAAGTCTTCCTCCAGCTTGTAGATCCAGGTTGTCGTGAGTTGGACGGCGACGGCAGCGACCAGCGCAACCAGCGTCGTATTGAACGCCGTCGCAAGACCACCGACAACAGGCCCCAGTTTGTCGCGGATGGAAGCGGTCGCCGCCCCCGCCCCTTCGCCAGCCGTGATGACGGTCGTGAAGTTTCCGATAGCGATCCCGAGTCCGAGCACCGTGCCAATGAAGCCGAGCACGGGGATCGTCCAGATGAGAGAGCGGATCGCCGTGTACGACGAGTCGATCGTCGATGAGTCGCTGTCCGCCTGCGAATCGAGCACCGCACCGACATCACGCACCTCACCGATGTTCCCGAGGTTTGACAGCGCAAGCCAGACGCGATTGAAGAGGAGGAACTCGCGCGGACGCGCGACGCGCCGCCTTAGTTCCGCGAGTACCTCCCCGGATGTCCCAGGCGAGAGGACGAAGTCGCCTTTGCGCGGAAAGATCCCTGCTACTGCAAGCGCGCGCCGCTGCACCTTCACCTTCTGCCACTTGGCGAAGAGGATCAGGAAGCACCACCATGTGAAGAGGATGCACAGCCAGTTCGTTTGCCATCCGCTCGCGATCACATCCTCCAGATAGCTCCCCTTGAAGGGAATGAGCGCTAGCCAAGTGAGTACGGTCATCACAAGAGCGACGGCAAACCAGAATGGCCCGTGCGTGCGCGTGTAGCGACCGGTCGAAAGGCCAATGCCACACTCGAGGTCTCCTTCGGCGGAGTCGAGGATGCTTATCGGCAATGGTGGGGTTTCACGCGTCGTAGTCGGCATACGGAATCTCCTCGAGTGCAGTTGAAGGGGCGGGCGTTGGTGGCATTGGTGGCGCTGGCGTCGATGGAGCGCGGTTCCAACTCGACTCCCTAGCGCCAAGGTATGCGCCGATGCACGCCATCGCGACAACGCATATCGCACGGACGGCGTCGAAGGCTGCCAGGCGCGGTCCTCCAATCACCGTCGCGGTGATCCCTTCCGCAAGGAGCGCGAACACCGAGCCAACGAGCGCGACGATGGCGAGAGTGAGTGTCGCCTTTCGATTTGGCGACTCATCGCCAGCGAGGACTCCCGCGATCGCGATCGCGCTGCCAGCAACGACGACGAATGTCCCCGCGACCGCGAAGGCCCATCCCTTGACGAAGAGTGCCGCGAAACTCGCCAGCACCGCGACGATGCCGAGGACAGCGAGCGCGCTTGCAACTGCGGTTGGCACGATCTCGTCTTGGCCAACTCGCAGCCCACGCGTTGGGGACTGCAAGACCATCACAACGAGCGCGGCAGAGAACGCCGCGATCGGCAGACAGAGCACGCTCACGCCTCCACGCGCGGCGCCGCATGCGAATCCGATCATGGCGCACGCGAGCGCGATCGACGCGACGACTAGGTTCGCGCTCCCCCGCCGCGCTCCCACCAGCGCACACGCGCAAATGATGCCGGTCAACGAGGCGATCCCTAGCACGAGCCACGCCAACGCGACGACGACGCCTCTCCAACCATCGGCTCCGGCGATCCTCATTAGCTCCCAGGCGCACAGTCCCTCGCCTGGCACGCGCAACACCGGCAGGAGTGACGCCACGAGCGTCGCCGCCCATGCTGGCGCAAGCACCCACTCCGCGCGCACGCTCCCCCCTGTCGGAAGCGCCACTGCGAAGAGTGGCGGCGAGGCTGGCTCGGCTTTGGAGTCCCACTCAAACTCCTCCGCGGCTTCCGCGATCTCTTCCACAACCGCCGTCGTGCATACGGTTCCATCTGCGTTGAACAGCGCCCGCACGTGCGACGCGATCTTCCAGGAGGCCTTGTCCTGCGAGACAAGGGCGACCCTCGGCAACGCGCCGCTCTTCGCGCGCGCGCGTAGCTCCTTCACAGTGAACGGGCCGTCAACGCGGACGCCAACGCGCACCCAATAGGTGTCGGCCGCCACGCTAGCGCGTACCTCCGCCGCCGACTGGCTGCGCGTAGGAACCAGCGAAGATCGGCGTGCCGCTCGGCAGATCTGCGGCTGCTGGCTGCATCCGCGAATCGCCATCGGCGGCGACTGTTCCGATCTCCTCGACGCGTAGCGTGCCCTCCCGGGAGACAACTGCATAGAGGTGCTCTCCGGCGCGTGGCTCACTCCCGTGTCGCGCGCGAACTGTGAGCGATCCACCGGTGCGATCAAGAATCCCAGCGACGCGCAGCGATGACCTGAGCCACGCTGTCACGGACTGCGATTGCGTCCTGAGTGCGCTCTGCCACTCGCTGACCGGCACCGCGAGCGTGAGCAGCGATGTGACCGGCTTGAAGTCCTTGCGCGCCGAGGGCACGCCCGGAGCAAGCCAATCGATTGCTTCAAGGTCCTCATCTTTCAACAAGTCAATCGAACGCGTGACCTTCGCAGAAAGCGACGGCAGCGAGGGCAGTACTTGCGGCAGTAGGCCGTTGAGCAGGTACGCGCGCGCAACCGGATCAACCGTCGCCCGGTCTCGGATCATTGCGATCGCCTCAAGCGCGGCCTCGCCTGTGTGCCTTGCGCCGGCCCCGCGGGTGATTGATGCAAGATCATCGGCAAGCTTCTGCTGCGGACTCGGTCCGAGCGACTTGACCTGGCTGCGCTCGATGCGCACTGGACCAACCTTTTCATCCGACCAACTCAGAACGACATTGATGACCTCCACACCCTGCGTACCCGTGGGGGTCGGCATAGTGCCAGCAACTGCGTAGTACCGCATGCCAGAGACAAGCTCGACCATGGTCATCGACATCGGCGGCCAGGTCTTGATGATGTTGTTGAGCCAGTCAGCCCAGTTCTTGCCGTCTGCAAGAAGGTCAATGAAGAGCGACAGCGGTTGCGAGATGACACTCTTCGGATGCGCCGACGCGAACTTGCCGAGCTCGTCGCGCAATTCCGCGCGGCCTGCGTTGCTCGTCGGCACTCCTTCGCGAGCGAGCCGCGACGCGACCGGCATCCACGCTAGCAGCGGCTGCCACTCGCTTGCGCTCGCGGCGGCATCGCGGAAATCGTCCGCATAAGGGGAATCAGGATTCGCGTCGGCGAAGGCGGTAAGCGCTGCCGCGAGTTTGGAGGGATCCGATGCCGCGGCAATGACTTCATCCACGGCGCTGGCATGCGCCTTTGTCGCCCGCGCATCCGCTGCGTGCGCATTGAGTTCGTCTCGCTTCGCGAGTAGCCGTCGTCGCTGAGTGTCGAAGGCCGCGCGGGCATCCTGCCCGATGCCCTCCGCGCTACCTAAGTGGGCGGCCAGAAGCTCGACACGGCGCACCTCCGCGTCCGCGCTCGAGTCAGTTCCTCTTAGCGCTGCGACGGCGTCAATCTCGCGCGCGAGGGCAGTGACCTGCGCCACGAACTCGGCGTCTCGCGCCTGCTGCGAGCGAACTGCCGCTGCCTGTTGCGCATCACGCCACGCTTGGATGCGCGCGCGATGCGCGTCGGTGCGCGCAAGTTCCAGCGCAGCTTTGAACGCGGAGTTCTCCTCACCTTCTCCCGATGGAGTCCCCGCCGCTGTCATCTGCTCGTCAAACTGGCGGTCTCGTTCCGCATGCTCGTTGAGCTTCCTCTTGTGCCGATCGAGCAACTCAAGCACCGCCGGCAACTTCTCCATCCCCTCGCCAGCGTCGTGCGCCTGCGTGATGAGTCGGTCGACCTCTGCCCCATCCTCTCGCTCGACGGCTGCCGCGACTGACTCCGCGAACGCTCGCTCACGCTCCTCCCGCAATGCGCCCACGACGAGCCAGATTGCCGTCGCGAGTACGGCGACGATGCCGGCTCCAACCGCCAAGAACTTCACCGCCCGCCTCGTTCGGATCGCTGCGCCATGCTCACGCACGCGCCTGCGCGCCATCTCTCGGAGTTCGTCCGGCACGCCTCCGGGCATCTGCTCGGCGGCGACTAGTCGAGCCTGAATCTCGTCGGCGCTTGCCTTCGTGTCCACCGCTGCTCGCTCTAGCCCTTCGATCCGCGCGTGTGTTTCGCGCACCACCTCGGCATGCTCTTCGCGCTGCGCGCGCCACTGCCGAATCGGGTCAACGGTCAGAGACGCGCCGCGCGAAGGTTCGAGACCACCAGCGTGCATTTGCTCAACGAGCGCGTCCCACTCCGAAAGGAGACTGCCCACGCGCTCGAGGGACTCCGCCATGTACGCCGAGTACATCTCGCGGGCGCACTCCACGCTTCGCTTCCTCGCCTGCTCGGCAGTCGCGCGGACGAACTCGCCTTGGCTGCGTTCCGCCAGTTTCGATGCCTCGGGCGAGATCCATGCGTTCTCACCGAGCGCCTCGAGAATCTCCGCGGCATCTTCAAGCTGCTCGCCGCGAATCGCATCCGCGAAGCGCCCGCGCAGTTCACGCAGCGCCTCCGCCTCGTGCACCGGAAGATCATCTGCCCAGATTGCATTCGACTTGTCAACGCGCGCGATGCGCCGGAGAGTCTGAAGGCGATCGAACATTGACGCGAGCCCGAGGTTCTGGCGTCGATACAGGCGATGTAACGGCGCGATTCCCGAGTCTTCCGTCGTGGCCACCGCCAACTGCAGCTCTTCAAGAGCAGATGACGAAATCTTCGCTGGCACTTCTAGACCATACTGCTTGCACTTCTCCCGCCACTTGATGGCGAGTTCGCTGGTGAGTCGATCGGCTGTGTCGATGAGCGGCGGCTGTTCCTGCATTGCAGCGAGCAGTTCCATGCGCAGTCCGCTGCGCGAGAGTTCGAGCGCCGATGCCACGCGCGCGCGAATCTCGCGCGAGAACTCCGCAAACTGAAACGCGGCTTGTTCCATGGGAGGGCCAGCGGCTATCCCCCCTTCGAGTGCTCGCTCGATCAACTCAAACATTCCTGTAGCGCGTGACATCTCTACCTCTTTATCTCGATTGTGGCTTCGCCGATTACTCGGCCGGTGACTGAGGAGGCTGCGCGCACGACCAGACTCGTGGAAATCGGGCGACCAGCCTCAGTCTTGACCCTCTCGGCAAGGTCGGCTTCCTCGCGGATCGATGCATCCAGCTCCCCTTGGAGAAGTTCGCGCTGAGTTGGGTTCAAGGTTGGCAGTAGCTGGCGATCGCTGGCGATGCGCTGCCGTACCGACTTGAGTTTCTCGAGCACCGGCAGGCGTTCACGAATCTCGAGTACGCCGACCCTTCCCACAATCTCGAACATTGCACCCGAGAGCAGCCCTCGAACGCTGCCTACTCCCGTCGCGTCGCCCTCCCAGACGATGGGCGCAGCGCTCACGATCGAGAGTTGTGTCTCCGGTGTCAGCCCGGGGATCTCGATGGAACCCGCGATCGCACCCTCCGCATTTGGGATAGCGCGACCAGAGACTTTGCGCACGGGCGGGTGGAGAAGAATCGTTGACCCATCTGTGAGTGTCGCCACGAAGCAGCAGGTACCGAGATACTCGCGGAGCGCCTTGATCCCCTGCTGCACGCCCTGCTCGGGGAAGGTGTTTGTGTTCCACGTGAGAGCTGGCCCGTCGAATCTGAACCCGCCAGCGTTGACGATCCGCGAGCGCCCCTTCGCGTTCGAATCGACCTCGACTGCAAGTCCGCGCTCCCCTGCGACGAAGCGAAACACGGCATCCTTCTTGGGTATCGGGTGAGGCGCAATCGAGGCAATCTCGCCAGGTAGTGCCCCGCAGTCGATCGTCGCTCCCACGACCTGTTTGAATCCGTCAACTTTGAGTTCGAACACCTGCGGCGGAATCTCGTGCAGGCGTGGCGTTGACTGAGTTACCGCCTGAACCTGTGCGCCGTGCAGGGTCGCGGCCATGGTGAGCGCGAGTAGCGCAATGTCGGCGACGCGGCACATGATCACTTGCCCGCCCCAGTCTTAGTCGCCTTCGCTGCTGGCGGCGGCCTGATCGAAATCTCGATGGGGAGACTTCCGCGCTGGACGAACATCGCCCGCCATGCCACAAGTCCCTTCATCACGCTCTCTGCGTTGGCCTTCTGTTCTTCGGCCGTGTTGACTGCGAGATCCGCGTCCGCACGATCGCGCTCTCTCAGTGTCCGCTGCGCATCGGTAGCTGTGCGCGCCGCTTGGTGCGCGCGCGCCCTTGCATCCTCTGCTTTCGTGAGTCGCTTGTTGAGTACAACTGGGTCGTAATCCTCGTGCACCACGAACGACACTCGCAACCCGTCGCTGGTTCTCTGCGTCGAGAGGACACCGACAGTAGCCGTCTGGCCGCCACCC
>Ga0233424_10002233_pt1 | contig 14314 bp, 15 predicted proteins | sample Watercolumn_Towu_FD_181011 | JGI IMG/M metagenome (GOLD analysis project Ga0233424, IMG submission 181011) | Freshwater microbial communities from Lake Towuti, South Sulawesi, Indonesia - Watercolumn_Towuti2014_125_MG | ecosystem: Environmental > Aquatic > Freshwater > Lake | place: Indonesia...
TTTTTTTTCCAATCTGCTACTGTAAAATCAAATATCTTCTCTATTTTTGAGAATCTTACTTTGTTTTGCAAGAATCTCAACGTATTTGCCTTGGATATTGATAAACCAGTTGAAAAGTATGAACGGGACATTTTACTCATATTATGTAGTTAAACTGAACAAATCGTAATTTATCTTATAAATCCTAATCTGATTTTTAAAACCATGATCTGACGAATCAAATACCTTGTACAAATATGGATATCTTTCTTCATTGTTAAATACTTCATCAAGAAATCTGACCTTGTTCTTTTCCATAACTACTAAATGTGTTAATCCCTTTTCTTTAGAATATGTGAGATAATCTTCGAGGGAAATAAAACCCTCTGTGGGGAATTTTTTTACGTCATAAGTAACTAGACCCTTTTCATTTAATTTCGGTAATTTCGGCCATTCTGATTCAATTATTACTACTTTTAGATGTCTATTCCCTAAATAGTCGTTGACTCCACTAGCATTACTGAAAACATACTTTGAGACGTCATGAATTTCTTTGTCAAATACATAATCAATTTTTAGATAATCTACCATTATTAATGAGACAAGCAAAATAATTCCCGTTATTACAAAAAATGTGATGTGTTTATCTTTTAAGCCAAATCTCTTGATTTTATAACTATGACAGGATAAAATAGAAAATAATGGAAAGATAGGTAACAAATATCTAGTTTCCAAGATATTCCTTCCATAAGCAAATGCAGCAGAAACTACAAGAGGAATTACAAATATCAAAATAGGTATTAATCTTCTATCTTTACTTCTCACCATCACATACAATCCTAATGGTACACAAAACCAATAAACAGGAATGGAAACCCAACTCAAATATTTTGCAAAATTGGTAATCATATTTGAGATGAAATAAAACATCTGATTGCCTCCCTCAGGTCCTAAGGGATCATCCTCATCTGGAATTCCTTCTACAACATGAGTGGAAATAAAATCTGTTCGCTGAAATAACTCGGTGACTAGTCCATCGTTACCTCCAGCTTCTATTCTAAAATATGCAACTGGTATTATAATCAAAAGAAATACCAACATACCTGCGAAATACCACGAAAGAGATCTTTTTTGTATTTTATAATTGAGAAAAAATATTATTGAAACTGGGATTATGAGGAGAAGTCCTTCATAACGCACTAGTGAGCAAAATGCTGTAGTGACAAACGATAAAAGAGATAACTTGTTGGTTTTTGCAATTGAAAAATATAACGTAAGAGTTATGAGTAAAATAAACAATGGTTCGGTTATTCCAAGCGATGAATTCTGTATCAACCTGGGATCGAAAGCAAAAATGGCAGTTCCAAATAATGCATATGGCCTTGCAATAAATTTACTACAGAGCAAAAAAATGGGAATAATCGTAAGAACAGAAATAGCTACACTAACAATCCTTTGCAAATTCATGTAATCAATTATGTTTGGAGAATGAAAAAGAAAGAAAAAAACTGATAAAAATGTAGGCCAGCCGTTATTGGTACCAAATATACCATATGGGAAATGGCCTTGTTGCGAAGTTGCGACAGCATATACAAAATAATTTATTCCATCAAGGCTTATCGGATTGTTGATAGGAAGATAGTAAAGTCGTATGACTAAGCTTATTGTTATTATTGTACCAAGATATAGAAGAACATTCTTTCTGGTCTCAAAAACTCTCTGTAATTCACTCATCTATCTTATTCTCCAAGAAATGCTAATTCTATTTCTCAAAAATATACAAAACTTTTGCCGTATTGCTCTCAAACCAATGATTTTTTCTTTGTATGTACATATCGATTACTTGATAAAAAAGTATTAATCTTAACAAGAAAAACCTTGCGGTAAATTCATTCATTCAAATATCTTTTCCATTTTTTCCAATTGTAATCATCAAAACGAACATTAACCATTTCATTGTCATTTGGCTTCCATGCTAAATCTGCAATAGCTAAAATTCTAGAGATGTCTTTTGATAAATTTATGTGTGCAGAAGGAATGCCATGAGGAACAAAAACCAATACTGGATCTTCCGCACTTGATTCTATCTCTATGTATTTACCTGCCTTATCTTTAATTATGAAAACAACTTTTCCATGAATACATACAAAATAGCTATTTCTTTTTGTATGAAGATGAGGACCTTTTGTTTCATTAATATTGACAGAACTAACATAAATCATCTCTGGATGATTTTTGATTATGTTGTCCCAATCTCTCCATACAACTGTAAGTGAACCGTTTGGATGATTGTCATATATGTCCTTAGTGACATGTTTCTCTAGTCTAATTGCAAATTCATCGTTATTCATGATTAGATCTTCAAATCCAAAATTATAAACGGTTCCCTTTCAATACTACCAACATTTTATTAAGGAAACACATACGGTGAATTAATTATGAAGATACTAGTTACTGGTGGGCTAGGTTTCATAGGAAGTAACTTTATTCTCGCATTTTTTCAAAAATACCCAAATGCAAAGGTAGTAAATGTTGACGCAGAATTACATGGCTCAAATCATAAAAATCTTCAATCAATAAAGAGAAACACCAATTACAAGTTCATCAAGGGTACAATTACTAACAAAAAACTCATGACAAAGATACTGGCAGACTGTGACGCAGTAGTAAATTTTGCAGCTGATTCATTTGTTGATAGGAGTATCTCTAATGCTGAGCCTTTCCTAAACTCAAACGTCAGGGGAGTTTTCACAATTTTAGAAATTCTCAGAAATCAAAAAAAACGTCTAATTCACATTTCTACTGATGAGGTATTCGGAAGTCTAAAAAGCGGTACTGCATATGAAAACTCTCGCTTTAATCCCTCAAGCCCGTATGCTGCAACAAAAGCTGCCTCGGAGCTGCTAATAAATTCTTATTCGATTACTTATGATTGCGAAGTTATCATAACAAGATGCACAAATAACTACGGCCCAAGACAATCTCCAGAAAAACTTATACCTAAAACAATCATGTTAGCACATAAAAACAAAAAGATCCCAATCTATGGAACAGGTAAAAACATTAGAGATTGGATTCATGTAAATGATCACTGTAATGCAATTATGAAAGTGTTAGCAGATGGAAAAAAAGGTGAATCGTATAACATAGCAGCAAATAATGAAATAGATAACATCACAATAGTAAAAAAAATTCTATCCATTATGGGCAAGTCTACAAATTTGATTGAATTTGTAAGCGACAGACCTGGTCATGACTATAGATACAGCATGAGCTCAACAAAAATAAGACGACATCTCAAATGGGTAACAAAAATCGACTTTGATGATGGGCTAAAACAAACCGTAGATTGGTATCTTACTAACCCAAATCATTGGAAAAACATCGATGATATAACAAATCCTAAAACTCCCTGGAAGAATTGAATCGTGAGATATAAAAAATGAAAGGCATACTTCTTCATGCTGGACATGGAACACGGCTAAGACCTCTTACTCATACTGGCCCAAAACAACTTCTCCCAATCGCCAACAAACCAATGTCTGCATATTGTATAGAATCAATGAAGGATGCGGGAATTACTGAAATTGCAGTGATCGTTGGAGGATTAGGAATGAACAAAGTAAAGGAGTATTATGGATCTGGTGAAAAATTTGACATAAAAATAACCTATATTGAACAAGACTATCCAAGAGGAATAGCACATGCCATTAGGTTATGTAAAGATTTTATAAAAAATGAAAAATTTCTAGTTTTTCTTGGTGATAACATAATCCAAAAAAGTATTACAAAATTTGTAAAAGATTTCCAACAATCCGATGCAAATGCAACAATTTTTCTTTGCGAAGTTGACAATCCGTCTAGATTTGGTATTGCAGATGTAAAAGATGGTAAAATCACACAAATTATGGAAAAACCAAAAACCCCTCCTACTAATCTGGCTGTAACTGGAATATACCTACTCACACCGATAATTTTTGAAATAATAGATAGACTCAAACCGTCATGGCGCAATGAACTAGAGATCACAGATGCGTTAGATATGTTGCTAAAAGAAGGCCATAAGATTACTTACAACACAATAACAGATTATTGGAAAGATACTGGAACTCCTGAAGATATACTTCACGCTAACATGGCAATCTTGGAAAAAATGTCACCATATTTCCATGGTAAAAAGGAAAACACTGTTATGATAAATGGTTCTGTGATGGTAGGTAATAACACTATGATCAAAAATGGTGCAGTACTAATAGGACCAATAATAATAGGAGATAATTGCATAATTGATTTTAATGTGCGTATTGGTCCAAACACTAGCATAGGGGATAATTCAAAACTATCTGAGTGTGATATTGAAAATTCTATAATAATGAATGACTGCGTTATCGATGGTGGATTGAAGATTAGAAATAGCATAATTGCAACTAACTCAAACATATCGCTTAACAAAAAAACTCTTGACGAAAAGGTGTTCCTCTTGGGGGAAGGCACAAAGATAATCCTTTAACCTATTCAAATTTTATTAAGATAGGTTCGCATAAAACATGACTTTGCATGAAAATAGTCTCACAATACAAAACATTAAAGAAATAACAGACGAGTTACACGAATTCATAAGAGATCAGGTTCTTGAAAAGTTCAGACGAAAAGGGGCAGTAGTAGGAATTAGTGGAGGTGTTGATTCGGCCGTAGTTAGTGCACTATGTACTAATGCATTAGGATCTGAAAACGTGCTTGGGTTGATCATGCCTGAGAAAGATTCTAATTCAAGTAGCAAGATTTACGCAGAACTAGTTTCAAAAAAATTCAATATCAAAACCACATTAATAGATCTGACGCCAATACTTGATTCATTCGGTGTGTATGAAAAAAGAGATGCTGTGATTGTGAAATATTTTAAAAACTTTGACAATAAATGCAAGTATAGAATTGTTGTTCAAGACCAACTGACTAATAAAGCAAGCATATCTATACCTCATTTAGAAGTTCTTGACGCCAATAGTCAAATTCATAAAATAAAAATCAATTTGAACGATTATTTGGATATAACAGCCGCAACTAACATAAAACATAGATGCAGGATGATCATGCTCTATCACTACGCAGAAAAAAATCACTTTATTGTAGCTGGAACAACAAATAAATCTGAATTCATACAAGGGTATTTTGTAAAATATGGTGATGGGGGGGTAGACATAGATCCGATAGCTGGACTTTACAAATCCCAAGTCTATCAACTCGCACATCATCTTGATATACCTGCGCAAATCATACAGAGAAAGGCATCACCAGACACATGGAGTCTTGAAGTAAGTGATGAGGAATTTTTTTATGGGCTTCCATACAAAACCCTAGATTTGTTGTGGTTTGCAAAAGAAAACAACATCTCAATATCTGAAGTATCGCATGCTCTAGGTTTATCTGTAGAGCAAATTGAGCGTATATTTGATACTCAACAACGAAAGTGGAGATCAAGTCAACATATGAGGACTATGCCTCCGCAGGGAAAGCCGAACATTATTTTATCATAAAGCTAGACACTAATGATTCAATAACTTAGTAAATACAATAAACGAAAATTAATGAGAAAAGAAATTGAATAAAGAAATCGAGCCTCTTGTAAGCATAATAATTCTGAACTATAATGCAGGAACTTTGTTACTTGATTGTGTAGGATCATTACTGAAAACAGATTACAAAAATTATGAGATTATTGTAGTTGATAATTTGTCTAGAGATAACAGTCACATAAATTGCAAAGAAAAATTCAATCAAATCATGCTCATTGAAAATAAAGAAAATCTTGGATATTGTGAAGGTAACAATGTTGGCATAAGAACTGCAAGGGGAGAATTCTTAGTAATTTTGAATCCAGATACAGTGGTCGAACCAAATTGGCTACAAGAGCTCTTGAACGCTTATGTTGCTAATGGGGAAGGACTCTATCAACCAAAAATACTTGCAACCACGGATCATACGATGTTGCTCAGCACAGGCCAAATCTTGAATTTATTTGGATTTGGATATTCGCGTAGCAAAGGAGAAGAAGACAAAAGTCAGTTGGAGGTATTGGAGCAAGTCAATTATGCATCGGGCACATGTCTTTTCATATCACATGGAACAATGAAAAAACTTGGAATGTTTGATCCCTTTCTATTTGCATACCATGATGACTTAGATCTAGGATGGCGTTCTATTCAACTAGGAATAAAATCCTACTATGTGCCAAAGTCTATCATCTACCATCCTATAGAAGGATACAGTTTCAAATGGAGTCGTCTCAAGTTCTATCTTTTGGAGCGAAACAGGCATTATTGTCTTCTAACGCACTATTCTAGAAGCACGTTTTACAGAATGCTCCCAGCATTAATCCTCGTAGATCTTGCAGTTTTTCTATTCTATTTGTCAAAAGGAATGGCATGGTCAAAAATTGAGGCACATATTATGATTTTAAAAAACATTAACAAAATCAATCAACGTTATTCTGAAATACAAAAATTGCGAATAATTGATGATAAAACAATAATTCAAAATCTCTCAGATGAACTAATGGTGCCAAAATGGGTGTCTAATGACTTTAGCAGTAAAATTTTCAATAAATTCATAAAAAATCTAAGTAAAATCACCAAATCCATTATTTAGATATCTCTTGCGCTATTACAACAGCCACAGCTACGTTCGAGTCGTGACTCACTGATACAAGAAAATCATATGGGAGTTTCTTTTGTAATACAATCTCAGGTTTTGAATTTTTATACAAAGTTACGATATCGATCATACTTATTTTGTCCGGTATTGACTTCTTCACAGCTTCTTTTATTGCAAATTTTCCTGCAAAATGCTGCGAGTAATTCTTGTGTGTAAGGCAATATCTAATTTCGGATTTGGAAAAAATTCCATTGTAAAAAGATTTGTTTGTTTTGTATGGTAGTTTTTTGAAACGTTCTATGTCTGCAATATCTATTCCTATGCCTGACTTTTTCATCACTGAATATTTTTCTAGTATGATGTATTTATTATACTTCGATCTGAATTATATTATAATGGACGTCGAAAATGAAATAAAAAAAATATTCTTTGAGGTGTTTCCTACAATGCAACCTCAAGAATTTAACTGGAATAAATTACAAAAAGAATATGAAAATTGGGACTCGTTTGCACATTTACATATTCTTACACTTACAGAAGAAAAATTTGGAATATCTCTAAGTATCGATGAATCTACATCGATTGACTCTGCAAAAAAATTATTGGATTGTGTTATAACACACACATGAATACAATCTCTGATTTTCTTATAAATTCGGCCAATAACTTTCCTAAAAAGACTGCTATAATAACAAAAGAAAACAAATGTACCTATGAGGAACTACATCAATTTGCCAACAATGTATCATCTGCGCTATTAAAATATCCACAAAAAAGTGTCATTAGTTTAGTATTTGAAAATTCTATTCATGCGATAGCAACTTATCTTGGAATACTACAATCTGGATGCATTGTACACATCATCTCACCTAACACATCCATACACAATATTTCTGATCAGCTAAATTCTTCCAATCCACATCTAATTATTGGTGCCAAAACAATTATTGACAAAATTAACGTATCAATACCGACTACGAATTTTGACACAATACTATCAAATAATATTGTAATCGATAAAAGAGAAATTTACCCTACTGATATCGCATATCTTGTATACACCTCAGGTACTACTTCAAAACCAAAAGGGGTTGCAGTAAGTCATGCAAATGCCACATTTACTACATCAAATATTGTGAAAGTGCTCGACTACACAAAATCTGATATTGATGTATTGCCTCTTCCATTATCTCACTCGTTTGGCCTTGGTTGTTTACACACTTCATTATACGTTGGCTCTACTCTGGTTTTGCATAAGAATACCCTAAACCCGCAGGAGATCTTTGAGTCTGTTGATGTATATGGTGCTACTACATTTGCAGCTGTACCTGCTACCTTAACAAAACTATTACACGAGTTTCCAGATGACTTGCAACGTTATTTTTCTAATTTGAGACTTGTGATAACAAATAGCACATTCATACCAAAAGACACAGTAATTGGTTTTAGAAATGTACTCAAAAAAGGAAATCTGGCAACATATTATGGCTTGACTGAAGCTTCAAGATCCACCTTTATGATCTTCAATTCCGATGGAAAAACAGAATCTGTTGGCCTACCTGCTCCAGATGTGACAATAAAACTAGTTGATGAAAATGTTCACAATACAAAATATGGGGAGATCTGGATAAAAGGTTCTAATGTGATCAGAAAATATTGGAATAATTCTGAAGCTGATAAAAATTTGAAAGATGGATGGTTGAGGACTGGTGATCTAGGATATTTTGATGATGATGGTTATTTGTACTTGAAAGGAAGGATTGATGATACAATAAATGTTGCAGGAGAAAAAGTAACTCCGCAAGAAGTCGAAAGAATAGTGAAGCTTTTAACGGAGGTTGAGGAAGCAGTGGTAATAGGAACAGAACATAATGTTTTTGGTCAAGTGGTAAAATTGTTTGTTAAGAAAACTAATAACTCTTCATTGACAAAATCAGAAATTATGTCTCATTGTATAAAGAACTTGGAACGATACAAAGTTCCTACTGTTATCGAATTTGTCACTGAATTTCCACGTACTGAATATGGAAAGATAAAACGATTTGTGTTAAAATGATGCTTTTTCGAGATGGAAAATAATCATTCTTCTGTAAATGAAAAAGAATTGATGGATTACTACCATTATTCTGGCTCTTCTGGTAGAATGAAACTTAGAGCAAAATTCTTCCGCACTTGGATTTTACATTGTATTGCGTATTCTAGTCCTCTTCCCAACTTGATTATACGAATGCAACGCGCACGTGGAGTAAGAATTGGGAAAAATTGCCATTTTTCTCCTTATGTACAAATTGACTTTCTATATCCACACTTGATTACAATTGAGGACAATGTTACTGTTGGTTCAAATGTAATGATTTTTGCTCATGTAAATCAAACTACAAACTTGCATCTAAAATCACATGGATATCCACGCGAAGTAAAACCAGTACATATTAAATCTGGTGCAATAATAGGGCCAGGAAGCATAATAACTGCAGGAGTAACAATAGGTGAAAACTCGATTGTAGGTGTGGGTAGTGTTGTAAGTCAGAATGTGCCTGATCATTGTGTAGTGTTAGGTAATCCTGCCAGAATAATCAAAAAAATTGATCACTGAACAATTAGTTCTGAAATCTTAATAATTGAATTTCTCCTCTGTTAAACATTGCATTTACTTGGAATTGATTTTGAAGATTGGTATCATCCAGAACTAATTCAGCTCCACATAAAATCCACAAAACACGAACCAACCGTGATAAACGGACTAGATAAAATCCTTGATCTGTTGCGTAGGAATGATACCTATGCTACATTTTTTGTAGTTGGAGAATTATTTGAGTTTAAACCAGAATTATTGGATAAAATAGTTGAAAATGGGCATGAAGTAGGCTTTCATACCATGCATCACACAAGACTTGATTCATTTGAGTCAAAAGAAAAATTTGCCAATGAGATACGCACATTTCATAATATAACAAATGGTAAATCCTTTGGATTCAGGGCTCCAACTTTTTCAATTAATCAAAAAACTGCATGGGCAATAGATGTGTTGTCAAATGAAGGCTATGTCTATGATAGCAGTGTAGTTCCTGCTAAAACAAGAATGTATGGTATACCAAATGCAGAATTAAAGCCATATAAGATATCTAGTTCTTCATTAGAAAAGAATGATCCAAATGGTAAGTTGACAGAATTTCCATTACTTACTACCAAGTTACTTGGAAAAAAAATTCCTGCATGCGGTGGATTCTATATTCGATTCTTACCAAGCAATGTCATTAATTCAGCGATAACAAATTACGAAAAATACAAAATGCCTGCTACATTCTATATTCATTCATGGGAGCTGACCCCAGAGTTTATGAAGAAAATAGATCTACCATTTAAGGACTCGTTTATCACTTATCATAATATCTCAAAAACATTTTTGCGTATGGATAAACTTTTGAAAAAATTCAAATTCACTTCATTTTCTAGATATCTACAATCAAAAGAATTTAATTAATTTCACATTCTCGAAAATAGTCCAATGTTTTTTGTATTCCTTCCTTAACTGAAGTATTGGTCTTCCATCCCAAAGACATTAGCTTACGATTATCAACTACAAAATTCCCAACATCTACTTTTTTGGTGTATGTTGGTGTTTTAACATATTTGATTTTAGCGTCAGTCAATTCTTCAAGCCATTTGCCAAGCTGATAAAACCATGTTTTTTTACCAGAGGATATCCAATACAGATTTCCAGCCTTGCCATTTTTTAATATTGCATTCAGGCCTGATATTACATCTGAAATGTATATCAAATCTCTGAAAAATTCACCGTGATTGAATATTGTAATGTCTTCACCTTTGAATGCTTTGTAAATTAAAAAATTAATCGCATTTTTATTTGCAACAATTTGTTCTCTAGGACCAAACGAGTTTGTAATTCGAAAAACCCGTGTGTCTAAACCATAAACTTGGTTGTAGATTTTACAGTAATATTCACTAGCTAATCTATTTGCTCCATAAATGGTAGTAGGATTACATGGTGTTGTCTCATTTACTGGCAATGATGTTGGCCTTCCAATTACTATGAATGTGCTTCCAAGTACGAACTTGCATGTAGGATTGAACTTCTTTATCGTCTCGAGAATAACTAGGGTAGATTTGGCATTAGAGTCAACATCATGAATGGGATTTTCAAAAGATTTAGAGTGTGAAGTTTCTCCTGCTAAATGAACAATACAATCCGGTTTAATTTTTTTAATTATTTTTTTTAATTTGTCACTGTCTGTGATGTCTATCTTCTCAATATCGATATGTTTCTTTAATTGTTCCACACTCTTCATTTTGACATCACTTCGACTCAAAATGGTTATATCGTGTTTTTCTCTGATAAGCTGATCACATAAATGACTGCCTACAAAACCCATTCCGCCAGTCACTATGAATTTCATAGCCATGTTCGAAACACGTAGGTTAAAAGTTAATTCTTCAGAAATTTATTAAGGCTTTAGAAATAGAAATTAGAATGAAAAGCTCCACAACACAAAAATTTCACATACTACGAAGATCAAGAAATATTCTCAAGAATTGGTATATGTATCCAATGTTATATTATGGACTGATCAAAAAACCTGAAGTTGTTTTTACCACAAAAACAAACAGACTTGTCAAAATTCGAACAAATGCAACTGATCTTATGGCATTTACACATGTGTGGCTTATTCAAGAATACTTCGTACCTGGATTTGAGATAAACAAAAATGATGTTGTTATTGATGTTGGTGGACATATCGGCCTATTTTCTATATATGCATCTCAATTTTGTACGGATGGAAAAATCTTTTGTTATGAACCGATAAAAGAGAATTTTAACTTATTAATTGAAAATATAGAATTGAATCATTTACAAAACGTTCACCCATTTAATACTGCAGTTTCAAAATCAATAGATGAAATTACAATTTATCTAAATGATGATGAAGCAGGACATAGTATGTTTTTAGAAACCGCAAACTATAGAAAAGCTAAATCTACAACATTGACAAAAATATTTAGTGACAACAATATTGACAAATGCAATTTCTTAAAACTTGATTGTGAAGGAGCAGAATATGAAATAATTGATACAACACCTCCAAAATATTTTGATAAGATTGACAAGATGATCATAGAATATCATATGGCAGACACAAAACCACAACTATTAGAAAATCTAAAAAATAAACTGTATTCATTATCTTATTCTCTGAGCTCAAAGCCGCTTTGTCCAGATATTGGATTTCTTTATGCCATTAAACAATAAATCCATGTCATGTCGTCTGATTATGTTAGATGTTTTTCAATAATACACCAAATGAAGAATTAGTATTGCTGGATAGAACGAATGATTTTGTCTTCTTATCAACATTGAAATCATAAAACGCATCGTTACCAAGAATATCATCTGAGAACAATAATCCTCCATTTTTTATGTACGGCCATGCAGCCTCATACTCAAAAATCATGTTTTTGTAGGTATGGAGACTATCATGAAAGAAGATATCAATAGTTCCTAATGATTTCAATAATTGCGCAAGTTTTTCTGACGAGGTTCCAAAAATTAATTTCCATCTCTTTTTCAAATTTCCCGGTATGGCTGATCCTATCATCTGCTCTGATTCCCATGGTTTGAATGTTGCATCAATAGAATAAAGCGTGCCCTTATTGTTTTCATCTAATGCCTTTAATATGTAGGAACTGCTGAGGCCGTATGCAACACCTGTCTCTATGACTTTGTCAGGTTTTACCATCTTACATATGGCATACAATAACAAGCCAGACTGATCATTTAATGAATATGAAACTGGGTATGGTTTCTTTTTTGAAGGATATTCTTCCTTTTCTAATCCCGTGAAAAAATTTGTAATGTGTTGTTCTACATCTGCAGTTTGACTTTTCAATTCGGTCAATGTGTATTCATAGCCAGGAAAAATTATTTTCAAAAAATCGATAACGTTCCTAGCATCTATTGAATAAGTATGAATGTCTCGTTTTTTGTCGTGTTGGGACTGTTGTAATGCGGTAAGCATATTTGTCCCTCTCTTCGGGTTTGTGATGGAGTATTTTAACAAAGAAAGGTAAACTTTGATTCTGTTCAATCCATTATTGTTTAAACAAATGATGTTATGAATTTTTATCGTTATCGGGTAGCAGAAACTAAATAGTTCACAAATCTACAACATTATCTGATGAAAATTGCACTTGCATGTCCGGCCTCGTTGCCTGCAACACAATTTGGAGGAATTTTGTTTCTGGCAGTTGACATTGCCAAAAAGCTTTCTAGCTTAGGCCATGATGTAACAATATATACAACTGATTTAGATTTTGCCAACAATGCTTCCACATTTAATAAAACATTACCGCGCTTGGAATGTGTTGAGAATTTTAAAATTTGTCGCTCCCACGCTTATTTCTCAATAAGACTATTTTACATTAATCCTGGCATGTACTTTAAACTGAGAAGAGACAAACCGGATCTGATTCATTCTATAGGTGTTCGAAGCTTTCAAACATTGTTGGCAACATTGGTGTCTGTGAGGGAAAAAATACCACTTGTAATATCTGATCAGGGTGGTCTTATCACTCATCCGGATCTACAAACGAGCAATTTCTTTCACAGAATGCTGTTTAAACTTCAAATGCCTATAATTCGATTTGTTGTTAATCATGCGGCATTGGTTATTGCTGCTAATGAATATGAAAAAAACATATTTTCAAAATTTTGTAATTCTTCAAAAATAGAAATCATAAAGAATGGAATTGATAAGACCGTGACTGATTTAGTTAAGATTAATTTCAAAGAGAAATACAACATTCAATCGGAATTTATCTTGTTTCTCGGACGTTTTCATAAAGTAAAGGGAGTAGATGTTTTATTACACTCAATTAGTATGATCAAGGAAACTCTTCGTGATCTGAATACAAAGCTGGTTGTCATGGGTGTGGATTTTGGGTTTGAATCAGAAATGCTACAAATGATAAAAAACTTACAAATCTCTGATGTAGTAATTGTCATCAAAAATCCACCACGGCAAGATGTGTTAAATGCTTATAATGAATCAAAATTTCTTGTTTTACCGTCAAGATGGGAATTATCACCACTCACACCGCTAGAGGGATTTGCATTCAAAAAAACTGTAATAAGTACAAATGCACATGGTATTCCATACACAATAAGTGATGGTTTGAATTCCATCTTGGTTCCTTCTGAGAATGCAAATCAGCTTGCCAGTGCTATTGTTGTTCTTCTACATGATCCAAAAAAATGCTTGGAATATGGAGAAAATGGTTATAGGCTTGTTCAAGAAACCTGCAATTCTGATAATATGGCAAAACACATTCTGGAATTTTATGAAAAAATAATCAGAATCACTGATCATAAATGAAACATATCTCATGTCAATATGACGACTCTTCATAACTTCCACTGAGTAATTAAAAAAAATAGTTAAACTGTCTTTTTAGCTAACTTGTTTGTAACGTAAAAAAATATTGTTTGAGAAACTGTTGAAATCACATATGTAATAGCTATTCCCGTATTCCCAAAAAATACTCCTAGAGATAATATTCCTATAATGAAAATTATGATTGAAATTAATGTTCCAAATAGAGCAGTCGTTCCTTTTTCTTGACTTAATAGACTCACTAAATAAATTTTTGATATTGTTATGGGGAGTAT
>Ga0233424_10002235_pt1 | contig 14310 bp, 11 predicted proteins | sample Watercolumn_Towu_FD_181011 | JGI IMG/M metagenome (GOLD analysis project Ga0233424, IMG submission 181011) | Freshwater microbial communities from Lake Towuti, South Sulawesi, Indonesia - Watercolumn_Towuti2014_125_MG | ecosystem: Environmental > Aquatic > Freshwater > Lake | place: Indonesia...
CATGTAGCACCCTGTGAATGTATTCGTCGCCCTATCAATGCGGCGCCAAAACGCAATTTCGACACGAACGGGCGCGTCCGTGCCAATTTCATACCACGCAATTGGGACTTCCGTCCCGAACACCCTGTACGGTATCTCTGTGTGTTCGACCGCGGCCACCACTTCCAGCGCGTTTCTTGACCGTTTGCTTGTGGCGCGAAAGCTTCCGTCCCGATAGCAAACAAGGCCTGGAATGTGGAAGATTGCGAACCGATAACGCAAATCGAGCGTCGAGAAACGCTTGCCGCCGATGTCATCCGGAGTTGTAATGACCACTACTTGCTCGATGCCTCTATGCCCGACGAGCGCCGTAGGGGCGCTTACCTGAAACTCACGTCTCGCTTCATAGATAAGAACATTCATGCCGATAGTAGCCTATCGCATTTGTTGAGTCATTTCCAGCCCTGCGATAGAATCGGACTATGAAGATTACGAGCGACACTGTCCCGACTTTAGTCGCGGACGGGTCGTACCGAATGACGGAACCGTAGTTTGCGGCAAACTACGGTTCCGTGCTCCCATTCGTAGGTATTCGCAGATTCGTATCATAGACTTATTGGTATTCATGCACAAAGTCGCCATTTTCGACATAGACGGGACTATTTTCCGCTCCTCGCTTCTCATTCAGATTGTGGACAGGATGATTGAAGAGGGAATTTTTGGCACAGGCGCAAGCGCTGATTTCGCGCGCCAGAAACTCGCGTGGCTGGATCGGAAAGGAGACTATGACGCCTACATTATGGCTGTCGTCAAAGTCTTTATGGCGAACATTAAGGGTGTGGAATACAAGGAATTCGCCCGTCTTGCCGAAGAGGTGGTTGCGGAGCAGAAGGACCGCGTGTACCGCTACACGCGCGACCTGATTAAAAACCTCAAAAAGAAGAAGTATTTTCTGCTCGCGGTTTCGCATTCGCCGAAAGGGATTCTCGACAAATTTTGCACGCGACTCGGGTTCGATAAAGTGTACGGACTCATGTACGAAACTGGCCCGACAGAACGTTTTACCGGTGTCATTACCGAGCAGGCGTTTATGTTGAACAAGGCGGCGGTGGTAAAGCACGCGGTGGCGAAGGAAGGACTCACGCTCAAGGGCTCCATCGGGGTAGGGGATACGGAGAGCGACATTCCGTTCCTTGAACTCGTTGAGCAGCCGATTTGCTTTAACCCGAATGCCAAACTCTACGCGCATGCAAAACGAAACGGCTGGTCAGTCGTCGTCGAAAGGAAAGATGTGGTCTATAAGATTCAGTAGCATATTCGTCAACATCCGATGTTAACGAAAAAAATGCCGCAGTGGTAGCTTCGTGTGCTGTACGACTCGCGATATGTCAGTTGACCTAGAAAAATATATTTCGTTTCACTCTGTGTTCCTATGTATAGGTATTCGTAGATTCGTCCGCCGTGGCGGGTAGACTGATTAGTATGTATAAAAAGACGGCTGGCCACCCGAAGGTGCCAGCCGGTGTACTAGATTGCAACGTTCACGCCAACTGATCGGGCGGAACTGGATACCTCCCGTTGAAACAAGCGAGACAGAACTCGTTTGCGGAACGTCCGGTCGCGCGAACCATTCCCTCGAGGGAAAGATAGCCGAGCGAATCCGCATTGAGAAAGGCACGGATCTCTTCGACTGAATGGCGCACTGCCAGCAACTTATTTCTGTCGGGGAAATCCACCCCATAGAAGCACGACCACAAATGAGGAGGGCAACTGACGCGTACGTGTACTTCACGCGCCCCCGCTTCTTTAATTTGACTCACTCGGGTACGGCTGGTGGTCCCGCGAACGATCGAATCATCAATGACGACAACCCGCCTGCCCCGGACTACGTCAGGTATGAGAGCGAGCTTCAACTTGGCGTCGTTTTCCCGCTCCTTTTGTGTAGGCTTTAAAAAACTTCTTCCTATATAGTGATTCCGGATAAAGCCGCGGTCTGGCCTGATGCCAAGCTCTTCCGAAAATCCGAGCGCTGCCGAGTCTCCGCCTTCGGGAATGGATATGACGACATCGGTAGCCACCGGATGCTCATTCGCAAGCTCTTGTCCCATTCGCGTCCGGACAACGTGTACGTTATGCCCGTCGATATTGCTGTCAGGCTTTGCAAAATACACGAACTCGAATATACACAGGGCTCGTTGGGTATGGTCTGGGAAGGCATCAACAGCAGAGAGTCCGCTCCTGCTCATCACGACGATTTCTCCCGGCCTCACATCCCGCACGAATTTCACACCGATCGGCATGAAGGCGGATGTCTCGCTCGCAAGGAAAAAGGCGCCATCTTTTTCCCCGATGCAGAGAGGCCTAAAGCCGAACGGGTCGCGTACTCCAATGAGAGAGTCCCTCGTAAGCAACACGAGCGAGTAGGCTCCGCGAAGACGCGGTAAGGTAAGTTTCAGCGCCTCGACGATGTCACTCGCCTTGGCTGCTCCGAGGAGCGAGAGGATGACTTCCGAGTCGGTCGTTGATGTGAACAGAGTATGCGGTAGCTCGGCTTTGAGTTCGTCGGCGTTAACGAGATTACCGTTATGGCCGAGCGCTACTTCTGTGCCGCCCGCAAACGTTCCCATGAACGGTTGTGCGTTGCACATTTGTGAAGGTCCGGTAGTGGAATATCGTGTATGTCCAACCGTCTGCCGTCCTTTGAGATACCTGATATTTCCGGGTCGGAACACATCTTTGACGAGTCCCATTCCTCGATGTATGCGAAACGGTTGATTGTCCCCGCGAGAGGAAACAATACCCGCGCTCTCCTCGCCTCGGTGCTGAATCCCCTGAAGACCGTAATAGGTAAGCATAGCCGCGTCCGGATGTCCGAAGACACCAAAGACGCCGCAGTAATGTTTCGGATAGAAGTTAGTTGTCATGGAAAAGGTCTGGTTTGCTGTTGGTTTCTGTCGGTTTTCTGCTCGTACTATACGCCGCGGTTCGCCTTGGGCAAGACGAACTGGGGGTAAGAAGGGGATAGGCAATTACCAGAAAAGACTCCAGCGGGTTCCCTGTTGACTTTTATCTCATTTCAGCCAGAATGGCCACAATCACTTGTTCTTTGGCTCGTTGATAACAACATATCCAGAGAACTCATACCTAAAAAACAAAACGAAAGGAAACTCATGAGCACGGCTATTAGTGTTCTTGACACTGCGTTGATACGACCGCACCTCGCAGTTATTCGGAGCGCGGGATCCAAACCTTCCGAGCGACGGCGCTCCATCATCACGGTAACGCATCACCTGTTGCAGGTCGCTCTGCAGGATATTCCGCTCCTGAAATGTCCGCTCACGAGCGGAACCGGCGATCGGGGCGAGTGTGAGGTGTTTCCGTTTGGCGAGCTTGCGTTCGTCTTCGTGTTGCGCGCCGCTATGCCCATGGCGTTGGCGGCGTGGGACTTGGTTCCCGAGGCCCCTATGGGAGCGCTCGGCATCAAACGGATTGAACTCAAGGATGAAATCGTTGCCGAACTTCTATACACCAACTTGCCGCCGGTACGCCCGAGAATCTGTGTGGTGCTTGATGGCATGGTGGCGACCGCGTGTACTACCATTGCAGCCATTGACGCGGTAAAGAAGTGGGGCGGCGATACAATGCGCACCATTTTCGTCGGTCTGGTCGGCGCGAGACAGGGAGTCGATGCATTGAGCATGGCTCACCCCGATGTCCCCATTTTTCTTGCGGCCATTGACCCCGAGCTTGATGACCGCGGATACGTCCGAAATCCGGGCGTCGGAGACTTAGGCGACATGACATTCGGCACGTTGAAACCAAAAACAATTGAGCTCAACTGAACAACAAAAATTCTAAAGACATGAATACACACTCACCACAGGAAGAAAGAATGCACGATACCGGTTTCATGGACCGGATTTCGTTTGCGGGAGTTCAATTCGACACCATGTCTGGAAACAAGGAGGAAGATGGAAGACTTGTCGGCGCAAGCCGCTGCTTCCATAGCTGCTCCAGCAAACGCGGTCCGTACCAATGCCCAGCAGATTTCGAGCAGAATCGAAACATTGTTCCGACAAGCATTGCGTCGGGGAGTCAGATCGTGAATTGGGTTAACATCGCTGCGGCGGGACTGCGCCTCGCGCGGGACCGGTATCTTGGCGAGGATTACTTTGACCGTGTGTGCGATCGGTTCGGGTTGTCCGATTCCGTTCGGGCACTGTATCGTAAGAACATGCAGTTATCTACGGTCGAGGGGAATGAATTCGGGGGTGATCCCGAACAGCACAACGATTCCCTGCAGATCATCGCGGGGCTAAAGCAGGGCGGTCATCGAGTAAATCTTACAAGCACTGGAGGCCGCTTCTGCTCGCTTGCCAACCGCGACACTACGTGGGTCGATGAATTCATGTTGCCCGCAAATCAACCGCAGGTCTTTGCGACCTCCGCGGATGACTTTCTGCCCGGTGACTTCGACAGGCTTCTTGGCCTCGATAGGGAAGGATTGGCAAAAGAGCGAATGCAATGGGCAAGACTCAAAATGGGGCAGCGGCAGAAACGCGTGGAAGCAATCGCTGTTGCACAGTATGCCAAGCAGGCCCTTGCGGACGGCAAGCAGTTCCCGAGACTTCTCTTTAACATGGTCCTTCACCGACAAAACATGAGAGAAGCCCGCACCATCTGGTCCACGCTCGAGCGAGAGTTCCCATTCGCGATCGTCAATCCATATCCCGTGCAGCTTGCCTTCAACAAGGAGGGGAACTTCTTCAATTTTGAAGAGCTCCAGGTCCTCCGGGAACTTATTCTGTACTGCATTGAGCGAACGCTTAACGGGAGCCAGTTCGTAAAACGGCTCCCATACTGGCTCATGCTTGAGGCGGTATTCAGAACATACGGGTGGGGGAAGTGGGAAGATATCTCGAGGACGATCTCCGGCTATGGTTTGTGGACCTGCTACGCCGGTCCTGGCACTGGCTGGTACCTACAGCTCGGGCGGGCAAAGGAAGGATTGTTTACCGTTGCAGGCGGTCAGCCGAGTTGTTTCTGGGATGCAAACGTAGCGGGGACGGTAACGGCGGGCTATCAGGTAAGCACTCCGGAGCAGATTGTCGAATATCTCTTCGGGGGGATGCAGGCAATCAGCAGTTCAAAGGAGGATCCTTGCGGTGGTTGTGGGATGCCACGACTAAACTCGCTCAATGAGTTGGTTCTCCTTGTCGGCATGAATCCAATTTTTCTGCCGGCGTACATGGAAGCCAAGCGCGAGTTCGCAGCATTCGCCGTTTGAAACACTCTCTGGAAATTGTGACGCGCAGCGGCCCACGGGTAATGGGGGCCGCTGTTTTTTTAATTCTCAACAATACTTCTATACTTCTAAGTATAGAAGTATTCTGGAAAAGGAAATTATCGGAGTTTTTTCACTCGCTCGTAGTCGCGAAGGGTCGCGGCAATCGCCTCGGGAGTCATGATATCTCTCGGGTCGTTGCGGCGGGATTCCGCTATTCTTTGCGGGTCCGTTTCGGGAAAGTAGTCTGTTTCCGGGGTCAAATGATAGTGTAGGTGTTCAACCGATTTTCCCGCATGTGTACCGTCGCGCAAAAGAAGCGAAACGAAGGTGTATCCGAGTTTGTAGAGGAGCGTCATCCCCTCGGTCACAAGCTCTTGAATGTCCTCGAGCTCCTCTTTAGACAGCTCGCACAAAGAGGTCAGATGGCGCTTCGGCACAACCATCGTCTGATGGCTGTGCACGGGGGCAATGTTATAGGTGAGAAACGCAGAAGGACGCTCAAGGATCATCCGGTCGTTTGAATCGCAAAAGGGGCACGTCCCGCGTCTCTTTTTGAGAAAATCACGATATTTCATGGCAGATACGCTTAACGAAGTAGATACACTTGGCGAATGGTGCACACGAATTGCAAAAAAGAAGCTCGCACACGAAGCAGGGACATCCTGCGCTCCGCGCAGGGGAGTCGGGGCGGCCGGCAGGATTAACACCCTACGGTGCCGCTCTTAGTCTTTACGTCTCGAAGCATGCGGGAATGCATCTCTCCCGATTTATACGAGTCGACTGTTCTTAACTCGATGGGAAGGTGCTCCGCTTTGATGTATTCGCCGAGTTTCTTCGCAAGGTTACTCTGATCGTACCCGAGCGCAATGATATCTGGTCTATAATTTCGGAGGGCGGTGAAGCTTCCAAGCTCGGTATCGCCCGCCACCGCTTCGTCGACAAGCCCGCTTCCAAGGAGAGCGGCCATACGTTCCGCAAGTCCGTGCGCCGAATGCCGTTTCTTGAGCTTCTCGACCACTTCGTCGGTTGCGACAGAAACCACGAGGCGGATCCCCAATCTTTTCGCCTCCCGCAGGAAAAACCGGTGCCCGTCGTGTAGCCCGTCAAATGTTCCGAAAACTAGAACTGTCTTTTGTTCATCCATGTGCACTATAGTAGCATCGGTAAGGAAGACGGGAAACAAAAAACGGGGAGCCGCAGCAGCGCGACTCCCCTAACTCACCAAACACCCGCTTTCGAGCGGGAAAGAACTACCGGACGTTTCGGACGCTCGCACATTGGAGCGAAGGGATCATATGCAGAAGGGTCTTACGCGCCCGGTAGAAAAGTCACAAATGTTCGTACAGTAGAAATATACTCCATTCTTCGGTGTTTGGCAACCGTTTGTCGGTGTGCTTACCTCCAGCGTGCCCATATTTTCGTCAACATCGGATGTTGACGAAAAACCCGCGGCTCAAAGAGCGCGCGGGCGTTGAGTATCTTTTCGCAGGCCAGCTATTTCTAGCAAAGCAGGCTAACGATGAGAAAGACAGCCGCTACGAAGTTAGGAGCAGCCCATTTATACTGTTTACGGCGTATACATCCAGGACTACCCAAATAATTTGTAGTATGAGAAAGATATAGAGAAGCGTTCTCATTGCTACTATTCCTCTTCCACCTCCACTCTTGTTCCCACCTGCGGATTGCCGAAGGTCGCGTGGGCGCTACCGCCGACGACCACGATGTAGTACACCGGATTGCCGTTTAGTTGCAGACTCCCCACCGTGAGCGTCTGTTCTCCCGTGTTGCCAGCAAAAATGCCGTTCACGTGGCGAAGCCGCGCGATTTTGCTTCCGATGCGAAACACGCGCGTTTCGTTCATCGGCGGGACCCATGTTCCATCCGGCAGCGTTGAAACGAGGTAGATGTTGCCGTGACTGTCCCAATCGGCGACAAACACTCCTTGCTCGCCGTCAGACACCTGAAGAGACTTCAGAGTCAAGACAAGCTGCTCGTTTGGCAGAACCCCGAACACCTTCGCAAGCGTCGGAATCATAACCTCCATGGAACGGAACGGAGTGTAGCGTTTTGACGTGTCGGTCACCAGAAACGACTCGGCGACCTGCCCTTTAAGGAAGAAGAAGTTGCGGCCCGCGTTCGGCCCGACAACCCACACGCCGTTTTTGAGTTTAAGCGCGTAGATTTCTTCTCCCTCCTCCTTCCGTTTCTCGCCACGGAGTCTTTGCCCGTTCTCCGTGCCGTGACGAGGCGCGGCATTATCAATGACGCCGATGGCTTCGCCCTCGCGAAGCGGACCGAAGAAATCAATGGTTGAGAGAACGTGGGCCGCTGTCAGGAATCCTGCATGGAGCGTGTTCATGCTTTCCGCCGTGAAGTCCACAGTTTCCAGCGGATACGGAAAGAAGCATCTTCTCGCCGCCAGTTTGTATCGGCCAATGTCGGTGCCACCGCAATCCGTTACGAGTGCGAGCGTGATCTGCTTGATGTTGTACATACGTTTCCTTTCAATGAACCAACTTGGATGTTCGTTGTCCAAGGGTAGATGTGTTGTTCATTCAGCCGCACGCGCGGCCAAACTATTTGTCTCTACCAAACAAAAACAATGGCCCCTGAAGGCCAATGTTTGTTTTGGAAGTTTACAGAAAATATCCAACGCAAAAATCAGCCTTCGAAAAAGGAGTTTGCGCTAGGCATCATATCTGTTGAATGTTTTCTGGCTATGAACTTCATATCGCTTGGTTTGCTATCAAGAGTTTAGTGATGTGAAAGAAAAGTACCGCCCGCCCGAACTGAACCGATGTCAGTTCGGGCGGAAGGCGAGCGGAGTTATGCCACCGTGCAATCCTGTTTTTCTCGGCGTGGACGTGCCGGTTGTCGGCACTCAATAGCAAGCTGTTCGTTCTTGCACCGCTCACTGCAATAGCGGGCGGGGCCTTCATGAATCATAGCCTCAGCGGGCTTTTTGACGGAACATCGGAAATTGCTACAGGGAATGAGAGGCACAAACACTTTTGTAGTCATAATCCTCCAATAAGGTAAGGAACTGATATTTCCCTCGGATACCATGTCCGAGTTCTGCCTCGCGTCCGAAACAGTTTTGTGTCGCTTTTCGTTTCGTCAAACGAAAAACCAACCTTCACTCGAAGGTTGGTTTTTGTTTTGAAATAGTTGGTTCAACGCAAAAATCAGCCTTCGAGCAAGGTTCTCATCATCATACCCATCATCATCGCGTTTTTCTGCATGCTCTTACCCTAGCAAAGGCGCTTTTTTGAGTCAAGCGATATGTGGATAATGGGCTTCCGCTTCCCGAAGAAAGGGCTATACTGAAGGCACATTATCAACTTGCTTTTGGCATCATAAATACTAATCAGTCTATGCTACGAATCTACGAATACCTACAAATGGGAACACCCTACGCTCACGCGCGGGGTTATTCGGTGCGGCCCGCAGGGTCTAACGCCCCACGGCGCCGCTCGTCACTTCTTTTTGCGGCAGAAAAGTGCATTTCAATCGTACTCGTGGTTATTGGGTTGGCAGCAATTTCGAGTTGCGGCGCGTTAGAAGTGTATGCACAAGAGACAGGGTCGGCGCCCCCGCCACCTCCTCCTTCAGATTCAGGCGGTACTCCACCCCCTCCACCTCCTCCTCAAGGGGGCAGTTATAACGCTCCACCACCACGGGACAGCTCCTACGGCTCCTACGGCTCTTACGGTTCCTACGGGAGTGAAGCGCAAAAGTATTATCCACCCTCACCACCATCCGGCGGAGGAGAATTTCGTTCGCCTGAAATGATGGGACGGCCGGTTGAGCAGGGAATGATGCAAGGAGGAGACACACACAAACAGGAATACGAGAAGCAGTACCGGCAAGAGTACCAGCGTCAGTTTGACGAGCGGGCAAAGGAAATGAGGCAGAAGTATGAATCACGAGGACAAAACGATATGCCGCAAGGACAACCCTTTACCGGCGGGCGCATGCCGCAGGGTCAGCCTTTCATGGAAGGAGGCCGCGACAGTGCACAAGGACGGCCGTTCGGCGGAGGACCGAAGAACGACCGTGAACCGTCTGGAGATTTTGGCGGTCGTGACATGATGGGCGAGAGAGGTTTCGGTGGTTTTGGTGGCGGCGAACACGGTGACGAGATGATGGGGGGGCCAAGTGAAGAAGAAATGGAACAAATGCGAGAGGAGCAGGAGAAGCGAATGCAGGAGGAACAACTCAAGCAAATGAAGCGCGGGATGGTCTCCGGCATTGAGCGTGGACTGAAGCAGATCAAGAGCATGATAGCGAAGCTTCAGAAAAGAGGGATCGCCGTGCCCGCCGATGCGGAGGCGCTTGTCGGGGAAGTATCCTCGGCGCTTGAGACACTCAAGGCCGCAACTGAACTCACTGACGAGGTGGAAGCCGCAATGGAGGTCCTTCAAGAGAAAGCGCAGGATTTAGGTGATATGGGGCAGCGGCTCGGCATGCTTGAGCGGCTCGCGCAGATGGAAAAGCAGGTCGCGAAAGAGTTCACCAAGGTGGACAAGCTCGTCGCGAGCCTCAAGAAGTCAAAAACGACCTCCAAGTATCCCGACGCCATCGCGAAAGTCGAGGGTGAGATAGCCGCGCTTAAGGAAGAATGGGGGAGTATCAAAGCCGCACTGCAATCGGGCGAAGGCGAGGACGTTTCGGAAGACATGAACGAGTTTTTCGAAAAGTTCGGAGACATCCATAAGAGCGCGGAGCTCGTGCGTCAGCTCGGTTCAGTTTCCAAAATGGTCAAATCGGCGGAGAAGGAAGTCGCCAATGCCGGAAAAACGATTGCGCGGCTCGAGAAGGCAGGGAAGGATGTGACGTATCTCAACGAATTGCTTGCAAAAGCAAAGGCGAAACTTGCGGACATACGTTCCCTTGCATCGGGTAGCTCGCCCGACCCCGAGTCTCTCTTCGAGGCGATGCGGGAACTGCAAGACATTGGCGAGGAGGCGCACGATGAACTCGACCGTGTGAGCGGCAAGGCGGAAACGACGAAACTCCAGAGCGCCGTGCTTCAATCGCTTGAATCGCGCCGGCTCGGACTCTAGACCTGTACGCCAGGAAGCGCTCTAGGTATCTTCAAACGTCATGCTTTGGACGTATACTCTTGTTGCGGTCGGCATGGTGAGTGTCATCTCACTTGCCGGCATCGTCACGCTCTCCTTGCGCGAATCGGTGCTCCGGCGCTTGGTTTTTGTGCTTGTCGGGCTTGCGGTTGGCTCACTTTTGGGCGATGCGTTCCTCCATCTTATTCCCGAAGCGCTTGAAAGCGGTATTGGCTCGGCAGGCGTCGGCAGTGCCGTCATGTGCGGCGTACTCGTTTTTTTCGTGTTGGAGAAGTTTTTGCACTGGCACCACTGCCACGGCGAGCATGAAGAGTGCGAAGAGGCGGCGGCGCTCCACGACCATGCGCCGAAAGAGCTCGGAGCACTCATCCTTTCTGCCGATTTCGTGCACAACGGCATTGACGGTATCATTATAGGGGCAAGTTTTCTTGTAAGTCCCGAGGTGGGCATCGCGACAACCTCTGCCGTGGTGCTCCATGAGATTCCGCAAGAGATTGCGGACTTTGGCCTCCTTATTCACGCGGGTTGGAGCCGCGCGCGAGCGCTTCTCTGGAACTTCCTCTCCGCGCTCCCGGCGTTTTTGGGTGCGTTGTTCGTGCTTATGCTAGGCACACGCGTCGAACACGTTATCCCGCTCGCCGCCGCCTTTACCGCCGGAGCGTTCATCTATATCGCAAGCGCCGACCTCGTGCCGGAGCTTCACAAAACGGAAGGAATCGGAAAAACGACGCTTCAGATTCTTGCCGTGGCGCTCGGTTTCGGTCTCATGCTCATACTCGCTCTGTTTGAGTGAGTTGGTACGTTCCCATTGGCACGGATAGCGTGGCGTTTCAGCTTGCAGGTATGTAGGCCTTTTCCAGCACAAAAAAACAGACACCTGTGGAAGTGTCTGTACGATGCGTCTGTTGGACGCAAAGAGCTAATGAAGGAGCGCATTCTCCATCTCGTCTGCGAGCGCGGCGAACCGTTCTGCCCACTTGCCGTCGAAGTGGCTCATGAGCTTCTTGCGAAGCTTGTGGCGGGCTTCTGTGAGGCGCTCGGGCTCTTCCGCATCAATCTGCGAAATGAGCGACTTATCGAACGAGATATTTCTCCCGAACGTGAGTGCTTCATGCGGCCGCAGAAAGAAGATCGGACGGTCGAAAAGTAACCACTCGAATGCCGAAGAAGAGATCGCGCTTAGCATGCACTCCTTTCCGTGCATGTGCGGCAGGACGCCGTATTCGCAGGTCACAATGTGGGCTCGTCCATGCATCTTCCGCACCTGCCGCTTCACATAGCGCGGTTCCACTTGACTCTTCTTTCGGCAGGCTCCCGAGAGAAGGACAGGGTGCATCATGAAGGTGACATCTTTACACGCAAGTTCCTGCGCGTGGTCGCATATCTTAAAACCATCGCATCGGTGCGACCAGTTCGAAGAGATGACAATACTGCCCGAGTCGATTTCGGTGTGCGGATGAGCCGTTAGGAACGTCTCACCCTTTGGCCACCCAATCGTCTCGACTCGGTACGAGTTCCTGTCCCGCACGATGGTGCCGTCAATGTCCGATGCCGCGACAAAGACATCAACAAAAGCTCGATGTTTCCGTGCGATGCCGGCCCACGGCCCTGCAATGCCGTGGAAGAGCATCACTGTGTTTACTCTGCCGTCACCAAGCGCGCTTTTACGTACATACTCTCGGTAGTGCCGAGACAAGGCGAGGTACACGACGGTACGGTCGGTTTTCGGCACAAACGTGCGGAGCTCCTCAAGCGGACGGATGTGGGAAGAAAACGTCCCATGCGTGACATCCGTAAAAAACATCGCCCCATGCGATTTTTGAATGGCGCGGAAAAAGGGGAACATGTCGTTATAGACCTGCCACCCCTCGCAAATAAATACGTGGTTGACTGGTCTCATAACATCTATTCTGTTGTGATGTGTCTACCTTTGAACATAACACGGTCCACTCTTCTGTCAAGAGCTTTGTAGGCGCACGTGCTTGAGGGTTTGAGAAGTAGCCGCGTTCCCTTTTTTGATTTTTTTGCTATGATAGGCCCCGTATTCTCCCGTCACTCTCGCGCTACAAAATACTCATTCCCCGGTAGCTCAATGGTAGAGCAATCGACTGTTAATCGATTGGTTGTAGGTTCGAGTCCTACCCGGGGAGCCAGATTGTATGTTCAGCGTTTGTTGCCTCGGCGCTTCGCGCCTCGGCAGGCAGATTGTATAGTATTTGCCAAGATTTTTTAGGTTCAATCGCCACCTTTTGCGAAAGCAAAACGCGGTTCGAGCCAATCCTTTTGAGAAAATCCCGTCCCGCGACGGGATTTTCTTGCAAAGCGATAATTTTGGCTTGTTGAGCCGCTAAAATGAATTGTCTTGCCGGTTCGAGCCAATGATTGCCGTTTCGCTCAAAATCCTTTGATTTTTCGGAAAGCTCGGATTTTTCGTTGATGATTTTTTCCTTTTTAGCGGTGTATTCCTCACGCGAAATTGTGCCGTCCAAATGCGCGTCCAAAAGTATATCGAGCTTTCCTTCAAGCTCTTTTATTTTGTCTTTAAGATTTTGAGCGAAAACGGCTCCGCTTTGGGCGGCTTCCACTTCTTCCTTGTTTAGTTCGGTGAGCATCCATTCCGCCCAAGCGGAAGACAAAGAAACTTTTTGAAGCTCGTTTGCGACTTCCTGCGCCAAAACTTCCTCGCGGATATATTTTTGCGAACATTTTTTATCTCGCTTTTTGGTGCAACGATAATAGATATGTCCTTTTTGCGTTTCGGAAGTTATGGCGCAACCGCACTCTCCGCAAACGAGCATATTTCTGAACGGATATTCTTTTTGACTGGGTTTTTTCGGTCGCGAACGATCCGTCATTACTTTTTGGCACGCTTCAAAAAGTTTCTTTGGAATCATTGGCTCGTGCTTTCCGTCATACATTTCGCCGTTGTATTTAAAAACTCCGTAATAAAATGAATTGGAAAGTATGCTTTGGATATTGGAGACGGAAAGCATATTACCTTTGCGGCTCAACAAGCCGGCGGAAGTTATCAACTTCCGCAAATCCTTCAGAGAATAATTGCCGGTTGCGTAAAGTTCAAAAAGTTTGCGGACGAGGCGAAAACGCTCAGGGTCTTTATACATTGTGTGCTTTAGTAAGTCGTTCAAATATCCGAGCGGAGCATAGCCGGGCAATTCGCCTCGGCGCAATTTTTGACGCAATCCTCGTTTAGTATTCTCTGAAAGATTATCCACAAAGTATTTGGACTGCCCAAAAGCGATATTGAGCATGAATTTGCCTTGCGGGGTCGGCTCAAACCAAAATGTCGGGGATTTTAGCGCTTTGATTTTTCCGGTATCAATCAAGAAAATAACCCGTCCGCCGTCAATGCTGTTTCTCGCCAATCTGTCGGGGTGCCACGCTAAAATCCCCTCGGCCTCGCCGCTTTCCATTCGTTTGAGCATATCGTTGAAAATCGGTCTGCCCGGCTCTTTGGCGGTCTGCGATTCTCTGAAAGTCGCGGTGATAAAAAGGTTTTCCCGCAAGGCAAATTCTTTCAATTCCGTTTCCTGCGCTTCCAGCGACAAGACTTGTCTGTCGTCTTCATCGGTGGATTTTCTAATGTATAAAAAATATTTCATATCGCTTTTGGGCTAAAAATTATCGCTTTGCTTTCCGCCTTCGGTGGAATAAAAAAGATTGGCTCATAAACTTCGTTTATCTCCGCCTCTGGCGGAGCGAACCGCGTTTTGCTTTCGCAAAAGGTGGCGATTGAACCTAAAAAATCTTGGCAAATACTATACAATCTGCCTGCCGAGGCGCGAAGCGCCGAGGCAACAAACGCTGAACATACAATCTGGCTCCGAATGCTGAACGAAATCCGAACTTTTTTCCGCGAAAATCCGGATGCTGAATTCTGAAAAAGATTTGCGCTCGGGCGGGCAAAAAGGAAGGGGGTTGGGGGGAAGCCTGCCTGCCGGC
>Ga0233424_10002238_pt1 | contig 14290 bp, 13 predicted proteins | sample Watercolumn_Towu_FD_181011 | JGI IMG/M metagenome (GOLD analysis project Ga0233424, IMG submission 181011) | Freshwater microbial communities from Lake Towuti, South Sulawesi, Indonesia - Watercolumn_Towuti2014_125_MG | ecosystem: Environmental > Aquatic > Freshwater > Lake | place: Indonesia...
ATCCGGCATCCCGCTCGAGTGCCTCGTCTCGAAGAAGTACGCCGCTACGCTGCGCGCACGAATCGATCCCAGAGCCGCCCGCAAGCAGGCGCCGCAACGCTACCCACGTGAGCACCTGGCCGCCGGAGACGGCGTTCCGGGCGAGCGGGCTATCCCCTGCGAGCGAGTCCCTGACACGCGAGACTTCCCGTGGCGGCACGGTGCGACCCGTTCGCGGTGGCAGGACGGAGATGAATGGTGGCGCCACGGCCTGACCACACACTTCGCGGTGGTCGACGGAGAAGGCAACGCGGTCACGGTGACCCAGACCCTCGGCAACGCCTACGGATGCGGCATGGTCGCCGGGCGCACCGGCATCTTCCTGAACAACATGTGCCTTTGGTTCGACATCGACCCCTCGTTACCGACTGTGAACCTCGTGGCGCCGCGCAAGCGGGTCGACTTCTGTGTGGCTCCGGTGCAGGTGTTCGATGGCGGAAAGCTCAGGTTGTCGATCGGTACCCCGGGCAGCTACGGCATCCTGCAGACGACCGTCCAGATGCTGTGCAACGTGCTCGACTTCGGAATGAACGTGCAGGAGGCGATCGAGGCGCCCCGGTTCCGGCTGCACGAGCCGGGCGTCATGAACTTCGAAGGCCGGTTCCCGCCCGAGCTGGTCGACGATCTGAACGGCCGCGGGCACACCATCACACGGCTACCTCAGGGGTGGTCGAGGTCGGTCGGCGGCGCGCACGGCGTGCAGGTGACGCCCCATGGCTCGCTGCTCGGCGGCGCCGACCCCCGGCGCGATGGAGTAGCGCTGGGCTACTGAGACCGGGCGAGGCGCCGCGCCGGGCGGTCGCTAGACCTTCCAGCCGCGGGCGACGTTCTGGACCGTGAACGACACGCTGGCGGCCAGCGCGACGACCGGCTTGAACACGCGGTCGTGGACAGGGCGGGCGACCCAGGCGAGCCGTTCCTGCTCGGAGCGCCAGAAGGCGATGACCTCGAAGGCGTGGCCCGGGCGGGCGGCGCCGAGCCTCGCCAGGTCCTCCGCGGGCGCCGGCCTGAGGAGTACGGCGCGCACGAAACCTGGCTGCTCGGCCATCGCCTCCAGCCATTCGTCGGTGATCGCGGTCTCAAGCTCACGATTCTTGCCCGGCTTAGGGGTCAGATACACATGCAGCGTGATCACGGGGCCCGTCCGGGAACCTTGACCTTCGTTCGGTAGAGCGACGTCGAAGCGACGATGAACAGGCTGCGCAGGTCATCGCCTCCCCAGCAGAAGTTTGCCGTGACCTCGGGCGTTCGGATCACACCGAGCGCGGTGGCGTCGGGTGCGAAGACATGAATTCCTCCCGGTCCGGCCGTGAACAGGTTGCCCCGGCTGTCGATCTTCATGCCGTCGGGAGCGCCGTCTCCCTCGCCTTTCACCTCTGCCCACACCCGCCCGTTGCTTAGCCCGCCCATGCGATCGACGTCGAACACCCGCACGTGACCGCGGTCGGTGTCGTTGATGTACAGCTTCGACTCGTCGAGCGAGAAACAGAGGCCGTTGGGCTGTGCGAAGTCGGAGACAAGCAGGGTCAGGGTCAGCCTTGCAGGCTCGATGCGGTACACGCCCTGGAACGCGAGTTGCTGCTTGCGCAGTACGCCGTAGTAGTCCATTCGGCCATACGTCGGATCGCTGAAGTAGATCGCGCCGTCACTCTTCACGATGACGTCATTGGGGCTGTTGAGTTCCTTGCCCTGGTAGTGCGACGCCAGGACGGTGATGCGCCCGTCGTGCTCGGTGCGGGTGACCCGGCTGGTCGCGTGCTCGCAGGTAACCAGCCGGCCGTCGCGGTCGTAGGTGTTCCCGTTCGCCTTGGCACACGGCTGGCGGAACGCCTGGATCCGGCCGTCGGGCGTCCACACTCGCATGATGTCGCCCGGCATGTCGCTGAAGATCAGGTTTCGCCTCTGGCGGCTCCAGACGGCCCCTTCGACGAACTTGTAGCCCGTGCCGAGCCGCTCCAACGGGGCGCCGGGGTCGACGACGTTGCGAAGTCTTGGATCACGGACCTCGAGTTCCATCGCTAGGAGTTCGATGCGGACGCCGCTTCGGCCCTGCGGTACCGGTCTCCGCCGAGGAATACGGCGTCGGGCATTCGCTGGCTCCCGAAATCGGTCGAAAACACTTCCCGTGGTCGGCGATCCGGCCCAGGGGCGCCACTGTACCACCGCCTCAGCGATGCGTCCGTGCCACGCAGCGCTTGGAGTTGCCGGTCGAGTCCGCTTTGCTATTCCACCGCCAACTGGCTGGCAGTCGCTCCACAAGTCGTTCCACAAGGAGGAACCGACCATGGAAAGGTCCGAGGCCATTCAGATCGTTCAGGCCCTCGCCGACGGGCGCGACCCGCGAACGGGCACGGCGTTCCCGCCCGACAGCCCGTACCAGACGGCGCAGGTTACGCGCGCCCTCTTCTTCGCGGTGCGCTCGCTCGAAGGCAGGCGAGCGCCGGGGGCGCGCAACAGGAACTTGCCTGAGAACGCGGGCAAGCCGTGGAGCACGGACGACGACGAGACCCTGGCACGGCGTTTCGATGAGGCCGCCGAGGTGCCGGCGCTGGCGCAGGAGTTCAAGCGGACCGAGGAGGCGATCAAGGCGCGCCTGGTGCGACTCGGCAAGCTCGACGCCCAGGAGCTGGAGGGCGCGGCCGCCGGGGCCGGGCGGGCCACGAACGGGGCGATGGCCCGCTGAACCGCCGTGGGCCACGTGTCCCGGCATCTGCATCGGATGGCCGGCCGGGAGGGGAGAGCCGGTCGATCCGCTACGATAACCAGCCACCCACGGCAGCCGATCCACACGCAGTCCAGGACGACGGACGACGCAGCAATCCCTGTCTGACACGAAACCAAAACCGAAGCTGTTCTATGGCTGGGTGATCGTGGGTGTCATGGCCTCGGCAAGCGCCGTCAGCATGGCCATGGCGAGCCTCAACTTCGGTCTCTTCATCAAGCCGATGGGCGACGAACTCGGGATCGGCCGATCGACCTTTGGCTGGGCGTTCACCGCCCGGCAGGTCACGACTTCCGCGACCAGCCCGATCGTCGGCAGCCTCCTCGACCGTTTCGGCGCCCGCCTGATCCTCCCGATCTCTGCCGCCGTGACCGGCGGCGCGATGATCGGGCTCGGATACACCGACCACGCATGGCAGCTTGTCCTGACGCTCGCCCTCATGGGAGTGGTCGGGATGAGCGGGCCCGGCGCCCTGGTCACGTCGGTGCCGGTGATGAAGTGGTTCGTCAGGAACCGCGGCCGGGCCGTCTCGTTCATGTCGCTCGGGATACCGATCGGCGCCATCATCTTCGTGCCGCTGACGCAGATCTTCATCGACTCGTGGGGCTGGCGAGAGGCGTGGATCGGACTGGCGATCATCGGAGTCGCGGTCATCGTCCCGCTCGCCCTGATCTTCGTGCGGCGGCAGCCGGAAGACCTGGGGCTCAATCCGGACGGGGTGAGCGCGTCGCCCCAGACATCGAAGGGCCGCGATGGGCGCACGGTCGTTCACGAGGAGGTGTCGTGGACGTCCCGCGAGGCCAGGGGGTCGGCAGTCTTCTGGCGGCTCGTCGCGATATTCAGCGTGTCGGCGCTCGGCGTCGGTGTACTCGGCGTGCACCGCATCCCGGAATTCATGGACCGGGGTCTCGACGCGCGGCTAGTCTCGTATGCGACCGCGTTCGATGCCGTATGCGCGGGGGCCAGCACCTTCACCATGGGGATGCTCGTGAACAGGCTGCCCGCACGCTATCTGGGAGCGATCGGCTTCATCCTGCTGGCGACCGCCAGCGTGCTCACCATCTACGCGAACTCGATCTTCGTCATGGCGCTGTCCATGGCAATCTTCGGACTCGGCATCGGCGGGACGATGTTTCTCCAGAACTTCCTGTGGGCCGACTACTTCGGTCGGACACACCTGGGAAGGATCCAGGGCATCGTCAACCCCATCACGCTTACGATCGGCGGGATCGGAGCGCCGCTTGCGGGCTATGTGCGCGACAGCACGGGGTCGTACGACTCGATCTGGTGGGCAGGCGTCGTACTGATGGTGATCGGCGCCGTCGCCCTCGCTGTCACTCGGCCGCCCGTCAGGCGCCCGATGCCATAATCTCGCCCCATGCCTACTCGACGCTCATACGACGTCATCGTGGTCGGCGCGGGCTCGACCGGCGCCCCGATCGCCGCCCGCCTCTCGGAGGACCCGTCGCGCAACGTGCTCCTCCTCGAGGCCGGCCCTGACTTTCCGACCCTCGAATCGCTGCCTTCGGAGATCCGCAACGGGCTCGCCACCGGCGCCGACATGGCGGTGTCCGGCGAATACGACTGGAAGCTGACGGCACGGGCCACCGACCTCAATCCGAACATGCCCGTGCCGCGAGGCAAGATCATCGGCGGCACGTCGGCGATCAACGGCCAGGTGTTCCTGCGTGGCATCCCCGAGGACTTCGACGGCTGGGCCGCCGCGGGCAACGACGAGTGGTCGTTCACGAAGGTCCTCCCGTACTTCCGCAGGCTGGAGAACGACCTGGACTTCGGAGGCGATTTCCACGGTCGGGACGGCCCGATCAAGGTCAGGCGGCACCCGCTCGCTGAGCTGACCGCCGACCAGATCGCGTTCCACGACGCCTGCGTGGCGTCAGGATGGCCGGCGACGCCCGACCACAACCTGCCCGACTCCTGGGGGGTCGGACCACTGCCGCTCAACGATCCCGAAGGGATCCGCTGGAGCACGCACATCGGGTACCTGCTGCCGGCGCGCCACCGGCTGAACCTCACAATTCGCGGGAACGCACGGGTCCACCGCGTGATCGTCGAGCGGGGCAAGGCGGTCGGGGTCGAAGTGGAGTCCGGCGGCCAGGTGCAGCGGGCCTACGGGGCCGAGATAGTCATCTGTGCGAACGCGATCTTCTCGCCACAGCTTTTGATGCTCTCGGGCATCGGGCCGGCCGGCCACCTGAGGGATCGCGGCATCCCCGTCCTGGTGGACTTGCCGGGCGTCGGTGGAAACCTGCGCGACCACCCGACCGTCAGCATCCGCTGGCAGGCCCCGGAGACCCTGGACGTGCCGGAGAACCCGATCGGGCCGCAGAAGGTCGCCCTGCGTTACACGGCGGATGGGTCGCGGCTCCGCAACGACATGATCACCGTGATGCGATTCAGGTACGACCTCCGGCAGGCGGTGATGAGCGCGGGCCTGTACCTGGCCAGGAGCGAGGGCCGGATATCGCTGAAATCGCCCGACCCCACCGAGCAGCCGTTCATCGACTACAACCTGCTGAGCGAGCCGTCGGACCTGAAGCGGATGCGGGACGGTGTGCGGATGCAGCTCGACCTCTCCCGCCACCGGCGCTTCGAGGGGATCATTCGTGACCTCGTCGAGCCGGCGCCCGATGTTGCTGCCTCTGACGCCCGCCTCGACGAATGGATGCTGTCTCGGGTCAGCACCATGCAACACATCTCGAGCACGTGCAAGATCGGGCCCCCTTCAGACCCGCTCGCCGTGGTCGATCAGCACTGCCGCGTGCACGGCATCGAGGGCCTGCGCGTCGCCGATACGTCGGTCATGCCGGACTGCGTCCGCGCCAACACGAACGCCTCGACGATCATGATCGGTGAGCGAGTCGCCGAGTTCATGGCCACCGGCGTCTGACACGGGCCGCTCGGCGCTCGGACGCCGCCCGATAGAATCGCCTCGAGGCATGCTTATGGGTACTTTTTCGGTGACGGTGCGTGTTCGCGGATCAGCCCGCGCGGCCCGTGAAGTGAAAGCTCTCGTCGACACGGGCGCGACTCACACGACGATGCCGGGGAATCTCATGAAGGAGCTCGGCGTCGTGCCAGTGGACCGCATCTCGTTCGAGCTCGCCGACGAGAGGATCGCCGAGTTACCGGTAGGCGAAGTCCGCCTTCAGCTGAACGGCCGTCGGCGAACGGTACTGGCGGTATTTGGCCCGGAACACGCAACGCCGCTTCTTGGGGCGACGACACTGGAGCTGTTCAACCTCGGGGTCGATCCGGTGCGTCGACGACTCGTTCGGGTGCGTGGCCTGCTGAAACGTGCGCTCGTCGATAGCCGCCCCACGCGGTTCGCCGCAGGCCGGCCTCAAGCTGGTAGTCGGCCGGCGGCCTAGAGATCGGTCCGCTTCACGACTTTCGTCGGGTCGAGCTGGTAGCCGAACCCAGGGCCAGGAGGGAGCTCGTAGTAGCCGTTCTTCGGCTCGTAGTAGCCCCTGTAGAAGTGCTGGCTGTTCCGGTTGATGCGGACCCCCCACTCGGCCAGCGGGCAGTACCGTTCCGGCTGGGCGAACAGGATGTGCAGGGCGTTGTGGCATGACTCGTTCCCGTGCGGCACGACCGCCACCCCGTAGGTCGAGCAGACGGCGATGATCTTCCGCATCTCGGTCACACCGCCGGCCCAGATCGGGTCCGGCTGGACGATCGTCGGCTTCCCCGCCTCTATGACCTGCCGAATCTGCCAGCGGTTGTAGAAGTGTTCGCCGAAGGCGAGCGGGATGCTGGTCGACTCGGCGAGCCGGCGGTGGGTGTCGAGGTCGTCGAAGCTGAGCGGCTCCTCGATCCAGGTGACGGCCGACTCCTCGAGGGCTCGCGCCATCTGGGTCGCCCACAGAATCGAGTTCGGCCGCGGGTTCGAGAGAAGCCAGTCGCACATGATCTCGACGTTTGGCCCCACCGCCTTGCGGACCGCGGAGACCAGAGCGGCGTTCTTGAGTATCCCGTCGCGTCCCTGGCTGGCGTTGTAGGGCAGGTACCACTTGAGCGCGGTGAACCCCTTCTGGGCGTATTCCGCCGACGCCTCAGCCGCCGCCCCCGGGTCCGTATCGAAACCAAGCATGCCCGCGTAGGCGCGCACTCGCTCGCGCACAGGCCCGCCGAGAAGCTCGTATACCGGCGCGTTGCGCATCTTCCCGACCAGGTCCCACAGGGCCAGGTCGAGGGTCGCGATCACCGGCATCCGCTGGCGCAGATCGACGCTGGAAAACAGCTTTTCCCAGATCGCCTCGGTCCGAAGCGGGTCCTCGCCGACCAGCTGCTGCCCGGCGTCCCGGACGTCACGCTCGAAGCCATAGGAGACGAACTGGAGCCCACTGACTCCCTGGTCGGACTCGATCTCGACGAACGTCTCACGATGCGGTCCGGGCTTCCTGGCGGGAACCCCGGGTCGAAAGCTGTGGAAGACGGCCAGCCCTTCCTGTGTACGGCCTTCGAGCTGGAAGACTCTGACGGCTGTGATCTTCATGGGTGGGCTCCTGTCCGGTGAGCCGGCACATCTTATCGGGATAGAATGCGCCCACGCGGATAGACCCGGAGGCCGACGATGCTGGGACAGGCGACCGCGCCGACTGCAACGGATACGCGGCTGCTCGCGCACCTCTTCAGGCGCGCCGGCTTTGGAGCGACTCGAGACCAGCTCGAACGCTACGCCGCCCTTGGCTATGAGGCGGCCGTGGGGGAGTTGCTCAACCCTCAGTTTGGCCCGCCCGACGACCAGGACCTGTTCGACCGCTACTTCATCGCGTCGGTCGAGGCGCGTTCGCCCGGTCACGCGATGCCCCAGTGGTCCTGGCGTCTCGCGACCAGCCAGAAGCCGCTGGAGGAGAAGATCGCTCTCTTCTGGCACGGGCTCCTGGCGGTCGGAGGCATCAAGCTCGATCACGGCCTCGAGATGCTGCGGGAGATCGACCTGTTCCGGCGCCATGGCCTCGGCCGGTTCCGGACCCTGCTGCTGGAGATCTCACGCGACCCCGGGATGATGTACTGGCTCGACAACCAGAACAGCCACAAGCACGCGCCCAACGAGAACTACGGGCGAGAGCTGCTGGAGCTGTTCTCGATGGGCATCGACGACACCGGCAAGGGCGCCTACTCCGAAGCGGACGTCAAGGCAGCCGCACGGGCGTTCACCGGGTGGGCGGCGAAGCCGACGATGCCGCCGTTCTTCCTGGGCCCGTTTGACATGGAGTTCGTGTTCGACCCGAAGGACCACGACGACGGCGAGAAGACGTTCCTCGGCCGGATCGGGCGCTGGAACGGCGAAGACATCATCGACATCATCGTCGACCAACCGGCCACGGCGCGGTTTATCGCCCGCCGGCTCTACCTGTTCTTCGTCTCCGATACAGCCGACGACCACGAGGTCGATCGGCTCGCCGGCGTGTTCCGCGAGAGCGGCGGCGAGATACGGGCCGTGCTGCGGTCGATCTTCCTGTCCGACCACTTCAAGTCGCAGGCCGTGCGCTTCCACAAGGTCAAGAGCCCTGCCGAACTGGTGTGGGGAGTCGTCCGCCTCGCCGACCGGTTCGACGTCCCGGACCTGACGATTTGCGACCTCCCCAACTACTCGACGTACATGGGCCAGATGCTCCTCAACCCGCCCAGCGTGGAAGGCTGGCACGAGGGCGAGGAGTGGGTCGACAGCGGCGCGCTGGTCGAGAGGGTCAACTTTGCCGTGAACGAGATGGGCCGGCTCGAGGCCCGTGGCGTGCGGAGGATCGTCGAGCGGGTGAGGGCGACCGCTCCCGTGCTGGCCGAAGCGGCCTTCGTGGAGGTGTGCCTCGAAGCACTGGGGACGATCGACGTGAGCCCGCGCACGAAGCGGGTCCTGGTCGAGTATGCCGAACACGGCGGTGCCGTGGACACCGGTTCGCCGTCGGCAGACGAGCGCATCGTGGAGATGCTGCAGGCGATCGTCGCGACCCCGGACTTCCAGTACTGCTGACGGAGGAAAAGCGATGAACCTGGTTGTCATCCAACTGTCGGGCGGAAACGACTACCTGAACACGGTCGTCCCGTTCAACGACCCCCTCTACTACCAGAACCGCCCGGTGATGGGCCTCAAGGGGGAGTCCGTCATCCCGCTCGACGACCGGGTCGGCTTCAAGGCCGAGATGCGCCCCATCAAGCGGCTCTTCGACCAGGGGAAGGTTGCCGTGATCATGGGGACCGGCTACCCGGAGCCGAACCGCTCGCACTTCCGGTCGATGGACATCTGGCACACGGCGGAGCCGTTCGCCAGCTCCGCGGAGGGATGGCTTGGCAAGGCGGCAAGCGTCCTGGACCCCGCCGGGTCGAACCCCGTGACCGCGGTGAACTTCGGCCGCGGGTTGCCGCGGGCGCTCGCCTACCCGGGAGTGCCGGTCGCATCGGTCGGCCAGCTCGAGGCTTACGGGCTGCTAACGGGCATCGCCGGCGCGAAGAAGCGTGATGCTCTGCTCGACGTGCTCGCCAGGATCTACCAGCCGACCGACGAGGCGGGCTGGGTGTCGTCGAGGATGCTCGGGACCGGGCACGGCGCGCTGCGAGGCGCCGACATCCTGAGAGAGGCGCCCGCGAAGTACCGGTCGGACGTCGAGTACCCGGCCGACAACGCGATCGCGCAAAGCCTCAAGGGCGTTGCGCAGGTCCTGACGGCCGGAGTCGGAACGCGGATCTTCTACGCCAACCACGGCAGCTTCGATACGCACACGAACGAGCTCGTGAACCACGCAAAGCTATGGCGTGAGCTCGCGGTCGCGATCGAGTCGTTCTGGGCCGACCTCGAGGGGCACGACGCGGCCGACGACACGGTCATCTTCATGTTCTCCGAGTTCGGCCGCAGGATCGCCGATAACGGCAGCGGGACCGACCACGGCTCCGGAGGCGCCTCCTTCCTGATCGGGAATCGCGTGAAGGGCGGGCTGTACGGCGACTACCCAAAGCTGGCGCCGGCGGACCAGCTCGACGGCGACGTCCGGTACACGACCGACTTCAGGCAGGTATACGCGTCGATACTCGACCAGTTCATGAATGTCGATTCCGCCGACGTGCTGAAAGGGAAGTTCGAGCAGCTGGCGCTCGCGACCGGATGACCGGATTCGACTACAGCCACACGATCGGGCTGGCCTCGTTCGAGGGCCGGGGATTCATGAACCCCGTGGACATGCGGCTGAACAGTCGCGGAATCCTCTATGTGTTGAGCCGCTCGAACGCCCAGAACAAGGACGTCCGGGTGAGCGTGACCTCGCTGGAATCGGACTACCGGTTCGAGTTCGGGCGGTGGGGCACGGAGCCAGGCAAGCTGACCATGCCTACCGCCCTGGCGATCGATCGCGAGGACCGTGTGTACGTCGCCGACGAGTACATGCACAGCGTGTCGGTGTTCGAGGCCGACGGGAAGTTCATCCGGCGCTGGGGCGAACGGGGCAGCGCGCCGGGCCAGCTGAACCGGCCCTCAGGGCTGGTGTTCGATGCCCGGGGCGACCTGCACGTCGTCGATCACCTGAATGCTCGGATTCAGAAGTTCACGACCGACGGTCGCCTGCTGTCGTCGTTCGGCGAGTTCGGCGCCGGCTCCGGCCAGTTCAACTTCCCTTGGGGGATAGCGGTCGATGGCGCCGGCGACCTCTGGGTCGCCGACTGGCGCAACGACCGCATCCAGCGGTTCTCCGCGGACGGGAAGTTCCTGGCCGCCCACGGCCGCGCCGGATCGAAGCCCGGCGAGTTCAGGCGGCCGGCGGGGCTGGCGATCGACGATCGCGGCGACGTCTACGTTGCCGACTGGGGCAACGATCGCGTGCAGGTCTTCGACCCGGCGATGAAGCACCGGCAGACGCTGTGGGGCGACGCCACGCTGTCGAAGTGGTGCGAGGAGTTCCTGGCGGTCAACCCCGAGCAGCGCGACCAGCGACTCGCGAGCGGCATCCCCGGCTACGAGGAAAAGCTCTTCTGGCGGCCGTCAGCCGTCTGTGTCACGTCAGATGGCCTCGTGCTGATCGCCGACAGATGCCGCCACCGCGTCCAGATCTACCGGCGCGTCGACGCCGCGATCGGAGTGCACTCCAGCGCCGCGCTGGCGGCGCCGGCTTCCCGCTAGCCCTTCTGGACCTTCAAAGCCGCCTGTAGCGTCGCCCTCGCGTACCCGACCGTGTACGCGAATCCCGCATAGGCTCCCGACGATATCCCGTCGAATGGGTGCTGCCGGTCGGCGTCGATCGCCGGAGGGTGTTCGGGGTAGATGAGCCTCGGGTATCCCTGACGCACCAGCTCCTTCATTACCGCGAACATGTCGACCTCACCCTCGTCCAGGAACACCTCGGTGTACTTGAGCCTGGGCACATTCGTCTTCACGTTGCGGAAGTGCATGTGATTGATGCGGTCACGTGACCCGATGTACCTGCACACCTCCAGCGGGTCCTCGCCCAGCTCCCGGGTCACGCCACAGTCGAAGGTCATGCCATTGGAAGTGCTCGGAACGATGTCGAGCAGGCGCTTCCAGTCCTTGAGGCTGCCCATGATCTGGTCGCTGCCACGGCTCTTCGGCGGGGGCGGGTCGTTCGGGTGGAGCGCCATGCGGACGCCCGACTGTTCAGCGACCGGTATCACCGCCTTCAGGAAGTAGGTGATGTTGGCCCACATCTCGTCGTAGGTGTGCGCGCCTTCCTCCGGGAGCGGCTCCAGGTTCTTGACCCGATCGTTGTCGAAGGAGGTCAGTCCCGACCCGCCACGGCCCGGCACCTCGGCGTACCCCTCGACGATCCGGTGCGCGTAAAAGTTGTACTCGACGACGGGCAGCCCCGCCTTGCCGGCCGCCCGCACCGACTGCTGCACTTTCTCGATGTCCTGGTCGCGGGCCGGACGGCCGTAGATGGCATTCGGGAACCCCGAGATCATCATGTTGCCGAGGTTCAGGCCGGCCGATGCCAGCCGGTCCATGCGGGCTTTGATCTCCTTTTCGGTCCATGGGATCTGCGGGCCGCCCATGATTACGTGGTCGACGCCGATCTGCTTGACCCGCCGCAGCGTCGAATCCTCGAGATCCCTGATCGAGAGCGTCAGCTTCGGTGTCTCAACCATTCGTCAGTCACATCTCCGAGACTTGGTCCACCCGCGTTCCCAGTGAGGCGCGGGCGATTGTACCTTCGACGACGTATTACGATTTGGACGTGGAGAAACCGAAGAAGCAGACCTGGCGACAGCGGCTCCGGAACCCGTCGGTCAGGTTTGTCGTGACGGTCCTGGTCGTTTCGCTTCTGGTCATCGGCGGAGCCCTCGGTCCGTTCGTCTACAGCAGGGGAAAGGTCGGCTACACCGCCCTCAGGAAGCTCGAGGAGGTGCAGTTCCGGGAACCGCCGGAGACGTGGATCCGGCCGTGGCTGGTGAACAAGATCGAGATCATGCGCACGGCCGAGATGGCACACCAGTGGTACCCGACCGACTTTGTGCACGAAGCGTGCGCCGAAGAGTGGATCGGGATACTGCCGAACGAGAAGTACCAGCTGGCGATCCGGTCCGCCTGTTCCGATCTGCGACGCATCCAGGCCGACTACGCCTGGGCGTGCACGGGCGACGGATGTGCGGTGCCAAACGAAGCGAAGTCCGAGCTGGACGAGGTCGAGCGAGCGCTCAACAAGGCATACGAGGGCGCGCTAACGCCCCCGACCCCGCAAGGGCCGCCGAGCTAGCGTCTCGAATCTGAAGCAATCGGACTACGGGGCTCCACCCGTTCACCGGACTTGAAGGTGAGCGTCGGCTCCCACAGCCGGCCTTCGCGGATCTGACCGTGACCGTCACGGAGCTGGGCCCGGTGTTCGCTGAGCCGTAAGACTGTCAGGTCGGCGTGCGAGCCAGGACGAAGTGCGCCGATCGAGTCTGCCAGTCCCAGCACTCCGGCCGGCACCGAAGTGATCCGCGGCCAGCACTGTTCTGCGGTCATCCCTGCTGCGATCAGCTTCGATGCGGTCCTGGGGAGGTCATGGGGCAGTCCAATCTCAACGTGACGGCGGTAGAAGTCCGAGGAGATCGTGTCCGGCAGGAATCCCTCGCGAATCGCCTGCTCGGCGACTCGGAACCCGAACGCAGCAGCCCCATCTCCGACGTCGAAGAGAACTCCGCGCTCTCGGGCCTCCCAGACACAATCGAGCACCTTGCCTCTCTGCACGATGCTGCCCTCGCCCTCGTGGAAGCAGTAGGTCATGACGTCGCCGGGCCGAAGCAGTGCCAGTTGGGCGTCGAGGGGCACGGCCGAGTTCTTGGTTGCCCCGAACATGACCGGCCGCTCGGCCTTCTCGGCGGCTGCGATGCCCCGGCGGAGGACCTCAAGCGGATCTACGTCTCGGCCGCGGATGAAGGCAATGTTGACCGACAGCCCCCAGACGTGGTCTCCGCCCCGGCCTACGGCCGCCACACACTCGTCGACGCTTGCCTCTTCCAGACTTGAGAAGCGCCCCGCCGGATTGGACTCCCCATTGGCACAGAAGTTGATGGCAAGTTTCACCCGCGTCCTGGATGCCTCGACGGTATGGCGTAGGAATTGGTCGAGGTTGCGAGCGCCCGCATCTCCTTGCGACAGTACCGTCGTCGAGCCTCGTGGCAACAGGTACACATCGGAGTCGACGCCGAACCTGGAACCCTCAAGCGAAGGGTGAGCATGCAGGTCGACGAGGCCCGGCATCAGCACGCCGTCGCTGACGTTGAGCACCGTCCTGGCACGCGGCAACGAGTGCCGTGCAGGCAGGCCGCCGGCTACGCGGGAAATCGTGCCCGCGGTCACGTCGATCGTTGTCGCGCCGTCGACGCCGACCGATGAGCAGATCGCCCTGGAGGCGACCAGCCGGAGGTCGACGTCTCCGGGCATCAAACGCTCCTGGGGGTCAGGAAGCTAGCGCCTCAGGTCGCAGGCGATTCCAGCCTCGGCGCAGTACGACTCGAACCACTCGACCACCTCGCGGTGGTACGGGATGCCGTCCTTGGAGCGCCTGACGAACTCCTCGTGCTCGGAGAGTCCCGGATACAGCACGCGGTCGAACCCGGGGGCCGGAGGGCAGTTGGCGCACTCCGACAGCATGCGGTCCATGTCGGCCTTGAATTTCTCGACGTCGGTGAAGGCGTCGATCAGATAGGCGGCGAAAAAGCTGCCGCCGGCGTGGTCGAGCAACGGCCCCGGTCCCATCGCCGATAGCTCGTTGCACCAGATCTCGTTCATCAGGGCGATGCCGTACGCCTTGTGGGATCCGTTCTCACGGGTGCCACCGAAGGGCAGCATGTAGTAGGTCCCGGCCGGAGGCGCGGGCACCTCTTCGAGGATCGGCGTGCCATCCTTCTTCGCGATCCACCCTGGGTACAACGTGGCGCCGACCCGACGGGCGAGCTCGATCTTGTTACCGGCGACCTGTGTCGTGGCGACGTCGAGCAGGTACGGTGGCATCTTTCCGGCGGGCGCCGCCCAGGCGACCGGGTTAGTGCCGAACAGGGGCTTTGCGCCGAACGTCGGCA
>Ga0233424_10002239_pt1 | contig 14283 bp, 12 predicted proteins | sample Watercolumn_Towu_FD_181011 | JGI IMG/M metagenome (GOLD analysis project Ga0233424, IMG submission 181011) | Freshwater microbial communities from Lake Towuti, South Sulawesi, Indonesia - Watercolumn_Towuti2014_125_MG | ecosystem: Environmental > Aquatic > Freshwater > Lake | place: Indonesia...
GACCTCGATCTCCTTCGGCGTGCCGTAGAACATGCGGTTCGATGCGGCGCCGAACCCGGCCTTGACGACGATGAATCCGGTGCGCTGACCGCGGCGGACGGCGTTCTCGGCGTCTGCCTTCGGCATGGGCGTCAGGTCGAACGACTCCTCGAGCTTCTTCAGGAACGCGCGCGAGCCGTCGGTGTCGTCCTCATCGACCACCGCGATGCGGACCTTGCCCTGCTCGCCGTCGGTGTTGCCCCCGAACATGATGCCGAAGAGGATGGTGACGAGCACCGGCCACACGAAGGTGAAGAACATGCCGCCCTTGTTGCGCGGCATGAGACGGAGGTCCTTCAAGGCGAGCGCAATGATTTGTCTCATGTCATCTGAGCTTTCTGTGCCTTCTGTGGCCCTGGCTGAGTTTCTGAGGCTGGCCCTGGCTTAGTCTCTGAGGCTTCGACCCGTCAGCCTCAAGAACACCTGCTCGAGCGTCGGCCGCTCCATCTGAAAGGCGTCGATCGTCGACGTGGCCGCAATGCGATTCAGTTCGGCGAGCGGATCCGCGGCCTGCAGCCGCTGCTCGGCGCCGTTGGTCTTGACCATCAGCAGCGGCGACCCGCCGTGGGTGGCGAGCAGTTCGTGGAGCGTGCCGAGCGCCACCAGCTTCCCGGCATCGACAATGGCGATGCGATCGCAGAGCCGTTCGACTTCCTCCATGTAGTGCGTCGTGTAGATGATGGTGCGGCCCTCGCGATGGAGCGCCTCGATGTTCTCGAAGATCTTGTTGCGCGATTGCGGATCGACGCCGACCGTGGGCTCGTCCAGGAGCAGCAACTCGGGATCGTGCATCACCGCTGCGGCGAGGTTGAGGCGGCGCTTCATGCCGCCGGAGTAGCCGGCCACGCGATCGCCCTTGCGGTCGGTGAGGCCGACGAAATCGAGGCACCACTTGACGCGCTCGGTGAGCTTCGCGCCGGAGAGCTTGTAGCACTCGCCGAAGAAGCGCAGGTTCTCTTCACCGCTGAGCAGGTCGTACAAGGCCAGGGCCTGCGGCGCCACGCCGATCCTTTGCCGGACTTCCGGTTCGGCGGGGTTGCCACCGCCTTCGATGTTCACCGTGCCGGAGTCCGGCGCGAGGAGGCCAACCGCAAGGCTGACCGACGTGCTCTTGCCGGCGCCGTTCGGGCCGAGCAGGCCGAAGAGTTCACCCGTGCGCACCGAGAGCGACAGCCCGTCAACGGCGACGATCCGGCCGAACGTCTTCCGGACGTTTGCAAGGGTCAACATTCGGATACCGGCTGTATATACCGGCGGCGCGGGGATGGGGTTCGCCGTGAGTACCCGAACGGCGGGTTTCAGGGGTTGAGCGGCCTGTCCTGAGGCGAGTGTGGCGCCGTTGGCGCGGCAGGAGTCGAAGGGTACAATTGCGGCATCGCCACCGAACTCATCGTCATTCTCCTGCTCATCCTCGCCAACGGCGTGTTTGCCATGTCGGAGATCGCCGTGGTGGCGGCCCGCAAGGTGCGCCTGCAGCAGCGTGCCGAGGACGGCGACGAGCGCGCCAGAACGGCGCTCGAACTCGCCCACGATCCCAACAAGTTTCTGTCCACCGTGCAGTTCGGCATCACGCTGGTGGGCGTGCTGGCCGGCGCCTACGGCGGCGCGAACATCGCCGCGCGACTGGCGGTGCCCATCGCCACCCTCCCGGAGCTGGCGCCGTACGCCGAGGGTATTGCGCTCGGCGTGGTCGTCACGGTGATCACCGTGATGTCGCTGATCGTCGGGGAGCTGGTGCCCAAGCGCATCGGCTTGAACAGCCCGGAAGCCATTGCCTCGTGGGTCGCGCGGCCGATGATCGTGTTGTCGAAGATTGGCGGCCCTGTGGTCGGCGCGCTGACCGGCGCGACCAATTTCGTGTTGCGCGTGTTCGGCGTCAGGGGCGATGCGGATCCACACCTGACCGAGGATGAAATCAAGGCGCTCATCAGCCAGGGTGCCGAAACCGGCGCCGTCGGCGCGACCGAGGAAAACATCGTCCAGCGCGTCTTCCAGCTCGGTGACCAGCGCGTTGCCGCCATCATGACGCCGCGGCCCGACATCGAGTGGATCGACGTCGACGCCTCGGAAGAAGAGCTGCGCGAGTTCCTGGCATCACATTCCCACACCCAGTTCGTGGTCTGTCACGGCGGGCTGGACGAGGTCCTCGGCATCGTCTGGTCGGCGGACCTGCTGCCGCTGGCGTTTCGCGGCGAGCGCATCGACCTGCGGGCCCTGAAGCGCGAGGCGCTGTTCGTGCCAGACTCGATGCCGGCGGTGGATCTGCTCGAGTCGTTCCGCAGCTCGCATAAGCACGTGGCGCTGGTGATGGACGAGTACGGCGCGGTCGAAGGCCTGGTCACCGTCACCGACCTGCTCACGGCGATTGTCGGCGATCTGCCCGCCGATCCCAGCGAGGCGCAGGGCGCCTTCGTGTCACGCCCCGACGGCTCCTGGCTAGTCGAAGGATCGGCGTCGATGGAAGAAGTGGCGACGCACTTCGCCATCGACAACCTGCCCGAAGACGAAGCCGGCGCTTATCACACCATTGGCGGTTTCGTCATGGCCCGCCTCGGCCGCGTGCCAAAAGCGGCCGACACGTTCGAGTGGGGTGGGATGAAGTTCGAAGTGCTGGACATGGACGGCCGCCGCATCGACAAAGTGCTCGTGATGCGGACGCCTCTGGCCCAGCCCGCGCGAACAGCGACCACCTGACTACGCGATGCCCGCGCCCTGTGCCTCGACGTAGACGGCATAGAGCGACTGGCTCGCCGTCATGAACAGCCGGTTTCTCTTCGCGCCGCCGAAACACACGTTGGCGCAATTCTCGGGCAGCCGAATGATGCCGATCACTACACCGTCCGGCGCAATGATCTGCACGCCGGGCCTGGCGCCCGCCCACAGGTTCCCATCCGTGTCACAGCGTATGCCGTCGGCGCCGGCCGAACCGGGCGGCGAGCCGGGAATCGCCAGTTGTGCGTGCCGCCGGCCGTTGCGCACTTTGCCGCCGTCGACGTCATACGCGCGAATCTCGCGGCCCGTGCCCGTGTCGGCGACGTAGAGAATTTTGTGGTCCGGAGAGAAGCACAGTCCGTTCGGCCCGGACATCTCGTCGGTGATCAGCGCGAGCGATCCGGATGTCGAGTCGAAACGATACACGCCTGGCTTCACTTCGGATTCAGCCTTGTTGCCTTCGTAGTTGGCGCGAATGCCATAGATGGGATCGGTGAACCAGATGCTGCCGTCGGGGTGCACCACAATGTCGTTTGGCGAATTGAGCTTCTTGCCTTGAAAGGTCGCCGCGATGATGGTGATCGTGCCGTTCTGCTCATAGCGGACCACCCGGCGATTGCCGTGCTCGCACGACAGCTGCCGCCCTTGATAGTCAAACGTGTTGCCGTTGCTGTTCCCTGACGGATTGCGAAACACCGTGACCCGACCGTCGTCTTCGATGTAGCGCATCTGCACGTTGTTCGGCGCGTCGCTCCACACCAGGTAGCGTCCAACGCCGTTCCAGGCCGGCCCCTCGGCCCAGAGCGTGCCGGTGTGCAGGCGCCTGATCGGCGTGTTGCCGACGATGTAGCGGCGGAAGCGATTGTCGAGCGCGATGATGTCAGGATCGGGATAGCGCAGCGGCGTCTGTCCCGTCCAGTCTCGCTCGGTGGGATTTGGCGACACCGGCGGCGGCGCCGGTAGCTGAGTTTGGGGCGCTTGCGCAGATACACGGGCCGCAGCCAATCCCAACGCGCCGGTCAGAAACGCTCGTCTCTCCATGGGCTCTCACTTCCTGGTGTAGGTGAACTCCAGAATCGCGCCGGGATTCGCGAGCACGCCCGCCGTCTGGCCGCGATCGCCCATCGTCGGACCGTGGTCGTCGGTGCTGGCAAAAATGTGGCGGCCATCCGGGCTGATCGCGAGGTCCCGATACCGGGTGGCGGCCTTGAAGTACTCGAACGGCTCGCCGTCAACGTGTTTGCCGTCGCGCGTCAGCTTGGCGCGATAGATGGCGCCGGTGCGCATGCCGGCGACGAGCAGCGACGCGTCCCAGCCAGGGATCGCCTTGGACGTGTAGAGATCAAGTCCCGAGGGCGCAATCGTCGCCGTGCCCGACCTGGCGAGCTGATAGCCTGCCGGCACGGTGAAAAACGTCACGAGCGGGGCGACGAAGGCTCCAGTGAAGCTCGATTCTGAAGTCGTCGGCACTGAGGCCGGGATGTTGAGGCTGCTGAACTTGAGCGTCTCGCAGCGTTCCGGAGCCGATGCCGACCAGTTCGCGTACGCGTAACTGCGATCGTCCTTGTAGCCGGCGACGAGCGGCCAGCCGTAGTTGCCGCCCGCTACGACCAGATTCAGCTCATCGTCGGTGCTCGGACCGTGCTCGGCGGCGTAGAGCAGTCCGTTTGGCGCAAACACCAGGCCCTGCGGATTGCGATGACCGTAGGTATAGATGTGACTGCGGACGCCGTTGAGGACCGGATTGTCATCAGGGATCGAACCGTCAAGGTTCAACCGCAGGATCTTGCCCTGGTAGCGGGTCCAGTCCCGCGCCTGGACTTCCTCCTTCGACGGCAGTTCCTGCGACCGAATCTCGTTGCAGGCGTTGGCGAGCCAGTTGCTGCCGTGATCCCCGCGGGTGAGGTACAGCCTCGTGTCGGGACCGACGAGCAGACGGCCGCCACCATGGTCGTCCCAGGCGGGCAATCCGTCGATCACCAGAGTCGGCGCCGTCAGCGTGTGCGACGACCGATCGTAGGAATAACGGCGCACGCGCAGATGGCGGGTGACGCCGGGGCCCGGCTCGACGTCGTGCGTGTAGGCCAGGTAGACGTAATCACGCCCGCGGCCCTTGAGCAAATCCGGGTGCAGGGCGAGACCGAGCAGCCCGTCCTGATCGACCGATTGATACGCATCGTCGATCGTCAGCGCGACGTGCGTCGCTCCGGATGCGGGATCAACTCTCGTCACACGAAATGCCGAGCGTTCCGTGACCCAGAGATACCCGTCCGGTCCCCAGGTGATTTCCCAGGGGTTGCCGAGCCCTGCCGCCACGACGCGCATCGTGAACCGCTCGGGACCGGTGTGGTGCTGGTTGCGCGGATTGTCTGGGCTCGATTGAGTGGCGGAGGTCGCGGTGACACCAAACGCCAGCAGCGTTGCGATCAGTCTCATGTCCGGCTCATTTCAACTCGGCAGCCTTGAACTGTTCGAGCATGGCCTGCTCGCTGGGCGGCGACAGGATGCCGGCGGCGCACGCGTCCGCCTGGGGATACGCGGTGGCGCGCACGCGGGCCGCGGCTCGAGTGACATCGTAGCCGGCCCGCCGGAGCTCCACGCCTGGGCCGAGCAGTGCCCAGTAGGCGCCCGGCTCCTGGAACGGCATGCCGACGCTGCCGGCATTGATGATGCGCGTCCGGCCGACCATGCGATCGAATTGCATATGGGTGTGCCCGCAGACGACGAGCTCGGCGCTGAGCGGATCGAAGATTGGCAGGAGCTTGGCGTCAGCCGTCACCTTCGTGAAGATCTCGGTGTCATTGCGCGGCGTGGCGTGGCAGAACAGCACGTCGCCGATGCCGGGGATGTTCATGCGGAGCGTCAGCGGCCACGCGGCGATGGTCTGGTCGTCGCGGGCGGTCAACTGCGCGGCATTCCAGTGCATCGCCTCGTGAAAGAACTCCGGCACCATGGCGCCCACGGCGCCGCGTCTCGCCGCCAGCGTCTCCCGGTCGCCGTTGCCGATCAGGCACTGCGTCGGCATGCCGAGCGCCATGACGGCGTCAAGACATTCGCGCGGCATCGGCCCGGGCAGCAGGTCGCCGCCAATGATGATCCGGTGGACGCCGGCGTCGCGCACCTCCGCCAGCACCGCCTCGAGAGCGGGCAGATTGCCGTGCACGTCGAACAGGCATGCCACTCGCATGGCCGTTATGAATGAATACCCGGCGCCTCGTGGCCGGTGCGCTCAACATACTCGATGTACGAGCCAGGATAGGCGTGCGGGTGGCTGTCGACCCCGGATTCGCCGCCAAGCTCGAGGACGCGGTTGCTGAGGCCGCGCAGGAATGCGCGATCGTGCGAGACGAAGATCATCGTCCCCTCGAATGCCTTCAGTGAATCGACCAGCATTTCCTTGGTGGCCAGGTCCAGGTGGTTGGTCGGCTCGTCGAGGATCAGGAAGTTCGGCGGATCGAACAGCATTCGCGCCATCACCAGCCGCGACTTCTCGCCACCCGACAGCGCGCGGATCTTCTTGTCGACGTCCTCGCCGGAAAACTGGAACGCGCCGGCCAGCGAACGCAGCGGGCCCAATCCTTCGCGCGGAAAATCCTTCTGCAGCTGCTCAATGACCGTCAGATCGGGATCGAGCAGGTCGAGGGACTGCTGCGCAAAATAGCCGGTCTTGAGGCTGGCGCCGAGGCGCACCTCGCCGCCGTCTGGCGTGAGGTTGCCGGAGAGGATCTTCAGCAGCGTCGTCTTGCCGGCGCCGTTGCGACCCATCACCGCCCAGCGCTCGCCGCGCCGGATGGTCAGGCTGAAATCGTCGTAAATGGTGCGCTTGCCATACGCCTTGGACAGGTGATCGATCACCGCGACCTGATCGCCCGAGCGCGGCGGCGGGCGGAATTCGAACTTCACGACGACGCGACGTTTGGGCAACTCGATCTTCTCGATTTTGTCGAGCGCCTTGATGCGGCTCTGGACCTGCGCCGCCTTGGCCGCGTGGGTCTTGAAGCGCTCGATGAAGCGCTGTTCTTTCGCCAGCATGGCCTGCTGGCGCGCATAGGCCGCCTCGCGATTGGCCTCGCGCAGCGCCCGTTCCCGCTCGTAGAAGTCGTAGTTGCCCGAATAGACGGTGATCTCGCCGCCGTCGATCTCGCAGATTTTCGAGACGATGCGATTCATGAACTCGCGATCGTGCGAGGTCATCAGCAGCGCGCCGTCGTGCGTTTCGAGGAAGTTCTCGAGCCAGATGATCGATTCGATATCGAGGTGATTGGTCGGCTCGTCCATCAACAGCACGTCGGGCTTGCCGAGCAGCACGCGGGCCATGGCGACGCGCATCTTCCAGCCGCCCGACAGCGCGCCGACGTCGCCATCAATCCGGTCGTCATCGAAGCCCAGCCCGTGGAGCACCTCGCGCGACTGGCTTTCGAGCGCGTAGCCGCCGAGGTGGTCGTATTCCTCCTGCACCTCGCCGAACCGCGCGAGGATCGTGTCCATCTCCCCGGCCCGCGCAGGATCGGCCATCGCGTGTTGCAACTCTTCGAGCTCATGATGCAGATCGCCAACCCGGCCGCTTCCGGCGATGGCATCGTCGATTACCGAGCGGCCCGACATCTCCTCGACGTCCTGCCGGAAGTAGCCGATGGTCAGCCTCTTCGGCACGGTGACATCGCCTTCGTCTGGGCCCTCTTCGCCGGTGATCATCCGGAACACCGTGGTCTTGCCGGCGCCGTTGGGGCCGACGAGACCGGCCTTCTCGCCGGGCTCGAGCTGGAAGGAGGCGTCGACGAAGAGAATCTGCTTGCCGTACTGTTTGCTGACGTTACTGAACGCGATCATCAAACTGTCTATACTAGCGGCATGTTTCGATCCGGCGTGACAGTATTGATGGTGCTAACTGCGTTGCTGCCGCCGGTGGCCACCGGCCAGCCGGCTGCGTTCCGCGTCTCGAAGGCAACCCTCGCGGACGTGCAGCAGGATACGCTCCAGGCCGTCGATGGCGCGACGGGGCAGGCCACGGAAGTGTTCCCGGGAACCTATGTGTCGCCGTTCGGTGAAGCGCTCGTGCGTCGGATCGAGAACCTGCGCGGGCGAGTGGACGAAGCCGACCGCAATGCGTTGACGGCGAGCAAGGCCGAAGCGGGCTTCGATCGATCGATTCTCAGCTGGCGCGCGCATCCGGCCGGCCGGACGGTGGCGCTGGCGCTGCGCTACTTCCGCGACCCTCTGTGGAAGCTCGGCCTCGAAGTGACGGACGATTACGGGCGGGCCGAGGCGATTGATCCGGCCCGGTATGACTACTTCGCCATCGCGGTGTGCTCGCGCTCGGAAGCGGCCGCCTGGACGTGCACCGAGGAACGGCTGGCGGATGTCGCAGGCCGGCACCAAGCCAACGTCCCGCAGGATCCGTCCGAACGCATTGCCGTTGCTGAGAAACTCCTCGAGAGGGTGCTAGCGGGCAAGTAGAGTGCACTTGCTGCCGCTGTTGAACGCTGCCATGGACTGCCTGCCGTCGCACACGCGCATCACATCGAGGCGGATCCCGTCGTCGTATAGGAGGACTCGTTCGTAAAGCCGGTCGGGCGTGAGGCGCCGGCGGCGCCGAGCACCAGCCGCATCGAGTTGTTGACAATGTCGTAGAGTCCGCGCCGCGACCCTCCCGAAGTGGGCGACAGATCGATAGTCGGAAAGGGTCGCTCGAATGGCGCGGTTTGGGCTGTGCCGGACTCAATCACCGCTCCGGCGGCATCGAGCATGCGGTAGCTGTAGTCATTGCTCGTGCCGTTCGGACGCGTGAGCTCGATGATTTCGGCGAGGTCACCGCGCTGCCGTGTCCATCGCCGCGTCATGGGGAACGTCACATCGCGCGGATTCGACCAGAACGGCTCGGTCGGCTCGCCGCTGTATGCGGCGTCGTTCCACAGCGTCGTGAAGAGGGCCAGCGCGCCGGCCGACAGGAACAAGGCCGGGCTCACCGCGTTCTGATTCGTCAGTCCGCCCGAATAGCTGAAGTCATCGACCTGGAAATGTATCGTCGCGTAGGTCCGCTGCGCGGTGCCGATCACCTGTGACAGCACCGCCGCCTCGCCGATCACCGCCCCGCGGCTGATTGAAGCATTGACGACGATGGCCGATCGGACGTTCTCCACACCAAAGTACACTGTGCGGTAATTGCGCCCGCTGACCTGGTGGCTGACTTGCACCACGAAGCGGTTTGGGCGCTGCGCTTCTGGTGCGGCGATACTTTGGACGGTGCCGTCGGCCGCAGCCCGCACCAGTCCGCCGATGCGATATTGGAAGTCCCATCCTGGGTGTCCGTCGACCCCGTGATCGGCCAGATGCACACCGAATGGATTGACACCGCCGAAGTCGTTCACGGCATCGCCGGCGCTGATCGGCAGATCGATCGTGAACGTCGCCGCCGGAGGGGCAGGCGTGGGGGTCGGAGAGGGCCCCGGAGTGGGCGCCGGCGTGGTGGCAGCTGGTATCGTCGCGGCCGGGCTTGGCGCGGCGGGCGAGCTTCCGCCGCCGCCGCAGGCCATGCCTGCTGCAGCGACGACAACCGCCGAGGCCAAGGCGAGCGGCAGATTGTGAGCGATACCTGGCAGTTCACCACAGGCGGCCTTTTTGGTCAATACTGAGCGGCCATGAGACCTACTCGTCGCGCATTTCTCGGGGCATCCGCCGCGGCGGTGCACATCTGGATTCCGAAACCGGTGAAGGGCTACACGGCGGCCGAGCTCAAACCTGTCACGCCCATGAAGCCGGGCATCTCGAAATGGGATCTCGACACGCCCGCCCTGGTCGTCGATCTCGACAAACTGGAGCGCAACATCGCGAAGATGCAGCGCACTGCGAACGCCAACAAGATTGGCGTTCGGCCACACGCCAAGACGCATAAGTGCGCCGCGATTGCGAAACTGCAGATGGCCGCCGGCGCAATCGGCATCTGCACCGCGAAGCTGAGCGAAGCCGAAGCGCTGTTCGACGCCGGCATTGACCGGATCCTGATGACCACCAGCAACCTGCCGCCGGCGAAGGTCCGCCGCGCCATGCAGTTGAAGAAGCGCATGCCCGGATTTATCCAGGCGGTGGACTACGAGCCGAACGTCCTCGATCTCAATGCCGCCGCCAGGGAAACAGGGGTCGTGGCCGATGTCGTGATCGACGTCGCCGTCGGCACGCGGTCCGGCATTCCGCCCGGGGAGGACGCCGTCAACCTGGCGCGGCTGGTCGACAAACAGCCGGGATTGAAACTGCGCGGCATGCTGTCGTACGACGGCGGCGTCCAGCACGTTGCCGGATTCGCGGCCCGCAAGGAGCGGGCCCTGAAAGCCATCGAGGAAAACGCCCGCACCTACGAGAAGATGAAGGCCGGCGGTCTCAACACCGAGATCTTCAGCGGCGGCGGTACCGGCACCTACAACATCTATCACCTGGTCCCGGGTTTTTCCGACGTGCAGGTGGGCAGCTACATCTTCATGGACATGCAGTACATCGCCATCGGCAACGCCGACGGCCAGCCGGTCTACGACGATTTCGAACCGTCTCTGACCGTCCTCGCGACCGTCGTCAACAACCGCTTCCCGGGCCGGCTGACCACGGACGCTGGCGCGAAGGCGCTGACCATCAACGTGCCGCGGGCCGGCGTCATCGGCGAGCCCGGCATGGATTACAACGCCGGCTCGGATGAATTCGGATCGATCACCTTCAAGGAAGCCCGCAAGGACTGGAAGATGGGCGAGAAGATGGAGCTGATCGTGCCGCACTGCGACCCGGCGGTGAACCTCTACGACTACATCTACGGGGTTCGCAACGATCGGGTCGAGACGGTGTGGGAGATCACCGCGCGCGGACACTCGCAGTAGGGCCTGACTGCCCGACCGGCTGTTTAACGCGCCCTCGCCAGTTCCACGACGACGTCGTACTGGAACCGCACGAAGCGATGCAGTTCGCTCTCCAGGATCCGCTCCCGATCGCTGTGCGCGCCGAAGCCCTTGCCGTTGTCTTCTGAATCCAGCGCCGGGCCGAACCCGTAGCACTGAATGCCCTTGGCGCGGATGTTCGACATGTCCGTGGCGCCGACCCCCATGGTCGGCAGCACCACGGTGTTGTAGTGCTTCTTCGTCTGCGCCTCGAGGACGGCGAAGGCTTCGGTGTCGATGCGCGAGCCGCCGGCCGGCCGATACCGCTCGCGGCCCCAGCGTACCTCCACGTCCGGATCGTTGATCACCTTACGCACCTGATCGAGGAAGGCGCTCTGATCCTCGTCTGGATGCAGGCGCACGTCGACCGTGGCCTTGGCTTCCGACGGGATGACGTTGTAGCGGAAGCCGCCGTCGATGATCGTCGGCACGAGCGAGGTGTGGGTCATCGACCAGTGGTTCGGCTGGTTGTCGAGCATCCAGTCGGCCGCGGCCTTCGAGACCTTGGGATCGGGATTGAGGATGTCGCGATACATCTTCGCGACATCCGCCGGCACCATGGTCGAAAGCTTCTTGAAATACGACGCGGTGGTTTCATTGATGCGGGTCGGCGGCGACCACGAGGCAATCTTGCCCACCGCCGCCGACAGCTTCGTGACCGCGTTGCCCTTTGACGGCACCGAACCGTGCCCGGCGGGGCCGCGCGCGATGATCTCGACGAAGCGTGGTTCTTTCTCGGTGGTGCCGATGTTCGCCTGCCGCACCTGACCGCCGGTGCGCACGACGCCGCCGCCTTCGGCGAGGCAGTACTCGGCGTCGATCGCGTCGAGGTGATGGTCCGCCATGAACTGCGCGCCAACGTCGGGCGCGCCTTCCTCGCCGGCCTCCGCCAGCAGGATCACATCGCGATCGAGCGGCACGTTCTGCCGCTTCAACATCAGCATCATCATCACGCCGGCCACGAGGTTGTCCTTGTCGTCCACCGTGCCGCGGCCGTAGACGTAACCGCCGTCGCGGGTGCCGCCGAACGGCGGATGGGTCCACTTCGCGGGATCGACCGTGACCACGTCGGTGTGGCCCATGACGAGAAGGGGGCGCTTCTTGCCGTTCCCTCTGAGGCGCGCGACCAGGTTGGCTCGCGACGGATCCTTCGCGAACACCTGATAGGGAATGCTGTCCTTGTCGAAGATCTGCTTCAAGTACTCCACGGCTTGCGTTTCGTTGCCGGGCGGGCTGCTGGTGTCAAGACGCAGCAGCGCCTGGAAGTGCCGTAACGTCTCCGCCTCGATGGCCGCGCTGTCTGGCTGCTGCGCTCCGGAGACGGCAGTCGTGAAGACGATGATCGTGACCAGGAGTGCTCGTGTTGTGCCCATCAGTGTTTGCCCATTCCTTCGATCGATTCCCACTGTTCATCCGTCACCGGCTGCACTGACAATCGCGCGATGCGGACCAACGGCATGGTCGCGAACCGCTTGTCCGCTTTGACCTCCGCCAGAGTGACCGGGCGTGTCAACGGCTTGCCGGCGGCCAGTTCGACCACGACGAGGCCGCCGCCGCGGTCCTTTGGATCCGGGTAGGCGGTCTTCGACACGGTGGCGGTGCCGACGATCGCCTTCTCTTTCCCCGTGTGGTAGAAGAACACGCGATCGCCCTTCTTCATCTGACGCAGGTTGCGCTGTGCCACGGGGTTTCTGACTCCCGCCCACACGGTGGTCTTGTCCGACAGGAATTGCGTATAGGAGTAGTTCTCAGGTTCTTCCTTGACCAACCAATTCATTCGCAGAGGATACACCGGCCGTGATGACCCGGGCCGGTGGAGTTTTCACGGCGCGCCGCAAGACGCCGGATCTGATTGCCGCCACCTCCGCGGAGCGCTACGGTGGACAGGCGACATTCAGGGCGCGCTCGAGCTGGGCCAGCGTTGACGGCTTCGTCAGAGCAACGGCGCGCCACTCGCATTGATGCGCTGTTGCGCTTCCGGCACGGCCGTGAAGCCCGACATGAAGATCACCGGCAGTCCCGGCGAAAAGGCGCGGGCGGCTTCGGCCAGATCGATCCCGTTCATTCCGCTTCCCAGCAGCACGTCGGTCAGCAGCACGTCAATCGGTTCGGCACCCTTCAGCACGGGCAGCGCCGCGGCGGCGGTGCCGGCAACCAGCACTCTGTGGCCCAGCGTTTCGAGCTGGCGCCGCACCGTGTTCCGCACGGACGCCTCGTCTTCGACGACCAGTATCGTCCGCGTGGGCGCCGGCGTCGTCACCGGCTGATTTGGCGCCACGGCGGGGGCCGGTGTGTTCCTGGTCAGCGGCAAGTACAGGATCACGGTGGTTCCGCGACCCACGTCCGAGGCAATGGTCACGGCGCCGCCTGACTGTTTCGCAAAGCCGTAGACCATGCTGAGGCCGAGGCCGCTGCCGGTGCCGCCCGTCTTGGTCGTGAAGAACGGCTCGAAGACGCGCGCGACCACATCGGGCGGCATGCCGGTGCCGGTGTCCTGAATCGCCAGCATGGCGTATTGGCCGATCGCCAGATCGTCCTCCGTGCGCGGCGCCTGTGTGACATCAGCCTTCGAGGTCCGAATGGTGAGTGTGCCGCCGGCCGGCATGGCATCCCGCGCGTTCAATGCGATGTTGAGAATCGCCGCTTCGAGGGCGGCCGGATCCACCTTGGCCACCCCGGCATCACGGCCGGCGGCGGCGGTGATCGTGATGCCGGCGCCCAGCGTCCGCGTCAGGAGACGGACGATGTTTTCGACCAGGGCGTTGACCGCAACTGGCTGCGGGTTGAGTTGGCGGCGCCGTGAAAATGCCAGCAGGTCGCCGGTCAGATCCTGGCCGTGCTTCGTGGCTCGAAGCGTCTCATCGATCAGTTCCTTCGTAGCGTCGTCGGCCGGCGGCAGCCGCATGCGCAGCAGCTCGAGGTTGCCGAGGATCACCATCAGGATGTTGTTGAAGTCGTGGGCGATGCCGCCGGTCAACTGGCCGACCGCCTCCATCTTCTGCGAGCGGAACAGCGCCGCGCGCGTCTGCTCGAGTGAGTCCTGCGCCGAGCGCAGCTCGGTGATGTCGTGAGAGATGCCGTAGATGCCGAGAATCGCGCCGCTCTTGTCGCGGTAAACACCCTTCGTCACCAGGTAGGCCTGTGTGCCTGCCAAACTGCTGGCCACGCCTTCGAATGACATGGCCCGTCCCGTATCGAGCACGGTCCTGTCGTCCTGGACGAACCGTCGCGCGGTCTCCTCCGGATAGAGCTCGAAATCGTTCTTGCCGACGACCTCTTCCGGTGTCCGGCCGACGAACTTCGCTGCCGCCTGATTGACGAGCACGTAGCGGCCGTCGAGGTCTTTGACGAAAATGGCGTCAGGCGTCGCGTCGATCACCGCCAGCAGGATGTCTGACGCGTTCGGAATGGACGGCACTGGTACCGCTCAATCCTAACAAAGAGAGGTGACCCTGAGGTCACCTCTCGAGTTCGAACACCCCGCGTTCGACGTCAGTGGCAGCTACCCTCGAGCCATCGTGGTCGCGGCCTTCTTGGGGAAGATCTCCTTGAAGCCCTTGAGGAACTTCTCCATGTCGTCGGGCGTGCCGACCGACACGCGACGATGGTTGATCAT
>Ga0233424_10002242_pt1 | contig 14263 bp, 23 predicted proteins | sample Watercolumn_Towu_FD_181011 | JGI IMG/M metagenome (GOLD analysis project Ga0233424, IMG submission 181011) | Freshwater microbial communities from Lake Towuti, South Sulawesi, Indonesia - Watercolumn_Towuti2014_125_MG | ecosystem: Environmental > Aquatic > Freshwater > Lake | place: Indonesia...
CCCCCAAATCAAATTAATCAATAAACACACATCCGGAGGTATTCCCCCAGATAAATTGTTTAATGACTTGATTGAGCTTGAATCCAATTAAACTTTCGATTTTTTCGAAAGCTTCTTTGGTGTTATTTTCAATGATCGTTAGATCATCAACCATCCCGATGATATATTTTGAATCATCAGGAATTTTAGGTGTAAGAGTTACATGAATAATTGTATCTTCACCTTTAGTTGATTTAACAAATGTTAATACTTTCATATTTTACCCTACTTCTATAGTTGATATAAGATATAATATCTATATTATTTTTGCGATAAATCTAAGAAAGGCTAGGTCTGGAACTACCCATATTAATCCTCAATTTCGACTTCAAAAACTTCAACATCGATAGATGTAAATACATTATTAATTATATTATATTGTTCTATTGGATTAGATACTTCCTCAATTGCTTTAAAAATTTCCAACCACTCTATTTCTTCCAAAGATTTTCGTTTAAAGAAGTTGAATTTTGGAAAAAATTTATTTAATTTTTCAGCATTAAAAATTTCATTTAACTCGTAACAATATTCGTTAAAATTTTGATTATAATAATTTCGAAGAAATTCTAAATTACAACGATTTGCTTCTGTTTTTACTTTAATTTCATTAGAATATACTTTAATAGGTATTCCACTTCCAAATTCACAGCAAGTATAAATTTCATCATTATACATGTATTTAATTTTAGATAAAACAAAACTTTTAGTTGGCATAATCTAATTCTACGGATTTTAGTATATATGGATTAAGTATAAATGCTTCAAATATTAATTTTTTCTGAAGCCAAGACTCTTGTTTTGAAACTTCTTCAATAATATCTTCTAAATCATATTCTTCATTGCATCTATTTAATGATTTAAAATGTTCAAATTTTTTCAAATAAGTTTGAATAATTTTCCAATCAAAAATATCTTCTTCATTATATACATATTCTAAAAGATCATGTGATTTATAGAATTCAAGAGTTCTAAAACATAATTCATTAATAGCTTTTTCTTTATTTCGAAAAACTTGTATTAACTTTTCAGTTCCTGGGATATCTAATCGTTCGTAAATATTATCATCATACTCAAAATATGCTTCAAGAAGTACGTATACTTGTTCCATTTTATTTTAATCCACAATTTGAACTTTTGATCTTGGTATTCTGAGCTTTTGCTCAAGTCCTGTAAATTCTAAATCTATAGTTTGAGGTAAGCACTCAGCTAATGTAGGGATTCTTCCTAAATCATCTACTACATGCTGTTCAGCAATATCTCTAACAGATATTTGTCCACCATTTGAATTAATAATATATGGCATTTTAATAATACTTCCATCATTTTTCACTACTAATTGTCCAAAAACTTGTTCACATAGAAAAATTCCAAATGAATTATGTAGAATTAGACGATGTCTAGAATCTGCAATATGAGCTTTTGTTGAATCAAACCAATTATGAATTTCAATATAGTCCTCTATTTTACCGCCAAATTTATTTACAGAAATTCTAGCATGTAGTAATGGTTTCATTGTGTTATAATCTCTTTAATTCGAAGATATGAATTAATAGTTAAATTAATAATATATCCTAGAGTAATTTCAGTTATAATAATACCTAAAAATATAGCTATACCTATAAATACATCGATTGATGACTTAGCGGATAATAAATATGGTAAGATTATTCCTAATCCAATTATTCCAATTATTAAAGCTACTATTACTAAAACAAAAATTAAAAAACCTTTTTTAAATAATATTGGGTGCATACTTTTTATCCTCATAGAAGATAATATTTATATCTATATGATTTTCATAAAAGCAAATAAAAAGGCCAATATAGTTTTCACTATATTGGCCAAAATTAGGTTAATTTAGAACAATAAATCCATCTCTCGTAGATTTAATTTCTGCGAGTTGGGCGATAGATACTTTAGACCTTAAATCTTCAATAGATACGATCTCAGTGTGGACTTTACCATAAATAGTATTAGAATCAATATTACTAGTAGTGCTAATTCCAATACCACCGTCTTTCATAACGCTATAAAACATAATTTTCATTATTGGGAAATCCTATCGAATGCTAATTGATTAATGTTAGAAATATTTTGTTGAGTTTGAGCAATTTCTTGTTGAATTTGCGGTATATCAATATCTGCTTCAATTAATGTTTTAATTCTATGTTTAGAAGCTACCTCCCGAATATTATCAGTTGAGATGTTGGGGTTTATAAAATTAGAAGATAAATATTGTTTACAATAATCATCTACTGTTTTTAATTTTGGATAATTTTCAATGATCTGTCTAATTATTAAAATTACATTATATTCTAATAATTTTTGAGATAATTTATTTAATTGGGAGTTTAACGCTAAAAGATAACAATTTTTCCAAGCGTTATACCCTTTAATTATAACCTGATCAATTGAAAATAGTTTTGCCGCATAATCATTATCTACAAAATTACATAATATATGTATTTTAGTAGAAATTAATTTTGCAATTTGTAATTCAAAATTAGCATCAGCTTTTCCTTTTATAGGAGTTACTTGAATACACAATTTTGAATCTGAAAGATCAACTACTGTATATAAAGGAGAACCATTTTTTTCTTCATAATCTGAATTAAATGATTTTAATTTACTATATCCAGTTAATGGATTTCTACCATATATGAATACACTATTGCTAATTGTTTTATGATGTGGAACACATTGGATAATTCCTTCTCCCGTAGTTAAAATTTTTTCAAATTCACCAGGAGAATCTTCATATACATTACAACCTGCAATTATTGGCTGAATAGTTGTCTTAGTTGTGGAGTTAGATATTAATTCGCGAGTTCTTGTTAATAAATCAACATAATTATATCTAGGAATCTTACAAGTATTATTGGCAATACCTGAAGTAATACCTTCCCCAACTAATCCAATAGGAACAGGAGATGGTAGATATAACGGCTCATTATCTAACTCTAACTCTTGCCAAGGAGCAAACTCTAGAAACTCAGTGAATAAATTATTGAGAAAAGTATTAGCCTTACACTCCGTATAGCGCATAGCAGCACTTGACATGTCATCTAAGCCAATTGCACCGAAATTTCCTTGGCCTACTACGAATCCTCGATTAACTAATGTAACTAAAGTTTCATAAGTACTTAAGTCACCATGTGGATGATAATTAGAAATACTATGACCAACTATCTTAGCACATTTTGTAAATTTGGATTTTGCAACATCATGAACGGCCAAAAGTAATCTTCTTTCAACAGGTTTTAACGCATCTGTTACCCAAGGTATTGCTCGAAATGAATCAATATATCTCAGATATTCTGGATATAAGTTTGATACTACTTCTTTCAATTCTTTCTCCTACATATTAGTTAATACTAATTTTTCAATAGCCCATCTAATTTCATTACTTTTCTCAATCTTTTCAAAATAATCCATTAATAAATTAGAATATGGAATTTCAGTATCGAATAATTGAATTTCATAATTTGATCCAATCGCTCCAGTTCTATAATCATGAGTTTTTGTAAAATTAAATTTTATCCCACCTTCAATTATAGTAGTAGCTCTAGTTACCTTTACTTTTGGTATTATTTTATCAATATCGTAATCAGTTTTTATTCTATTTGGGTTTAGTTGATTAATACCAATAAGATTATCGAAAAATACTAACTCATTTTTTGCCATATTTTTTGAATTGTTAATATATAGACTTGAAATATGGGGAGAATATTTTAAAAATGATAATAAGTTACTTTCTTTAGAATATGATAATTTTTCAATCCTTTGAATAATAAGAGGAAGTCGATTTAATCCATCCTTCATATTACTCATAAATTGTTTATCTAAATCTATAGACCAATTAATTTTAAATTCTAAAAAAGTATCAATTGATATTTTGCTTACTAAAAAATTTAGAGAATTTTTAGTAATCCACATAGCACAATTATAATTTGGAGCAATGGATTTAAGTACTTCCATTAAATTTATAGATTTAAATTTAGTAGGTTGTACTTTATGAAATATTGAATTATGAGCATATTTATAAATTTTTTCTAATCCATATTTCAATAGCATTTCATAACCATATTCATTATATGAAAATGAAATCATAATATTGCCAGAAATATAATATATAGTTTCTAGTGACCTATCAACTGAAATAGTTTCAGTAAAATTTTTTTTGCTATAATCATCTGCTAAAAATACTTTTGAAAAAGCATCTCCATTTTCTCTTAATCCAAATTGATAATAAATATTCATAATACTTCAATTAGCGACCCTTCAAGTTTATACATTAATGCATCAAAACTATTAATAGATTTAAAATATGAAACTATAAATTTCGCATAATCTAACTCATTTCCAGGTATTGGTTGAAGAAATGGTATTGCGGATAATATTTGCCTGCGCTGAGAACTATAATAAATTTTTATACCTTTAATTACTATATTAAATTTTGAAATCTTTGGGTGTTTAGCTACTCTTTCACGTAATACATTATATCTTTCAATGTCTTCATTTTGATTAGAAGTATAGATATCCATTGTTTTATGAAGATCTAAATTCCGACAAAATGTAATTGAATTTCTTATCGAATAAGAGTTTAATCTAATAAATGTACTAGGAATTAAGTATTTTAAATCTTGAAATATTTTCAATATAAACTCTGCATTATTAGACACATATTCCAATATATCCTTATTAGATGTAATAAATTTTCGAATGGATGATAAACTAACAATATCTGATGCTGAAAAATCATGTGAAAATATAAAATCCTGGTATTGGCATTCAATTCGACATCCACTAATTGATAAAACTAAACGTGTAGATATTTTTTCATTATTAATAGTTTTTATAATTATATCTTTTAAATGGATATGAATATATTTGAATTCATTAGATTTTTTATATCCATTTTGTCTTAAAAATTCTAGTAAATATTTTTCATTTAATGAAACATTTTCAGAATCCTTAGAAGTTAAATATAATACTGTATCAATTTCTTCAGAAGTATTTTTACTAAATTCTATCGATAATATTCCATTATTTGTATTTCTAACATTATATAATAATTCATTATTTTCTTCAGATACAGTTATTGTAACTGCTCGAGTATTTAATTTTGGGCATTGTAAAGAATGAAGTTCTGTATGATTCATGCTATTACCTATCAAAAATTATATTTATATATCTATATCAATTAATCTAAAAATTATATTTATATATATCTATATCAATTAATCTAAAACTTTTGTTATAGCCATAATTTCACTTACATCTTTACTAATCCTAGGTTGAAAGTATTGAAAAGTTATATTTGGATTTAATCTTAAAGCTATAAATTTATTAATATTCTTTATTTTATTAATATTTAATATTCCTGCATCAAATACAATGTTTATAGTATATTTTCCAATTAATAAATAATCCGCTAATAAGTTTCTAATTATTCTAGTATAATCTCGACCATTAATTGCAATATAAAATGTTCTTTTATTATCAAAAAATGAACTATATTCGAATAGATTAATTAAATCGAAACCACCTTCACAGATAACAATATTGTTATATTCGGTGATTTGATTAATATCTTGAAAAAAGTAATAATCAGTTACATTGGGTTTAATATATCTTATAGATGTAACTGTATGAATTAATCTTGAAGATATATTCATTCCATTATAATTATAAAATGAACATACAATATTATTATTGATTTTTCCCGGACATAATAAGAAGTTTAATGGATTAATGTTTAAACATCGTTTATATATATATTTTAAAAATTCTTTTAAAATTGGTAATTGTTTTTCATATTCTTCAGATAAATATTCTCGAATATTAGGAATCAAAATATTCCGATTTTTAGTATTTGAATAAGTGTACGTTCCAGATTGAGAAGATAATTCTTTAATAACTGTAGTATTTTCATAATTAGCATCCATTAAGAATTTTGTGAAAGAATTTGAATATTCACATCTAAAACATTGACAGTAATTAAAAGTTGTAGAAATATAAAAATGTCCATGATTAATAGAGCCTCCTTTTCTATTAGCATCGTTACAATATGGGCATAAAATTTGGATCCATCCGTTCGCTTGATTTTTATATATAAAAGATATTGACTTTAATAAAGCTAATATCTCCGGATATTTATTTAAATCGTACACTGATAATTTCCTAATTAATTTTAATTATTAAGCTCCATGATAAAATTGCTCATCGTCTATAGTTTCTCGATATTGGTTCATTCTCATCCAAAAATGACGTCTTATTGATTCGCTATCTAATGCTTTAATTAATTCATATTCAAATTTACCAGATTCAGAATAATCTGCATTTAATATACATTTATATATTTCCGGATCATATTTACCTCCTCGCCAAGAATTTTCTTTTTCTCCAGCAAGATTAGCATCTTCAAATGATTCAAATACGCCTATCAGATAACTATGTCCCTCTCTATCTCCATATCTATACATTATAGTTACAAACACTTCTTTAGTGGATGTCTCAAACATTGTTTTGCTCGATATAATTTACGAATATTAATAATATAATTACATATTATTAATATTATAATAGAAAATAATTTAATTATAAAATCATCAAGACTTAATATAAGAATTATTGCGATTAGAAAAAGAAAATAAGGATAAAATTCGTATATAATTTTTGGAATCATTTTTAACAGCCTTTAAATAAAGTTAAAAGATGGTAGGATTTCTCCTACCATCTTTTTAGTCCTTAAGAAATAGCTTTAAGTTGCCATTCTTTTGAGAATTTATCAATTTGACGAATTGTAAATGTTTCAGAATCGGATTCAGTAATTAGATGTTTATGCTGATCTGGTAAAATCGATTTCAATAAATCATAATCTTTTACTCGATGACTATGTCGGCTAGTAATCGTTAATTTCCAAATATGATTTAAATGATCCTCGATTTCAAAATGATTTTCTTCATGCATTTTCATCCATTGTTCAATTTGAGTCCGAATAGATTCTTGTCTCTCTTCTAGTTGACTGATTTGAGATTTCAAATCATTATATTCTTCTAGTCGAGTCTTTAATTCTTCAGTAAAGTTGTATTTTTTACCCATTAGAATGTTCCTATTGATGGATATTTTGAGATGATAGGAATAAGAAAATTATCTTTTAAACCATCCACATTATTATCAAAAAGATCGATTGCTTGTGAATATTTAATTGAAGCCATTTTAATGTCTGAATTAATTTGAGCTAAAGTACTGGATTGTTTTAAAAGTCCAGTATAAATTTGCATCAAATTATTTCTAATTGTTAAATCATCAAATGACAATACATCTAAATTTACTTTAACTTTTAGATTAGACATTAACATCTTAAATGTTGAATTAAAAAAATCTACATATAAGATTTCATAGATAAGTTTGCCAATTTTTCTTAACTGTAACTCATCATCATATATTATATCTATATAAGTTATGGGAAAAATACAATCATTAATATATTGAAGCATTCGAGTATAACAATCATCAGTTGGTTCGATTATTTGTTCTTCCAGATACTCATCAATAATATTTATGCCTAAGTAATTATATTTCTGATATTGGTTTTTTAATCTAGTTTCTAATTCTTGTTGAAGTATAAATTTTTCTAATTTATTTTGTAAGTATGGATATGCACCTGGTTTTTCCCATAGATTTGATGAATCGACATCATTTCCAAAAGAAACCCACCAAAGGTCATCGTGTATATCATTACTTGTATATTGTAATGGGTCGTTATTATCACTCATAATAGTGAATTATCTATAACTTTAAAATATTTTTCAAGTTTAAACTAATTCTAAATAAAAAGCGGAAGTATAATTTCTTATACTTCCGCCGTTAAAATTAATTAAATTTTGCTAATAATAAATTGAAAATCTTCAAAATGAAGTGAATTTAATTCTTCTTTTGATACATTTAATGTAATTGAATTATCTTATTTATTATTTTTAATAATAACAGAATATTCAGTTTCAGATAAAATTAAATTAGGATCTTCTCCAAATGTAATTTCGCCTTCTTCATCAATCATAGCCTTTAGTTTTAACATATTAAAATAACATATTAGCTGTTGAAACATCATTTAAATTTTCATATACTGATACTTCAATAGTACCAATTTTACTATTAGTAATCATATAATAAGAATCATCTATTTTACCAATAAGAATTTCATAATTTTCAGAATCTGCCAATAAGAAACTATGAGTTCTTAAAATAAGATCAGCATTGGTTTCATCGATTGGTTCTTTATTCCCATTGATATTAATAATTGCCGTTTCAGGAATATAAATAGCACATGCATTCATACCTCTAAATAATATATCTTGGGTTTCAGAGCCTGCTGAATTCGTTTTAATTAGATCTCGTAGTTCTTTATCAATATGAATAACTTGAAATCCTTCATCTCCTAGGATTTGAAATCCAGTTAAATCAGGAGGATTTAAACTTTTAACAACTGAATCTAACTGTTTAGGTAAAAACGCTAAAATAGTTTCATTACCTACGAGATAACGCTTTTGTTCATCATCATCGATAATTTTAACATCTCCACCTTTAATCGATTTAAAGCTTTTAATTGCTTTTTTAGGATTAGCAATATGAAGATTAAGATTTTTAACAATTGAACTAATTACTGATTTTAAAATTGTAGTTCCTTTAGGAATAGCTTGACAAATAATTGAATCAGTAATTGTAATACTACCTTGATCCATAAGGATAGCTAAAATCCTAGTCAATTGATCAAAATCAGCAGGTGAAATAGAAACCAGTTCAACTTGTCCAGATCTAGTAAGGTTAGAAGAAGTGGGTACAGTTGCAATACCAAACGGATTAGTAGTGTCCATCTTTTAAATTTTATACCTTTTCGAATTGTTGATCATATCTACGTGTACCATCAGCCCAATAAACTGGGCCATCGCAATATATTAATATTAAACCTCTAGGATGATTTAATACAATATCACATTTTACATTATTTTCAATATATACTTCGTTATCAGGATCTCCTCTAAAACTAAATCTGAAATATAATCGATTATCTAAATATTCTAATTTACAATTTATTAGTGAAAAATCTCTCACTCTTAAATTATTTTCAAATATTCGATATTTAACTAATGAATTAGTATATAAACCACGAATATCATCTAATTCAACTTTTAATTCTGAAATTAATATATCATTTATCCATTCTTGAGCTTTTTCTTTTGAGATTATACCTTGAGAAACAAATTGTTTCCTTTCATTTTTATTTAAAGGTCTATCAATTGATGATATATCTTTTCTTCGTTTAGGAGCTTTTAAAAGTTCCTTTTCTTTTTTCTCATCAGTTTTTCCCATAATATCTGTCTCCAAATAGGGGTAATAAACTCTTTATATTATATCTATATTAAATTATTTAAACCATCTAAAAAAGATAAGAGTATTAGATGGTTCAGATTCAAAAAGAACCAAATTACGATTATATTCAGATGAATTTTCTCCAATCACAGTTTCAATATATGAATTCATATAGTTTGAAGCGGATATAGAAGTTTGAGTTAAAACTTCATCAATTTTTCGACCATTTACTTCAACCATTGCAGTAAAAATATTATTAGCATCTTTAGTTATAGTTGCTTTAATAGATTCAAAAAATGCATATAACATATCAGAAAGTTGGTCACGAGTTAAATTTTTCAAAGATTCAATTTCAGCCATTTTAGGTTCTCCAAAAGCATATGAGTTTAGTTCATGGTTATATTAAATAATATAACCATGAACAATGATTTTTATATATCAGCAAATAGTCCCGCACTAATCATATAAATTTTGAATAGTTTAGAACTTTCTCCTGTAGATGATGAATCCCAGGATTCCATAAATGTAGTTCCAGTTTCTCTAAGATCTCGAATCATTTGACGTTTAAGTTGAATATTATCACTCCTTGAAGACATTAACTCTTTTAAGATGTTTTTAGCATCGTAAGATAATAATGCATTTACATCCAATTCACCGATGGACTGGCCCCCTTGTCTCTTTTTGCCTTTTACATTTATGTTATCTTATAATTTCCTATAAGATCAGACTATATCATATTTCAAAGTATTTTACTTTGAAATTCTCCCGTTTCGAAATAATATAAATCATTTCTACGTCTTGCGACTAGTCGTTGAACTTTCTTCTAAATCTTAGATTTAGAAGTTTAGCTGCTGATTACCCAATTCTAGTTATTTTTAAACGTTCACGTTTATCTTTTCAGATTACGTTGTAGTTAACTAGACTCTAAGGAGTTTTCCAGCAATTAGAGAGATTTTCATTCATTATAGAATGCCGCTATTTTTAACGGTTGTGCTGTTAACGATGAATATCCAGCTATTGAACGCGTACTCTCATAATCTGATGAAAGTTGTTCCCATTGCATTGAAATAAGTATCGCTAATACTTATTTAAAATATTAATTAAATCCAAATAATATTATTAATAATACTCCAAATATTACTATTTGAAATATTATATAATATTGCTAATTCATGTTGAGTAAAATTTCCAGAATTATATTTAATTCGTATTTCATCTGCAAGCGTTTTACTTAATTTTACATTACTTCGATTTCGCTGTTGATCTTGAATTGACAACCATCTACAATTATCTTTCGAATACTCTTTAGATGAATCAATACGATCAAGAGTTGCTTTTGGAAAAGGACGAGGTCCCATATCTTCTAAAAAATTAGTAAATCCGTTAGTTGGATCTAACCATCTTTCACATATAGTAATTCCTTTATCAAAATACCATTCATGATCCTTATTATTTTCAGAACATCTTACTTTCATATGTTCCCAAGTTTTATACTCAAGAGTATAAGTTTTTCCATGAGTAGTATTTGCTTTTTTTGACCTTTCTCTTTGTAAACATCCGCAACTTTTCTTACCACGTTTTGAAATTTTTTGACCTATATTAAGTTCAGCCGTTGTTGCATATACTTCTTTATCACTTCCACAATCACATTTGCATAACCAAACTCGATTTCCATATTTATCGAGATGGTGCATCGAAATAACTGTTAATCTGGTAAATTTTTGCCCAACTAAATCAATCATATTTTTAACCAATATTTTTACTTTATATTAATATAAAGATTAGACTATATCATCATCCAATTAAAAAATGGATGTCCTGCGCTTCGAATCGCTTGATTCTACTCTTTTTCAAGATAGTCGTTACACCTTCAAATAATTTAATTTTATTAAAATTAAATTAAAAGCTTGGCTCGGTATTGACCTTCCTAATATATTATATCTATATCAAAAATAAATGTTCTACCGAATTCACAGGATTTTTCTTAATATCTATTACTAGATATTCGCGACTAGAACTATATTTAATCGCACCCATATATAAAAACCCAACAGGTACTTTAACCTTGGTTTTTACACCATGCTCAGTTATTTCAACATCTTCATTTAATGGAATATTTAATAACTTAGCCGCTTGTTGGATTGGTTTAAACGGCATATTATTAAATGGAGGAAATACTATATTAAATAGTATTTTATTAGCTTCTAATGCAGCTTTAAAGTTAGCAGGAGAAATCATATCTAACTTTTCAGTAATAGATAAGACATTTCTTTTATCTCTAGATGGATCTAAAATAGAATAGACTTGAATGATTAATTTTTTAACATCATCTAATTTATTCCCATCTTGTAATTTCTTTAAAGCAATTTTAGGTAAGAAATGTAATATTTTAGCTGTCCAAATTTCTTTTAATATACTGGTATTTTTACGCATATTTTAAGCAAAAGTCGCTAATTTTTGCTTTTTATTTGTCAAATAAAATTCTATATATTACTATATAGTTAAGACTATATTATCAACTTAATTTATAAAATTTTAATATAGATATTATATTATACCTTCCGATAAAGGAAGGAAATTTGAAGACTGACCTAAAATTAATAGCTAAACTAAAATTAAAGACTGAACTAAAAACAATATCAAGGATGATATTGTTTTTATTTGTAAATTAAGTTGTCCTGTGCTTCGAATTCGCTTGAATTCTACTCCCATAAAGGGATAGTCGTTACACCAATTTATTTGGCTCGGGATTGTCTTTAACGAAGAGGTTCCCCGAATTCACAGGATTTACAATACTAGATCACTCTAGTATGGGGCCATATTAACCCAAAATACCAGTGGGAGCAGTAAAACAATCAATTCTTCCAGTGTATTCAGCTAATGCTGGTTTATCAGCTGGAATAATGTGCCCTACTACACCTTTATTACCGTATCTTGCACTGAGTTTATCACCCAAGTACAGTTCTTTTGGACGTTTAATATAAAAGTCAATCTTAGCACCTTCAAATTTAGTTGATCCAGTTTTAAGTACACTAAAATCAATATTATTTAAAAGTTGAGATTCACCTTTATTTTTATATGCTAATAGTTCTTTTGAAAGTTGGGCGATGTTTTTTCTTTGCTCTTCCCATAATTTCAATAAAACTGGATCTACTTTATTTCGATTAGAAATATAAATTCTAACATCTACAATTTCACCACCTGGAGAGAGACGTTTAATTGTATTTTTAGATTTTTGGAATAATGCTTCTACATCCTCATCAAATAAATCATCATTGACAAGATCATCAAATTGGGTAATATAAGTATCCAATGAATCTAAATATTGAAATTCAACTAATATATCATGTGGAGTTGTAATTTGTCCAATTTGATTATTTACAGATAATACTTTAGTATCTGGTGGAATAATGATAGAAACTTTGGTAACTGATTCTGTTACAAAAGATTTTGACATTTGTTCACTTATACAGTACATGTCCTCGACATTTATATTATCTCATAGTTTCCTATAAGATTAGACTATATCATAATTTAAAATATAAATATTTTAAATTTCTCCCGTTTCGAATTAAACTAGATAATTTCTAGTTCAACCCTACGTCTTGCGACTAGTCGTTGAACTTTCACCATATAATATCTATATTAAATATAGATAAAATTTAGGCGCTTAGCTGCTGATTGTCCAATCTCTTTTATTTTTAAAACTTTCAAGCTTAGATTTTCATCTTACTTTGTAGTTAAAAGAGCTCTAAGAAGTTTCCAGCAATTAGAGAGATTTTATAGACGCTAGAAATTAACGACTTCCCACCATGGTAACTCATAATGGCAATAGATATATTTTTACCAATTGCTAGTGCATCACCGTTAAAGCTATTACTCCAAGCTAACATTTGGCCTTTTTGGAATCTATCTCCTTTATGTAATGTATTTAAAGATATCTGTATAACTGAGTTCCTTTTCGTAGTAGCGTATCTAGGAAGGGTATCTACTCGGTCCATTAATCCATTATCATATTTAATAGTTAAATGCTTTCCAGGGTTTTCATCTATTACTGTTCCAGCATTATCTGCCGTTTTAACAAATCGTTCAGATGCTAAGTGTGGTGCGATAAATTCTCCACCAGTGCAAATAATAGGAGTCTCTCCTCCTATTAAGGGCATTTTTTGACTTTGATGTGTCGTTTAATTGTTCAATAAAGATCGTTAATCTTTATTCTGAATTATTACCAGCTTATAGTTACCTATAAGACCAGACTATCTCATCATCTTAATTTATTGATTTTTTCGTATAGATATTATATAATATCCATTGGGTTATTAATTTTTGGAGGAATTAATTATGAACATCGGTAAAGATTTAGTGTATCCAGTATTTGTTGGTACACTTGGAATCGCTAAAACCCAATTGCTGGAAAATCAATTTCCAGAATATCAAATTATTCATGCCGAATTTAATATACCGGCACGGGTAAAAGTGATATTTGAGCAAATGGGTCAGGTGAAAATGGAAATCAATGAGGATGGCGACTTAGTCGCCAAAAAGATTGAATTTCCCAACGACTTGACAGAGGAGGAATTGGAATACCTTTCTCCATTTCCAAAGTTTTAATAATCAAATCAAAACAAAGCCAAGAATGGCTTTGTTTTTTATTTATAAATTAAGATGTCTTGCGCTTCGAATCTACTTAGATCCTACTCCCTTTCGGGATAGTCGTTACACTATTTTTATAAAATAAAAATAGCTCGGTATTGTACAATTTTTCATTTGGAGTTTCACCGATTTCACAAGATTTTCAATATAAATTACTTTATATTGCCGCTACACGTTAACGGGCCAAAAATGCACG
>Ga0233424_10002243_pt1 | contig 14262 bp, 13 predicted proteins | sample Watercolumn_Towu_FD_181011 | JGI IMG/M metagenome (GOLD analysis project Ga0233424, IMG submission 181011) | Freshwater microbial communities from Lake Towuti, South Sulawesi, Indonesia - Watercolumn_Towuti2014_125_MG | ecosystem: Environmental > Aquatic > Freshwater > Lake | place: Indonesia...
TTCGCTAGAATTCTGGTGAACGGTTACCATTAGTCAAGCTTCATTTCAATTTCTTACAGGAGGTCTTCATGGCGTTTCAAAAATGGGACGTGAACCTCACGGTGGAAAGGCTGGAGGACCACGTCTGTTCCGCCGAAGGCGCCGCTGGCAGCGACGAAGGTCGCACCTAAGCCGGCGATCGTGACGAAACCCGTGCAAGCGGTGTCGTCGCCCAAGCCCGCCGCTGTGTCGAAGCCGCCCGCCGCGCCGCCCAAGCCGGCGCCTGTGGTTAGCAGACCACCTGCGCCGCAAAAGCAGACGCCTCCGCCTGCGCCCAAGAAGTCGCCGCCGCCTGCCAAGCCTGCCAAAGCGTCCGCGCCTGCTCGCCGGCGATGATGCCGCGGTTTGCATCGTCACAAGCCGCGACTTTTGCCCGAAGTCGCGGCCTTCTTTTTCGTACGCAACACTTTCAACCACTTGTCCAACAGCATCGTTACCGTCAAGCGAAGGTTGCGGCTGGGACTGATTGCAAATCCGTCCTACAACTTCTGAATGCAATCTGCCCTAATTTGAAGCGCAGTGGCGTATAGCAACGTAATACCAGGCATCTCGAGCTGGTGATCGCCGCGAGGTCATGTGATCGTCGTGCGTTTTCGCTACTCCTCCAGCCGCACCGCGACGCCGACTTCCTTCAATCGCTCCAGCAGCGTCGCCACGTTCTTGTCGGCGACAGCAAGAGCCCGGGGCCCAAGACGCGCGACGATCAGGTCGCGCGTCGCGGGCCATTGCTGCAAGCCGTCGGCCAAATGCTCGTCGGACACGTGCAAGACCAGTTGTCGGCGCACCTCGACCGGCGCGGCGCCGGGACCGGCCATGAGAAGTTGTGCCGCGGCAGGGATGGGGAATCCGGTGCGCTGAGCGAACCACGTTTGCAAGAGCGGCAGCGTCATGCCTTGCTGCCTGGCCGACAGCAACGACCCAGGCGTGACACGGTACCATCGCTTGTTCGTGTTTCGCAATGCCTGGCCATCAACCACGGGCTCGGCAAAGCGTTCGATCTCCGTCTCCAGCAGCAGGTCCGATCGGGCCAGATCGACGCCCAGGGTCACGCCATCCGCTTCGACGTCAACGCAGCGCTCCGGCGGCAGCGTGTAGTCGCGTGTCCCCGTCAGGCGAAAGTGCTTGTAGTCGATGTCGCTTTCACGGGCAACGATGGCGAGGCGGTCGGTCAGCCGCACGGCCGGCAGTCCGCGGGCAATCGCCTCGTTCATGTCGGCGGGCGTCACGAACTCGAAGATGGCGCCGGCCGAATAGACGCTCAGCCGTTCGCGCTTGCTGGACCAGGTCTTGAGCGAATCGCGCACGGCGGTCGGGATCGCCTTCATGCCGTGCCCCTCGAGCAATTGCACGACCTCGACAAACGTCGAACCCATCTCGAGAGCGCGATACACGCTCTGCGGCTCGAGCTGCAAGGTGCACGCGGCCCCGAGCGTCTTCCAGTTGGCAATTCGCGAAAGCCCCGCGATCAGTTCCGGCGTCAATCCCTGGCGATAGACCAGAATTTCGAGGTTGGGCTGAACCAACAGAGTCTGCTTGAACGCAGGCGGCGCGGGAGGATGATCGGCCAGCCCGAGCAACCATCGTCCCGTTGCTGAAAGGCGAATCAACCAGGCGCCCTCGCTGCTCTTGGACACTTGAAGCAGGCGCAACGAATAGGCGACGCCCAGCAAGAACGTGACGATACCGATTGCTGGGGCGGCCTTTCCGATCCAGTACGGATGCCGCGCGGCAACCAATTGCTCGACCGCGTCCGGCGTCGTCCATTGATCGGCGTCGAGTGCCGCCAGGGAAAGTAGAGCGAGCATGTACGCCGATGGATACGGGTTTGACGACGCGGCGGGTGAATGTCCGTCGGCGGGATTCCAGGGCCGAATCTGCAGCAGCGCGGTCGACAGGTCTAGCAGCAACGCCGGCAACGCACCGGTCCACGCGTCCGGCCAGGCGGCTGTCTGCAATTCGGCGCCTGTATCTTGCAGGAGCCCGGTCGCCGAGGCGAGGGCGGCACTGAAGAACCCTGGATCGGGCAACGCCGCCAGCCCATCGACCGGCGGCGCCGAGATCAGCGGGTCCCCCTTGAGGCGCTCGAAATCGCGCTTGAAGTAATCCCCCTGCTGGGTACGCCGTAGCGGTGAACCGAGAGTTTGCTGCCACAGCACCGCCAACCGCAACGGCCACTCAAGGCCATCCGCTTCATGGACAGGTCCGTGCGGAACGTGTCCAACCTGCCGTTCCAGCCCGAGGTTCAGTGGTTCATCCAGCACGCGTCCCGTGATAGCCGGCGTCGCCACCACGATCGGCATCGGTTCGCTGCGACTCAGCCAGCCCTCGATGTTCTTGAATCGATTGCGTGCGGTCGCTTTGTGCGTTTCCGGATCGCTGCCGACCGGAAACAACTCGGGCAGGAGCAAGCCCGATTCCAGCAACGTCACCAGCGGCGCCAGACCGTCGCTGTGCCCCAGCGCCACGAGCATCTCGACGAGCGAACCCACCGGCCAGCGCGGCAATCGGCTGCGCCCGATGATCGCAAGCAATTGTCGGCACGCGACAGGCAGCTCTTTCAGCCGGCGATCCAGGAGCGCCGCATTGCCCAGCCCCGCGACAATGCGATCGAGCAACTCATCGACCGGCCACTGATTGCGCGGCTTGCACAACCGATGCGCCACCTGGCGCAAGAGGGCATCGTCATAGCGCATCAGCGTATGCCGTGTATGATCAGCCCATGGATCGGCAGTCGGCTTCATTTTGACTGGATTTGCCCCTCGACTCTCGGCCCAAGCCTCTCGCCCCTCGCCCCTCACAGTACCTGCGGCGTGTGTCCCATGCGGCGAAGCTCCTGCACCACGGCGTCCACGCGGCCGGCACGTACCAGGAGCACTTGCTCGCTCAGTCGGCCGACAACGTCCTGCGCGAGTTTCTTGTGCGCGAGCAACTCCTCGGCCAGCACGGCGTCCTCGGTGTGGATGAGCGCGACGTTGCGGTGCAGTTTGACGGGGATGCGCGTTTGCGCCTTCTCGCTCATGACGCGACTGCCTCCGCCAGCAGATCGGCCTCGTCGAGGATGTCGTAGCTGTAGCCTTGCTCGGTGAGAAACATCTGGCGATGGTGCGCGAAGTCCAGCTCGCGAGTGTCGCGCGTCACCAGCGTGAAGAAATGGGCGGTTTCGCCGCTCGCCTTCGGACGCAGGATACGGCCCAGGCGCTGCGCCTCCTCTTGGCGCGAGCCGAATGTGCCCGAGACCTGGATGAGGACGTGCGCGTCGGGCAAATCGATGGCGAAATTGCCGACCTTGGACAGGATGAGCCGTTTGATCTCGCCGCGGCGGAACTTGCCGTAGAGGTCTTCGCGCTCGGCGTTGTCGGTCGCGCCGGTGATGAGCGGCACGTCGAAGCGTTTTTGCAAGCTGCGCAGCTGGCGCAGGTACTGCCCGATGACGAGGACGTTCTTATCCTCGTAGCGTTGCAGCAACTTCTCGACGACAGCTTCCTTGGCGGGATTCTCGCTGGCGATGCGATACTTGTGCCGCCATTCGCTGACGGCATATTCCATGCGAGCGTCGTCTGGCAAGGCGACGCGGACCTCGGTGCAATTCGCTTCCGCGATCCAGCCCTTCGATTCCAACTCGCGCCACGGCACGTCGTATTTCTTCGGGCCGATCAGCGTGAAGACATCCCCCTCCCTGCCATCTTCGCGAATGAGCGTCGCCGTCAGGCCGAGCCGGCGCCGCGCCTGAATGTTGGCGGTGACGCGAAAGACCGGCGCGGGGAGCAGGTGCACTTCGTCGTAGATGATCAGGCCCCAGTCACGCTCGTCGAAGAGTTTGAAGTGCGGAAAGTCCTCTTTCTTGTCGGGCCGATGCGTGATGATCTGATAAGTCGCGACAGTGACCGGACCGATCTGTTTGATCTCGCCGCTATACTCGAGGACGTCCTTCTCGCTGAGGTCCGTCTTGTCGATGATCTCGCGAATCCACTGCTTGACGGCCGTGATCGACGTTGTGAGGACGAGCGTCGAGCGCTGCATGAGGGCCATGGCGTTGATGCCGACGATGGTCTTGCCGGCGCCGCAGGGCAGGACGATGACGCCGCTGCCGCCGCGCACGTCGCCGCCTGCGTAGAAGATGTCCGCCGCTTCGCGCTGATAGTCGCGAATCTGGAACGGCAACCCTGCCCGCGTCACCGTGCGCAGGTTCACGTCCAGTGCCGCGCCGTCGGTGTAGCCCGCGAGATCCTCAGCCGGATACCCGACGGTGATGAGTGCCTGCTTGAGAACGCCACGATGGGCCGGTTCGACAACGAAGCTCGTCGCATCCAGCCGCGTGCCCAGGTAGCCGCGTACTTTCGGCTGGCGCGCAAGTTCCTCGAGCAGCGGTTTGTCGGCGCACACCAGCTTGAGCTTGTCGTCATGCTTCTCGAGTTTCACTCGGCCATAACGCTCGACGCGCTCGCTGATCTCGGTCAGCAAGTTCATCGGGACGGGAAACTTGCTGTACTTTTGCAACACGACAATCATGTCGTCGGCGGAGAGGCCTGCCGCGGCGGCGTTCCACAGCGCGAGGTCAGTCAGCCTGTATGTGTGCACATGCTCGGGCGATTTCTCAAGCTCGGCAAACGGCGCAAGTGCATCGCGTGCTTCGACATACTTTGGATTGTCCACTTCGACGAGGACCGTGCGATCGCCCTGCACGATCAGTGGATTGGCGGGTTCGTAGTTCATTCCGTGACGTTTCCTCATCAAGCTCGGCGAAAAAGGCTGCCACGAGCCGAAAATGGCAGTGTATTCGTTCAGCCGGATGCGAGCAAGCCGAATGGAGAGGTATCACGGACGCAGAATCGATTTGCGCGCCTCCTCGACGCGGGCAGGCTGCCAGCGCGGGTGGCTGTCGCGCACCAGATTGGCGAGCGTCGCAGCGATCTTGGCATCGCGCATGGCTTCGTGGTGGGACGCCGTGATGCGCAATGCCGGGATGCCTTGCTTTTGCAGATCGCTCGACCATTGCGAAGCGCACAGCACAACGCCATCGGTGTTCGGCGACAACTCGGTCTGGGCCACCACGCAGACGAATTGAATGGACTCGGGTATGCGCTTGTCGGCGCGCAACTCTTGCGCTTTTCGCCGTCCCTCGGCCGTGAGCGACTGCGCGAACGCACGTTGGCTCTTGGGCAAACTCAAGCTCGCGAACGCCGAACCCTCGTTGGGTGTGCAGACTTGAATGACCTTGGAAATCCCCGCCTCCGGGTTGTCTTCAACGAAATGCCGGGCCAGCAAGCCGCCAGCGCTGTGTCCCATCAAGACGATTTCGCGATAGCAGAGCTTGCGCAACTCCGCAATGTTCATGCCAAGAGCACAATCCTTCACGACCTCGTCGAGCGCGACATTCTGACCGTAGGCGAAGACATAGACATCGGCGCATTTGCTGAGTTCCTTGACCAGCGCGCTATCGGGACTTTGCCAGGGCCGAAACTCCGCCTTGGCGACGCTCGCATCGCGCAGATGAAACTGAAAGCCATGAATGAGCACGACCGCCCGCGTCTGAGCCGCCTCGCGTCTCCACGTGCCATTGATCGGCAAGGGCGCCACCTGTCGGCAAATCGAAGCGACTCCCGCCGTGTCGCCAAGTGTCGCGAAAAGAAGTAATACTTCCATACGGGACATTTTACCCGATGTCGCGGCGGGAAACTACGCAGGTAAAGTGAAGCATATTCTGCACATCAGGGATTCCCTGATGCCGGTATCAGGGAATCCCCGCTTTTTGGGTCGTTCCAAAACTAACCTGCCAATTCTTGGCTCTATCTGGTAGGTTGACCCATGGTACACGAGACATTTCGCGATGATGGTGGGCAACATCCTTGAAAAAGGCACGCGCCTCGGGAAGTACGAGGTCCTGTCGCATATTGCCACGGGGGGAATGGCGTGCGTCTACAAAGCCGCGGACCTTGAACTCGATCGCGTCATTGCTTTGAAGGTGCTCATGAACGATCCTCTGCGCGAGGATCGCGACCTGGCACGCTTTCGACGTGAAGCGAAGAATGCCGCGCGCCTGTGCCATCCCCATATCGTGACGATTTACGAGTACGGCTACGACAAATCGGCCGACCTGCATTACCTTGCGCTTGAATACGTGGATGGCGTCGATGTCTGGAGCTATCTGAAGCGCCGCGGCTCGCTGCAGCCGGGAGAAGTGCGCGCCATTCTGATCAAGGTCGCCAAGGCACTCGATCATGCGCACGCGCACGGCATCGTCCATCGCGACATCAAGCCGGGCAATATCTTGCTCGCACGCCGCGGCGGAAAATATCAGGTCAAGCTCACCGACTTGGGCCTCGCGGTCACACCGAACGACGGCGCGTACAAGCTGACGATGGAAGGCAGCACGGTCGGCACCATCGATTACATGTCCCCCGAGCAGACACGGGACAGCCGATCCGTCGACACGCGCAGCGACATTTATTCGCTGGGCTGCAGCGCGTACCACATGCTCACCGGCCGACCGCCGTTCGCGGAAGGCGGCCTGGGAGAGCGCGTCTACAAGCATCAGTTCGTCGATCCGGAGGACGTGCGGACCTTTAATCCGACGGTGTCCGCAGAGTTCTGGGCGGTCCTACTGAAGATGATGGCCAAGGCGCCCGACGATCGCTATGCCACCCCGGCGCAACTGATTCGTGCCCTCAAGTCGGTGCGCGGCGACGCGCCCGTCGTCGGCTCGGCCACGACGGTCATGGACGTCGCCGAGGAGCCGGAAGCCGAAGCGAAAGAGGTGGAAGCCCAGCCGATCGAGGTGGAAGCGGAAAAGTCGGACCACAAGCAGCCCGCACAGCCTTCCGAGTTTCCGCCGGCGCCGGCCTCCCCCCCGCAGGTGACGCTGGAACAAGCACGCACCGCGGCAGCCTTTCACGAACGCGCCGTGCAAGTCGTCGCGCAAGGCACCGGCAAGGACTACGCTCGTCAACTGCTCGAGAATTGCATCAAGCTCGATCCGTTCAACATTGCTTATCGCAAATTACTGCGCGAAGTGACACGCGAGGACTCCGGTGGGATCTTTGGGAAGCTCTTCGGCTCACTCAACGTGCTCGCCATCAAGTCCAAGCTGCACCTGGCCCGCACGAACGAGGATTGGCTGGCCGTACTATCACTCGGCGAAGAAGTGTTGATGCGCGAGCCCGCCGATACGAGCGCTCATCTAGCGCTGGCGGATGCCGCGGTGAAGCTGCACGCGACCGACCTGGCGTTCTGGCTACTCGACCAGGCGCGGCTCGTCGCACCGCAGAACTTTGATCTCATTCGAGCGATGGCGTGCATCCTCGAAACGCGCGGCCAACGCAAAGCCGCCATCGAACTGTGGGAAAAGATCGTGGCAGCTTTGCCTCTCGACAACGAAGCCCGTCACAAGATCGACGAGCTATCGGTCAACGAACATCTCGCCAACGTACAAAGCCGACGATAATTGGTAGCCGCGCCGCGGAGGCGAGCGCAAAAGGAAACGCCTCCGTTGTGCGGAACGCTCTTGGAGTCAACGTCCGCGCACAGCGAAGGCGGTTGTATCAACAGCCAGGTAGACTATTCCTCAATAGTGTGGCGAGGCTTTTCGAAGCCCTTGGCGCTATTTGGACCGACCTCGCGAACCACGTCGTTTGGAGCGGACGTGCGCGGGAAGTTGCCGGCAAGGGCGAAATATCCAGCCATCAGCGCGGCAATACAAGCGGCCAGCGCCAGTCGTCCGGTGTTGCGCGACCAGAAGCCCGCGGGCTTGAGTATCTGCGTCTCCGCCGGCGCCTTGAACCCCGGCCACGGCCGGGGCATTTCCGACTTGAAATAGTCGTGCAGCATCGCATCCATTTCGGGATGGTTGCCGTCTTTGGTAGGGATCTCAGTCATGGCTCGCTTCGACTCCTTGGGCCGTCAGGCGTTCGGCGAGGCGTTGTCGGGCCCGGCTCAAACGCATGTGGACCGCCGTCGGGTTTATCTCCAGCATCTGTGCAATCTGTTCGGTGTCGTATTCCAAAGCGTATCGCAACGTCAAGATTTCGCGATCCGCCGGCGCCAGCAATTCCAGCTCGCGCCTTAATTGACTGTATGTCTCAGCCTGAGCCATGCCTTCGATTGGCAAACGCTCACGGCCTTGAACTCCATTCATCGTCTGAGGGGCCTGGGTGCCATAACGCCGAAACGCGCTCTTGGCATGGTCTTCCGCCAGGTTCCTCGCTACCCGCAACACCCAGGCTCGAGGGTTGACGATATCGCTTCCTTCTTCCCACTGCTTCCACAGGCGCAGGAATGTCTCCTGCATGATATCCAGCGCAACGTCCGCGTTCAGCCAGCGAGCGTAAACGAGGGCCCATACCTCGCGGCTGTGTCGTTCGTAGATTGCCTCAAACGCCGCCCGGTGCTGGGACTTTTTTGGCCTCGACTTCATTAGGCCCTCGTTCCGAGTCGGTGCGACAAGAAGACGAGCGAATGCTTCGATTCTAACATGGTACTTCGTGAAAAAATTCTCAAAGAGGTCGGTAAAGGTCACACACTGCTTTTGCTCGCTTTCCTTGCTTACCGTAGGACGGATTTGTAATCCGTCCCAGCAGAATGGTGAAGGGACGGATTGCAACTCAGTCCTACGCAAATCGCAAGTAGCTAAACGTTCGTTAGGACCAAATTATCACGGTGGACAACCTCGTCGTAGGGGAATGACCCGAGTATCGCGCCGATTTTCTCCGAACGCAGGCCAAGGATGCGCGATGCGTCTTCGGAGTTGTAGTTGGTCAAACCCCGCGCAAACTCAGCACCGGAAATATCGCAGAGAGCCACGACATCCCCCTTATCGAAGGCCCCCTGAGTTTCGACGATGCCGACGGGCAAAAGGCTCTTTCCCTGGGCCTGAACGGCGACTTTCGCCCCATCGTTGACGAGCAGCTTACCTTTGGGCCGGGCCGTGAACCCGAGCCAACGCTTCCAGGCGGGCATGTCGGCGCCGTGAGGCAGGAACAGCGTTCCCACGTCCTCGCCCGCAAAGATAGCATCCAGAACGCCGGGTTTGGCGCCGTTCGCCATGATGACCGATTCGCCGGCGGCCGTGGCCAACCGCGCGGCCCGCAGTTTGCTACGCATACCGCCGGTGCCGAGGCTGCTGCGAGTGTCGCCGGCCAGCTCCATGACGGAAACGTCAATGCTGCTTACGGTTGCGATCTTTTCCGCTCGAGAATCGGTCGTGGGATCGCTGCTGTACAAGCCGTCAACGACTGTCAGAAGAATGAGCAAGGGCGCCTGCAGAAGGTTGGTGAGCATCGCGGCAAGGTGATCGTTGTCGCCGAACTTGATCTCGGCTACGCTGACGGAATCGTTCTCGTTGATGATGGGCAGGACGCCCCATTCGAACAGCGTCAGGATGGTATTCCGCACATTGAGGTAGCGGGCTCGGTTGTCGAAATCGCTTGCGGTCAGAAGAATTTGTGCTGCGAGGATGTCGTGGCGGTCGAAAGATTCTTGATAGGCGCGCATGAGGAAGCTCTGGCCAATCGATGCGCAGGCCTGAAGATGTCGCAAATCGGTAGGACGCGTGCCCAGCTCCAGCCGACCCACTCCCGCGCCGATCGCGCCGGAGCTGACCAGCGCAACGCGCCGTCCTGTGGCGCGAATGCGTTCGATCTGATCGGCGAGCGACTGAATGCGAGCGGGATCGAGTCGGCCGTTCTCGGACGTCAAGACGTTGGTGCCGACCTTGATGACGACGGTTTGCGACTGATCGAGAATTTGCTGACGAGTGCTCATACCAGGGACCCAAAATCCGCGCTCGGCTTCGTCGAGCGGCTAAACGAGGACATTTTTCGCGGCACGAGAAAACTTTTCATTTTCCCGAAACGTCTGTTTGACGGGGCGCATGCTACCCTTTATGACGGGGCGCATGCTACCCTTTATACTGGGCGGTTAGCGTCGGTATCCTCTACTGGGAGGATTATATCGTGACCTCGCCTCGACTTTCCATTCTCTTCGCGTTGCTCCTCGGCTGCGGAGTGTTCCTCTGCGCCCAGCGTGCGTCCGCGATGTCCGAGAAGGAAGTCCGCGAGAAGTTCGAGCGTGCCCGCCAGCTTCAGCAGCAAGGCCAGTGGGAAATCGCCTGCGAGATCTACGGCCATCTGCTACGTCAGAACGATCCGGGCCTAGGCATCCGCGAACATTATCACGAGGCCCTGCGCCGCACCTGGCAAATCCGCCGGCACAAGGACGACAGCTACAACAAAGAAGTCCTCTCCATCGAGTTCGGCCAGGCGCTGCGCCTCGCCGGCGTCGTCAATCAAACGATGCTCGACGGATCCGTCGAGAAGAAAAAGGTTGATCCCAGCAAGGTCTTTCGCAAAGGACTCGACGAACTCGACAAGTTCCTGAGCGATCCTGCCTTCGTCAGCCGCTACGTGCCGCAAAGCAAGCAGGCGTTTGTTGGCGAGTTCCGCGCCATGCTCCGCAAGACCTGGGGCAACACGGCCGGCCTGACGCGCAAGAAAGCCCTCGAACAAATCTGCGACATCGCCATGGCGGCCGAATGGCACCTCGGCATGAATCCAACCGTCGTTACCATGGAATTCGCGTGCGGCGCCTGCTACGCGGCGGATGAGTACACCGCCTACCTGACGCCTGCTCAGTTCCGCGAACTCGTGGCCAGCCTCGCACAAACTGAAAGCGAAAACATCGGCCTGTTCCTGCGCATCCGCGACACGCGCATCGTCGTCTTCGGCGTGGCCATGGACAGCCCCGCGGCCGGCCTCATCAACGTCGGCGACGAGATAGTCAGCGTGGACAAGGAACCTGTCACCAACTTGCCGCTCAGGGACGTCAAGCGCCGGTTCGACGGCGCTGCAGGGACCGCAGTTGAAGTGGAGTATCTGCCAGCCGGCGAAAAGATGACCAAGGTCGCTCGCCTGCAGCGCCGCGCTCCCACCGCCAGCGTCTTTGCCGAGATGTTGTTCACTACCGAAAAGCGCCAAACCGACATTGGCTATATCAAAATCACGGGCTTCGCGGAGGGCACGGCTCAGGATGTCGATACCGCCATGGCCGAGTTGCTCAGTAGCGAAATGCAGCCGATGAAGCGACTCATCGTCGATCTGCGCCAGAACAACGGCGGCGTCTTCCAGAGCGCGATCGACACCGCGCACCGCTTCCTGCCGACCGGCGTCATCACGACTGTCGTTCATCAGGACTCGAAGAAAAGCGTCACCCACAACGCCAAGAACCCCAATGCTTGGACGATGCCGCTGATCGTTCTCGTGGACGGCGACACCGCCAGCGCGGCCGAGGTCCTCGCCGGCGCCCTCAAGGAAAACGATCGCGCCTTCCTCATCGGCCAGACGACCTACGGCAAGGGCTGCACGCAGCGCATCCTCGAGCTACCCAACGCCACCGGCGGCGTCCCCACCGGCGGCATGAAGCTCACCGTTTCCCGCTTCTTCTCGCCGAAAGGCAACGCCTACACTGGCCGCGGCGTCATCCCCCATCTCTTCATCGACGAGCGCTTCGCCGAATCCGAATCGATGATGCGCCGCGACCTCTACATCCAGCGCGCGGTGGAAGAACTCAACCGCGGTATGTCCAACTAGCCGAAAAAAAAGCGAGATATCTGGGCGGCATGCGTGGCGTGCAACTCACCTGCTCACTCCTGCTGTTTCTCTGCATGCCCGGAACGCGGCGATGTGGAGGCACCTTTCGCCATCGAGCGCATCACCTGCGCGGCAACAGCGCCTACGCCGCCTGGGCCGACGCGGAAGGGGACCTGATCAAACTCGTCCCGTTGCCCTTCAACGCCAAAGCTGCGAACTGGATTGTGCGCGAGAGATATGAGAAATCTGTTGCCGAGCTGCGGCCCGCCGATCGACTTTGTGCGAATCGGACTCGGCGATCAGCTTGCTTCCTACTGTTTCGTGATGCCACGAACGAATAATCTAACAACGGAGATGCTCAATCGGCCAGAAAGAGGAGACCAATGAAGGGCGTGCAATACTTCTTTGATGAGCATGGCGAACCGAAGGCGGTTCTAATTGATGTCCGAAAGAACCCCGAACTTTGGGAAGATTTTCGGGACTATCTGACAATTCGCGAAAGAAGTTCTGAACCCACCATCCCCATTGCGAAGGTTGAAAGACGTCTGAAAGAGTCGGGGAAAATGAAGTGAACGTTTACACCGTTCGCTACTCGCGATCGGCCGAAAAGGACGTCCAGCGACTGCCGGCGGAAATTGTGGAACGCGTGCAGGCGGCAGTTCGGCCACTCGCGGAAAATCCGAGGCCGCGTGGCAGCAAAAAGCTCAAGGGTTTTCAGAACAGGTATCGCATTCGCGTCGGCGACTACCGAGTGCTCTATGAGATTCACGACGCGATCGTTGTGGTTTTGATCGTCCAAGTCAGCCACCGCAAAGACGCCTACCGCTAACCATCACTTTTCTGGAGAGATCATGTTGCAAATCCCGATTTCACGCTGGGGCAAACCTTACGATAGCCTCGATAAGGACAAGGTCGTGCATTTCGCGACCGGCGAAGTGCTCGCGGAAGTAAGCCGGGCGAATGGCGGCCTGGTCGAGCGCGACATGCGCCATGCCGGGCGGGCTCGCAAGGTGCTGCAGGAAATCCCGATCAAGAAGTTGCTCGAGATCGTCAAGAAGGCCGGCGAGCTCTACGCAACCGCCACGCTGCCGCTCGGCAACGGCACGCAGTCGCCCGATGAATTTGCACGCATGCAGTCGGCGACTACCGGCTTGCCCGAGCACATGTGCAAGTTCAACATGGAGAAGAACCAGTTCGTCCTCGCCAACATGGAAAAGATCCTCGACTCCCTCACGCGCGGCCTCGACCTCGAAATCCTCTCGCGCGGCTACGGCGTCGAGGCCCGCGGCGTGCCGGTGAGCTATCAATGCCAGTCCCCCGTCCTCGGCATGGTGCTGCCGTCGAATTCCCCCGGCGTCCACACGCTGTGGTTGCCGATCATCCCGATGCAGGTCGGCCTGGTGCTCAAGCCTGGCCCTCAGGAACCGTGGACGCCGTACCGCATGGCGAACGCGTTCGTTCAGGCCGGCATTCCCAAGCAAGCGATTGCGATCTATCCCGGCTTGGGCGACGTCGGCGCGGCGGTGCTCGCGCACAGCCCGCGCAGCCTGATCTTCGGCGGCACGGCCACGGTCGAGCAGTACAAGGGCAACCCGCGCGTGCAGGCGCACGGTCCCGGCTTCTCGAAAATCCTGCTCGGCGACGACAAGGTCGATGAGTGGGAAAAGTACCTCGACATCATGTGCGACAGCGTCTTCGTCAACTCCGGCCGAGGGTGCATCAACTGCTCCGGCATCTGGGTGTCGCGGCACGGCAAGAAGATTGCCGAGGCGATCGCGGCGAAGATCGGCCCGGTCGTGCCGCTGCCTCCGCAGGATCCGAAGTCGGCGCTGGCGGCGTTCACGGTCAAGGGCCAGGCCGACGCCATCAACGCTCAGATCGATCAGGATTGCAAGGAGGCAGGCGTCATCGACTTCACGGCCAAGTACGGCAGCCGGCTCGTCAAGCAGGAGTTCTGCGACTACATGAGGCCGACGGTCATCTATTGCGAGAACCACGAAAAGGCGATCGCGAAGAAGGAATTCATGTTCCCGTTCACGACCGTGGTCGAATGCCCGCAGGACAAGATGCTCGAGTCGATCGGCCCGACGCTGGTTTGCAGCGCGATCACCGAGGACGCGAAGTTCCAGCGCGCCTTGACCGACGCGACGCACATCGACCGCTTGAATATTGGGCCGATGAAGACGATCGCGCTCAACTGGCTGCAGCCGCACGAAGGCAGCATCGTGGACTTCCTGTTCCGCGCGCGCGCGTTCCAGTTCGACAAGGCGTTCATCAAGATTTGATCGTTTGGCGATCATCGTTTAGCGCCCGCTCGAAACGGACGAATTCAGCGGGCGCTGAACCCGGACAGAAGGACTCCTATGCGCGCCAAACTTTCGGTTCTCGTCTTGCTCGCCATTCCATTCATTGCTGTCGCCGGCAGCAGCAACAGCTTGATGGACGTTACGCCAGACGGCAAGCGACTGCTTGTCGCGAACACCGACAACGGCAGCGTCACGCTTGTCGATCTGGTTGAACTCAAGAGCGTGCGCGAAATCAGCGTCGGCAGGAAGCCGGAAGGGGTGACGTGGATCGGCGACGGGCCTCGCGCGGCGGTGACGCTGAATCATGAGCGGGACGTCGTCATCGTGGATACGAAAAC
>Ga0233424_10002244_pt1 | contig 14251 bp, 10 predicted proteins | sample Watercolumn_Towu_FD_181011 | JGI IMG/M metagenome (GOLD analysis project Ga0233424, IMG submission 181011) | Freshwater microbial communities from Lake Towuti, South Sulawesi, Indonesia - Watercolumn_Towuti2014_125_MG | ecosystem: Environmental > Aquatic > Freshwater > Lake | place: Indonesia...
TGCACGATCGACAGAGACAAAGCAATCCTCCTTGATCAGGGGCGGACGGTCGCTGTCCCGTCAAAGTAGGCCTGGTACTTGGGCCAGCTCCAGACTGCGATGTCGCGCCCCACGCGTAATCCGACGTCATTATCGATCGGGATGTGGTATCCGCCCAGCGCCCGTGAAAACGCGGCCATTTCCGCGGTGGCGCTCCAGGTCGGCAGGTCGAGCGTCATCAATTCGCCGGCCGACTTTTCGGTGAGTTCACAATGGAGGCGCACTTCGGCGAATCCGAACTTATCGCTGCCGGTGAACAGTTCTAGCGTTTTCGAACAAGCGCCGCTGACGGTCGCATGTCCGCTGGTGTAGCCAGGAAAGGGCGGCGTAATAAAAACGTAGGGGGAATACGGGTGCCATTCCTCGGCGGGCATCTCTTTGACGCCTCCCTCCGGGCCGGCCCAGCCCTTGATCTTCTTCCCCTTGTAGTAGTGGCGGACCAGCGTCCAGGGGCGCGACGAATCGTAATATCGCTTGGTCTCCCAACAGGAAATGAACGCATCCATGGCCACGTTGGCGATGACAAAATAGAGCTTCACATCCTGGTCGAGATTGTGCTTGTCGCGCCGGGAGACGTCCTGCGCAAACCGCAGCCAATGGCCGCTTTGGCCCGTCGATCGAGGCCCATCGCGCATGAACTCGACGACCGCCTTCTGTTGCAGGCTCAGATTGGCGTTGTACTCCAGCACCAGATCGGTTTCGCGTCGCAGGGTTGCATCGTCGGTGGTCGTTTTGGGAGGTGGTTCGGGCCGGAACTGGGCGCTGCTTTCCAGGGCAAACGGTTTCACGCGATACCAATGCGGCGTAAGAAATCCGGGCGTGAATTTGGATCCGTCCGGCGCTGTGAATGTAATCGGTTGCCAACGGTCAGGGTCGAGGATCCGGTCCGGGGGATTGACGGGCTGGTAATACGTATAGTCCGCGTACGGTTTGCCGTCGCCGCCGATCTCGTCGCCGGATTGGTTGGACCCATCGTGGCGTCGGTAGTCGATCACGGCCTGTGCGGCGAGGTATCCGATTCCCTCGGGCCTGGCCGGGTCGGTGGAAACCAGGGCCGGATCGAATCCCAGTTTCCGAAATTCGTCGGCCAGCCAGTTCTTGGATTCGGGATAGACGTACGCCAACGCATGGAACGAGGCATAGCTGATGGCCGCCTTTTTGTTGGCCAACGTATGTTCCGACTTGGGTCGGCGGTGTTTACCCCCCAGCCGCGACCCGACCGCTTTATCGTCGTAGGCCGCCCAAGCGTCGTACATCGCCGTGGCCCACACGGCCAACGTACGGGATACGATCGTGGGTCGTGCCCCGAAGGCATCGACGTCGCGGGCCGTTGCTTCTTCAGCGATATCGAGCCAGATGTAGGCGAGCGACTGCGTCGACTTGTCCTCGATCGGCAAAAACTTGTGCAGCGGTTTGCCGGTGGGGGACTTGTCCTGGCCTTGGACGAAGGTGGCGAAGAATGCCGCCAGACAAACGAGCGGTAGAATCCGCCAGGAAACAGTATGTCGCATGGATGCCAGACCTTTGGAGTCGTGAAATTGAGACCGGAAGAGTACATTCCTGGTGCGCCGCCCAGGCTCCGCCGCATCGTACGTAATTGGCGGCAGGAAGGGTCGCGCCTCCAACCGTTGATCGACGGAAATTCCAGTATACTCTCCCCAGAAAAATCGCCAACTCAGGTCGGCCTCAGCGAGCCGCGATTCGAACGAACCTTCGCGTCGGCGTGACGCTCCTGGGATGAACCTGACCACGCACACGTTCGTATCGATGCCGGCTCGCCGCCCAACGTCCGGCGCTCCCAGAATCTTGCACGCCGGATATGTTGGATCGACCAGGGATCAAAATGCGACCAAGGAGAGTCATCGAATGCACACCCCCACTGCTCGATCACGATCCGATCGTTCTGGAAAAAGTCGGCTGGGATTGATACTGGCGCTGCTGGCGGCCGCGATTCTTGTGGTCGGCTGGCTGGTCTGGCGGTCGCGCAATTCGAACGAATTGCCGGGGGTGCCGGCGGCGGGCCCCCGAGCTTTGCCGGCCTCGGATTTCGACGTGCTCGAAGCGTTGCATCTGGCGGCGGTCGCACAGCTGGAAAATGGCGAACTGTCGAAGGCTCGAGAGTCTTTTCAGTCCTTATTGGCTCAGCTGCCGCTCGAGCCGGCGGCGATCCAGAACCTGGCCGTTTGCGCCATGCTGGAACTGGAAGCCGATTCACCCACCGAGGAGTCGCTCGCAGCGGCCGAAGCAGCAATTAACGCCTTCCTGCAACTTCGAAGTGATTCGGCGATCGCTCACTACCTGCGGGCGCGGTATCTGCTGAAACTGAATGAATTTGACCCCAGCACCGACGTCGGGTCGGAAGTCTCGGCGGCGTTCCAGCGTGCCGAGGCGTTTGATCCTCAAAACGCCGTCTATCCCTACGAACGATTTCGCACGATCGATCCGCCGTTAGACGGACCGATGACTCCGGAGGCAATGGACGCGATTGAACGGGCCTATTCACTGGCACCCGACAACGTGTTCGCTCAACTCGATTTCATGGTGGCACTGGCGCGGATGGGCGACGAGCGCGTCGGCGACGTCGTGCAGACGCTCTCTCGTACCCTCCAGCCCCATCTGGAAGGGCCTACTCCCGCGGCCAACATTCGACGACTGTTGACAGAAATCGAGCAGCAACTCGCCGATTACCAATCGGAAGAATTCCAGATCACCGCCACCCGACTCGCCAACAACGTCCGGCCCACGGAGATTTGTCGCGCGGACTCTCGACGGATTGCCCCCAACCCGCTCGAGTTCGTCGTCCCCCACCTGGTTTCGGTTCGAAGAGCGTCAGCGGCGCGACCATCGCCTGCCGAGGAGGCCCTGGAATTGCAATTCGTCGCCGATGGCGGCCTGATTCCCGTGGATGGTCCTGAGCTGGTTGCGGTTCAAGCGATCGACATGAATCAGGACATGAAGTTGGACCTGGTCCTGCTGCAGAGGCGGCGCGTGGTCGTCTGGACGCGGTCCGACGAAGGAAATTGGCGGGAGCTATGCCGCGTCGATCTTGATTTTGACGCCGTCGGCATGTTGCTGGCGGATCTCGACCGCGACGACCGGGCGATGTTGAGCAAAGTCGACGCCGGAGACGCACCGGCAGCGCCGGGCAGCGACTCCCCAACCCAGTTGCAGATCGCTGATCCGGATGTGATTGTCTTTGGTTCCGGAGGTTTTCGGGCTTTGCGTAATCAGTTCGACCCCGAATCGCGCACCCGTCAACTGGAACCGGTTGCACCGACGCCGAAAATGGCCGAGATCGGCGACACGCATCAAGCGACCTTGGCCGATCTCGATCACGACGGCGATCTGGACCTGGTGCTGGCGACCGACCTCGGATTGGCGCTTTGGTCCAATCGCGGCGAACTGCAGTTCGAGGATATTTCCCATTGGTCCGAGTTACCGAGGTTTGAGGGACGGGTAGGATCGCTGTTGGCCGTCGACTGGGATCGGGACGTGGACGTCGACATTCTCGTGGCCGGCAGCTCCCCGGCTTGTCGAGGCGTGCTCGAAAACCTGCGCCATGGCCATTTCCGTTGGCGGGCGACCGATTGGGAAGGCTGGAAAGACGCGGAGCGGATCGCGTTGCTGGAGAGCGATGGCAACGTCTCCTGGGACTTGATCGCTGGTAACTCCAACGGCTTTCAGCTGATCCGCACCACAACTCGGCCACCTGTCATCTCGCTGCTCAAAAAACTGGATCTGGCAGACACTCCGCTGCAGGGCGAGTTCATCATCGACGTCGACAACGATGGAGTGAGCGATCTTGTCGGCTGGCAGTCGAATCAGGTGATTCTGTTTCGTGGTGCGGAAACAACAACCGGATTCGGTACGCCGGTGCGGATCGACGTCGACTCCGAAATCGAGCAAGTCGATTTCGGTGACCTCGACGACGACGGCGACCTCGATCTCGTTGTCGTAACGGGACAAGGCGTCAAGCTGCTGGAAAATCGTGGCGGCAACCGGCGAGCCTGGATTGCGTTTCGATTGCAGGGACGCGACGAGGAAAAGGTTGGCCGGGTTAACCACCTTGCGATCGGTTCGACGATCGAAATTCGCGAGCCGAATCGTTATTTGGCGCAGATCGTAACTCGGCCGCTGACCCATTTTGGTCTGGGAACTGCAAATTCCGAGGCGATTGCGCGCGTGATATTTCCCAACGGTGTCCCGCAGTCGGTTGTGCATCCGACCGCGAACCAGCTGGTGCAGGAGCAGCAACGACTGCTGACCTCCTGCCCATTCCTTTACACCTGGGATGGCGAACGGTTTGTCTTCTGCACCGACCTGCTCTGGAACGCGCCGCTGGGATTGCAGGCCGGGGGCGGAGCCATGGTTCCGGATCGCCCCTGGGAGTACCTGAAGATCGAAGGAAGGCAACTGCGGCCGCATGAAGGGCGCTATCAACTCCGGATCACCGAAGAGCTCTGGGAGGCAAGTTATTTTGACCAGGTCGAGTTGATCGCGGTCGATCACCCCGAGGGGACGGAAATCTATTCGAATGAAAAGGTCGGGCCCCCGTCGATTTCCGAGTATCGAATTCATACGGTCCGCCATCGGCGGACGCCGATAAGCGCCAGCGATTCCAGGGGGCGGGACATCCTGCCGCAGATTCGCGAGAAGGACGGGATCTATTGCCGTCCATTCGACCGCACGTTCCGGCAGGGATTGGCGGAAGAGCACTACATCTAATTGGATTTCGGGGCGCTGGCGTCGCCTGCCCAGATCACGTTGTTTCTCACCGGCTGGATTTATCCGACCGACTGCAACCTCAACGTTCAGATCGCTCAGAATCCGACGCTGCAGGCTCCCGTGCCGCCTTCGGTCTGGGTTCCCGACGAGCGCGGAGAATGGGTGGAGTCGATCCCGTTCATGGGGTTCCCCAGCGGCAAGACGAAGACGATCGCCGTCGACCTCTCGTCGGCCTTCCGCGCCAAAGACTACCGGGTTCGCATCCGTACGTCGGCCGCCTTGCGTTGGGACGAGATCTTTTTTACGGTCGACGACGGACCGGTGGAGACCCGTGTCGCGACGGCTCGCCTTCTGCGGGCCGATCTGCGATTTCGCGGATTCTGCGAACCGCTGGTGCCGGCGCCGGAGAGTCCCGAGACGTTCGACTACCATCGCGTTCACGTCGGTCCGCTCTGGCCGCCGATGGCGGGCCGTTTTACGCGCTATGGCGACGTCCGTGAACTGCTGGAAAGCACCGACGATCGACTGGCGGTTTTCGGAGCGGGAGACGAAATCGTGGTGGAATTTGAAGCGCTGCCGGAACCGCCGGCGGGCTGGACCCGTGATTTTCTGCTGCATAACACCGGCTGGGAGAAAGATTGCCTATTGAACACCGTTACCGGCCAGACCGTAGAACCGATGCCGTTTCAAGCGATGCGAGATTATCCTGATGGCGACAGTTATGCCTTGAACCGCAGCGAATATCGGGCGTACCTGAAGCGTTACCAAACTCGGCAACAGCCATCCGTGCAATTCTGGCGTAAGTTCGACGGTTCGGGGGTGGACAACGCGAACGGATATCAGGATCGTGTTGACCCCTAGCCAAGGACGGTTATTATAGAAAGCTGCTTCACGCAAATCCCTGTTAGCATTGACGTTATGTGGTCCTCGCCGATAGATCGATCCGTTTATCGAACGCGAGTGATGCGCGTAGGCAGATCGTATGCCGGGACCGCACTGTTTCTGGGGTTTCTGCTTGTAATCGGCACGCAACAAGCGAATGCCAGTTGCGGCGATTTTCACATTTACCAGCCGCTGAACTGGCGGACTTTCGCGGTCCCCGATCTCGGCGAAACCCCGACGTTACCGAGTCTTATGCGCTTTCACGGCCCCCAGGCGTCGACGCCGAGTGCTCCTCGTGGTCCTTGCCGTGGACCACAATGCCAATCGGCTCCGTCGGTGCCTGACGAATCCTTGCCTTGGGGCGCCTTGAACCTCAACGATCAGCTTGCAGTCTTGTCGACCTGCGAAATTCTGCAACCGGATCAGGCAAGAGATAATCGCGAGATGACGGATTTGTTGGAAACAGCGTGTCACCCTGGACGGCTGGAGCGGCCTCCGAAGTAGCCTGTGCTCCGGCGAGCACGCGCCTGTCCGCCGGTACGCTCCGCTGCACCCCGGGACGCGCCCCCTCCGCGAGTGGACTTTTCGAAGTTCGACTCGACAGGTCAGTGCGAATCGGGACACGCTATACTTCGAATGAGCTGCCCGTTTTCCAGGAAATCGCGTCATGATGTCTACCCCGCCTTCGACCGCGCGGATCGGTCGAGCCAGGACCTACACTCCCGCAGTCGGGCCCCGTCTGCGGATCCTTCTTTATGTGGTTTTCGCTTTGGTGGCGATGCTGGTCGCCAACTCGGCCTACCTGGGCGGCATCACGGCTGCCGAGTGGTTGTCGCGGCAATCGCTACAGGATCAGTTTTACCAGGTGATGTTTCTATTTCACTTGGGACTGGGCCTGCTGCTGATCCTGCCATTTGTCCTGTTCGGCACGATTCACTTGATCAGTTCCCGCGGGCGAAAGAACAAACGGGCGGTTCGGATCGGCTATGCGCTGTTTGCGATATCGATCGTGGTACTGGTGTCCGGGCTGGGGCTGGTGCGTTTCGGAGGATTTCAGCTGCAAGTTGATTGGATGCGCAGCCTCGTCTATTGGGCCCATGTGATCAGCCCGTTCCTGGCGGTCTGGCTTTACTTGCTGCACCGTCTGGCCGGACAGCGGATTCGCTGGAGGCTCGGCCTGTCGTTTGCCGCGATTGTCGGACTGGTGGTTGCCGGCATGATCGCGATGAAGATGCACGACCCGCGGCTCACCAATGCCCGCGGCTCGGCTGAGGGTATGAAATATTTTGAGCCGTCGCTGGCAAAAACGTCCAATGGCAATTTTGTCCCTTCGGACGTGTTGATGATGGATGATTACTGCAAGAAGTGCCACGAGGATGTCTACACGGGCTGGTTTCACAGTGCCCACCGGTTCAGCTCCTTCAACAATCCGGCTTACCTGGCCAGCGTCCTGGAAACGCGACAGGTCGCCTTGAAACGGGACGGAAACGTGAAGGCTTCACGATGGTGCGCGGGGTGCCACGACCCGGTACCGTTCTTGAGCGGTGGGTTTGATAATCCCGAATACGACGTGGAAAACGACGTTACCGCGAAGGCGGGCATCACCTGCACCGTCTGTCACGCCATGACCTCCGTCAATTCCACGGTCGGCAACGGCGATTACACGCTCGAGCATCCCGAACATTATCCGTTCGCGACCAGCACCAACCCGCTGTTGCAATACATCAACAACCAGATGATTAAAGCCAAGCCGGCCTTTCACAAGCGAACGTTCTTGAAGGACTTTCACAAGACGGCCGAATTCTGCTCCACCTGCCATAAGGTCTCTCTGCCGAGAGAGCTGAATCACTACAAGGAGTTTTTGCGCGGCCAGAACCATTACGATACGTATCTGCTGAGCGGCGTCTCCGGACATGGTGCGCGGAGTTTCTACTATCCGGACCAGGCAAAAACGAACTGCTCGCAATGCCATATGCCGCTGGCGGAGTCGGATGATTTCGGCTCCAAGGACTTCGACGGCACCGGAAAACTCACAGTGCACGACCACCTTTTTCCGGCAGCCAACACCGGGATCGCTTACCTCCTGAACGATGAACCGACGATCCGACGGCACCAGGAATTTCTGAAAAACGTGGTTCGGCTCGATATTCTCGGCGTCAAAGAAGGGGGAACCATCGACGGGCCGCTGACGGCGCCATTGCGGCCGTTGGTACCGGCCCTGAGGCCGGGGGCTCGCTACCTGATCGAGGCGGTGATCCGGACATTAAAGGTCGGTCATCCCCTGACGCAAGGGACCGTCGATTCGAATGAGCTCTGGCTGGACGTCACCGTCAAGGCGGGCGAGCGGGTCATCGGACGACTGGGCGGAATGGACGAGCGGGGAGCGGTCGATCCCTGGACTCATTTTATCAATGTGTTCATGCTTGACCGCGACGGCAATCGCATCAACCGCCGCAACCCGCAGGATATTTTCGTGCCGCTGTATAACCACCAGATTCCACCGGGAGCGGCGCAGGTCGCGCACCTCGACCTGCGCGTGCCGGAAGATATCTCCGAGCCGATCACGGTGGAGGTCAAACTCCAGTACCGCAAGTTCGACCAGGAGTATATGCAATTCGTGAACAAGTCGGCCGCGGAGCGTAAGCAGACGCTTCGCGACGCGGAGCCCGACAAGGAAAAGGAATATGTCAATCGCCTGCCGATCACGACCTTGGCGGCCGATCGCATCCAGTTTCCGATTGAAGGCCTGAACCATTCGGTCGACAACCCGACGCCCGAGATTCCCGAATGGCAGCGCTGGAATGATTATGGGATCGGGTTGTTTCTGGAAGGTCAGGGCGGACCGAAGGGCGAAATTCGCCAGGCGACCGCGGCGTTCGAACGGGTCGAGCAGCTGGGCCGATACGACGGTCCCTTGAATCTGGCTCGTATTCTGAATATTGAGGGCGAGGTCGATAAGGCTGCCGATGCCATCCGCCGCGCCGCGGCCTTCGAGGATCCGGCCGCGCCTCCCTGGACCATTTCCTGGCTGAGTGGGCTCCTCAATCGACAGACCGGTGACCTGGAAGCGGCCGAAGCCAATTTTCGCGCCGTGCTCGAGGATCATACGGCGGAAATGCGCAAACGGAAATTTGACTTCAGCTTGGACTATGAGGTGATCAATGAATTGGGGATCACCCTGTTCGAGCGGGCCAAACAGTTTTCGGCGGACGACGAACGGGGGCAGCGGGAAGTTCTGTTGCGGCAAGCAGCCGAGCAATTCCAGCGTACCTTGAAAGTCGATTCGGAAAACGTCACCGCACATTACAATCTGCACCTGCTCTATCGTGAATTGGACGATCAGGAGCGGAGTGCGCGGCACCGCGAGTTGCACGAGCGGTACAAGCCGGACGATAACGCGCGGGATCGAGCCATCGCTTTGGCGCGGCAGAAATATCCCGCGGCAAACGTGGCGGCGGAACCTCTGGTGATATACTCGCTGCACCGTCCTGGAGCCCCAGGATTGCCGCAAAATCCGCAGCATGATCCTCAGCCAGCGCCCGTCGGAGGTGGAGATTGAGCCGCAAGAGGGAAGTCCAACGTACCCGCCATTCCGGGGCGGCTGAGGAGTATGAACCAGATACGGAGCAGAACGGGGACGCCGATTCCGATCGCCAGGATGACGCCGTCATCGGAATCGCCTTCTGGAGCTCGCTGGGCCTGATCCTGACTCTCGCCGCGGTGGGGGCATTGGCAATCTGGTATTTCAAGCGGCCCGTCACGCCGGTAATCACCGAACAGTCGGAGCTCAAAGCGCCCGTCAGCCGCGACACCAGTCGGATCGAAATCCCCAGGATGAAGTTCACGGATATCACGCAGGAAAGCGGGTTGAGGTTCACCCACTTTACCGGTGCACGGGGCGAAAAGCTGATGCCGGAGACCATGGGAGGCGGCTGCGCCTTTCTGGACTACGACAACGATGGCGATGCCGACATCCTGATGATCAATGGATGCGACTGGCCGTGGACCAACGTGCCCGTCGATCCCCAGCCCACTCTGGCCTTATTCGCCAATGACGGCCATGGCAACTTCACGGACGTCACCGCCCAGGCCGGACTCCAACACACGCTGTACGGGATGGGCATGGCGGCCGCAGACTATGATAACGACGGTTTTGTCGACCTGTTCATCTCCGCTGTAGGAAGAGACTATCTGTTCCATAATGAGCGAGGCCGGTTTCGCGACGTGACGGAAGAAATGGGAGTCGCCGGCGCGGACGATCAGTGGGGGACCAGCTGCTGCTGGTTTGACTTCGATAACGACGGCGACCTCGATCTGTTCGTCGGCAACTATATCCAATGGTCGCGTGAAATTGATCTCTCGATTCATACGACGCTGGACGGAAAGAACCGATCGTACGGTCCACCGCTGATGTTCCGAGGCACATTTCCTTACCTGTACCGCAACGATGGCGCTCGATTTACCGATGTGACCGAGCAGAGCGGGTTGCAGGTCCGGCATCCGGACACGGGCGTCCCGGTGGCCAAGACGATGGGTGTCGTTCCGGCGGATCTGGATAATGACGGTTTTGTCGATCTGGTCGTCGCCAATGACACGGTTCAGAATTTCCTGTTTCACAATCTGGGTAACGGCAGCTTCCGTGAGATCGCCGGCGATGCCGGTATCGCCTACGACGGGCGCGGCGACGCGCGAGGGGCGATGGGAATCGATATTGGCCGCCCGCGCAACGACGCCTGCTGGACGATAGCGATTGGCAACTTCGCCAACGAAATGACGGCATTCTATATGTCGCCCAAGTCGCCGCTGCATTTTTTCGACGCAGCCACCGCAACCGGCTTGGGGCCGGCTACGCGATTGTACCTGACGTTCGGCGTGCTATTCGTCGATCTGGACCTCGACGGGCGGCTCGATCTGCTGGCGGCCAATGGGCACCTGAATGACAACATCAATACCGTGCAGGAGACGCAACACTATGAACAGTCACCGCGCTTGTATTGGAATTGCGGCCCGCGCAGCAAGCCGGAGTTTCTGAACGTCCCGCCCTCGAATTGTGGTCCCGACCTCGCCTTGCCGATGGTCGGACGCGGTTCGGCGTTTGCCGACATTGACAACGACGGTGACCTGGATCTCTTAATTGCGGGAAATGGATCCAAGCCTCGCCTGTTGCGAAACGATACGGAATTGAATCGCCATTGGCTGCGGATCAAGCTGGTCGGTACCAGCAGCAATCGCGACGCCATCGGTGCGTCCGTCGACGTCCACCGGGGCGACCAGGTCCTGCCCCGATATGTCAACCCCTGTCGCAGCTATCTCTCGCATTCGGAATTGGCATTGACGTTCGGTCTGGGCGAAGCGGCGGCCGTGGACAAGGTGGTCATTCGCTGGCCCGGCGGGCAGCAGCAGGAACTGACCGGCCTGGAGGTCGACCGACTGCACGTGATCGAGCAACCGCGCGAGGCCAATTGAGATGCCGGATCCATCCAGGCCGTTCTTGCAATGGTTCGGGGAAGCGGAGGCTGACGGCGAGTTGGCCACGGTCTACGACGAATGGCGACAACGCAATCCGGGCCGCTGGCACATCCCCGACATCCTCAAGTGTTTTGGTCAGCGGCCCGATTTCCTGCGCTGCGTGATCGATTTCAGCGATCGCGTCCACTTTCGCGAAGGCCATTTGACGCGCCGCGTCAAGGAAATGCTGGCGACGTTCGTCTCGGGCCTCAACCATTGCCCCTACTGAACCGGCTCGCACGCCTATTTCCTGCAGTTGCAGGAGCCCGACTCGCAACTCGTCGATGCCGTTGCGCGCGCCGAACTCGATCAGGCCCGACTCGTACCTGCCGAACGCGAATTGCTGGAGTTCGCTCGCAAATTGACACTGCAATCGCACCAGATCGTGGCCGACGATTTGCAGCGGCTGCGGACCGTGGGATGGACCGACGCCCAGTTGGCGGAAGCCGTCTATGTGGTGGCGATGTTTGCGTTTTTCAACCGCGTCGCCGACGCGTTTGGACTTACCGATCCCCAGTATCGCGAACTGGGCACGAATCCGGGTTCGCGCGACAGCAGCTAGAAGATAAGCGAAACATCCAGGAAAAAGCTGCGGTTATTCTCCTGGTGTCGGTATTCGACTTGCATCAGCAACGTGTGCGACTCGTTGGGCGAACTGAAGGCAATGTACGGGATATAAGCAGGGAAGGCGCCAGGGCTAATCACTTCCTCCGCCCGGAAACCGACTCCCGTACGGTACGAGTCGTGATCGCAGCAGATTGGAAGGTAGAGCACGTCCACGCTCCAGCGAGTGCGTTCGACGGTGCGTACGCTATCGTCCCAGCCGACGGCCGCGGTCAGGTAGATGTCTTTGGCCAAATCTGACTCGGCATAGTTAAGTGTGCCTACCAGGTTGACGATCCAGCGGTCGTCGCCGAAAAAGACATGTCCGCCAACCGATGTCAGGTCCCAGCGATAGTAGCTCTCCAGGAAGGCCCCTTTGAGTGGTCCCTGAGACACGAAGCTGGCTTCGGTGTGCGCTGCGGGCGTAATTGGAAGCGACCATTCACCGACGAATGGAAGGACGGCCGACAAAAACAGCCCGTCCGCTTCGGACGCACCTTGAATGGCCTGATACTGCGCCATCAGTCCTGGCTGGCGACCTGAGGGAGAGAACGCTCGAAGCGAGGTGACTCGCGCGTTGCCGGGGACGGGGTCGCCGGGCAACGAAGTGCTGAAGATAATCGGCTCGCTGACGGAAAGCCGTCGGGACACGTCCACTTGCGTCAGGCTGCGAAATTGCCCCGCACTGACCTGGAAGCGATCAGAAACCTGCCAGTTCACGAACGCATCCTCAAACCGGCCGCTGCGGTCTCGCAGTGTGCCGTTGCCACGGCTTTCCAAACTAATAGTTCGCCATTCGACAAAATAGGAAAAGGTTTCCTCAATATAGCCTGGGATCGGTATGGGGCCAGCGCTGATGAGTTCCACGCGAGGCACAACCCTTCACCGAAGTTGGCGTCGAGGCGGTCTTCCTGGCGCAGCGTGAGCCATGCCGCAATCGGCGCCGTTTCGTAAACCGGCAGGTCGGATTCGGCCGAAGGGCGATATCCTCTTTGAAGGAAGTCCTGGCCGCGGGCGTTGAGCATTGGCGGCAGAGTATGGCAAGCCGTGCAGTTCAGGCCATAGGTGCGGGCAAACTGCGGAGTTGCATTAGCCAAGCTCGGCCATACAGTGCAAACGACGGCCACGACGATGGCAGCTGGTCGCGTCCCTCGGCGATACCGATTCATCAAGGGCTCCTTCCGTGCGACTCCAGTTCGCGGGCCTAGCCTAACGAGGCGAGAAGTAGCCGGCCGCGAACATCGCCGTCAAACACGACAATCCATTGTCGTTCGTCGAGTTATCCACATGGTTACCATCGATCCGGCGACAAGATTTTCATTATTCAAAATCGTAACAAAATCGTTAGAACCCGCTCAGGCAATCAGCAGCAAGAAAACCGCGGGCATCATCGACTATACCGTTGGAAGGCGGCCGATCGGCTTGTGACGCGGATGCCACGGAAGGACAATTCGCAATTCTTCGGTAACATCGCCCAGAACTGCTTTCGCCTCAGAGCATGCATGGCGGAGCGGGCGATTCTCGTCGTCAAAATGCGCGTTCATGATAATGTCCCGTGTAATGGGTCATGTACGCTCGCTATTCATTCGAATCTGGCGAAGTCGGTCCGCGACGCTGGGCCGAGTTGCGGAGCAACTCGGCTACATTGGATCTCCGTTTCAACATGGTGCCAAGGGCCATTGCGGAAGTGCCATTGAGCGTCCTATTCTTCGGGGATCAGAAACAGGTGACTGGCAGATATTGAAATGAGCAGCGAACTAGTCTTGCTTGATGGCGCAACCGGCACGGAGTTGAATCGGCGGGGAGTCGACACCGGCTTGCCGATGTGGTCGGCCAATGCGCTCGCCAACGACACGGGGTTGAACGTACTGCGGCAGATTCATCGAGACTATTTGGACGCCGGCGCGAACATCCTGACTGCGAATACTTTTCGTACGCATCGCCGCGCGCTGGTGGGCAAAGGGTATACCGCGCGCGAACTGACCATGCGAGCGGTGGCGATCGCCCTCGAGGCGATTGCTGAATTCGGTCAGCCTGCGCAAGTGGCTGGCTCGGTGGCCCCCCTGGAGGATTGTTATCGCCCCGACCTGGTTCCGCCCGATGACGCATGCCGCGCCGAGCACGCGGAACGCATCGATCATCTCATCGAAGCGGGCGTTGACCTGTTGCTGATCGAGACGATGAATTCCATCCGGGAGGCTGCCGTCGCGGCCAGACTGGCAACGGACACCGGCCGGCCCACTCTGGTCAGTTTTGTCTGCAACCCCGAAGGCCAGATCCTGTCTGGCGAGTCGGTGGCGGTTGCCGCGGAGATCCTATTGCCGTTCGGGGTGCATGCCCTGGGCGTCAACTGCGGTCCGGCCCAAACGCTGGCGAAACCGTTGGCCGAGTTGCGGGCGGTCTGCGGCCCCGCGTTTCCGCTCATCGCTTATGGTAACATTGGCTATGCCGATGCGTCGCAAGGCTGGATCAACACCGACGCAGTCGACCCCGA
>Ga0233424_10002246_pt1 | contig 14233 bp, 12 predicted proteins | sample Watercolumn_Towu_FD_181011 | JGI IMG/M metagenome (GOLD analysis project Ga0233424, IMG submission 181011) | Freshwater microbial communities from Lake Towuti, South Sulawesi, Indonesia - Watercolumn_Towuti2014_125_MG | ecosystem: Environmental > Aquatic > Freshwater > Lake | place: Indonesia...
GCTCCGGGACCTTGAGGATTGGGTGTTTGGCGACTTCCAGTCTCTCAAACCCAACCCGGATGAACACCGGATACAACCTATTGAAGCTTCACAGCTAGCCCAGAAGCACGTCCAGCTCAAAGCGCTACGCACGGACTTTCACTGAGAACAGGCATTCTTGGCGACTGTCAGGCGCAAGCCATATCAGTTCACGTACGCACCCGCCGAGCCGCCGTGCTCGCATCACAGGGTGCGCCAGCAATAGATCCTCGTGCCCCTGGTCTATCGAGCCGGGCACCGCCTTTGCGCGCTGAGCATCGCGACGTTCACCGCCGCCGAACCACACGATGCACCGTCACACGGAACGGTCGATTTCATCTCGGCTAGCGTCATCACAACGCGCCCCCAAAATTTGCTCGACGACCGCGACCGCGACTGCGGCAAGCCGCGCGTCCCGCAGCTGCGCAAGCACCCATGTGATCAGCGCAGCGCACTATTGAGCACTGCAGCCAAACGGTACCCTGCGCTACCCAAGCGCTCAAGAAGAGTCGCGTCCCAGTGCTGGGTGTACTCCGAGCCGACGGTACGCTTTTCGGGATAAAAGCCCGGGCTGACCACGGTGCGACAAGACTCGCTAGCCCAGGCTGCCGCGTCCAGGCTCTGGCGACGGGCTGGACCCGAGGCCTTGGCGCGTTGCATCAACCCTTCAAAGCCTTCACGACGGTGTCTCAGCAGTCCGCTATCCCAGACGGCATGTAGATTTGTCCCTCGGCCAAAGGCTTGGAGTTGCACCAAATTCCCACCCTTGTCGCTGCGGAATCCAGCGTGCAGTGGCTGATGCAGATCTGCGACCAAGTGCACGACCCATTTGAGCGCCTTCACGCGCTCCTCATCGGAACGCGAGGATCGCAGCACCTCAAACTGCCTGCTCACCGCCTCGATAGAACAGCGCCCGTCAGGGCAGTCCCGCGTTCTCACGTATGAGCAATCTCCTGCGCGGGGGTTGACGTAGTGCCACGGGGCTGTCGTCGGCGAGCGCACTTCGTCGGCCCAAGTCGATACCGTGGCCAGCGTCGCGCCGGGAACCCCGGCGAGGAGACGATGGACCTCAGCTCGAACCTCCGGCGTCAACTGCGCCTCAGCCAACTCGGCCACAAGACGATGACCGTCAGCACCCCATGCATAGCAAGGTCCGAGCGGAAAAAAGGCGATCAGTAGGGTGGCGCCAAATGCGAATAACTTCATAAGCGGGTGGGCCGTTAGCCCGCAAATTGACGTACCGCTACGCCATCGAGTGGCCCAAGTCGTCAGAGGCGAACAACGGTCAGCAAGTCTCCCAGCATGGTATCGGCTCACGGGTGCGTGACTGAGAAACCTTGGGCAGCCTGCCGATTCCTGCTTCGGCACCGGACGCTTTTGCTGCGGCGCATCAACAAACCGTCGCCATGGGCGAATAGTGAAAATTCACCTTGAGACGGCAGTTTCCACCCCCGCTGCACTTTTGAGCGACCGGGCGAGCCCCCCCGAGAGGGACGCGGTCAATTCCACTTGCTTCGCAACTGGCGATCAGACTGCCGCCGGATGGGCACTTTCTGCTTGCGCAGCGAAGGCTCCGCCCGTCACCCGCAGCTATGCCAGCACCGTAGCGCAGCGATCAAACGAGCCCCATCACAGGATCCCGGACCGCGTCCGATGCACCACAGACATCTGACTAGCCCCGCTTTCGGCGTGTGGAATTTGCCCCACTGTGCCCAGCCTCAGCATTCAAACCGAGTTCAGCAATCGAAACGGTGTGCTACGGTCTGTAACGATAAGAGGAGGTGACATGAGCAACCGACAAGCGAGCGTTTCGATCGTCGCTGTTTCTTTGATGCTGGCGTGCGCGAACGCTGCCGCGCAGGAGTCAGCAAACAAGGAGCTTGACGCCTGCATCCGCAAAGAGCAACTCAAGACGACCTTGAAGGGCGCACTTGCAGGGGGCCTACTTGGTGCGCTGAAGGCCAAAACGGACGACAAAAAGGGTGACACCACAAAGAGTGTTCTGGTGGGCGCAGCGGCGGGTGGCGCGATCGGTTTCGCTTACGCCCATTTCAACGCGGTCGGCAAGTGCTACAAGAAGAATCCCAACTTGGTACCCGAGTCCAAGATTGAGCGTGGGGCCGAGTTTGCTGACCTGAAGAAGAAGCTGCGTTACGACCCCGCTCAAGGCGTCCTTGCGAAGACGCTGAGCGTCCAAATGCCTGCGCAAGCGGCACCTGGCTCCAAGGTGGATCTGAACACCAGCTTCGCGGTCATGACGCCAGACGGCGCCGAGACGGACGTTGTCATCGAGCGCAAGCTCTTCGTTGTGGCCGATGGTCAGGAGACTGAAATCCCCTTTCCCGGCCATAGCAAGGAAGACCGCAAGTTCCCCGCCGGGGAGAGTGTGGATCGGGCAGCGCTGCAACTGCCGCCGGACATGCCTGCCGGCACAGTCTTCAGGTATGAATTCTCAGTAACGGCTGCTGGCCGACAGGCCTCCGCTGCGAGCGGTACGACGCTGGTCAAGGGTTAATCCATGGTTCCGGCCACTCGTCGCACCTTGCGAATCATCGTGGGCGCTTTGGCGCTCGTACTCTTGTCCGGTTGCGCGACCAAGAGCATGCCGGGCTATCAGGACACGTTCAAAGGGTACTCGGTGCCGGAATCGCTCGTGGAGAGCATCCGGGCGCGATTTAAGTCGGCGGGCCTGACAGGCGCCGACGTGACAAGGGATAGCGTTGGGCGGATTCGTCTGGTTGGCAGGTATGCCAACGAAGATGAGGTCGATTCGGCGTTCATCATCGTGCAGACGCTGGTTGGTCTCAAGGCCAGTTCCCCGTTCTATCCGCAGGACGTCGCAGAGCGTCGATGGGAACAAGCGGCGTCACAAGCCCTCAAGGATTACGCGAGTCGCCAGCGCAGAGACTCACCGGTTGGAGGGGCCGGTGTCCGCAGAGCGCTGGTGATCGGGATCAATACGTTTCGCGACCCTGACATCTCCGCAGTGCAGGGTGAAGACGACGCGCGTACGGTGGCAGCCAGACTGTCTTCGTTTGGTTTCAAGGTGACGCCGCTTTTCGGTGCCGATGCCACGAAGGGCGCCATCGAGCAGGCCATTGCCCAGTTGCGCAGAGACCTGAAGCCCAACGACGAATTGTTCATCTACGTCTCGTCGCACGGGGCGCCTCCGCTCCCGTCGCCTCGCGGGGGCGATGAGCGCAAGATGTCCATCGTGGCCTACGACACCGGTTACCCGCCAGGTCAACGCGCGCGCGATGGGGTGGAACAAGCCCTGCAGATCCAGCGGACATCTGTGAAGGACACCTTGCTGCAAGATCTGGCTCAACAGCCGACGCGCTACACCCGCGTCATGGTCGACACCTGCTACAGCGGAGAAATGCTGCGGGACGTTCCTGCCAGCAGTCGCCAGTTCATCCAGCAGCAAAATGGTGGGGCGGCCGACAAGGCCGGAGTGTCTCTCGCGGCCTGGACCGGTCCCGCCTTTGCGCCCAAAGCAATCAAGCTCGTGGGCGGCCCTGCGGCGGCGCCTGCTCGGGCGGCCGACGTCAAGGCTCCCACAACACCGACGACGGCACCCGCGTGGCGTCAGGGTTACACCGTCATCACCGCCACCAGTGAAGGCGAACTGGCCTATGGCCCCGACATCCGCAAGGGCACGTTTGCATCGCCGGTGGCCAAGGACGCCGAATTGAAAGGCTCCTTCTTCACTCAGACTCTGATGGCTTGGCTCGAACTTAACGGCGGGCAGATTCAGCCGGCCTTTGACAGAGCCAGCGAGTTCACCAGGCAGACAGTGATGGCCCAGGGGTTGAAGCAGACACCTCGCTTGGCGTCCACGCTTTCACCAGAAGACGATTATTTGAAGGCGCGCTAGGGCGCTCACTAGATTCCTGAACAGGAGCAAAACGCATGCGTACTTTCTTGATCACAGCACTCGGTGTCGTCACCTTTGCGGCGCACGGCGCTGCGCAGCAGCCCCCGCAAGAGGCCGCATCGGCGCCTCCGACCATCAACGCGAAGGCCTTGTTTTTTGGCTCGGACAACCAAGTTATCGTGGCGCCCACCGCAGCACCGGCAGCTCAGCCGACCAAGGTCGCTGCCGCGCAACCGCCCAAGCGCCAAATCAAGAGCCCAGACGCCAAGGCGGGTCTGGGGGCCAGCTACTTTGTGCGACTACAACGGCAAGATGGGACGACTCGCGACGTTCTCGCGAGCCACGATTTCCGCACAGGTGAACGATTCCAGATCGGCGTGAGGGTGAACAAGCCGGTCCACGTCTACATCTACAACCAAGAAGCCAACGGCAACGTCGCGGTCCTGTACCCACAGCCGGGCCAGCCGAGCCAAGTGGACGCGCTGGGCACCGTCTTCCTGCCTGCCAAGGGAAGCTTTGAATTCGTGGGGCAACCGGGCACGGAACAGGTCAGCGTGCTGCTGTCCGATACGCCGATCAGTGATCCGGCGCAGTACGCACGCTCTCGCCCAGTCGATGTGGAGACCCGTGCGGCGAACGACACGTCAGACGGCAGCTGTGCGCCCACGCTGACGACCGCGGGTTCGAGCACGGAGCCGGCGCCTAAGAATGCACCTTCCACGGGCTCAAGTGGCGACGTGATGGTCGCCAGTGCAGCCCCCAGCCTGACCTACAAGGCCATCTCCTTCCGACCCACGGGCGACAACTGCCAAGCGCCTCCCAAGCTGGCCTCGAAGGCGATCCAGTTTGTCAACGATCCTGCGCCAGCCGCGGGCGAACAAGCAGCCTCGTATGTTTTCAAGCCTGCAGCACTGAAGTCGGATGTGCTTCACCTGAAGCTCAAGCTCTCGCATCGTTAAGCCATTCACTTCATTGACGTCCAATCACGACAAGACCTATGAGCAACAACCATTTCGTAGTCGCCCTTGGGGGCACGGGCGGCAAAGTTGTGCGGGAACTGCGCAAGTCATTGCATCGGGCCTCGAGCGAGCGCAACACCGATGTCCACTTTGAGTTCCTATACGTTGACACGTCAAGCGACGAGATCGACAAGAAGGATGCTTGGCGCGTTCTCGGCGAAGACGCGTCACTGGGCAATGCCCAAGTTCTGATCAACAAGGCAGGCGGCGTTGGCGCCGTACTCGATGATCCCGGCCGATATCCGGGCCTTGCGCCTTGGATTGAGCCTAGGAATGTCTTCAGCTTTGTCAATGCGGGCACGGCCGGCGCCGCGCAAAAGCGCAAGCTGGGCCGTTTGGTCTTCGCCCAGCACGTCGTTGCATTCAAGAACGCCGCGGTGCAAAGAGTCAGCGAGCTCGAACAAGCATCACGCAAACGCGGCGCGACCATCCACGTGGTGTGCGGCCTAGCCGGCGGAACTGGCAGCGGCTCGGTCGTTGACGCTGTGGCGCAACTGCGCTTCCTCTTCCCGAATGAACGGGATTACCGCATCTTGGTCTACGCAGTGCTGCCCGAAGACAACCCGGGCGAGAAAGCCAAGGACACGGGTCGCGGCTCAACCTACTTCGCCAATGCGTACGCTGCGCTGGCTGAGCTGAACGCCATGGCGGTCGGCCAAGTGCATCCCATCAACGTCCTTGATGGCCAACGCATGAGTTTGGCGCCCTACTTCAACGGGTGCTACCTGGTCGCGAACGTGAACGAGCGCGGTACCAACTTCAACGTCGACACAGAGGTCCCTCAGCTAATCGCCGAGTTCATCTATCAAAAGAGCCAGAACGGCGAGTGGGAAGGCCTCGGGCGCGCAGAACGCGGAGAGAACGACACGTACCTGGCGGAGATGGAAGGGGACCGGAAGGTTCGCAGTCGTCTCTTCCTGTCTTTCGGCATTGAGCGCGTCATCGTTCCTGAGGATCAAATCCGTGAGTTCATGGCGTATGGCTTTGCTGAGCAGGCCATCCGCCAGCTGACCTACAACAACTGGCGCGACACCGAAGGATTTGCTGACGAGGTCGCACATCGAGATTGGCGTTCACACGTTCGTCAGGCAGAGCTGCTGCAAAGTCTGAGTCTGTCCGACGCGCACCTGACTCTGGAACAGGGTGTCTTGGAGGATGACGTTCGCGCCGGGTGGAAGCCGGTTCGGGAGTTCTGGAGCCAAGTCGTAGCAGGTCTCGTCCCCCAGATCCGCGCGGACAAGGGCCTGGACCAGGCGACCTGGACCAATGTGCTGGAAGGCCGCCTCGCTGCAGTGTTCGGTGATACGTATCGCAAAGCGGGAGGCGTCGCCAAGTTCTACGAGACCAAGACCAAATCGCGCGTCGACATTGCCCGGCAAATCGCCCGCACCGTTGAGCGCCATCTGTTCGCGGAGTGGAAGTCTGGTCAGTCATCGCTGCTTCAGCAGCGGGATTTTCTTGACGCGCTGGATGACTACCTGGACGAACGACTCGCCCAGTTCAATGACCTCATGGTCAAAGGCAAAGCCGAGCTGGACAAAGCAAAGCAAACGCAGGACGAACTCTCCAGTCGATTCAACAACGTTGGCTTCCTCGGCAAGCACTTGACGGACAAGCGCGAGTCGCTTTTTGCTGAGATCGCGAAGGTATACGAAGCACGCTATGCCATCAGCACGCTCATCGAAGGGCGGCGATTTGCGACACAGTTGATCCCCGTGCTGCGCGACGAGCTGACGCGACTGCGCGGCAGCATCGACCGTCTGCAGCAACGCATGGCAGAGGCGAGCAAAAAGCTTTCCGAACTTCGTGCGACACAGCTTCGCTCAAACGCGGACAGCGACGTCGAACAACAGATCTACGACCGGAGCGCCATCGACAGCGTCCTACGCCGGATGCTGCTGGATGAGGCAGGCCAGAAAGCGCGTGTCCAGGAACTTCGGCGAGCGCTGATCGCCAAGGGAGGAGCCGAGGCTGACAGCTATGAACGCCTGGAACCGAAGGTGCTGGTACAGGATCTGGTCAATCTGCTGTCCGAACAGTCCAGTGCCATCGTGACGCGCACTCACGCGGAGCTGGCACAGTCGATGCAGCCGGTGCTGAACGTGAACATCGTTGAGCGCTTGGCTCGTCAGTACGACGGCAATCACGACGGTCTCAAGGCCTTCGCAGCGCAGCTGCATGCGCATGCAAGCAATTTGTTGAGGTTCAATGCCAGCGAGGTATCGAGCGACGTGGGACGGGGTGCTGGCTCCCGCACGCAAACGCTGGGTGTTCTGCTGCCGAACTGTGAGCCGCAACAAGCCTTCCGCGAACGGCTTGAATCCTTTATCAAGACAGAGGCATCCTCTGGCGCTGCGCTGACTGTGATGCCCGGCCGGCGTGCGAACCAAATCGTACTGTTGACCATCGGTTCACTCATGCCAGTGCGGTTCTACGACGGACTGCGTAAGCTGCGAACGCAGTACGACGCAGTGCGCGCCGATGCGGGTGAGGCGGTGCTGCTGCATGGCGAGGGTGATGGGCAAGCGCTCCCGTCCCTCTTCGCCCGAAAGGCGTCTGAGATCGAGGACGATTTGCTGTCTAGGCCCCTCCTGCTGACAGCCCGGCTGATGGGCCTCATCAAGCAAAGAACAAACAAATCAACAGGCTTGCAGGAGTGGGTGCTCGTCGAAGAGGAAGACGGGCTGCCCAAGTCGACTCTGCTTGGTTCGGACTGGTTGCCCATCTGGAGCGGTGCACCTGACCCAGGGCTCATGAAGCGAGTGCGAGACCTGGTCTTCAGTACGCTTCAGTCGACGTACCAACATATCGACAAGAAGAAGGAACTGGACGCTGCGTACACCGCGTTTATGCGTGAGCGATACGTCGCAGCCGGCGAAGACGATACCGACTCTCAGTACGTCGAGCTCGGCAAGGACAGAGCTCGATTCAGAGCAAGCATCCTGAAGCTTCCCAGCTAATTTCGTTCCAATCTCCCTGACCCAAGAGGAAACCAATGGCTCAATACCGCTGTCCCGCCCTCGGGGATTGTGATCGTGCGAATTCCGGCGAATTGTCCGAGCACGGACTAGGCGATCAGCCGCATTGCCCGTCCTGCAATACCCCCTTGGAGCTCGTCGAGCCGGGAAGCGTCTCGAGCCAAGGCATGAAACCGCAAGGGAACAAGAAGATGTTGATCTTGGCTGGAGGAGGCGTCGCCGTAGTAGCGATCGCTGCCACTGTCGTGGCAATGCGATCCCCCGGTCAGGGTGCCGGGAGCACACCTACAGCTGCAGCGAGCAGTCCGGCGCCAGTTGTCGCCGTGGCATCAGCACCGGCGGCCACTGGTAGCGGCATTGCTCCTAACCAACAGGACATCGACCAGCAAAAAGGGGCGTCGGCTTCTGCGGTATTGAGTGGCGCTGCGACAGACGCTGAAAACGCTGCAGCCAAGGTGATCGCCAATGAGATTATCAAGGTTGGTATCGCCAAGCTGGCTCAGGGTTCGCTTGCAGATGCAGAACGCTCTTTCAATGAAGCCCTGCAGAAGGACCCGAAGAACTCTTTGGCCTACTACAACCTCGGCATCCTTCGCTTGCGGCAAGGCAAGCAAGATGAGGCGCTCAAGTCATTCGAAGCCTCCTTCATGGCCGGATTCAAAGCGTGGAGCGAGATGGAACAGGACACCGACTTGGCAGCGCTGAGGAAAGACCCGCGCTTCACTGAGCTGGTTAGCCGCTACCGCAAATGAAGCGTGCGACAGCTGCACTTTTGGCGGCACTCACTGTAATAGGTGGGTGCTCCAAGACGGAACCGCCAAGCATCAACGGCCACTGGCGCGCTGAGCGAGTGCAGGTGCAAAGCCTGGTGATACCCATTGGGCCCGAACTGGTCATCAATGACCATGAAATACAGGTTCCAGCAACGAACTTGCGATTGCCTGTTGATCACGTAGAGCGCCACGGAAACAACGTCACCGTTCAGTTTGCGGTGGGATTGGGGTGGACGTTCTTCGTGGAATCAGCGACGCGCATGTACATCGACGTCCCGCTTGTAGGCAAAGTGGCCTACACCCGCGTTGCCGCCCCTAGCAACGCGGGTCAGCCAGCCCCAGTGCAGCAGGCTCTCCAGCTCACCAAGCCGGCTTCAGGCGCTACGCCGCAAGGACCAGCAGTAGAAGGCTCCTCCGCCACGCCTCAAGCACCGCAAGCTACGCCACACGGGCCGCGAGTACCCGCTAGCGTCGCGCAGGGCGCCGATGCAGCAGCTGAAAGGGTTCCAACCGCTTCACCCGATGTTCTAGCGCGTGCTGCCGAGGCAGCGCAGCGCAATGATTTCGACACCGCCTTGCGCGAATTGGATGCCGCTCTTGCGAACAAGACTGTGACCGCAGCGCAGGCTGCGGGAGACCACCGACTGGCGCCACTTCGAAACGATATCCGCTACCAAGCTCTGATCGCACGGAACCCCTGAGCCATATTGATCATCGAGCTGATTTCTGACAATGCGAGGGCTGCTCCAGAAGCGGGAACGAGTAGGAGCCCTTCACTACACCTGATCTTCCGGCGGTACTCAACGCTTCCTCTTGAGCCGTACATGGAAGTCGAGCCTGCTCGCGCACGCGCGCCCATTGCCTCGTGCGCTTGAGCTCGAACGCATGCTGAGGGTTGCCTACATGTCATCGACTGCCTGACTCGCCGTTCAACGCGAGTGCCGTCCGAGGAGCACTCGTCATATGGTTTTGCGAGGCGGTGTAGCGTAAGCAGCCAGCCAAGTCATCTTGATTTTGTGTGCCGACGTCGCAGGCTAGCTCCGTCCAAACCTCCACCATGGACGCTTGGCGCCGTTCCCTGAATCAGGTGACTCAGGCGGGGGCGCTGGGCGCGCGGCTAGCAGCTGCGCACAAATTGAATTCCATACGTAAGCGCACGGGCAAGTCACCCCGGCAATATGGGCGACAGGGGAAGAGCTCGGCTAACCTTGTGGGCCTGAGGTACTCGTAGGCATTCCCGTAATGGGCAAGTTCCAGCATCACTCGCGTTTCCCGAAGCAGAAGCATGTGCAGGCGTTTCGCTTCCCGTTCGTCTGCTTCGGTTGCCGCAAGTCTTTCAAGTTGCCGGTCAGTAACGGGTCGCGACTTTGCCCTCAGTGCAGGCGCCCGATGGAGATGCTCAGTAGGAAGTTCTCGGCACCGAAGTCTGCTGATGTCGCTCAGTGGAAGAAGGTGCAGTTTCTTGTGGCGCACGGCTTCCGCTTCTACTCCGTCTACAGGGCTGTCGAGTCGGGCGGCAAGCAGTCAGTCCGCTATCCATCAACGTTGGAAGAGGCAAAGGACTTCGTCGTCGCGTTTCGCGAGCAAGCTCACTTGCCGGCGGCTACCGACTTGTTCTGAACAAACGTGGGCCACCGCTGAGGCAGCAGCTCCGCGATCCTGCTCGCCGGCTGCGTCGGCAGGCGCTCCAGCACATCCCGCAGGTAGGCGTAGGGATCAAGCCCATTGATCTTGGCCGAGTGGATCAGGCTCATCACGGCTGCAGCCCGCTTGCCTGCGCGCAAGCTGCCGGCGAACAGCCAGTTCTGCCGCCCCAGCGCGATGGGCCGGATGCGGTTCTCCACCCAGTTGTTGTCTATGGGCAGGTCCCCGTCATCGAGGTAGCGGGTCAGCGCCACCCAGCGCTTGAGGCTGTAGTCGATGGCCCTGGCTGTGGCTGAACCGTCCGGCACGCGCTGACGCTGTTGCCGCAGCCATTGGTTCAGTGCATCGGCCAACGGCCGGGCTGCTTGGCGGGCTTCAAGCCTGGCTCGGCTGTCCGCGTTGACCGCTGCTCGCTCTACCTCGTAGAGCTGGCCGAAGAACTTCAGCGCCTGCTCGCTGACCTGACTGCCGTGGTTGGCCCAGAGCTCGTGGAACTTGCGCCGGGCGTGCGCCATGCAACCGACCTCGGTCACGCCCAGCTCGAAGCAGGCCTTGTAGCCCGCGAAGTCGTCGCAGACGAGCTTGCCCTGCCAGCAGGGCTTGGCGGGTGTTCCTGGCAGGCTGAGGAAGTTGCGCGCGTGCTGGCCGCCGCGGCTGTCTGCGAAGTCGAAGACGACGGCCTGCAGCGAGCTGAACTGCGTGCTGCAGTAGCTCCACAGGTAGGCGCGGTGGGTCTTGCCGTCGCGCTGCCCGGCCGGCTTGAGCATCGCCACCGGCGTCTCGTCAGCGTGCAGCACCGCCTGTTGCATAAGCTCGATGGTCAGCGCATCCACCAGTGGCTGCAACTGCACGCCGCACTCGCCCACCCACTGCGCCAGCGTGGAGCGCGCGATGGCATGGCCGGCGCGCTCGAAGATGGCTTCCTGCCGATACAGCGGCAGGTGGTCGAGGTACTTGGCCACGAGCACTTGAGCGAGCAGGCCCGTCGTCGGTACGCCCTTGTCGATGATGTGCGGCGCGACCGGCGCCTGCACGAGACGCTCGCAGCACTTGCAGACCCACTTGCCACGGATGTGGCGCTCCACGGTGAAGACGCCGGGCTGGTAGTCCAGCTTCTCGGCCACGTCCTCGCCGATGCGCTGCAGGGCTTGGCCGCAGCTGCAGGTGGTGTTCTCGGGCTCGTGGCGAACGTCGCGGCGCGGCAGGTGCGCCGGCAGCTTCTCGCGCCGGGGCTGTTGCCGTTCACCAGCGGCACGGCTTGGTTGCAGCGCCTCAATCTCGGCAGCCACCGCTGCCAGGTCGCTGTCCAGCGTCTCATCCAGCAGGCTCTTCTGCTCGGCGTTGAAGCGCTCGCTCTGGGCTGAAAACTTCAGTCGCTTGAGGATGGCGTTCTCGTGCGTGAGCTTGTCGATGACGGCCTGCTTGAACGCCGCGTCCGCGCGTGCGGCCCGCAGGGCGTCGCGCAGTTGGTGGGGATCGAGTGTGTCGAGGTCATCGGCAATCACGAGGTGTGATGCTGCTCGTCCCAAGTCACACTGCCCATCGGCAGATGCAGCAATGGACGCCGCTCTACAGCAGCGTGATGACGCCGGCCTCGCCGACGTGCTGCCAGTGCAGGCCCAGCACCAGGGCGTCGAACTGGGTGCGGCTCAGGCTCACCGTACCGGTCACGTCGTGGGGCCAGACGAAGCGACCGGCGTTGAGGCGGCGAGCCGCCAGCCACACCCCGATACCGTCGTGCACAAGGACCTTCATCCGGTTGGCCCGGCGGTTGGCGAAGAGGTAGGCGTGGTGTGGCCGGGCTGCGCCGAAGACCGTGACCACGCGGCGCAGGGCCGCCTCGGTGCCGGCCCGCATGTCCAGGGGTTCGACAGCCAGCCACAGGGCATCGACGCGGATCAACGCAGCATCTCGCGCAGCCAGGCGGCGCATGCCGTCGCGCTGCTCATGGGCCAGCGCACGCGGACGTGAACTGACCCGCGTTGCAGCTCCAGTTCAATGGGCTGCGGTGGTTCACACGCTGGCGCCTCCGACACGACGGACACAGGGATGAAGGCAGGAGTGTTGCGGACTTCGCCGCCGTCACAAGCCAGGCGGCGCCACTTGTGCACGAGGTTGGCGTTGAGACCGTAGCTCATCGCCACCTGGGCGACGGACGCGCCCGGCACTGCGCAGGCAGCGATGACCTGGCGCTTCAACTCAGCGTCGTGACGCCGGCGACTGCGGGGATTGGCTTCTGACATGGCGTCCACCTAACTTGTTTGGTGGACACCATCCTGGCTGCCGGCTTCCGGTCGTTCAAGGTGAGTTGGCCGGACGGATACTTCCATACGACGAAGTCCAACGGCATAACCGAAGACCACACGATCTTGCCGGCAAGCACCGGGTGGGGCGCGAACCCGAAGAACTGACCAGTGTTCCTCGTTACGCCCCTCTCCTTCAGCAGGGCGACACCTTCACTTAGCAGGTTGTGCGTCTGCCACTCAACCGAGTTCATGAGCGTCGTGAATTCGTCGAAGGTCGCCGCGACGCGGTGGACACCGCCTTCCAGCACATCGAGCTTCTCGACTTCACCGGTCCTTCGTTCGAAAAAAAGGTCGCCGAAGACGGATGCGCCGATAGGCCTGATCGGACCGCCCACCAGTCCGCCCCATTCGGCAAGCAATGCGCCGAAGTCGAGATGCCGAGCATCGACAAACAAATCCTCCCAAGACAGTGCACTCATGAGTTGATATTCCAATGGAAGAGCTGTGCATCCGGCTCGGCGGCCCCGTCAGCTCGTCGAGGCAAATCGGCAGTGTGACCAGTATGCCGTTGTCAGTGCGTGCGAGGCGTCCAGCGGTGCGGCAGTAAGTCTTCGATGTCACTAACCCGTTGCGTAGGCAACCGTTGCAGGACGTCCTTCAGGTACGCATACGGGTCATGCCCGTTGAGCTTGGCTGACTGGATCAAGCTCATGATGGCTGCGGCGCGCTGTCCCGCCAGCAGCGTCCCAGCGAACAGCCAGTTCTTGCGCCCGGTTGCCCAAGGACGGATTTGCTGTTCGTCATGGTTGTTGTCGATGGGCAGCGCCGGGTCATCCAGGTAGCGCGTGAGTGCCGCCCAGCGGTTGAGGCTGTAGTCGATGGCCTTGGCCGTGGCGGTGCCGTCCGTGATCTTGCCGCGCTGCGCGAGGAGCCAGTCGTGCAGCGCCCTGGCGATGGGCGCTGCGCGTGTTCGTCGCTCGTGCAGCCGCTGCTGTGGGCTGAGCAGCTTCACTTCACGCTCGATCCCGTACAGCTGGCCGATGAGGTCGATGGCTGCCGCCGCGATGGTGCTCTTGTTGGCTTCGTGCAGCTCGATGAACTTGCGCCGCGCATGGGCCATGCAGCCGGCCTCCGTCACGCCCAGGGCGAAGCTGGCCTTGAAGCCGGTGTAGTCGTCGCACACGAGACTGCCGCGCCAGTCGCCGAGGAAGGCCCGAGCGTGTTCACCCGCTCTGGACTCGGTGAAGTCGTAGACGACGGCGCGCAAGGGCTCGAACGCACCGGCGGCATAGGCCCACAGGTAGGCGCGATGCGTCTTGCCGGTGCCGGGCGCCAGCATGGCCACCGGCGTCTCGTCGGCATGCACGACCTTGCAAGCCATGACGTGGGCCTTCAGCGCATCGACCAGCGGCTGCAGGCGCAGGCCACAGACGCCGATCCACGCGCACAGGGTCGAGCGTGGGAGCGCGACGCCAGCGCGGCCGAAGATGGCTTCCTGACGGTACAGCGGCAGGTGGTCGGCGTACTTGGCGACCAGCACCTGTGCCAGCAGCCCAGACGTTGGGATGCCCTTGTCGATGATCTCGGCCGGCACCGGTGCCTGGGTCAGCGTGCGGCACTGCGCGCAGGCCCACTTGCCGAGATCATCGACAAGGGCATCCCAACGTCTGGGCTGCTG
>Ga0233424_10002247_pt1 | contig 14231 bp, 8 predicted proteins | sample Watercolumn_Towu_FD_181011 | JGI IMG/M metagenome (GOLD analysis project Ga0233424, IMG submission 181011) | Freshwater microbial communities from Lake Towuti, South Sulawesi, Indonesia - Watercolumn_Towuti2014_125_MG | ecosystem: Environmental > Aquatic > Freshwater > Lake | place: Indonesia...
CTTCAATGGCACACTGCGGGACGAGCTGCTCAACGGGGAACTCTTCTATACACTCTGGGAGGCCAAAGTGGTGATCGAACGCTGGCGGCAGGCGTATAATCAGGTCCGACCACATAGTGCCTTGGGCTACCGGCCCCCGGCACCGGAGACCCTCGAACCGCAGTCGAGGTGTGCCTGACTAACTTTGCAGGTGGTACAACAACCGGGGGCAGGTCAGTGGGTTGTGACAAATGGCAGAAGGTGTGTTTGATGATATCGATGCCGGGCTTCCTTTTGTGCAGCATGGCAAGGTGTGCCAGGGCTTAGAGCTGGCTTTGCCGGGAGGAGCGGGGACCCGCCGAGACTCAGACGATGAGGAAGGCTGGAACTGACTAAGACTCTGCGGTCATCGACCGCAGTCGAAGGAATTCCAGAAGGGTTACGCTCGGGTGAGTCCGGAAGGGTCGCTTTGAGAGGCGAGGAAGCGATGAGACGTGGCACGCTGCAGATGCCCGACCGGTCAGTCAGTTTTAGGCGGCTGCTTTTGTCGCCGATCTGCTTGCTTGCAGATACTTATCGATCCCCCGGGACTATTTTGCGGCCTTCGGCGATGGCCCAGACGATCAACGAGGCGATACGCCCATCGTCTCCCATTCTTCTTGTCCTATAAATCGTCTCGGCTTCAAGGCTCCGCTTGCATAGGCCAAATGAAGGACCTCCTCCAACCAGGCCAAGCGTTGAGCAGGCGTGGCAGATAACGTTGCAGCAAGCATATTCTGGTCCTCGGCGTTCCAGTCTGCTGATTGCTTTTCCTGCGAGGACACCACGGATTTGTTACCCATATCAGCGATTCCCTCTTTGCCGTCGGATAGCCTCCAGCTGCACAACGTCCGCCAAATCTTGCGGTCTGCCGGCCTGGCGTTTCAAGCCGATCAAGTCATCGAGCGACGCCACTCGGATCTTGGTTATATTTAGCATGACTTCTTGAGAACTGGAAAAGAGCTGCTCGAAGGGCACCCCCGGCTTGAGCAACAAGTCTACCACCCGCATGGGATTGGCTGGATCAACGAGTGAAAAAGCCCGCATATGCTTTTCTTGTAGCCATACCTCCCGTACTGCGGAATTCGCAAAGTCCTCGGGCACGACCGGTACTTGAGGGCGAAATCCTGCCGCCACTAACGCCCGAATCATCTTCGCAGCTTCTTCCGGTGCGAGATCGACGGCCAAGTCCACGTCCGCGGTTGCTCTGGCGTATCCGTGCAAGACCGTAGCAAGACCACCGACCACGACATAACGCACTCCCGCCGTGTTGAGTATTTGGAATATCGGCTCGAAGACGGACACGAAGCTAATTTTAGCGGATGCTCATGAATATTGCAGCCTGCTAAAGGCTTCCGCTCGAATGAGTCCAGAAGGGCCACCCGGTGAAGCGAGGGAGTGATAAGGTTCGGTCCACGTCAGCCAAAAGACCAGGTCTCGGAAAACTCTAGAAAGTGGACAAGTTGTTCGTTAGCAACGGTTGGGGGAATTCGGGAGTAGCCGTTCTCTGAGGAGTTGCCACCTGCGCCTGACTTCTTCAACGCCTTTCTCCCTCTCTCGACGATATCGCTCCAATGAACCATCCTCGATTGCTCTCTGAAAGAGCTAGTCCATCAGAAACAACTTCTCCTCTATCGACATGTTGCGGGAATCTTTCTCGCGGGGCCTTGATCTGGCAACAGTCCTTCTCATCATTTCACTGCCGCCTTCGCGGACTTGCCGGCATGCAGATACTTATCGATCCCCGCCGCCATCTTACGGCCTTCGGCAATCGCCCACACGATGAGCGAGGCACCGCGTTTGGTGTCGCCGCCAGCAAAGACACCGTCGAGGTTGGTCATGAAGTTCCCATCGACCGCCACGGCGCCGCGTTGGTCATACTTCACGCCGAGATCGTCCAACAGGCCGTTCTTCACCGGGCCGGTGAAACCCATGGCGAGCAGCACCAGGTCCACATCCATCTGGAATTCGGTATTCGGGATCGGCGTGAATTTCCCGTTCTCGAATTCCACACGATGGGCATGCAGCTTGGTGACGTAGCCATTGTGGCCGGTAAACCTGGTGGTCGAAACACTCCACTGCCGGTCACACCCTTCTTCATGGGCGTGCGACGTGCGCAGCTGCATCGGCCAGAGCGGCCAGGGAGTGGAATCGGCTCGTTCCGGCGGCGGTTCCGGCAGCAATTCGAATTGATGCGCTTCGACGCAGCCCTGACGATGCGCCGTGCCGAGACAGTCTGAGCCTGTATCGCCGCCGCCGATGATGACGACCCGCCTGCCCTTCGCGGTGATCGGCTCGTCGGTGACGGGGAGGCCGGCCGTGCGCTTGTTCTGCTGGGTCAAATATTCCATCGCGAGGTGCACGCCCTTGAGTTCGCGCCCGGGGATCGACAATTCGCGTGCCTGTTCAGCACCGATCGTCAGTCCCACTGCATCGAACTGCTGGCGCAGTTGCTCGCCGGTGAGGTCTTTCCCAACAGCGACGCCGGTCCTGAACTCTACGCCTTCGGTCTTCATCTGTTCCAACCGGCGATCGATCACCCACTTTTCCATCTTGAAATCGGGGATGCCGTAGCGAAGCAGGCCGCCGGTCCTATCGGCCTTTTCAAAGACTGTCACGCGATGGCCAGCGCGCGCCAGCTGCTGCGCAGCGGCTAAGCCGGCCGGACCGGACCCGACGATCGCCACCGTCTTCCCGGTCTTCACCACCGGCAGAATCGGCATGACGAGACCATCCCTGAAGCCGCGGTCGATGATGTTCCACTCGATGATGCGGATGGAAACAGGATCTTCGTTGATGCCGAGCACGCAGGCGCCTTCACAGGGAGCGGGGCACAGCCGGCCGGTGAACTCGGGAAAGTTGTTCGTGGCATGCAGCGCCTTGAGGGCGTCTTTCCACCGCCCGCGATAGACGAGATCGTTCCATTCGGGAATCAGGTTGACGACCGGGCAGCCGGTATTACCCTGGCAGAACGGCACGCCGCAGTCCATGCAGCGCGCGCCTTGTGTTTTGAGCTTGTCCTCGGAGATCGGCTCGTACATCTCCTTCCAATCGAGCACACGCAACTCGACCGGCTTACGTTTCGGGCCCTCGCGGGCGTATTTCATGAAACCCTTCGGATCACCCATTTCCGTCTCAACAATCCGTCAATCGTCAATCGTCACTCGTCAACCGTCATTCGTTTGACGCTTGACGTATGACGCTTCACGTTCAGTGGACTGCGCTCGCTTTGCGCTTTCGCTCCTCGAGGATGCGCTTGTAATCGACCGGCATGATTTTCACGAACTTGGGCAATGTCGCGTCAAACGCGTCGAGCACCTGTTTAGCCTTGCGACTGCCGGTATACATGAAGTGCTTCGCGATCAGATCATGCAGGAGGCGCTTGTCCTCTACCGTGGCCACCGGTTCCAATTCGACCATCCCGGTATTGCACCGGCCTTCGAACTTGCCCAGATCGTCCAGCACGAAAGCCACGCCGCCGGACATGCCGGCTGCAAAGTTCCGGCCGGTCCGGCCGAGTACCACCACCACGCCACCCGTCATGTATTCGCAGCCGTGATCGCCCGTGCCTTCGACGACGGCGTACGCCCCGCTGTTCCGCACGGCGAAGCGCTCGCCCGCTCTCCCGTAGAAATATGCTTCGCCCTGCGTCGCGCCGTACAGCGAGGTGTTGCCGATCAGAATGGTGTCTTCCGCCTCGTAGAGCGCGTCTTTCGGCGGATACACGATGATCTTGCCGCCGGACAGTCCCTTCCCGATGTAATCGTTCGACTCGCCTTCGAGGGTCAGCGTGATGCCTCTTGCCAGGAACGCGCCGAACGATTGACCGGCCGACCCGTTGAACTTGATCGAGATCGTATCTTCGGGCAGACCTTCCAGCCCGTATTTTCTGGCGATCTTGCTGGACAGCACTGTGCCGGTCGTGCGGTTCACGTTTCGGATCGGCAATTCGAGTTTCACCTGCTCGCCCTTGTCGATCGCCTGTTGACACAGTTCCACGAGTTTGTTGTCGAGAATATGCTCCAGGCCGTGGTCCTGTTTCTGCACACAATACCGGGGGATCTCCGGTCCGACATCGGGTATCGTAAGCAACGGCGCGAGATCCAGCCCCTTCGCCTTCCAGTGATCGACCGCCTTCGTGATCTTCAGCTTGTCGACGCGCCCGACCATCTCGTTGATCGTCCTGAAGCCGAGCCTCGCCATGAGTTGTCGCGCTTCTTCGGCGACGAAGAACAGATAGTTGACGATATGTTCCGGCTTGCCGTTGAACTTCTTGCGCAACTCGGGGTCCTGCGTGGCAATGCCGACCGGGCAGGTATTCAGATGGCACTTGCGCATCATGATGCAGCCTTCGACGATGAGCGGCGCCGTCGCGAAACCGTACTCCTCGGCGCCGAGCAGCGTCGCGATCACGACATCGCGGCCGGTTTTCATCTGCCCGTCCGTTTCGACGCGGATTCGGCCGCGCAGGTCGTTGAGCACCAGCGTCTGATGGGTCTCCGCCAGCCCCAGTTCCCACGGAATGCCCGCATATTTGATTGACGACAACGGCGAGGCGCCGGTTCCCCCGGAATCGCCGCTGATGAGCACCTTGTCCGCATGGGCCTTGGCGACGCCAGCCGCGACGGTCCCGACTCCGACCTCGGCGACGAGCTTGACCGACACGCCGGCATCCGGATTGGAATTTTTCAAGTCGAAGATCAGCTGCGCCAGGTCTTCGATCGAGTAGATGTCGTGGTGCGGCGGCGGCGAAATAAGCTGCACGCCCGGCGTGGCATAGCGGAACCGTGCGATGTTTTCGTCCACCTTGTGCCCCGGCAACTGCCCGCCCTCGCCCGGTTTCGCACCCTGCGCCATCTTGATCTGCAATTCACGCGCGTTGACCAGGTAGTGTGCGGTCACGCCGAACCGGGCCGAGGCCACCTGTTTGATATAGCTGTTCTTGGAGTCGCCGTTGGGCAGCGGTTTGAACCGCTCCGGATCTTCACCGCCTTCGCCCGTGTTGCTCTTGCCGCCGAGCCGGTTCATCGCGATCGCCAGCGTTTCGTGCGCTTCCTTGCTGATCGACCCGAACGACATGGCGCCGGTGTTGAACCGCTTGACGATGTCTTTGGTCGATTCGACTTCTTCGATCGGAACCGGCTGAGGCGCGAATTTGAAATCGAGGAGGCCTCGTAGATTCGACCGTCGTTTGCTCTCGTCGTTCACGAGCTGCGCGAATTCGGCGTAGGTCTTCGCGTCGTTTGAGCGGCTGGCATGCTGCAATTTGTAAATCGTCTCCGGATTCCAGTTATGGTGCTCGCCCTGAATGCGGTAGTGGATCTCCCCGCCGAAATCGAGCTGGCGGATGGCCACTGGCTCATACGCCATGCGGTGCCGGCGCAGCGTTTCTTCGCCGATCTCTCGAATCCCGACCCCTTCGATGCGCGAGGGCGTGTCGGTGAAGTAGCGGTCGATGATTTCGTGATTCAACCCGATGGCTTCGAAAATCTGCGCCCCGCAGTACGACTGCACCGTCGAGATGCCCATCTTGGAGAAGATCTTGAGCAACCCTTTGTTGATCGCCTTGATGAACTTGCCTTCCGCCGTCTGGGCGTCGAGTCCCTCCGGCAGGTAATTGTCGCGCTCCATGTCCACCAGCGATTCGAAGACCAGATAGGGGTTGATCGTGCCGGCGCCGTAGCCGATCAGACAGGCGAACTGATGAACGTCACGCGGCTCGCCGGTCTCAAGGATCAGGCCCACTTCCGTTCTGGTGCATTCCCGCACGAGATGATGATGCACCGCCGAAATGCCGAGCAGGCTCGGAATCGGCGCCCATGCCCCATCGACACCGCGATCACTGAGGATCAAAAACTTGTATCCGTCCTTGATCGCTTCCGAGGCCTGCCTGCAGAGATCGTCCACCGCCGCGCCGAGGCCGTCCGGGCCTTCGGCCACGCGGAACAACATGCGGAGCGTCTTGCTCTTGAAATGCGGATCGGAAATCCCGCGGATCTTCTGCAAATCGGCATTGGTCAGAATCGGCTGCTGGACCTTGATCCGGCGGCAGGATTCCGGCGATTCGTCCATCAGATTGGGTTTCGGGCCGATATTCGTCACCAGCGACATGACGAGCTGCTCGCGAATCGGATCGATGGGTGGATTGGTCACCTGCGCAAAGAGCTGCTTGAAATACTTGAAGAGCAGCTGCGGGCGGTCCGACAGCACTGCCAGCGGCGTATCGGTCCCCATTGAGGAGACCGGCTCCTCGCCGTTCACGATCATCGGGGTGATGACCATCTTGAGTTCTTCGACCGTGTAGCCGAATGCCTGCTGCCGCTGGCGAATCGTCGGATGGTCCGGCTGCGGGACGTTTAACGGCTCCGGCAACTCATCGAGCGAGATGCCGTATTGCGTCACCCAACTGCGATAGGGTTTGCGTCTGACGACGTCGGCCTTGATTTCTTCGTCGTCGATAATGCGTCCTTGCACCGTGTCGACCAGAAACATGCGGCCGGGCATGAGGCGGCCCTTCATCCGAATGTTCTTGGCCTCGGCCGGCAGGACCCCGGCCTCCGAGGCCAGAACAACCATTCCGTCCGTCGTCACCTGATAGCGGCAGGGACGGAGACCGTTGCGGTCCAGCGTCGCGCCGATCATCTTGCCGTCGGTGAAGCACACGGCCGCCGGGCCGTCCCACGGTTCCATCATCGCCGCGTGATACTGGTAGAAGCCGCGCCGGTCCAGATCCATCTGCGAATTCGCCACCCACGGTTCCGGAATCAGCATCATCATGGTGTGCGGGAGCGAGCGGCCGCCCAGGAGGAGGAACTCAAGCGCGTTGTCCAGGCAGGCGGAGTCGCTCTGGTTTTCGGAGACGATCGGGAAGAGCTTCTCCATATCCTTGCCGAACAGATCGGAATGGAGCCGGCCCTGGCGCGCCTTCATCCAATTGGCGTTGCCCTTGAGCGTATTGATCTCGCCGTTATGACAGACGTACCGGTAGGGATGGGCCAAGGGCCAAGTCGGAAAGGTATTGGTGCTGAAGCGCGAGTGGGCCAGCGCCAGCGCGCTCACCATCCGCTCATCGGTCAGGTCCTGATAATAGGCCGCGATTTGATGCGGCAGCAGCAGTCCTTTATAGACGATGGTCTGGGCCGAGAGGCTCGGAATATAGAAGTGTTCCCGGCCTTGGATCGCCGAATCTTTCACGGCCTTTTCGACCAGTTTCCGGATGACGTAGAGCTTCCGCTCGAACTGAGCTTCGTTCAAGGCGTCGCGGGCGATAAAGATTTGCCGCATGAACGGTTCGGTCCTGCGCGCTTGCACGCCGATCGTATCGCTCTTCACCGGCACATCGCGCCAGCCGAGCAGGCGTGCGCCTTCTTCTTCAATGATCTTGGCGAACAGTTTCTCGCATTGCCGGCGGGAGTCGGCATCCGGCGGCAGGAACAACTGTCCGACGCCGTACTCGCCGGCGTCCGGCAGCGTCACGCCGGAATCACCGGCCGCGCGCTTCAGAAACGCATGAGGGACTTGCAAGAGAACGCCAGCTCCGTCTCCGGTGGAGGGGTCGCATCCCTGGGCTCCGCGATGGGTGAGGTTCTCCAGGACTTGGAGGCCCTTAAGGACAATATCGTGCGACTTCTGTCCCTTGATGTTGACGACGAAACCGATCCCGCAGGAGTCTTTCTCCTGCCGGGGGTCGTAGAGTCCTTGCTTGTCCGGAAATCCTGGAGCGCTCATGGGCCGTATCCCGTTCAAAAGGTAGGGAGTTTTCCCTGTCGGACGGAGGCGGATCGAGTGAGGAGCTTTGGCCGGTTTGACACCATATTCCCGGCTGAATCCATCAGCCGATCGTTACGGGCAAACTTACTGGATAGGTCCTTGTTCTGTCAAGGTTTGACTGCCAGCGAAGCAGGCGCCGTTTGCTTGACTTTGTTTCCTCCTCTGCCCTACCATCCGCCGCATGACTCACGGTCCTGCGCTTTCAACCCTTCACAGCATGGCGGATGTCTGGGACGCCTATCGCGCCGAACTCGACGGGGTTGAACAGCAGGCCAGGAGAAATCTCGATTCCAGCGTGACCCTCGTCAACACTGTGGCCGCCCATATCTTGAGCGGCGGCGGGAAGCGGCTTCGCCCCCTCCTCCTACTTCTATCCGCTCGATTGTGCGGCTATTCCGACAAGGACCACTACCAGCTCGGAAGCCTAGTCGAATTCATCCATACCGCCACCCTGTTGCACGATGACGTGGTGGATGACGCCGACATTCGTCGAGGCAGGAGAACTGCCCGTAAAGTCTGGGGAAATCAGATCAGCATACTAGTCGGCGATTACCTCTATACTAAAGCGATGTGCGAGGTCGTCGAATTCCGAAGTCAAGGGATCAACGAGGTCTTGGCAGAAGCCTGCCGGAAGATGGCGGAAGGCGAAGTCCTTCAGCTCTACTACAACGGCAATCCCGCGATGCCGGAAATTGACTACATCAAGATCGTCGAACATAAGACAGCCGGCCTGATCGCAGCCGCCTGCCGCATGGGCGCCATTCTCGCGGATGCCTCCGAGGCTCAGCAGGAAGCCCTGTTCCGCTTCGGCCGATGTCTGGGGATTGCCTTTCAAGTCGCCGACGATACCCTGGATTACACGGCCAATGGTGAGTCACTCGGGAAAACCATCGGTCAGGACCTCCGGCAGGGAAAGGCGACTCTCCCGCTGTTGCATTTGCTGCAACACTGCCCGGAAGAAGACGGTCGTATGATCAAGGACTGGATGGAAACCAGGACGCTCAGCACGGCCGATCTCGAACGCATACTGTCCCTCATGACCGAGTGTGGATCGATCACGTACGCCATGGACCGGGCTCGAACCTATGTCGCGGCGGCCAAGCAGGAACTGGAGCTCTTTGAGGACAGCACCGCGCGTCGCGCGTTGACGATCGCCGCCGATTACATGATTACCCGCGACCGGTAGTCGTTCCTCCCGCCTGAATCCACCGGAACAGGGCCTTGGAAACGGCCTCGCACAGGACGAAAGGAGCCGCGCCCCCCGGTCGTCATCAACCCGTTCGACGGTCCACAGACGGACAACAAGGAACCCTCATGTCACAGATCTTCCCCTTTCAGGGCACGCTGTATGATACGGCGGTCGCAGGCGACATCGGAAACGTTGTGGCCCCCCCGTACGACATCATCGATGCGGCCGCCCAGAGGGCCCTCCATGACCGCCATCCCTGGAATATCATCCGGCTGGAGTTAGGACTCGACGAGGCCGGGGACGGTCCCGCGCAGAATCGCTATACCCGCGCAAGCGTGACGTTGCAGGAGTGGCTCAAGAACGGCACGCTCAAACGGGACCAGCAGCCGGCTCTCTACTACCACACGATTGAGTACCTTCCCCCTTGCTCGGCCCCGGGCCAGCCTACGAAAGTCCTTCGCGGGTTCCTCGCGGTCGCAAAACTCGAAACGTTCGACTCCGGGCACATCTATCCCCATGAGAATACGAGGGGCGCGGCGAAGACCGATCGGTTGAATCTGCTTGAAGCCTGCCATGCGAATTTCAGCCCGATCTGGAGCCTCTATTCGGACCCGCAAGGGCTCATCATCGGACTCCTCGAAGCAGACGTGAAAGGGAAACCCGCCCGCTATGACTTTCATGACGACGCAGGATGCCGCCAACGGCTCTGGGCGGTGACCGAGCCGGAGCTACTCGGCCGGATCGTCGATGCGATGCAGACGAAATCTCTCTTCATAGCGGACGGGCACCATCGCTATGAAACGGCCTTGAACTACCAAAGACTCCGCCGGCAGCAGAGCGGCCCACCGGCCGGGCGACAGCCGTACGACAGCGTGTTGATGCTGCTGGCACCACTTGAAGATCCGGGGCTGACGGTCCTCCCGACACACCGGGTCACCACGACCCCGCTGCCTTCTGTTCAGCAGATCCGCGCAATACTAGATGACAGTTTTGAATTTCAGGAGTTTCCCTTTACCGTCTCCACCCGGAACTCGGTCGCTGGGCAATTCCTTACCAACCTGAGGACGAACGGACGGAGCGCGCCGGTGTTCGGGTTGGCGTTAAAAGGAAGCGATCGGTACCTCGCCCTCACGCTCAAGCCGGCCCATCGCCCGTCCGCCCAGGCCTCACCTCGCGCGAAGCTCGATGTGTCGTTGTTGCAGCAGCTCATTGTGGCCAAACTCTGCCCCACGCAGCAGGAACAGGAGGCGATCCTCTATACAAAAGACGGCCACGAAGCCTTGGAGTGGGTGACCCAGGGAACTGGAACCGGCGCCCTGCTGCTCAATGCCACGAAAGTCAGCGAAGTCCAGGCGGTTGCGACGGCGGGCGAGCGCATGCCGCACAAGTCGACCTACTTTTTCCCCAAACCATTGACGGGGCTGGTCATTAATGTGATGGAGGGGTGAGCAAGGGGTTTATCCCGTCGCCAGGAACAATGCGAAGGGCTCCGGGTCGAACGAGTTCTGTTTGGTGCTCGGTGCATGCGCGCAGTGATGAGCACCTTTCCCGCGCCATCTGAGAGAGACCTAAAGCATGCGCGCCAAAATCCTCATCGTCGACGATGACGCCGATATCGTCAGGATGTTGGAGGACCGCCTGCAGGCCTCGGGGTATGATACGGTGAACGCGCGGGACGGGCAGCAGGCGCTCGACCAGATCGCGCAAGAGTCGCCGCACCTCGTGCTGCTGGATCTGACGCTGCCCAAACTGTCCGGCTTCGATGTGCTGAAGCGCCTTTCCTCGACAAAGCAGACAGACAGCCTTCCCGTCGTGGTCATGACCGCGCATGGTTCGATCGATGCGGCGGTCCAAGCCATGAAAGAGGGCGCGTACGATTTCCTGACCAAGCCCCTCGACAAGGATCACCTGCTCATCGTGCTTCGCAAGGCCCTGGAGCGGGGCTCATTGCAACGGGAGGTCGATTATCTCCGCTCCGAGGTCGCCGGCCGCTACGCCTCCATCATCGGGAACAGTCCCTCCCTTCGCGCCGTCATCGAAGCGGCGCAACGGGCAGCCAAGTCCGACGCCAGCGTCCTCCTGCTTGGCGAAAGCGGGACTGGCAAGGAACTCTTCGCCCGATCGATCCATCAGTGGAGCCCTCGCCATGCGATGCCGCTCGTGGTGATCAACTGTGTAGCCTTGACGGAAACGCTGCTCGAGAATGAGCTATTCTGGCACGAGCGCGGCGCCTTCACCGGAGCGGACCGACAGCAGAAGGGGAAGTTGGAAACGGCCGACGGCGGGACGGTCTTCCTCGACGAGATCGGGGATATGTCGCTCCCGCTTCAAGCGAAGCTGCTCCGCGTCCTGCAGGACCGTGAGTTTCAGCGCGTCGGCGGCTCCAAAACCGTCTAGGTCAACATTCGCGTCATCGCCGCGACGAACAAAGACCTCCGGCAGGCGGTGAAGGCAGGCCGGTTTCGCGAGGACCTGTATTTCCGGTTGAACGTCATCACGCTCACGCTCCCGCCGCTGCGCGAGCGTCGCGCGGACATCGCGGCCCTGGCACAATTCTTCCTCGAACGGCATATAAAGGATGCGAAGCGCCCCCGCATGACGCTCAGTGCCGCCGCCTTGGATACCCTGACCCGTTATCCCTGGCTGGGGAACATCCGCGAGTTGGACAATGTCGTCGCCCGGGCCGTCGTCCTCAGCTCCGGGGACACCATTGAGCCCGACATGCTGGCCCTGATGCCGGATGACGCGGAGCTTCGGCCGAAAGGGAACAGTCCCCTGCCCTACCTCGACCTGCCCTATCATGAATCGATGGATGCACACAGCCGATTCATCATCGCCCGTGCCATCGAGCAGGCCGACGGCAATCAGACCAAAGCCGCTGACGCCCTGCAACTCCAGCGGACCTACCTCGCCCGCCTGATCAAGCAGCAGAAAGAGCGGAAGGATGGAGAAGGACCGGCACCGGAGGGATCACCCAGTTAAAATCGGCGCGCGCGGAACCGGGTTCGCACCGGCTACAGCGTGCGATCGCCTGTGAGCCTGCGGTCCTCCAGGCGGATGAGTCCGGCGCGGGCATCGTGCTCTGCCTGCGCATAGCCTTCGGCGGTTCCGATATCCGACCAGTAGCCTCGCAGATCGTAACCGAGTACGGCTTCGCCCCGCTCAATGGCGGCCACGTACGAATCGATGATCGACGATGCCACGCCTTTCGGCACGTCCCGCAACAGCCGGGGATTCAAGATGTGTATCCCGGCAAACATGCGTGGAGTCGTTGGGGAGGCACTCGCGAGGCCTTTTCCCGTGATGCGTACGATCCGCTCGTCCGCCCCCACCTCGACCAAGCCCCACCGAGCGGCCTCAGGATCTTCTCGCAACACCAGCGTCGCCGCTGCCAGGCGTGTCCGGTGAAACGCGCAGAGCGCCCCCAGATCTAATTCAACGAGCGTGTCCCCGTTCAACACCAGGACGGGCTCCCCTGAAAAATACGGCTCCGCCTCTTTGATCCCGCCGCCGGTCCCGAGGATCATAGGCTCCCGGGAGTAGATGATCCGGAGGCCGAATTGCGAGCCGTTGCCCACCGCCTGTTCGATCATCGGACCGAGGTGATGCAGATTGATGACCACGTCGTGGAACCCATGGCGCTTTAACAGCAGCAGGTTCCAGACGATGAGAGGGGTCCCTCCGACCGGCAGCAGCGGCTTGGGAATCGCGTTGGTGAGGGGCCGGAGACGGGTTCCGAGTCCCGCCGCGAGGATCATGGCCTTCATGGGCGTAAGACGTGAAACGTGGGACGTGAAACGTAAGGCGCTGGGGGACAAGCACGGACGGATTCCAACCGTTTCACGTTGAATGACTCACGTTTCACGTCTGACGGCGTTCATTGGAGTTCCGGCACATAGAGAGTGAGACGCTTACGGAGCGTTTGCAGTTCGGGATACTTCTCCAGATTGCGTTTGACATAGCCCAACACCCTGGGAATGTCCGCCAGGAACTTGGGGTTGCCTTTGACGCAATCAATGTAAACAAACCGTCCGGCCGCCTTCAGGTTTCGTTGAATACTGGTGAGATCGAAGAGACGGCGGAACGCGGCGCGATTGGTCCATACAACACGCCGCTCGGCCAGCTGATCGAGATAGTAGGCCACCAGATCATCGACGAGCGGCTCATCGAGCCGGATATACGCGTCCCGTAATAGAGACGCCAGATCATAGGTCGCCGGTCCCATCAAGGCGTCCTGAAAATCGATGACTCCGAGCCGCACCCCGTCGACCATCAAATTGCGCGAGTGATAATCGCGATGGGTGAAGACGCGCGGCTGCCCGGCCAGAATGCTCGCGATCGTTTCGAACTCGTGGCGCACAGCCGTCCAATCGTCTGCACACATCGGTTTGCCGCGGCGCGCGACGACACCGTACTCAAGAAAGTGGTCGAACTCCCACATGAGCAGCGACATGTCGAAGCTCCGGTGAAACGCCAGGCACCCCGGATCGGCCGGCGTCGTCGCCTTGACCTGCATCTGCACCAGCACGTTGATCGCCTGCTTGTAGCGGGATTCCACACTCGGCGCAACCGTCTGGCTCACCGCTTCGGCCAACGTCAGATCGCCGAAATCTTGAAGATACAGCAACCCGGCCGCCTGATCGTAATAATGGAGGGTGGGCACCGACACGCCCGCTTTGGCCAGATGCGACATGACGTTCACGAACGGAAGCTCTGTAATCTGATGCGTGGCGCCGCTGACCGCTTCTTCGGACTGCTTGAACCCTTCCGGTTCGGCCAGCTGCATCAGAATGAAGGAATGCGGCGGCCCCCCCGCGACCGTGGCACGGTAGTAGCGCCGATTGGACGCATCGCCCGCCAAGGGCGTCACGCCTCGCAAAACCAATCCGGGAGGAAGATGGCTCTCAACGGTCCGTGCAACGAGCGTTTGATCGGGCGGCGCTAGCGGGACTTTGGAAGGAGCAGGATTCGCGGTGGACATACGCGCCGAATTATACCCACTGCCCGGGAGCTTGTCACGAAGACACCCGCATTGATCAGCGAGGTCGGCCCATATCCGCGGCCGAACTCAATGGCCGCTGGGTCGGCAGTCGAGCCAGGATTATTGCTCCGAGGGATGCGCCGACGGTATCCGCGAGCCAATCCTGCCAGCTGGCATCGCGAAATGGAACGAACCATTGGTGCAGCTCGTCACTGACGCCGTACATAGCAGCCAGGAGAATGGCCAGCGGAACCGCCCGTTCCCGCCACACGC
>Ga0233424_10002248_pt1 | contig 14230 bp, 13 predicted proteins | sample Watercolumn_Towu_FD_181011 | JGI IMG/M metagenome (GOLD analysis project Ga0233424, IMG submission 181011) | Freshwater microbial communities from Lake Towuti, South Sulawesi, Indonesia - Watercolumn_Towuti2014_125_MG | ecosystem: Environmental > Aquatic > Freshwater > Lake | place: Indonesia...
CATTTTGATTCAGTTTCTGCGTACGTGGAAAAGACTGCGTTTAGAACTGGCGGTGCGGTGTCAAGAACTGCGTCAAAAACTGGGAGTGCGATGTCAGTCCCCGTTACAATTGCAGCGGATGAGGATAGCGATCGGGGCCGATCACGCGGGCTTCCAGCTCAAAGACACGCTGAAAAAGCTGCTTGATGAGATGGCGATCCTGTACGAAGACGTCGGCACGTCTTCGGCCCAGGCGGTCGATTACCCCGATTTCGCGAAGACGGTGGCCGAGGGCGTGGCCGGCGGCAGGTTCGATCGCGGCATTCTGGTGTGCGGCACCGGCGTGGGCATGGCCATTGCAGCCAATAAGGTCGCCGGCGTGCGGGCCGCGAACATTGTCGACACCGACACCGCCAGGCTGGCACGCGAGCACAACGACCTCAATGTGCTGACGCTCGGCTCGCGCGTGCTGCCGGAGTCGCGCGCGCGCGAGATCGTCAAGACGTTCCTGCAGACATCATTCGAAGGCGGGCGGCATGCGACGCGGGTGGAGAAGATTCACGCCATAGAGCCGAGCAACACGTCGAGCCGCTCGTAGAACTCGCTGGCGCCCTTTGGGGGTGAGCCCGCCCTGCATGATGACGTCACGCACTTCCTTTGACGGAAACACCATGCGCTGCGTCATGGTCGTTCTGCCGTTCGGTGCTGACACGCCCGGCGCGTTCGAGCACCTTGAGGTGTTTCGAAATGGCGGGCTGGCTCATGTCAAACGGGATAGGGGCTGTGTCAAAATGTGAATCCCGCATGAATCATCCCCCCATGTCGCGCACACTCGCGCTTGCAGACCCGGACATTGCGGCCGCGATTGGCCACGAAACACGGCGGCAGGCCGACGGGCTGGAGCTGATCGCGTCGGAGAACTTCGTGAGCGCGGCAGTGCTCGAGGCGGCCGGCTCGGTGATGACCAACAAGTACGCGGAGGGTTATCCAGGCAGGCGTTACTACGGCGGCTGCGAGTTCGTCGACGTGGCGGAAACGCTGGCGATAGCGCGAGCGAAGGCGTTGTTCGGCGCCGATCACGTCAACGTGCAGCCGCACTCGGGAGCCCAGGCCAACATGAGCGTCTATCTCACGCTCCTGAAGCCCGGTGACACGGTGCTGGGCATGAACCTCGCCCACGGCGGGCACCTTACGCACGGCCACCCGCTGAATTTTTCTGGAAAGCTCTACACCATCGTCCCGTACGGTGTCCGCCAGGACGATGAGCGGATCGACTACGACGAGCTCGAGACGCTGGCCGATCAGCACCGGCCGAAGCTGATCGTCGCCGGCGCCAGCGCCTATCCGCGCGTCATCGACTTCGCGCGGATCGGCGCAGTGGCCAGGCGGATTGGGGCGCCGCTGATGGTCGACATGGCGCACATCGCCGGCCTGGTCGCGGGCGGCGCGCATCCCAGTCCGGTGCCGCACGCCGACTTCGTTACCACGACGACGCACAAGACGCTGCGGGGACCGCGCGGCGGCATGGTGATGTGCCGTGCCAGCTACGCCAGGGACCTCGATCGCAGCGTGTTCCCCGGGGTGCAGGGCGGACCGCTGATGCACATCATCGCGGCCAAGGCGGTCTGCTTCAAAGAGGCGGCCTCGGCGGCGTTTGCGGCGCATCAGAAGCAGGTGGTGAAGAATGCGTCACGTCTGGCCGGGGCCATGGCCGGCTCGGGCTACCGGGTGGTCACCGGCGGCACCGACAACCACATCGTGCTGGTCGACGTGTTCTCGAAGGGCACCACCGGCAAAGCCGCCGAGGCCGCGCTCGGCCACGCCGGCATCACCGTCAACAAGAACGCCATTCCGTTCGACCAGAACCCGCCGATGGTCGCCAGCGGCGTGCGCCTCGGCACGCCGGCCGCGACCACGCGCGGGATGGGCGAAGCGGAAATGGACATCATCGCCGGCCTGATCACTCTCGTGCTCGCCTCACCCGAGGATGGCAGCGTGCAGGCCATGGTGAAGTCGGAAGTCGAAGCGCTGTGCCGGAAGTTTCCGCTGTACCAGGAACGCCTGGCCTGAAGGCGGCGGTCGACGCGGCGTTTGCGGATGACGGACCGCTGGTCCGCGCCGTCGATCAGTTCGAACCGCGCTCGGGCCAGCGGCAGATGGCGTCGGCGGTCGCCGACGCGCTGACCGGCGGCGGCGTTCTGCTTGCTGAAGCCGGTACCGGCACCGGCAAAACGCTCGCCTACCTGGTCCCGGCCATTCTCAATCGGCAGCGCGTGCTGATCTCAACCGGAACGAAGAACCTGCAGGAACAAATCTACTTCAAAGATATTCCGGCGGTGCGCACCGCGCTCGAGGTGCCGTTCACCGCGACGTACATGAAAGGCCGCGCCAACTACCTGTGCCTGCATCGCCTCGATCAGCTGCGCGCACACCCGGCCGCGCCGATGGATTTCATTTCGACGATGGATGAGTGGCGCCGGGTGACGGAGACGGGCGATCGTGCCGAGTTGAGCGGGCTCGAGGAGGATTCGTCGCTGTGGCACGACGTGTCGGCGATCGCCGAAACGTGCCTGGGGCAGGAGTGTCCACAGTACCGCGAGTGCTACGTCACGAAGATGCGGCAGCGGGCCGCCGAATCAGACGTGGTGATCGTCAATCACCACCTGCTGTGCGCCGACGCCTCGGTTCGCCAGAGCACCTACGGCGAGGTGATTCCGGACTGTCACTATGCCGTGGTCGACGAGGCGCATCAGCTCGAGGACGTCGCGACGCAGTACTTCGGCATCGCCGTCAGCAACTGGCGGATCGCCGATCTCGTGCGCGACGCCGATCGCGCGCTGAACCTCGGAACGATCGAGGACGTCGATGGCGACCTTCGGCAGGCGATCGCGCGCGTCGACGATCATTCGTTGACGTTCTTCGGCGCCCTGCAGATGGCGCGCCCTTCGACTCGGAATTGGAATCAAGCTGCCAATGCCTCGCTCAGGACTGTCGGCATGGCCGATGAGCGCTTGCGCATCGGGCCCGGCTGGTTTGGCGAGGTGCTCGACGACGGGCTCGGGCTGATTGCCGCGCTCAACGCCTTGGCTGACGCAATGCAGAAACGCGCCGGCGGCGACCAGCCCGGCTCGCAAACGAACGAGGATGCCGCAACCGTCGCCCGCCGCGCCGCCGAGCTGCGCGATCAGCTGACGTTCCTGCTGGAAGCGGCCAACCCGTCGTTCGTCTACTTCCTCGAGACGCGCAACCGCGGCGTGTTCCTGCGCGCCGCGCCGATCGACGTGTCGGCGATCATCCGCGAGATGCTGTTCGACCGGATGAAGTCGACGATCATGACGTCAGCCACCCTGACCGTGGAAGGGTCATTCGACTACGTGAAGGGCCGGCTCGGCGTGCCCCATGCCGACAGCCTCAGGGTGCCGTCGGAATTCGACTTCAGCGAGCAGGCGATTCTCTACCTGCCCAGGACCATGCCGCCGCCGAAGTCGCCGCACTACGGCGACGCGGTGGCGCGCGAAGTCCTCGACCTGCTGATCAGGACCGAGGGGCGGGCCTTCGTGTTGTTCACCAGCTACTCGATGCTGCGGCAGGTCCGCGATCGGGTGGCGGGCGATCTGCCATACCCGATCATCGTCCAGGGCACCGGCCCGAGAAGCGCGCTGCTGCAGCAGTTCCGGTCGACACCCAACGCGGTGTTGTTCGCCACCTCGTCATTCTGGCAAGGCGTCGACGTCGTGGGGGAACAGCTGAGCTGTGTGATCATCGACAAGCTGCCGTTTGCGTCGCCGGGCGACCCGATCACCGCTGCCCGCATCGAGTCCATCAATGCCGACGGCGGCGACGCGTTCCAGGACTATCAGGTGCCGCTCGCCATTCTGGCCATGCTCCAGGGCCTGGGCCGTTTGATCCGTCACCGCACCGACCGCGGCGTCCTGGCCGTCCTCGATCCGAGGCTCAGGACCATGGGTTACGGGCGGCGGTTTCTCGATTCGTTTCCGCCGGCGCCGGTGACCCAGAATCCAGAGGCGATCTCCAAGTTTTTCGCGAGCTGAAATACACTGAAGCTTGTCATCCCGCCTGGAAGGCGGACAATCACGGCTATCGAGGCACGACTTCTATGACACAGAATTTCAAGGCGCGGGTAACTGCCGTTGCGACGGCACTGCTGATTGGCGTGGCGCCGGCGGCGCTGGCCCAGTCGACGATGGTCCGGGGCAAGGTGATCGACGCCAAACAGCAGCCGGTCCAGGGCGCGACGATCGTGGTTGAAGCGCTGGATGGATCGGGCCGGAAACTGACGACGAAGAGCGACCGCCGCGGCGATTTCGTGCAGCTGCTGACCAGCTCGGGGATGTATCGCATCACCGCCTCCGAGCCCAAGATCGGCACCGCCACCACCGACACGCGCGTCGTGCTGGGCAAGGTCTCCGAGATGACGATCGTGCTCGCGGCCGCGACCGCCGCCAATAACGACGCCAAAGCCGCCGAGTTGAAGAAGATCTTCGAGGAGGGCGTCACGGCAAGCCGCGCCGGGCAGCACGACGCGGCGATCGAGAAGTTCAACGCCGCGATTGCCATTTCGCCGCAGTGCTTCGACTGCCAGTTCAACATCGGCGTCGCGCAGATGGCGAAGAAGGATGAAAAGGCGGCCGAGGAGGCCTGGAAAAAGGCGCTCGAGATGAAGGCCGATTACGCCGAGGCGCTCAACGCGCTGTCGACGCTATACAACAACCAGAAGCGCTTCGAAGAAGCATCGGCCATGAGCGCGAAGGCGGCAACCGCCAGCGGCGGCTTGGGCAGCGCGGATGCCACGTTCAACCAGGGCATCATTCTCTGGAACCAAGGCAAGATCGCGGACGCCAAGGTGAAGTTCGAAGAGACGATCAAGATGAACGCCAACCACGCCGACGCGCACTACCAGCTCGGCATGGCGCTGCTCAACGAAGGCAAGCTCGCCGAAGCGGTTGCGGAATTCGAAACCTACGTGAAGCTCGCGCCAGACGGCCAGTATGCGACGCAGGCGAAGGGAATGATTGCGCAGCTGAAGAAGTAGGTAGTTAGTGATTGGTGATTGGTGATTGGTGATTGGTGATTGGTGGTTGGTGATTGGTGGTTGGTGGTTGGAAGTAAGAAGTTGAAACGTGTACGAAGACATTCCTCGACGGCTGGTGGAGGTTCGCGATCGCATCGCGGAGGCCGCCGGCCGGGCCGGCCGCAGGCCGGAAGACGTCCGGCTGATCGCGGTTTCCAAGACCCACCCGCTCGACGCCATCAGGGCCGCCTGCGACGCGGGGCAGCTCGATTTCGGCGAAAACAAAGTGCAGGAAGCCCTGCAGAAAATTGCCCAATCGACCGATACCCGACTGAGGTGGCATCTCATCGGCCACCTGCAATCGAATAAGGCCAGAAAAGCCGCGACGGCTGTTGAGACCATTCACGCCATCGACAGCATCGAGTTGTTGAGGCGCGTGGACCAGGCGGCGGCCGACGCAGGGCGGCGGGTCGACGTGTTGATCCAGGTCGATCTCGCGCTGGAGGAAACCAAGCATGGCGCCCCTGTCGGGGACGTGCCGGCACTGGTGAGAGCCGCCGACGGCTGCGCGGCCGCCAGGCTTACCGGCCTGATGCTGCTGCCGCCACTTTCCGACGACCCGGAACGCGCCAGGCCATGGTTCGCGCGGCTGCGGGCGCTGCGTGACGAGCTCGTCGCCCAAGGCGGCGCGGCCGATCGGTTGCGTGAATTGTCGATGGGTATGAGCCACGATTTTGAAGTGGCCATCGAGGAAGGCGCGACCATGATCCGCGTCGGCTCGGCGATCTTCGGCGAGAGGAACTACGCATGAAAGTCACACCTCTGGATCTCAGGCAGCAGCGCTTCAAGACCGTCATGCGCGGCTACGATCGCGGTGAAGTGCAGTCGTTCCTGCTCGAAGCCGCCGACGACTACGAAAACGCGCTGCGCGACAACGACCGGCTGCGGCAGGACGTCGCCAAGCTCGACGCCGTGCTCGGCGAGCATCGCGGGCAGGAGCGCAACCTGCGCAACACCCTGCTCACCGCGCAGAAGCTCGCCGACGAGGTCAAGGAGAGCGCCGAAAAGCAAGCTGGCCTGATCGTCAGCGAGGCCGAGGGCCAGCGCGATCTGATTCTCCAGAGGACGCAGGTGAAGGTCGACGACCTGCAGCGCGAGATCGAAGGCCTGCGCCTGAAGCGCCGGGAAGTCGAAAACGACATCGAAGCGCTGGTGCGCACGCTGAACACCACCCTGGAGTTCATCCGCAGCCAGGATGCGCGATCGCGCGACGAGCGCCTCCTGCTCCACCGGCCACGGACAGCCGACGCGCCGGCATCGCAGCCGCTGAGAACCACTGAAGCTCCGCCGAAGGCCGACGCCGGGTCGTAGTCGGGCTGCCGGCCACGGGCTGCCAATACTGGTAGGCTGATCCGGTGCGGACCGATTTCCTGATCCAGAACGCCGATCTGGTCGCGACCTGTGCCGGGCCCGGACCGCGACGTGGAACGGCACAGCGTGACATCGGTGCCATCCCCAACGCCACGGTCGCCGGCTACGACGGACAGATCGTGTTCGTCGGGTCCGATCACGACGCGAAGACCGCCGTCACGCTGACGCCGCGCGCCCAGGTCATCGACGCACGAGGCTGCAGCGTCGTGCCAGGTTTTGTCGATCCGCACACCCACCTGGTCTTCGCGGGCGATCGCCGTGATGAGCTTCGGCTCCGCCTCGCCGGCGCCAGCTACGCCGACATCGCCGCCTCGGGCGGCGGCATTGTCAAGACGGTCAACGCCACACGATTCGCAAGCGAGCACGACCTGGTCGACGGCGCGCGCCAGCGTCTGGCCGAAATGTTGTGCTTTGGCACGACGACGGCGGAGGCGAAGAGCGGCTACGGCCTGGGACTGGAGTCCGAGCGCAAGATCCTGCGCGCGATCCGGACGGTGGCGGCGGAACAGCCGATCGACATCACGGCCACGTTCATGGGCGCGCACGAAATCCCGGTGGAGTTTCGTCACCGGCGGGCCGATTACGTGCGTGAGCTGATCGACCGGATGATTCCCGCGATCGCCGACGAGGGACTCGCGGAATGGTGCGACGTGTTCTGCGAGCAGGGCGTCTTCACACCGGACGAGTCACGCCACATCCTGCTGGCCGGCCAGCGCCATGGCATGAAGTCGCGCATTCACGCCGACGAGCTGGCGTTGAGCGGCGGATCGCGGGTGGCCGCGGACGTCGGCGCACGATCGGCCGATCACCTGATCTTCGTCGACGAGTCTCACGCGAGCCTGCTCGCCGCCCGCAACGTCGTCGCCACACTGTTGCCGTCGGCCGCGTTCTTCCTCAAGCTGGGACGCTACGCGCCGGCGCGGATGCTGATCGAGCACGACGTCGCGGTCGCGCTCGCCACCGATCTGAATCCCGGCGGCGGCTTTACACCATCAATGCCGTTCGTGATGTCGCTCGCCTGCTTCGCGATGAACCTGACGATCGAGGAAGCGCTGGTCGGCGCCACGCTCAATGCTGCTGCCTCGATCAATCGCCACGACAGAGTCGGCAGTCTCGAAACCGGCAAGCTGCTCGATGCGGTCGTTGTCGCCGGGATGCTGACGGACCTGATCCGCGTCGGCGGACCGGTAATTCGACAGGTCATCAAGCGCGGACGCATCGTTCATACAAGGACAGAATCGTGAAGAAGTTCTCAGAGATGACCGTGGCGGAACTGCTGGCGGCGCTGGCAAGCTCGGAGCCCACACCCGGCGGAGGCACGGCAGCGGCCATTGCCGGCGCTATGGGCACCGCGCTGCTCACGATGGTCACGGGACTCGCCAAGTCAAAGACCAACACCAACGAGGAAAAAGCGGCGCTGGCGCGAGCCCGCAGTGCCATCGAACCAATCACCGCGCGGCTGGCCGGTCTGGCGGACGCCGATACGCAGGCGTTCAACGACGTGATGGCGGCCTACCGATTGCCGAAGGCCGCAGACGATGAGAAGGCGGCCAGGAGCGGCGCAATCCAGCAGGCGTTGCGCGGCGCCACGATTGTGCCGCTCGACACCCTGCGCGCGATCGTCGAAGCTCTCGAGCACGGCCTGGTCGTGGCCGAGTTCGGCAACCGATCGGCGGCGAGCGATGTGCGCGTAGCAATTGGGCTGTTGAAGGCGGCGGCCGACGGCGCCGCCGCCAACGTGCGTATCAACCTGACGTCGTTGAAGGATGGAGCGTTCGTGGCCGCGACCACCTCGGAAACCTCGCAATTATCGGAAGAGGCGGCCTCCCACGCCAGCGCGGCGCTGCGATCGCTGGATGTCTGAACAGTCCGCCTGAAGGCGGACGCCGCCCTACTAGCGGCCGGCGCCGGGAAGGAATCGCGTGGACGCCGACGAGGGGAACGTCCAGTCGCTGGCGAACACGCCCGGCACCAGCACGATGTTCCTGGTGTAGGACATCTCGACACGGACCTCCGGACCCGAGCGGCGGATCGTAATGCCGGCCGGTTCGATCGGCACCTCGTATTCACCGCCGGCCTTCATCACCATCTCGACGATGTCAGCGTCTGTCGCGCGCGGATTGAAGAGCAAGGCCTGATGGACGCTGTCCTCGAACTGGTAGTTGGTCAATGCGGCGCGGCCGCCGTTGACACAGGCGACCAATACTGCAAGCGCGATGACGATTTTGAGGATGGCCTTCATGCGTCCTGCAACTCTTCCGGGCACCCGCGGGGATGCGGGGCCCTTTCATTCTTTTCGGCTTGGCTCGCCGGAGCTTTAGCGAAGGCGGGCCTGCCTCGCCGTAGCTTTAGCGAAGGCGGGGCTAATGAATCTGGTGGAACAACCGTCCCCATCTCGGCGCAAACCCGGCGCTCGATCCATCGTCCGGCACATCGAACGACCAGTAGATGAACAGCGCCCGGCCTTTGACGTAGCTGGCCGGGAGGAATCCCCAGAAGCGGCTGTCCTGGGAGTCATCCCGATTGTCGCCCATCATGAAGTAGTGGCCGTCGGGGACGGTCACCGGACCGTACTTGCGACGGATGTCGAATCCATCGGTCTGGGTTTCGTCGGCGGGGGGGAACAGGTAGCTGGCGTACGGCTCGGTCAGCGGCTGGCCATTCACGAACACGGTTTGATTGCGCAGCTCGATCGTCTCGCCGGGCAGGCCGATAGTGCGCTTGATGAAATCGCGCTCCGGCTCTTCAGGGAACTTGAACACCAGGATGTCGCCGCGCCGCACCGGGCGCATCGGCAGGAGCGCCTTCTCGATCGACGCCACGGTCGGCGCAAAGACGAACTTGTTGACGAGCAGGTGATCGCCCACCAGCAGATTGGGCTTCATCGATCCGGTCGGAATCTTGAACGCCTGGAACACGAACGTGCGGACGAACAGCGCCAGGATCACGGCGACGACGAGCGATTCGAAGTACTCGCGGAGCGTGGACTTCCGGAATGCAGCCTCGGTCACGTCACTCGTCTCCGATCTTGAGGACGGCCAGAAACGCTTCCTGCGGGATCTCGACCGTGCCGACCCGTTTCATGCGCTTCTTGCCTTCCTTCTGTTTCTCGAGCAGCTTGCGTTTGCGCGTGATGTCGCCGCCGTAGCACTTGGCCAGCACGTTCTTGCGCATGGCCTTGACCGATTCGCGGGCGATGATGCGCGCGCCGATCGCCGCCTGGATCGCGACTTCGAACATCTGCCGCGGAATCAGCTCGCGCATCTTCGACGCCAGCATCCGGCCACGATCATACGCCCGGTCGCGGTGCACGATGATCGACAGGGCATCGACCGGCTCGGCATTGACCAGGATGTCGAGCTTGACCAGCGGCGAATCCCAGTAGCCGGTGACGTGATAATCTAGCGACGCGTAGCCGCGCGAGATGGTCTTCAGCTTGTCGTAGAAGTCGAGGACGACCTCGTTGAACGGCAGCTCATAGGAGATCAGCACGCGATCGGCGGCCTTGAACTCGAGCGCCTTCTGCACGCCGCGCTTGTCCTGGCAGAGCTGCAGGATGGCGCCGACGAACTCGGCCGGCGTCAGGATGGTCGCGGTGATGACCGGCTCTTCGATCTTGTCGATATTCCCCGTCTCGGGCAGCTTGGCGGGGCTGTCGATCTCGATCACGTCGCCGTCGGTCTTCGTCACCCGATACAACACGCCCGGCGCGGTCGTCACCAGGTCCATGTTGAACTCGCGCTCCAGACGCTCCTGGACGATCTCCATATGGAGCAGACCGAGGAATCCGCATCGGAAGCCGAACCCGAGCGCGACCGAGGTCTCGGGCTCGAAGAAGAACGAGGCGTCGTTGAGGCGCAGCTTCTCGAGCGACTCGCGCAGCTCGGCGTACTGATGGCTCTCCACCGGGTAGAGGCCGGCGAACACCATCGGCTTGAGCGCCTTGAACCCGGGGAACGGCTGCGGCGTTGGGCGAGCGGTCTCGGTGACGGTGTCGCCGATCTGCGCGTCAGCGACCACTTTGATGCCGCAGGCGATGAACCCCACTTCTCCGGGCCCGAGCTGATCGACCGGCACCGCTTTAGGCTGGAACACGCCGAGCGATTCAACCTCGTGGTCCTGCCGGGTATTCATAAGCGTCACCTTCATGCCGTTGCGGATGGTGCCTTCGAGCACGCGCACGACAATCACGACGCCGCGGTAGGAGTCGTACCACGAATCGAAGATCAACGCCTTGAGCGGCGCGGCGGGATCGCCTTCAGGCGGCGGCAGGCGACGGACGACGGCTTCGAGAATCTCTTTGACGCCGACGCCTGACTTGCCGCTGGCAAGAATCGCGCCGGAACCGTCCAGACCGATGATCTCCTCGAGCTGGCGGCGCGCCTCGTCCGGTTGCGCCGACGGCAGATCGACCTTGTTGATGACCGGAATGATCTCGAGGTTGTTGTCGACGGCGAGATAGGCGTTGGCCAGCGTCTGCGCCTCGACGCCCTGCGACGCGTCAACCAGCAGCAGCGCGCCTTCGCAGGCGGCCAGCGAGCGCGTCACTTCGTAGCTGAAGTCCACGTGTCCGGGTGTGTCGATCAGGTTGAGGATGTAGTCCTGTCCATCGGCGGCTTGGTAGCTGAGCCGCACGGGGTGGGCCTTGATGGTGATGCCGCGCTCACGTTCGAGGTCCATGGCATCCAGGACCTGCGCGGTCATCTCGCGCGCCTGCAGCGCGCCGGTGAATTCCAGAAAGCGATCGGCCAGCGTCGATTTGCCGTGGTCGATGTGCGCAATGATGGAGAAGTTGCGGATGTGAGGCTGCTTCACGTTCCCCGAGTCCTTTATTATGACTCATGCCTGACCCGAGTGGCTTCAGCCGGATCTGTTCCGCCTGCGGCCGCAGGGTGCCGCGCAGCGTCGCGACGTGTCGATGCGGGACGGTGCTGCCCTTCGACTCCGCGCGCGAACACGCGCGCGTCGCTCAGGACAAGCCGGTCCTGGCCGATGACGGGACTCGCAAGGGCGGCTCGCCACTGGTCGCGGTGGTGATTCTTGTCGCCACGCTGGGCGCCGGTGTCGCCTACTGGATGAACATGTCGGCGCCAGCCCCGGTCGCCGGCAATGTTCCGGGCACCGCCGAACCTGCTGCGCCCGCGGCGGCGGGCGCCGAGCCGCGGTCAGCTGACGCTCGCGCCTGGGATGCCGCAGCCAACGCGACGCGGGACGATGCCCGCGACGCCAGCGCGCCGGATTCACCGCGGGCCGCGGCGCCAGCTGGGGCGGCGTCGATCGAAGAGATGGTCGATGCGGCCATGCCGGCGGTGGTGCTGATCGAAGCTACCAGCGGCCGCGGCAGCGGTTTTTTCGTGCGTCACGACACGCTGATCACCAACGTTCATGTCGTGCAGAACGACGGCTACGTGACGCTGCGCAAGCACGACGGATCGGCCGTGAGCGCGCGCGTCGAGTCGCGCGCGCCGGCCTATGACATTGCCATCTTGAAGGTGGCGCAGCCGTCCGCCTCGCAAGCCGTGATTGCCATCGGCAGCGCCAGGACGCTCCGGCCCGGCCAGGAAATCATCGTCATCGGTTCGGCGCTGGGCACGCTGCAGAACAGCGTGTCGCGCGGCGTGATGAGCGGCCTGCGCAACGCCGGCGGCGCCACGCTGGTGCAGACCGATGCCGCGTCCAATCCCGGCAACAGCGGCGGGCCCATGCTCGATCGTAACGGCCGGGCGATTGGTATCACGACCCTGAGCTACAAGAACGCCGAGGGCTTGAACTTCTGCGTGGCGATCGATCACGCGCAGGAGCTGATGGAAGGCCGGCTGACCAGCCTGGGGTCGTCTGGCGGACTGAGCAACATCCAGGCACAGTCTCGCGGATCGGAGAGCGATCGCCGACAGCAGCAGGGCGATGAGCAGCTGCGCGCGCAGATCGGGCAGCTGGCCAACGCGGCGCGCCAGATCGACGCCAGCTGGCAGCGCTTCCGGCAGCAGTGCTACACGTCGCCGATCGCCGGCAACTACCAGCGCGAGTGGTTAGCGGTGGTCGTGCCAGGCGGCATTCCCGGAGATGCCGCCGCAGGCTGCGTCAGCTACTACCAGGCGCTCGAAGCCGACATCAGGGAGTTCCGCGGCTTGATGCAGCGTCTACTGAACGACGCCCGGCGCGCCGGTGTGTTGCCGGACACGGTCCGCGAGACGCTGCGCGTCAATCGGCTGGAGTTCGAGTGGGATCAATGACCCAATCGAAGATTGGGTGATCGCGAATTGACAACGGTTGGGTGATTGACGATTGAGGATTGTCGATTGGATTTGAGATTGTCGATTGGCTGACGTCACGATCACGGGCGGGACGGGCTATGTCGGGCGGGCGCTGATTGGGCGATTGATTGCCGATCGGCACGCCGTTACGGCGCTGGCGCGCGCAGCGTCGCGCGCCAGAGTGCCGGCCGGCGCGCGCATCGTGGAAGGGTCGGCGTTGAGAGCTGCGGATGTGGCCGCGTCGCTCACCGACGGCTGCACGCTGGTGCTGCTGGTCGGCACGCCGCATCCCAACCCCGGCAAAGCGCGCGAGTTCGGCGAGGTCGATCTCGAGTCGGTCAAGGCCGCCGCATCGGCGATCCGCGGATCGACGGTCCGGCACGTGATTTACCTCAGCGTCGCGCACCCCGCACCCATCATGCACGCCTACATCGCGGTCCGCAGCGAGGGCGAGCGGCTGCTGGCGGACACCGGCGTACCGCTCACGGTGCTGCGACCCTGGTAGGTTCTCGGCACTGGTCACTGGTGGCCACTGACCCTGGTGCCGCTGTACAAGCTCTTCGAACAGATTCCGTCAAAGCGGGAGACGGCGTTGAGGCTCGGCCTCGTGACGCATGCTCAGATGGTCGGCGCACTCGCCGAAGCCGTGGCCGCCGGCCCCGGGCCGACGACCCGGATCATCGACGTGCCGGGCATCCGGGCAGCAAAATCCGGATCCGAAACGGCTCGGCTGTAGTCGAATAGGTCATGCCCGATCAGCGACGCAAGCTTCTCCGGCTCGGCGCGTTGTGACTCCTGGTGTCGGCGGCGATGGGCCTGGCGGCCATTCCCCTGCCAAACCCCGCGCGGTGGATGACGGCCCATGTCACGGCCCTCATGCTCGGCACGCTCATCATGGTGCAGGGCCTTGTCTGGCGCGACCTGCGCCTCAGCGACGGCCAGCGCCGCTGGATGATGCGGCTGGTCTCCATCTCGGTGTGGTCGGGCGTGAGCTTCGGCGTTGCCGCGGCCGCACTCGACCTCCCAGGCCCGGCGTCCTCGCCCGGCATCGCGCCAACTGCCACCCAGCTGGCGGTCATCGCCACCATGCTTTCGATCATCGTCCCGACAACGATCGCATCATGGGCGCTGTTATGGATGGGACTGCGCGGAGACGAGTAATCGTTCAGACGTCGTTCAGACTGAGGTCCAGTCGGGCCAGGCCAGCGATCGCGAGCAGCTCATCGCCCCGGTGACGATCATCCGAATCTATCGCCGCTAGAAAACCTGACTCGCAGGGTTTTGACCAGATGAGCCAGGTTTTCTCCCCGCGGAGCGGGGTCAGGAGACGCTGCCCTGAGGAGGCGGAGCCTCGTTAGTGTTAGCATCGCGGTTTCCGATGCGCCGCGGAGACGTCCCAAGCCCAGCACTGCTCCTCGATCTCGACGCCTTCGAACGCAACATCGCGAAGATGGCCGCGCACCTCGAGGCGAGGAACAAAGCCTTGCGTCCGCACGGCAAGACGCACAAGTGTCCCGAGGTCGCAAAGGCACTG
>Ga0233424_10002249_pt1 | contig 14225 bp, 17 predicted proteins | sample Watercolumn_Towu_FD_181011 | JGI IMG/M metagenome (GOLD analysis project Ga0233424, IMG submission 181011) | Freshwater microbial communities from Lake Towuti, South Sulawesi, Indonesia - Watercolumn_Towuti2014_125_MG | ecosystem: Environmental > Aquatic > Freshwater > Lake | place: Indonesia...
TCAAAGCCGCCTCGACGGCCAGCAGGGGCTGTTCGAGTTCGGGGCTCAGCGAGGTGGCGGGGGCGGCTGTCATGAGTTCAGGGACTTGTTGGCGCGGGCGTCGAGCAATTCTTGCGCATTCGCCACCAGTTTGTCGGCAATCGCACGGGCGTCGACCGTGAACTTGCCCTCACTGATGGCCTTGGCGATGCGGTCGACCTTGGCGGCGTCGAAGCTGCCGTCGTCGGCGCCGGAGGTGCTGGCGGCCATCTGGGCGGCACTGGAAATGGCGACCTGGGTGCTGGGCGGCGGCGCAGACGTCGTGGACGGGCGGACGGCGTCATTGCTGGCGGTCGGCTCGGATTTGCGCGCCGTCGGCCGCTGTTCGACCTTGGTCGAACTGCCGCTTGCGTCAGGGCTGTTACCGATCTTCATGGACATCTCCAGGGTGCGGGGCGGGCCCCGCGGCGGGCATTGCAGGGGAGTTTCCCCTTGTATCGGCCCCCATGGCGGTAACTTGAGCGGGAACTGGGGGGTTTTTCCCGCCAGTTGTGACGATTCGTGGTGCTTTCCTCACAGCGCGAGCTCCACCCGGCGCTCGGCCACGGCGCGGCCGCTGGCCACGCGGCCGCTCTCGAAGCGCACCCGCACCTCCTGCCCCTCGATGCCGGCCGACAGCGCCTGGGCCTCGGACGCGACCGAAAAGCCCGGGCCCACGGCCAGCACCTGGACCGTCTCGCCGGCGGCGAACCACTGGCGCGACTTCAGTGCCGGGGCGCGCACCGCCTCGGAGGCCTGCAGCGGCCGGGCCAGGGTGCGGCCGATCAGCAGCGCCGGGTCCGTGAACACGGCCCCGGGTTCCGCGGCAATGTCGATATCGGCCAGGGCAAGCTGGTCTTGAGACAAATTCACGCCGGCCGGCAGCGGGCCACTGGCCACCACGGCGCGGCCGTAGACCGCCACGCGCACCGGCAGCGTCACATTCCAGCGCGCCACGCCGTCGGTGCAGCGCAGGCCGATGCGGCTGCGGCCCCAGACGGCCATGCCCGGCGGCAGATAGGGCTGCACCTGCCGGCAGGGCGCCAGGCGCAGCCGGGCATCCAGGGCGCCGATCTCCACCGCGACCCGCGTGTTGGGCGGTGCCGCCGCCCGCGCGGCCGTCTCGGCCAGCACGCGCACCCGCTCCAGCAGCGCCGGGTCGAGCGCCGTCTGCGCAGCGGCCCCGGGCGCGGCGCACAGGCCAGCCAGCAGCAGGCCGGCGCCAAGAAGGCGGCCGGTCGGCGGGCGGGCAGGCAGGGTGAGGCGAAGCATGGCCGCCACTCTAGGGACGCGAGCGCGCCCGCCGAGGCCCGAATTGAGCGGCTTTTGCCCTGTTGATCCCGCTCATGTTTTCGGGGGCGGTTCAGACAATTTGCGAGAAGAGCCATCCCGGCCCTACCCCTCGAAAGAGGCCCACGATGTTGAACCGACTCACCGACGCGCTGAACTTCCAGACCCAGGCCCTGACGCTGCGGGCCGAGCGCCAGCGCCTGCTCGCCAGCAACATCGCCAATGCCGACACGCCGGGCTACCAGGCGCGCGACATCAATTTCGCCAAGGCCCTGCGCGAAGCCACCGGCGAGATCGCCACGAACGGCGCCCTGCAGACCACCCAGCGCGGCCACATCGCGCCAGCCGCTGGCGCCCGTGGCGAGAGCGGCAAGGACTACGCCCTGCAGTCCCAGACCAGCCTGGACAGCAACGGCGTGGACATGGACCGCGAGCGCGCGAGCTTCGCCGACAACTCGGTCAAGTACGAAGCCACGCTGCGCTTCATCAACGGCTCGGTGCGCACCGCGCTGGACGCGATGAAGTCGCACAACCAGGGCTGAGGAGTAGGCCATGTCGATGTTCCAGATCTTCAACGTCGCGGGCAGCGCCGTCAGCGCGCAAAGCCAGCGCCTGAACGTGGTGGCCAGCAACCTGGCCAATGCCGACACCGTGGCCGGGCCCGATGGCCAGGCCTACAAGGCGCGCCAGGTCGTGTTCCAGACCGCGCTCATGGGCGCCGGCAACGACAGCGGCAATGCCGGCGTGCGGGTGACCAACATCACCGAGGACAGCACCCCCGGCCGCCGCGTGCACGACCCCAAGCACCCGCAGGCCGATGCCGAGGGCTATGTGACCTATTCCAACGTGAACCCGGTGGAAGAGATGGTCAACATGATCTCGGCCTCGCGCTCCTACCAGAACAACATCGAGGTGATGAGCACGGCCAAGAGCCTGCTGCTCAAGACCTTGCAGCTCGGTCAGTCCTGACCGCTGAACTGAAGGCACGCCATGGACGTCACCGCACTCAACGGCACCAGCAATTCGGCCGGCACTTCGGTGTCGGCCAAGAACGCTGCGGAAACCCAGGACCGCTTCCTGAAGCTGCTCGTCGCGCAGATGAACAACCAGGACCCGCTCAACCCGATGGACAACGCCCAGGTGACGAGCCAGATGGCGCAGATCCAGCAGGTGACGAGCCTGTCCACGCTGGACACCAGCATCAAGAACCTCGGCGGCCAGCTCGGCCAGATGCAGGCCCTGCAGTCCATCTCGCTGGTGGGCCGCGAGGTGAGCGTGCCCGGCAACAAGATGCAGGTGGCCGGCGGCGTCGCCGAGGCCAGCTACGAACTCGACGGCCCCGCACAGGCCGTGAAGCTGGAAGTGCTCGGCCCGGCCGGCAACGTCATCGACACCCAGCAGCTCGGCGCGCAGAGCAGCGGCCGCCAGGCTTTCACCTGGAAGGCCGGCAACTACGCCGCCGACGGCACCGACCTGCAATACCGCATCACGGCGACCAATGGCACCAAGGCGGTCACGAGCACGCTCTACGCCCACGACAAGGTGGAAGCCGTCTACAGCGAGAACGGCAGCCTCAAGCTCAATCTCGCCCGCCTGGGCCCGGTGGACTACACCGCCGTGTCGTCCGTCAACTGACTCTCACCCCGCTCGACAGCAAGGACTCCCCATGAGCTTCCAGCAAGGCCTCTCCGGGCTCAACGCCGCGTCCAAGAACCTGGACGTCATCGGCAACAACATCGCCAACTCGGGCACCTTCGGCGCCAAGGGCGCGCGGGCGGAGTTCTCCGACGTGTACGCCGCAGCGCTGAACGGCGCCGGCCAAAGCCAGGTCGGCATCGGCACCTCCCTCGCCACCGTCGCCCAGCAGTTCACCCAGGGCAACATCACCACCACCGAGAACCCGATGGACCTCGCCATCAATGGCGGCGGCTTCTTCCAGGTCAGCGACGGCGCCAGCCCCACGCGCTACAGCCGCAATGGCCAGTTCAAGGTGAGCAAGGACGGCTTCATCGTCAACAACGACGGCCTCAAGCTCATGGGCTACCCGGCCAACGGCGCCGGCGTCATCCAGCCAGGCACCGCCCAGCCGCTGCAACTGCCCACAGGCGGCATCCCACCGGCCGTGACCTCCACCGTCAAGATGGAGTTCAACCTCGATTCCCGGCTGGCCGTCACCGCGCCGAGCAATGGCACGGCCACCGGCATGGACCTCAAGGACAGCACCACCTACAACAACGCCACCTCGCTGACCGTCTACGACGCCAAGGGCCAGGATGTGGCGGTGACCTTCTACTTCCAGAAGTCCGCCACCTCGGCCACGGGCGACGATGTGTGGAACGTCTACGCCACAGCCAACGGCACGCCCTTCGACACCGACGCGACAGGTGCGGCCATCGCCCTGGACGCCTTCGGCAACCCGACGACGCCCTACACCACCATCACCTTCCCGGCCACGGGCGGCTCGCCCTCGGCCATCCTGGGCAGCAGCGCCACGCCGCCGGGCGCCATCCCGATGAACGTGCCCGCCGGCACCAGCACGCGTGGCAACTCCACGCTGGCCATTGCCAACATCCAGCTCGACCTCAGCGGCGCCAGCGAGAACGGCAGCAGCTTTGCCGTGACCAACCTGACCCAGGACGGCTACGCCCCCGGCCAGCTGACCGGCATCCAGGTCGCGAACAACGGCGTCATCCAGGCGCGCTACTCCAACGGCCAGAGCAAGCCGGCCGGCCAGATCGAGCTCGCCAACTTCCGCAACCCGCAAGGCCTGCAGACGATGGGCGGCAACGTCTGGATCCGCACGGTGGCCTCGGGCGACGCGGTGGTGGGTGTGCCCGGCGACGGCAACATGGGCTCCCTGCAGTCGGGCGCGCTCGAAGAGAGCAATGTGGACATCACGGCCGAGCTCGTGAACATGGTGACCGCCCAGCGCGCCTACCAGGCCAGCGCGCAGACCATCAAGACGCAGGACCAGGTCCTGCAGACGATCGTCAACCTCCGCTGAACGAAGGCGAGGCTGAAGCATGGACCGCATGATCTACCTGTCGATGGCTGGCGCCAAGGCGGCCATGCAGCGGCAGGACGTGCTCTCGCACAACCTCGCCAACGTCACGACCAACGGCTTTCGCGCCGAGCTTCAGGCCTTCCGCGCCGTACCGGTGCGGGGCGACGGCGCGTCCACCCGCGCGTTCGCGCTGGAAACCACCATCGGCTACAACGACGCGCCCGGCCCGCTGACGCCGACCGGCCGCAACCTCGACGTGGCCATGCAGGGCAAGGCCTGGCTGGCCGTGCAGGCCAATGACGGCACCGAGGCCTACACCCGCGCCGGCTCGCTGGACGTGAATGCCGAAGGCCTGCTCGTCATGCGCAACGGCATGCCCATGCTGGGCGACGGCGGCCCGATCAACGTCCCGCCCAACAGCGCGGTGGAGATCGGCAGCGACGGCACGATCAGCGCCAAGGCGCCGAACCAGAAGCCCACCACGGTCGGGCGCCTGAAGCTCGTCACGCCCGAGGCGACCCAGCAGCTCACGCGCGGCGACGACGGGCTCTTCCGCGCCGCCGAGGGCGACCTGCCTGCCGACCCCACGGCTCGCCTGCAGGACGGCGCGCTGGAGGGCAGCAATGTGAGCCCCGTCGAGACCATGGTGGCCATGATCGCCGCCGGCCGTCAGTTCGAGCAGCAGATGAAGCTGCTGCAGATCGCCCAGACCCAAGGCCAGCAATCGGCCAAGCTCCTCGGCAGTACCTAAGGACACCCCGCCATGATGCGCTCGCTCTGGATCGCCAAGACCGGCATGGAAGCCCAGCAGACCCAGCTGGACAACATCTCCCACAACCTCGCCAACGTCGCCACCAACGGCTACAAGCGATCGCACGCGGTCTTCGAGGACCTGATCTACCAGAACCTGCGGCAGAGTGGCGCCAACACCACCGAGCAGACGGTGCTGCCCACCGGCCTGCAGGTCGGCCTGGGCGTGCGGCCGGTGGCCACGGCGCGCATCTACACGCAGGGCAACCTGCAGCAGACGAGCAACAACCTGGACCTCGCCATCAAGGGCGACGGCTTCTTCCAGGTGCAGATGCCGGACGGCACCACCGCCTACACCCGCGACGGCAGCTTCCAGCTCAATGCCAACGGCCAGATGGTGACGAGCAACGGTTACACCGTGCTGCCCGGCATCACGATCCCGAACAACGCCCAGAGCCTGACCATCGGCAACGACGGCACCGTCAGCGTCACGCTGCCGGGCCAGACCGCACCGCAGACCGTCGGCCAGTTGCAGCTCGCCAACTTCGTGAACCCGGCCGGCCTGGACCCCAAGGGCCAGAACCTCTTCGCCGAGACGGCCTCCAGCGGCACGCCCAATACCGGCGCGCCCAACAACAACGGCATGGGTGCGCTGCAGCAGGGCTTCGTGGAAACGTCCAACGTCAACGTGGTGGAAGAGCTGGTGCAGATGATCCAGACCCAGCGCGCCTACGAGCTGAACTCGAAGGCCGTGCAAACCTCGGACCAGATGCTGCAAAAGCTGGCCCAGATCTAAGCCCACCCACCCCCTACCGGCTTCGCCGGCCCCCTCAAGGGGGCGCCGCCGGTGGCCCGGCAAAGCCGGTTCCACGGCGGCCGCTGGAGGAGCGGCCAGCTGCGCGGCCTGTGGCGCAGCGTCAGGAGAAGTTCGTCATGAAGACCGCCATCGCCCTCACCGCCTGCCTTCTGGGGCTCGCCGGCTGCGCCACGCCCTACCCCGAGCCGCAGGTCGAGCTGGCCCACACGCCGGTCGTGAACCTGCCGCCGATGCAGCCCCTGGCCGCCACCAACGGCGCCATCTACCAGGGCGCCACCTACCGGCCGCTGTTCGAGGACCACCGCGCGCGACTGGTGGGCGACACGCTGACGATCAACATCACCGAGAGAGTGTCCGCCACGCAGACGAGCACGAGCGAGCTGAGCAAGTCCGGCAGCCTCGCCGCCGGGGTGACCGCCCTGCCGCTGATCGCGGGCAACTCCTTCGGCAAAGCCAGTGCCGCCGCCACTTCGGCCAACGACAACAAGGGCAAGGGCAGCAACCAGAACACCAACGAGTTCACCGGCGCCATCACCGCCGTGGTGACCGCCGTGCTGCCCAACGGCCACCTGATGATCAGCGGCGAGAAGCAGATCGGCGTGAACCGCAATGTCGACGTGCTGCGCTTCTCGGGCCAGGTCGACCCGCGCTCCATCGGCCAGGGCAATGCCGTGGCGTCCACCTCGGTGGCCAATGTGCGCATCGAGCAGCGCGGCCGCGGTGCGGTGGCCGACACCCACGCGGTGGGCTGGTTGTCGCGCTTCTTCCTGAACATTGCGCCGAGTTGAGCCCACCCCCTACCGGCTTCGCCGGCCCCCTCAAGGGGGCGCATGCGGCTGCCCGGCAAAGCCGGATCAGCGCATGCCGCTGGAGGGGCGGCGAGGCTTCGCCCGCCTGGTGACTCAGCTCGACTTCGCTGAGAGGTAGTCCACCGCGAGGTGGGCCAGGGCGCGCAGGCCGACTTCGAGGCCGCGTTCATCGACGATGAAGCGGGGCGAGTGGTTGGAATGCGCCTTGGCGGGCTCGATCTCGGGCGGCGTCACACCGACGAAGAAGAAGAGGCCGGGGATCAGGCGCTGGAAGAAGGAGAAGTCCTCCGCGCCGGTGACCTTGGGGACCAGCTCGATGCCCATGGGCCGCGGCCCGGTGCTGGCCACGCGGGTGAGCGTGGGCAGCATCTGCTCGGTGAGCAGCGGGTCGTTGCGCGTGACCGGGTAGTTCTTGGTGATGCACACCTGGCAGCTCGCGCGCGAGGCGCTGGAGATGCCTTCAGCCAGTTGCGTCATGCGCTCGTGGATGGCGTCGCGCATGCCCTCGTCGAAGCTGCGGATGGTGCCGCGCATCTCCACGCTGTCCGGGATGATGTTCTCGCGCACCCCGCCCTTGATGGCGCCGACGGTGACGACCGCCGGCTCGCGGTTGAGGTCGAGCGTGCGGCTGACGATGGTCTGCAGCCCCAGCACGATCTGGGCGGACGTGACGATCGGATCCACCCCCAGCCAGGGCGCCGCGCCATGCGTCTGCTTGCCGCGCACGGTGATCTTGAACTTGTCGGAACTGGCCATCGTCGGCCCCGGCCGGTAGCCGATGACGCCGGCCGCCTGGCGCGAGGTGACATGCAGGCCGAAGATCGCGCTCGGCGTGGGGTGTTCCAGCACGCCTTCCTTGATCATCAGCTCCGCGCCACCCTCTTCCCCCTCGGGCGGCATTTCCTCGGCCGGCTGAAAGATGAACTTGACGCTGCCCGGGAGGCGGTCGCGCAGCCCGGCCAGGATGCTGGCCACCCCCATCAGGATGGCCACGTGGCAGTCGTGCCCGCAGGCATGCATCACGCCCACCTCCTCGCCGTTCCAGACCGCACGCGCCTTGGACGCGAAGGGCAGGTCCACCTCCTCGGTGACCGGCAGGCCGTCCATGTCGGCCCGCAGCGCGACGACGCCCCCAGGCAGGCCGCCCTTGAGCAGGCCGACGACGCCGGTGTGCGCCACGCCGGTCTTGACCTCGTCGAAGCCCAGCGCCCGCAAATGCTCGGCCACGATGCCCGCCGTGCGGAACTCGCGGTTGCCCAGTTCGGGATGCTGGTGGAGGTCGCGCCGCCAGGCGATGACCTGGGCTTCCAGGGCGGCAGCGGCGGTATCGATGTCGGCAGCGAGTGAGGTATTCATGGCCGCTGACGCTAGCACGCGTCAGGCATCGGCAGCCAGGGCATTGAGGTCGCGTTGCGACCAGCGACGCACCGCCGCCACGCACAGCAGCGCAGCCATCAGCAATTCGGTCAGCAGCCAGCCGCCTCCGCGCACCAATGGCCAACCAAGCGCCCACCCCGAAACGGTCAGGGCCAGCACGGCAAGGAACATCAGCGGCATCGCGATGAGTAGACCCACCTGGTGGTTGCACCAGCCTCGCGCCCAGGCAGCGGCTGCGAAACACAAGGCGAGGTCTCCCAGCACCACCGGCCAAGTGCTCAGCATCAGCTCACGTTCATCGGTCGGCCTGAGCACCACCGCCAGGGCCACCAGCAACGTCCACCAAGCGACACCCGCCCCCAGGCTGCCGACCAGCGTGCGCCAGGCCCAACCGCCTGGCTGAAGGCCGCCCGGAGCGAGCCGGCGACGCCAGTGCAGGCCGGGGTGGATGAGTCCGTTGCCCGCGACCAAGGTCAGAAACATCATCCAGCCTGGATAGCTGAAGAGCCCCATCCCCTGGACAGACACGCCCCAGGCCTGAGCAGCCCACAGCTGCGGGTTCAAAAGGAACTGCAGCATGACCACGCTCGGCAGGTATAGGACCGGCACCCAAGACAAGCGCCAAAAGTCCTGCCCGGCGACCAGATCGCGTGTTCGGCCGGCCTCGTCGGTGTCCGCAAAAGGTAGGCGCTGCCAACCCTCGCGCATCGGTTGGGTGGACGCGGCTGAAGGCAGAAACACGGGCACACCGCGCCATGCCCGTGGCTGGCCCAGGCGGCGGCCGAATGCCACCCAAGCGAGCGCGAGACCCGCCAATCCCAGCGCGGCCACGAGTGGCCATGCGGCCAAGGCATGGCGCAGCGGGCCCAGCCACGCGATGGCCAGGGCCAGCACCAACCAACCCCACATCACCCATCGCCCTGCATGCCCACGCCAAGCCAGCCCACACCAAGCGCCGAGTGCCTGCGCAGCGGCCAGCACCAGGAACGCCGACAGCAAAGCCGCTGGCACGTCGGCCGGCGACAGGCGCTTCCCGATGGCAGCGCTCAGCGCCAGGGCCAGTGGGCCCGCCAACCCCACGCCGCCCACTCCCACCAGCTGGCGCACCATGCGGGCACGGGCTCGCCGCGATCCACGCGACGGCGCCACACGCGCGGTCCAGCGATCCGTCCACACGATGGCCGACGACGTGGACCCCGCCGCCACGAGCGCCATCAGGGCGGCCTGCAAGCCCAGCACGGCGGTGGCGGCACCATCGGGAACGGGCGCGCCGGCCAGGGCCAGGAACAGCGCGAGCACGGTCACGAGGGCCGGACCGATGAGGCCTAAGTCCGCCAAGCCCTCCTCCAGGCTCAGACCGACGGGCGCAGAGGCAGCAGCCTGCGGTTTCATGTGTTGAGCAACTCCATCACGTCGGTCATGTCCAGGCAGGCACCGCCGGGAGCGGGCACGAGGCGCGTGTCCACGAGCAACTGCCCGCCGTCGTGGGCCGACCAGTGCAGCTGCCCCGGCGACAGCGCAGGTGGACGCTGCGGACACGACACGCGCCGCAGGTGCTCCAGCAGTTCGTCCCAGCCGATGAACAGCTGCACGCGCCCCTCTCGCAGGAAAAGTACGTGGCTGACGATGCGTTCCAGGTCGGCGAGCAGGTGGCTGGAAATCAGCACCGTGCGTGGTTCGGGCCGCTCGCGCAAGCCGAACAGCGCACGCAGCACGTCGCGCCGCGACAGCGGGTCCAGGCTCGCCATAGGTTCGTCCAGCAGCAGCACATCGGGGTCGTTTGCCAGAGCCAGCACGAGGGAAAGCTTCTGCTGGTCGCCCAGCGACAGCTCATCGGCGCGCTTGCCCAGGCTCAGGTCGAGGCGTGCGGCGAGCGTGGCGGCCACCTTGAGACTGACGTGGGCGTAAACGGCGGCCATCTCTTCCAGATGACTCAATCCGGTGAGCCGGCGGAAAAGGTCTGGCGTCTGGGCCGCATAGCCCAGGCGCTCGCGGACCGCATCGGGCAGATCCAGGCTGGGTGCACCGAGCAAGCGGCTTTGGCCGCGAGTGGGCGTGACCAGCCCGAGCAGGGTCCGCAGCAGAGTTGTCTTGCCGGCGCCGTTGCGGCCCACGAGGCCAACCACGGCACCCTCTGGAACATGCAGGTCAATGCCGTCAAGGGCGCGGGTGCGTGCGGCGCTCCAACTGTCCGCACGGCGGTCGAGAGTCAGTTGACGGGCCTCGATGGCGTAGGTCATAGGGCTGCCTTTGAAATGTCCTGGCACAGCGCGCGCTCGAACGCGTCGAGTGCCGCAGTGGGGTCGATACCGAGCTGGCGGGCCTCGCGAGCGGCCGCATCCAAAGCTGGCTGCAGCAACGCGAGCCGCTCAGCCGGGCGTGCAGCGGGCGTGACGCCTTCGGCCACCACCATGCCAATGCCGCGTCGCCGGCTCAGCAGTCCCTGCGCTTCCAACAGGCTGTAGGCCTTGCTGACCGTCATCGGGTTGACGGCATGGGCCTCTGCCACGGTGCGCACGCTCGGCATTTCCGCACCGGGGGCGAGCCGGCCGCTGGCCACCAGCCGCTGCACTTGCTCCACCACCTGCCTGTAGATGGGCGTGCCGTCATGCGGCTGAATATCGAAGCTGACGCGAGGCCCCAGGGGTGACATGTGCATCAGCGTATTGCCATCGCAATACACCAAGCCACATCTCCCCGGTTCAGGGGCTGATCACGGGTCGGTCACTGACCAAGCCAGCGCAGCAGCTGAAGCTTGAAGTCCAGGCACTACCGCCCGCGTGAGCGGTCGACGCGATTCACGTCGATCAGCATGAACTCGCCGCAGCGACTCAGCGTGTGCAGGCCGGCGGTGTGGGTGCAGCTCACCGGGTCGCCGGTGACGCGTCGATCTGGACGGGCGCCGGCGTGAACACGCAGTAGCGCAGCAGTCGAGAAGCAGCGGCACGATGCCGACCTGCCAAGAGTCAGAGCGCAGGCGCTGCAGCATCAGGCACGCCAGGCGGCGAAGTCGTCTTCCGTCTCTTCGAAGGCATCGACCTGAGCCGACCCATGCCGCAGCACATCGCGGTAGACGGCCAGTCTACGGACGACGGCCTGGTCACGGTCGCAGGCGCCGCTGGCATCGCGGACCGCCCGGTCGAACGGCACCACCAGGCGCAGCCGCGCGATCTTGTCGGCGAGCGCCGCGCCCAGTGCCGGCACGCCGTGCAAGGGCACGAGGCGCGCCGGCTGACTGGCCACCCGGCCCGCGGTCCGGGAATCGCGGGCGGGGGCGGAAACCTCAGCGGGTCTTGCTCACCCACTCGTTCCGCTGCTCGTCGTAGCGGTGCATCATCAGGAAGCGCAGCGTCTCCATGTTGACTTGCTCGCGCGTCAGCGAACTCATCTCGCGGGGCGCCTTGAGCGGCACCCAGGCACCGACCGTGTCGTCGTAGACATTCATGCGCAGGAACTGGTCGCGCATTGCAATGACCTCGGCGCGGGACATGACGCCCTTGGGGGGCTCCATGCCGGACTTCAGCACCCACATGCCGGTCAGCTCGTCCCAGCGCATCAGCGCGAGAAAGGCATCGCGGTCCATCTTGACCTGTTCGCGGGTCAAACCCTGGGCATGACCAGGCACGGAAAAGGCAGCCATCGTGGTGGCGAGCAGCAGTGGCAGCAGGGACAGGCGTTTCATGGCGGATACCTACAAAAGTTGAATGGATTCAGGGGCTGTGCTGCCTGGGCGCCTCAGTCTTCACAGGTGCCCAGTGGTCGGGCGGGCGGCCGCAACCTTACATCAACTTCGCCGCGTGAAAAATGCCGAGGGCCCGCGCGGCGTCGGCGGGCGGCCCGGAATTGACGGGCGAGGGGCGCCCTTTTCATCGGCTTGGCGGCCTCAAGCATCCGCAGAATCTGCCGAGTGAAGATCCTGCAAGCCCTCCTCCTCAGCCTGGCCGTCGTCCTGGCGCCCGTGGCGCCCGCACAGGCGGCGCGCATCAAGGAAGTCGCCTCCATCGCCGGCGTGCGCTCCAACCCGCTGACCGGCTATGGCCTGGTCGTGGGCCTGGACGGCACGGGCGACCAGACGACGCAGGCGCCCTTCACCGGCCAGAGCCTCACCGCCATGCTGCAGCAATTCGGCGTGCTCCTGCCCCAGGGCGTGACCATGCAGCCCCGCAACATCGCCGCCGTCATGGTGACGGCGTCCCTCCCGCCCTTCGCCCAGCCCGGCCAGCAGCTCGACATCAATGTGTCGTCCATCGGCAACGCCAAGAGCCTGCGCGGCGGCACGCTGATCGCCACGCCGCTGCGCGGCGCCGACGGCCAGGTGTATGCCATGGCCCAGGGCAACCTCATCGTCGGCGGCGCCGGCGCCTCGGCGGGCGGCTCCAAGGTGCAGATCAATCACCTCAGCGCCGGCCGCATCCCGGCGGGCGCGCTGGTGGAACGCTCGGTGCCCACGCCGCTGGCCCAGGGCGACAGCATCCAGCTCGACCTCAACAGCAGCGACTTCGGCACCGCCCGTGCCGTGGCCCAGGCCATCAACAAGGCCAAGGGCGCCGGCGTGGCCCAGGCGTTGGACGGGCGTGTGGTGCGCGTGCGCGCGCCGGCCTCCCCGGACGACCGGGTGGCCTTCCTGGCCGACGTGGAGAACCTCGCCATTGACATGGCCTCCCCGGCCGCGCGCGTGGTCATCAATGCCCGCACCGGCTCCATCGTCATGAACCAGGCCGTGACCCTGTCGTCCTGTGCGGTCGCCCATGGCAGCCTCTCGGTCACGATCAGCTCCACGCCCATCATCAGCCAGCCCAATGCGCTGTCCGGCGGGCAAACGACCGTCGCCGAGAAGGCCGACATCGCCATCCGCCAGGAGCCGGGCAGCCTCATCCAGCTGCCGGCCGGCGCGCGGCTGTCGGACGTCGTCAAGGCGCTCAACTCCCTCGGCGCCACCCCGCAGGATCTGCTCGCCATCCTGCAGGCCATGAAGAGTGCGGGCGCCTTGAATGCCGAGCTCGAGGTGATCTGATGACCTCCTCCTTCCAGTCGATTTCGGGTCAGAGCCTGGGCAGCGTCGATGCCCTGAACTCGCTGAAGGCCCAGGCCACGCGCGATCCCAAGGCGAGCATCCGCGAGACGGCCCGCCAGTTCGAGTCGCTCTTCATGCAGGAAGTCATGAAGAGCATGCGCGCCTCCACGCTGAGCAGCGGCATGCTGGACAACAACGCCACGCAGCTCGGCACCGAGATGCTGGACACGCAGTTCGCCGGCAAGATGAGCGGCCTGCCCGGCGGGTTGTCCGAGGCAATCCAGCGCCAGCTGCAGCGCCAGATGGGCATCCAGGACCTGAGCCCGGAAAAGGTGCAGAAAGCCAGCCAGACCACCCTGGCCCAGGCCCTGCCGGCGCTGGCCACCAAGGGCATCCCGAACCACGTGCAGAGCTTCATCCAGCAGCATGACGCCGCTGCCCGCTCGGCCTCGGCCGCCACGGGCATCCCGGCGAGCTTCATGGTGGCCCAGGCCGCCCACGAAAGCGGCTGGGGCAAGCGCGAGATCATGGGCCCGGATGGCAGCAAGAGCTACAACGTGTTCGGCATCAAGGCCACGCCGAGCTGGACGGGCCGCACCGTCGAGGTCATGACCACCGAGGTCATCAACGGCCAGGCGCACAAGGTGATGGCCAAGTTCCGCGCCTACGGCAGCTACGACGAGGCCTTCCGCGACTACGCGCGCCTCATCAGCAGCAACGAGCGCTATGCCAAGGTCGTGGCCCAGGCCCAGAACGGCAATGCCGCCGGCTTCGCGCGCGGCCTGCAGCAGGCGGGCTATGCCACCGACCCGGCTTACGCCGAGAAGCTGGCCAAGACCATCCAGACCACCCAGCGCGTGCAGAGCACGCTGGCCTGAACGCGGAAAGACCTGACCCATGGCCGGCTTGCTCACCCTCGGCGCCCGCGCGATGTTCGCCAACCAGGCGGCGCTGCAGACGATTGGCCAGAACATCGCCAATGCCAACACGCCGGGCTACTCGCGCCAATCCGTGGTGCTGACGACCTCGCCCGGCCAGTACACCGGCGCCGGCTTCTTCGGCAAGGGCGTGGACGTGCAGACCGTTGTGCGCGCCCACAACGACTACCTCACCAAGGAAGCCGCCAGCTCCAAGTCGACGGCCATG
>Ga0233424_10002252_pt1 | contig 14202 bp, 13 predicted proteins | sample Watercolumn_Towu_FD_181011 | JGI IMG/M metagenome (GOLD analysis project Ga0233424, IMG submission 181011) | Freshwater microbial communities from Lake Towuti, South Sulawesi, Indonesia - Watercolumn_Towuti2014_125_MG | ecosystem: Environmental > Aquatic > Freshwater > Lake | place: Indonesia...
GTGAACAGGCCGTACCCGTAGGCGTTGTGCACCTTCATGCCGCGCCGGATGCCGCTGGCGCGGAGCGACCGGGCCACCAGCGTCCCCCAGCGGTCGAGGTCGCCGCGCGTGTAGCCGACGACGGTCGGGCGGCCCGTGGTGCCGCTGGACGCGTGGATGCGGGCGACGTCGGCCATCGGCACCGCGAACATCCCGAACGGGTACGTCTCGCGCAGGTCGTCCTTGGTGGTGAAGGGCAGCCGGTGCACGTCGTCGAGCGTGCGGATGTCGTCGGGATGCACGCCCACGTCGTCGAACTTCCGCGTGTAGAGCGGCACGTTGCGGTAGGCGTGCTGCACGGTCCACTGCAGGCGCTCGAGCTGGAGCTGCTCGATCTCGGCACGGCTCAGCCGCTCCTCGGGATCGAGCTCCTCAGTCGTCGGCGGGCGGAGGGCGGAGGCGGGGGCGGTCATCGTCGACACGGGGACTCCTCGGAACGGGTGGGATCAGAAGGTGCGGGAGGTGGTGCGGGAGCGGCCGCGGAACTCGGCGACGGCGTCGCCCTGCTCGTCCACGACCGTCACGTCGTAGAGGCCGGAGCGACCGGTGCGGGTGCGGCGGACGGCCGTCGCGGTGAGCGTCTGCCCCGCGACGGTGGGCTTGAGGAACGAGATGTCGGCACCGGCAGCCACCGTCACCCGATCGTCCTCGTTGCAGGCGATCGCGAAGGCGGTGTCGGCGAGCGCGAACACGAGGCCACCGTGGGTGATCTGGAAGCCGTTGGTCATGTCCTCACGGACGCGCATGGACACGACCGCGTATCCCGGGTCGTCGCGTTCGACCACGAGCCCGAGCATCGCCGAGGCCCGGTCGCGTTCCATCATGGCCCGGTTCGGCCGCACAGCCTCCGCCGTATCCGTCGCCTCCGTCATCGCCGACCTCCTCGTCGTGCTGGGACGGGACCACCGCGTCCCGTCCGCCCATACTAACTGAACGATCGGTCAGTAACGCAAGGAGGTCGGGACGACGGTCGACGGTTCACCTGATCGTGAGCGGCGGCCAGAGGGTCGCGTCCTCCACGGTCACCCCGGTGATGACGGCCGCGGGGTCCGCCGCATCCCGATCGGCGCGGAAGCGGATGATGCCCCCGTCCCGCGTCGCTGACTGGTAGAAGTACTCCCCCGACGAGACGATGCGGATGAAGGTGCCCTCCGGGAATGCGGCAGTCGCCTCCGTCACCGGCGCGCCGATGCGGACTCCGCCCGTCGCGGGCAGGTCGGCACCGTCCGGCTCGACGTCGCCCTGCACGTTCGCGATGCCGGCGGTGATCCCCGCGAGCGTCGTGCCATCGTCCGTGAACTGCAGCAGGAGCGTGCTCGCGTCGTCCCCGCTCGTGAGGCGCACCAGCGTGTCCGTCCCGCCGGCGGCCTGCGCGGTCGTCCCCGGGACCGCCGCCAGCGCCTCCTCGCGAGACATACCCAGCTGGAGCGGTCCGACGCCCATCGCGGTCATCTCCCATTCGCTCCACGGGGCTGCGGGGTCGGCCGTCTCCGGCGTCGGCGTCGCGGGCGGCGTGGCGGTCAGCTTCTCCACGAAGGCGGTCTTCGCCTCCCCCGCGCGGTCACGCAGGAGCAGCGCCGCACGCTCGGCGTCGAACTCCGAACCGTCCCTGGCCGGCTGCCACAGGTGCACGATGATGTTCCCCACCGCGGCGAAGCCGTGGTGGGCCCGCCAGGCGCTCTGCCCCGAGCCCATCTCCAGGGTTCCGGCGAAGGCCCGGACGCCGTCCGTCTCCGGCGCCGCGACGGCGGCGAAGGTCCCCGCCCCCTGCGCATCGAACTGCGCGCACTGCTCGACGGTGTCGACCAGGTCGTCCATGCGCGACCCGGCGATGTCTTCCGACGGGAACTGCAGGATCTCCTGCTTCCCGCTCATGCCCGTGTCGTCCGCGTTCACCCACGGCACGGTTCGCGCGCCGATGCTGCCCATGGAGGCTTCCATGATCAGCAGCACGCAGACCGCCGGCGTGAACTCCGGGCCGCCGCCGTCGGAATACTGCAGCAGCGTGTCCTCGACCTCCGTCGCCGGAGGCGCGGAGGGAAGAAGATCGGCGACCTCGGCGGGCGTGAGGGCGAACGCGTCGAGCTCGTCCCCGACGAAGAGGAGGGGCCCGGAATAGGGATCGGGAGTGGGCGTCGGGGTCTCCGGCGCCCGTGATGCGGTCGCCGTGGGTGTCGCCTCGGGCGTCGCCGCGCACCCCGGGAGCACCACCAGCACTCCCGCCACCACAGCCGCGAGGAGCGCCGCTCCTCGCAGCTTCCATCCGCCGTGCACCGTCGCCGACATGAACCCTCCGCATGATCATGTGCGCCGTGAACACGGCGCCCCCTGACGGAAGAGTAGCGGTCGGGAGACGCCCAAAGCCCGCCCGCCCACGGTCGATATGCGAACGAGACAATAGTCATGCCACGGAAGGCATACAAGCCATGCCGATCGCAGCCGGAAGAGCCGTGCGGCTCAGCCGGCGCCGCCTCCGCCGAGCACGAGAGCTGCTGCCTGCCGTGCCTCTGCAGCGGTCGCTGCGCGGCTCGCACCGTCAGCCGCCCGACGGCACTCGTCCGGGCCCGCCGCGTCGAGCGCGGCCGCCACCCGCCCGAGTGCGCGAGGCGTCATCGACAGCGAGGTCGCGCCGAGCCCCACGAGCACGGGGGCGAGTGCCGGGTCACCGGCCGCCTCCCCGCAGATCCCGACCGGCTTGCCCGCCGCCCGTCCCGCTGCCCCGACCGTCCCGATCAGCCGCAGCACCGCCGGCTGCCAGGGATCGTTGAGATCGGCGAGCGCACTGGACAGCCGGTCCGCAGCCAGGGTGTACTGCGCGAGGTCGTTGGTCCCGAGACTCACGAAGTCCACGACCTCGAACAGCTCGGCGGCCAGCAGCGCCGCCGCCGGGGTCTCGATCATGATCCCCGCTCTGTCCAGGCCCGCGGCACGGCACCGTGCGGCGAAGTCCGCCGCCTCGTCGACCGTGGCGACCATCGGGGCCATGACCTCCACCTCGGCGGACTCCGTATCGGCGGCCCTGGCCAGCGCGTGCAGCTGGTCGTCGAGCAGGGCGGGCCGGCGACGGGAGAGGCGCAGACCCCGGACGCCGAGCGCCGGGTTGTCCTCGTCGTCGTCGTTCGCGAACGGCAAGGGCTTGTCGCTCCCCGCATCCAGCGTGCGCACGACGACCTTCCGCCCGGGGAACGCCCGCAGCACCCCGCGGTACGCCTCGACCTGCTCCTCGATGCTCGGCGCCTCCGTCCGGTCGAGGAAGCAGAACTCGGTGCGGAAGAGTCCGACCCCCTCGGCGTGCGCAGCGGCCGCGCTCCCGGCGTCCACGGCCCCTCCGACGTTGGCCAGGAGCGGTACGCGGGACCCGTCCGCGAGACGGCCCCGTCCGTCGAAGGTCACCACGACCGCCGCGGCCCGCGCCTCGGCGATCTCCGCCTCGTCCGGGTCGACGTGGATCGTGCCGCGATCCCCGTCGACGAGGAGCATGGCCCCCTCGGGGATGCCGGTCGCCCCTGGCACTCCGACCACGGCCGGGAGCCCCAGCGCCCGCGCGATGATCGCCGTGTGCGACGTGGGTCCGCCGTCCGCGGTCACGAGAGCGACGCAGCTCCCGCCGTCCAGCGCTGCCGTGTCGGCGGGAGCGAGGTCGGTCGCGACGAGCACGAACGGCTCGTCTCGTTCGGGGACGCCTGGCATGTCCGCCCGGAGGATCTCGGCGATCATGCGATCGCGGACGTCACGGATGTCGGCGGCGCGTTCCGCCATCCTTCCGCCGAGCGCCGCGAGCGCCGCCTCATGCGCCGCGGACGTCTCCCAGACCGCCCGCGCCGCCGTCCGCCCCTGTGCGCGCACGAGGGCGGTGGCTTCGGCGACGAGCTCCGGGTCCGAGGCGAGGAGCCGGGACGCGTCCAGGATCGCCCGCGCCTCTCCGCGGGCCCGTTCGGCGCGCGAGCGCAGCTGATCGGCGACGGCGACCGCCGCCCACTCGATCGTGGAGACCTCCGCCTCCCGACCCTCCGGCGGGACGACGGTCTCGGCATCCGGTTCCGGGAGTGCCGGCGCGAGGGACACCGCCCTCGCGGCCACACGTCCCGGGCTGACGCCGCGGCCCTGCAGCACGGATCCGGAGACGATCTCCGGCGTCGGCGCCGACTCGTGGTCGGCCCGGGCTCCCGCCTGGTCGTCGCCGGCGGTGGCGCGCGCGGGCGCGGTTCCGGGGCTGCCGGCGGCGCCCTCGTCCGTCTCGACGCCCTCGCCGAACCCGCCCTGGAAGAGCGACACCAGGCGGTCGATCGCCGCCTCCGCGTCGGCTCCCCGACCCGTGAGCTCGACCTCGGTCCCCTGACGTGCTCCGAGTGCGAGCAGCCGGGTCAGGCTCCCGGCCGCGGCTTCCGGGCCGTCCGGCAGCCGCCGCAGGCGCACGTCCGCGCCCGCCGCCGATTCCGCGATCAGGGCGGCGGGCCGGGCGTGGATGCCGAGAGGGTTGCGCACCCGCACACGACGGGACACCGTCTCCCCGGCCGGCTCCGACCCGTCAGGAGCGGGCTCCGCGGGCGACGTCTCGGTGTCTTCTGCCGTCGCATCGTCCGTCGGGCCGAGCTGACCTGTCTTCGCGGCGAGGGCCGACGCGGCTTCAGCGGCGACCGCATCGAGGTCGCCCCCGGCCGCCGCGGCCACGACCGCGGCGAGGAGCCCCTCGACGAACGGCGCGGGCGCGAGCCGCACCGGCACGTCGCTGCTGCGCAGTTCCAGCGCGAGCTCGGCGCTCAGCACGGCCGAACCGAGGTCCATGAGCACGAGCACGCCGTCGACCTCGCCGGCGAGCTCGTCGATCGCCGCCGAGACCGCGACGGCGTCCGTCCCCAGGATCGGCGCGCCGTTCGCGTCCACGCCAGCGCCGGCCGCCACGCGGACCTGCACGCCGCCGCCCGGCACCATCTGCAGGGCGAGTTCGAGTGCCGCCTCCCCGAGCCGGGCACTGTGGGAGACGGCGACGATCCCGATCATCCGGCGTCCGCGAGGGCCGCCGCGAGCGCCTCGAACAGGAGCGCGGTCGAGGCGGCACCGGGGTCGAGGTGACCGGCGCTGCGCTCACCGAGGTAGCTCGCTCTGCCCTTCCGGGCGACGAGGGGCACTGTGGCGTCACGACCGGCGGCCGCGGCGTCCGCAGCCGCCCTGGCCGCCGCCGCCGCGTCCGCTCCGCCGGCGAGGGCGGCATCGAAAGCGTCGACCGCGGGGGCCATCGCGTCGAACATCGTCTTGTCGCCGGCCTCGGGCTTGCCCCGCGCGACGATGCCCTCGAGCCCCGCCCGGAGCGCGGCGGCGAGCGCCGGTCCGTCCAGTGTCGTCACCGCACCGGCCGACATCCCCATGCGCAGGAAGAACGTGCCGTAGAGGGGGCCGCTCGCGCCGCCCACCGAGCTCACCAGCGTCATGCCGACGGTCTTGAGCAACTCGTCGATCGTCGCGGGCGTCGTCGCCGCGAGCTTCTCCCCGACCGCCGTGAAGCCCCGCGCCATGTTCGCGCCGTGGTCGGCGTCCCCGATCGCGGAGTCCAGTTCCGTGAGCCAGTCGCGCTGCGCGGTGACGGCCTCGCGGTACCGGGAGATCCAGTCGACGAGGACGTCGGTGCCGACGGCCGCCATCACGCGCCCCACCGCAGGCCGGGGGTGTTCACCGGGGCGTCCCACAGGCGCAGCAGCTCGTCGTCGGCCTTCAGCACCGTGACGGAGCACCCGGCCATGTCGAGGGAGGTGATGTAGTTGCCCACCAGGTTCCGCGCGATCTGCACGCCGGACTTCTCCAGCATCGCGGCGACCTCGCCGTACATGAGGTAGAGCTCGATCAGGGGCGTGGCGCCCATGCCGTTGAGCATCACGATCGCGGGTCCTGCCGCATCGAGGTCGCCGAGGATCGGCTCGACGAGCTGCCGGGCGATCTCCGACGCGGGGGCGAGCGGCTCACGGTGTCGGCCCGGCTCTCCGTGGATGCCGATGCCGATCTCCATCTGGTCGTCGGGGAGGTCGAACGTGGGCTTGCCCGCGGCGGGGACCGTGCAGCTGGTGAGGGCCATGCCCATGGAGCGCCCCTGACCGTTGATGCGCTTCGCGAGGTCGACCACGGCCGCGAGGTCGCGGCCCTCCTCCGCGGCTGCCCCCACGAGCTTCTCCAGCAGGACCGTGAGGCCGACGCCTCGGCGCCCCGCGGTGTAGAGCGAGTCCTGCACGGCCACGTCGTCGTCCACGACGACCGTGCCCACCTCGATCCCTTCCATGGCGGCGAGTTCGGCCGCCATCTCGAAGTTCAGCACGTCGCCCGTGTAGTTCTTGACGATGTGCAGAACGCCGGCGCCGCGGTCGACCGCCTGGGTGGCGACCTGCACACGGTCGGGGGTGGGCGAGGTGAAGACCTCGCCGGCGACGGCCGCGTCGAGCATGCCGGTGCCGACGTAGCCGCCGTGCAGGGGCTCATGGCCGGATCCGCCGCCGGAGACGACGGCCACCTTGCCCTGCGCCTTCGGTGTCGCCCGGGTGATGACGTGGTTCTCCAGGTCGACCGAGAGTTCGGGGTGCGCGGCGGCGACGCCCTTCAGGGACTCGACGAGGACGTCCTCCGGGGCGTTGATGAGCTTCTTCATCCTGCGATCTCCTTTGATGCGGCGTGAGTCTCGAGCGGAAATCCGAAAAGGATTCGTCAATGTCGAATATGCTCGGAGCCTGCCGGGTTGTCAAGATCGATCCGGCGACCGGAAACCCGGCTCGACGACGACCGGAAGGAGGACGCGCATGATCCAGGCGATCGACCGCGCGGCGAAGATCCTCGACCTGCTCCAGGGCGCCCGCCACCTCGGCATCACGGACCTCTCCGCGGCCCTGAGCCTGCCGCCGTCGACCGTGCACGGCCTCGTGAAGTCGCTGCGCGCGCACGGCCTCGTCGCGAAGGAGCGCGGCGGACAGCGGTACATGCTCGGCCCCACCCTGTTGCGGCTGAGCAACGTGTACCTCGACACCCTGGACGTGCGGGCGCGGGCGATGCGCTGGACGCAGGAACTGGCGCGACGCACCGGGATGTCCGTGCGCCTCGGCGCCCCGCACCTCACGGACGTCCTCGTCATCCATCACAACCTCCGCCCCGACGACAGCCCTCAGATGCTGGAGACGGGGATGGCGGTCCCCGCCCACGCCTCCGCGATGGGGAAGGTGCTCCTCGCGTACGACCAGGGCTTCCAGGAGAGCGTGTTCGCCGAGCCCCTGCGCAGCCTCACCGGCGACACGGTCACCGACGTCGCCCGGCTGACCCTCGAGCTGCCGGGGATCGCGGAGCGTGGGACGGCGGCGGAGAGCGATGAGGCCGTCCTCGGCGAATCGTCCCTCGCGGCGCCGATCGCCGACGCCTCGAACACGATCGTCGCCGCGGTGGCCGTCGTGCTGCCGACCGCGGAGGCACCGGCATCCGACACCGTCGTGCACGCGCTCCGCGAGACGGCACGGAACATCTCCCGCGAACTCGGCGCGACGACCTGGCCACCGCCCGTGGCCCCCGCCGAGGACTGACGGCGGCGGTCAGCCGCGCAGGCCGAGCGCGAACGGCAGCACGGCCGTGGCCCCGGCCTGCCGCACCGCGCGCGCCGCGACCGTCAGGGTCCAGCGACTGTCGATGAGGTCGTCGACGAGCAGCACCGGACCGGCGGGCACCTCGAGCTGCGCCGCGTCGAACCGGTCCCACACCCCCGCGAGCCGGAACACGCTGTTCCCGCCCGCCTGCCCCGACGGCCCTCCGCCGCGCCACTCCAGCGCGCCGAGGTACGGCAGCCGCCCGATCTCGGACAGCCCGCGGGCGAGGGAGTCGACGAGCTGCGGATGCGACCGCGACGGCATCGCGACCACGGCCACCGGTCGCTCCGCCCAGTCCCACCCGGCGAGCACGCGCACGCAGGCCTGCAGCAGCGCCGGGCTGATCGGCGCGTCCGCGGCACCCGCGGCGAAGATCTCGCGCAGCGTGCCACCCCACCCGAGGTCGGTGAGCCGGGCGAGGGCACGCCCCTCATCGGCCTGCTCCCCCGCGGGGATGCGGCCGCGCACCGGCACATCGAGGCGGTCGGCCCCTGTCGGCCACGCGCGACGCGGCTCGACCGGCACGCCGACCCGGTCGAGGGAGGCCGCCGCCTGCACGCTCGCCGTCTGCGCGACCTCCGCCGGGAACCACACGCCCGCACAGTTGTCGCACCGGCCGCAGGGGGCCGCGGTGTCGTCGTCGAGAGCCCGTTGCAGGAAGGCCATGCGACAGCCGTCCGTGCGCTCGTACTCCAGCATGTGCTCCTGCTCCGCGACCCGCTCGGCGGCGATGCGCTCGTAGCGTTCGGCGTCGTACGTCCACGGCTGTCCCGTCGCGACCCACCCACCCTGCACGCGACGCACGGCACCATCCACGTCGAGCACCTTCAGCAGCAGCTCGAGGGGCGTGCGGCGGATGTCGACGAGGGCCTCCAGCGCCGGCGTCGAGATCGGGCTGTCGCCGAGCGCCGCGATCACCCGTTCGGCACGCTCCCGATCCGGCATCGACGCGGTCGCGAAGTAGTGCCAGATCTCACGGTCTTCGACACCGGGGAGCAGGAGCACGTCGGCGCTCTCGCTGGCACGCCCCGCTCGTCCCACCTGCTGGTAGTACGCGACCGGCGAGGACGGGGCTCCGAGGTGCACGACGAATCCGAGGTCCGGCTTGTCGAACCCCATGCCGAGGGCGCTGGTCGCGACGAGGGCCTTCACCTCGTTGCGCTTGAGCATGCCCTCCGACTCCGCACGCTCCTCGGCGTCGGTCTGCCCCGTGTAGGCGCGCACGTCATGGCCGTGATCGCGCAGGAACCGCGCGGTGTCGACCGCCGCCGCCACCGTCAGCGTGTAGATGATTCCGCTGCCGGGGAGGTCGTCGAGGTGGCTGAGCAGCCAGGCCAGGCGGCTCGCCGAGTCCTTGAGGCGGAGCACCCCGAGCCGCAGCGAGGTGCGGGCGAGGGGCCCGCGGATCGTGAGCACGGGCACCGTCTCCGCTTCGCCCGCACCGCCAGGCAGCGCCCCGAGCTGCTCGGCCACGTCTGCCACCACGCGGGAGTTCGCCGTCGCGGTCGTCGCCAGCACCGGCACATAGGCGGGCATCTGCGCGATGAGGTCGCGCAGTCGGCGGTAGTCCGGGCGGAAGTCGTGCCCCCAGTCGCTGATGCAGTGCGCCTCGTCGACGACGAGCATGCCGAGCCGCGCCACCAGCGCGGGCAGCTGCTCCTCTCGGAAGGCCGGGTTGTTCAGCCGCTCCGGCGAGACGAGCAGCACGTCGACGTCGTCTCCGGCGAGCCGCTCCTGCACCTCTGCCCACTCGTGGGCGTTCGTCGAGTTGATCGCCACGGCGCGCACGCCCGCACGCTCGGCCGCGGCGATCTGGTCGCGCATGAGCGCCAGCAGCGGGGAGACGAGCACGGTGGGGCCGGCTCCCTGCCGGCGGCGGAGCAGGGTCGCGACGAAGTACACCGCCGACTTCCCCCACCCGGTGCGCTGCACCACGAGCGCGCGGCGACGCCCCTCCACCAGTGCCTCGATCGCCTCGAACTGGCCGTCGTGGAAGTCGACGTCGGGACGACCGACGAGTTCGCCGAGGGCGGCGCGGGCGGCCTCGCGGAGGGGGACGGCGGTCGGAGAGGTCATGCCCTCCACTCTGCCGCAGACCTCGGACAGGACTCCGACCGCCGCCCGCTCTCGGTGGATGACCGGTGGGAAGGCCGTAGCGTGGAGGAATGATTACCCGCGAACTCGCCGTCGCGCTCCGCGATGCCGGTCTGACCTGGAAGCCCGCGGAGGGTGACCGGTTCCAGCTCGATCTGCCCGACGAGGTGGAGCTGGAGGCGGAGGCCGACGTCTTCACGGTGAGCGCGATGACCATCGAGGCGAGGCAGACGCCGTCCGGCACGGACCTCGCCTTCAACGGCACGACGGAGTGGGCGCTCGACGCCGTGACCCTCGCCGATGCGGTGTGGCTGCCGCGCGAGGACCAGCTGCGCGACCTCCTCCGCGGGACGTTCCGCACCCTCACCCGCCTCCCTGACACGTTCCGCGTCGAGATCGAGCTCGCCGGTGCTCCCCTGCGTTTCGAGCACCCGGATCCGGCGGAGGCTTACGGCCGCGCGCTGCTGGCACTGATCTCGCGCTCCCGTTGACACGCCCTGTTGAATCGGGCCGTCGGGTGTGTCAGAATTACCTAACGATCGGTCAGTAAAGAAGGACCGGAGCCCGAGGAGTCGACGATGACCAGTCCCGCAGACCTGTCCCTCGTGGACGGCGAGACCTCCGACGAGGAACGCCTGTTCGACGAGCTGATCGCGAACGAGCAGCGCATCGAGCCGCGCGACTGGATGCCCGAGGCCTATCGCAAGACGCTCATCCGGCAGATCTCCCAGCACGCGCACTCCGAGATCATCGGCATGCAGCCCGAGGGCAACTGGATCACCCGCGCGCCGAGCCTCAAGCGCAAGGCGATCCTCATGGCGAAGGTGCAGGACGAGGCCGGGCACGGCCTCTACCTCTACTCCGCCGCGCAGACCCTCGGCATCACCCGCGACGAGATGATGGACCAGCTCATCTCCGGCAAGGCGAAGTACTCGTCGATCTTCAACTACCCCACCCCGACCTGGGCCGACATGGGCGCGATCGGCTGGCTCGTCGACGGCGCCGCGATCTGCAACCAGGTGCCGCTGTGCCGCGCCTCCTACGGCCCCTACGGGCGCGCGATGGTGCGCATCTGCAAGGAGGAGTCGTTCCACCAGCGCCAGGGGTTCGAGATCCTGCTCTCGCTCATGCGCGGCACCGACGAGCAGCGGCAGATGGCGCAGGACGCGGTGGACCGCTGGTACTGGCCGAGCCTGGCGATGTTCGGGCCGCCCGACGACCAGTCCCCCAACTCCGCCCAGTCGATGGCGTGGAAGATCAAGCGCTTCTCCAACGACGAGCTGCGTCAGCGGTTCGTCGGCATGCTCGTGCCCCAGGCCGAGATCCTCGGCGTCACCCTCCCCGACCCGGACCTGCGGTTCGACGAGGAGACCGGTCGCTACGAGATGGGCGAGATCGACTGGGACGAGTTCTTCCAGGTGCTGCGCGGCAACGGCCCCTGCAACGCCGAGCGTCTGGAGCGCCGCCGCACGGCGCACGACGAGGGCGCGTGGGTGCGGGAGGCCGCCGCGGAGTACACCCGCAAGCAGCGTTCCCGCCTGACCCCTGAAGGGGCGGTGGCGTGATGGCGACCCCCGGGGCCGACCCTTCGACGAGCTCAGGGACCCAGGGCCGCGAGGTCTGGCCCCTGTGGGAGATCTTCGTGCGGGCGAACCGCGGGCTGAGCCACGTGCACGTCGGCTCGCTGCACGCCCCCGACGCCGACATGGCCATCCGCAACGCGCGCGACCTCTACACCCGCCGGGGCGAGGGCGTGTCGATCTGGGCGGTCCCCGCCGAGGCGATCACCACGAGCGACCCCGATGCCAAGGGGGCGTACTTCGAGAGTCCCGCCGGCAAGAACTACCGGCACGCGGTGTACTACACCGCCTCCGAGGGGGTGCCGCACCTGTGACCCTTCGACAGGCTCAGGGCCCCAGCTCCGCTCAGGCCCCCGGCTCCGCTCAGGCCCCCGGCTCCGCTCAGGGAGCCGGCGCCGTCCACGGGGAGGCGCATGGCGACGTCTCCGTCGACGAGCTGCGGCTCAGCGAAGAGCTCGCCGGCGCGGGCACGACCGCGGCGAGCGCCGACATCGCCGAGTACGCCCTGTGGCTCGGCGACGACGCCCTCATCCTGTCGCAGCAGCTCGGCGCCTGGATCTCCCGGGCCCCCGAGCTCGAGGAGGACGTGGCGCTCGGCAACATCGCCCTCGACCTCCTCGGACACGCGCGCTCCTTCCTGCACTTCGCAGGCACGTGGGACGGCCGTTCCGAGGACGACCTCGCGTACTTCCGCGACGAGCCGGAGTTCCGCAGCGCCTGGATCGTGGAGCAGCCGAACGGCGACTTCGCGCAGACCATCGCGCGCCAGCTCGTCGCCTCGGTCTACCTGGTGGAGCTCTACGCCGCCCTCCGCGCGAGCACCGAGCCCACGTTCGCCGCGATCGCGGAGAAGGCGCTGAAGGAGGTCGACTACCACCGTGACCACGCCGTGCAGTGGGTGCTGCGCCTGGCGGGCGGCACGGAGGAGTCCCGGCGGCGGATGATCCGTGCCCTCACGGACGTGTGGCCGTACGTCGACGAGCTGTTCCGCGACGAGCCGCTGATCGATCGACTCGGCGACGTCGCCGTGCGGCCGTCGAGCCTCCGGGCCCCGTTCGACGCGGTCATCGCCACCGTGTTCGCCGAGGCCGGGCTCGCGGTTCCGGAGGTCTCGGCGTCGTCGGCGGGCGGCCGGAACGGCGCGCACGCGACCCCCTTCGGCCACCTCCTCGCCGAGATGCAGGTCCTGGCGCGACGACACCCGGGGGCGTCATGGTGAGCCGGACCACCGCCGACACGACGGCCGAGGCGTGGCGGATCGCCGCCGCCGTGCCGGACCCGGAGGTGCCGGTGCTCACGATCGAGGACCTCGGCGTGCTGCGGGCGGTCGAGCTCCGCGGCGAGCGCGTGATCGTCGACATCACGCCGACCTACAGCGGGTGCCCGGCCATGGACACGATCCGCGACGACGTGGTCCTCGCGCTCACGGCCGCCGGCTTCGCGGACGTCGAGGTGCGGCTCGTGCTCTCCCCCGCGTGGACCACCGACTGGATGAGTGACGCCGGGAAGCAGAAGCTCCGCGCGTACGGGATCGCGCCGCCCAGCGGCCGCGCGGCCGTACCCGCTGGTCCGATCCGGCTCGCCCTGAGCGTGCGCTGCCCCCGATGCGGCTCGCTCGACACCAGGGAGGTCTCCCGCTTCGGGTCGACCTCGTGCAAGGCGCTGTACGAGTGCCGGGCATGCCTGGAACCCTTCGATCACTTCAAGGTGCACTGATGTCGCTGTTCTCCCCGGCCCCGACGACGACGCCGGCGTCCTCTCCCGCCTCCGCCTCCCGGGCGCGGAGCCGTGCCCGGTTCCACACGCTCGAGGTCGAGGACGTCCGTCCGCTCACCGAGGACGCCGTCGAGGTGACCTTCACGGTGCCCGCGGAGCTCGCCGACGACTACGACCACCTCCCCGGGCAGTACGTGGCGCTGCGCACGACGCTGGACGGCGTGGAGGTGCGGCGCTCCTACTCGCTGTGCCGGGCGCCCGAGCATCGCACCGACGGGGCGCCCACCCGCCTGAGCGTCGCCGTGAAGCGCGACGAGGGCGGGATGTTCTCCACGTGGGCCCAGACCGGCCTGCGCCCGGGCTTCCGCATCGACGTCATGAGCCCCCAGGGCACGTTCACCTCCGGTCTCGACGATCTGGACGAGAAGCACGTCGTCGGCATCGCGGCCGGCTCCGGGATCACCCCGCTGATGGCTCTCGCGCACACCGTGCTCTCCCGCTCGCAGACCTCGCGGTTCACGCTCCTCTACACGAACCGGTCGACGCTGGACGTGATGTTCCTGGAGGACCTCGCCGACCTCAAGGACCGCTACCCGACGAGGCTCACGCTGCACCACGTGCTGTCCCGCGAGCAGCGGACCGCGCCGGTGCTCTCCGGCCGCATCGACGAGCCCAAGCTGCGGACGATCCTCGACGCGCTGATCGACCCGGCCGACGTGGACGAGTGGTTCCTGTGCGGACCGCTCGCGCTCGTCGACCTCTGCCGGGAGGTGCTGGCCGACGTGGGCGTGCCCCGCGAACACGTGCGCTTCGAGCTGTTCACGACCGGCGACGAGCCGGTGCGGGCCGCTCGGCCGGTCACAGTGCGCTCGGGCGAGAAGACGGTGCGGATCGAGGTGAACCTCGACGGCGTCTCGTCCACGGTGGAGAGCCCGGTCGCGGCGCGCGAGTCGGTGCTGAACGCCGCGCTGCGGGTGCGGCCGGACGCGCCGTTCGCGTGCGCGGGCGGCGTCTGCGGCACCTGCCGCGCGCGCGTGCTCGAGGGCAGCGTCACGATGACCGAGAACTACGCCCTGGAGCCCGACGAGCTGGAGCGCGGCTACGTGCTCACCTGCCAGTCCCATCCCACCAGCGACCGCGTGGTCGTGGACTACGACGTCTGAGGA
>Ga0233424_10002253_pt1 | contig 14186 bp, 9 predicted proteins | sample Watercolumn_Towu_FD_181011 | JGI IMG/M metagenome (GOLD analysis project Ga0233424, IMG submission 181011) | Freshwater microbial communities from Lake Towuti, South Sulawesi, Indonesia - Watercolumn_Towuti2014_125_MG | ecosystem: Environmental > Aquatic > Freshwater > Lake | place: Indonesia...
ACCCGTCCTCGTCACGCTTGCACCCGTCGCCCGCGAAGTACATCCCGGGGAACCGGCTCCAGTACGTCTCGTGGAAGCGCTTCTCGTCACCCCAGATGCCCCGGAGCATGCCCGGCCAAGGCCGGCTGACGACAAGGTAGCCCCCGCTGCCCTTGGGCACGCTGTTGCCTTGCTCATCCACCACGTCCACGTCGATGCCGGGAAACCCGAACGTCGCGGACCCGGGCTTGGTGGTGGTTAGCGAAGCGAGGGGCGTGATCATTGCCCCACCGGTCTCGGTCTGCCACCACGTGTCGACGACGGGGCACCGCCCGCCGCCGATGGCCTGCTGGTACCAGACCCATGCCTCCGGATTGATCGGCTCGCCTACGGTGCCGATGACGCGCAGGCTAGAGAGGTCGTGCTTCGCCGGCAGGTCGTCGCCCCACCGCATGAACGACCGGATGGCGGTCGGCGCGGTGTAGAAGATGGTGACCTTGTGGCGCTCGATCATCTCCCAGAAGCGGTCGCGCCCCGGGTAGTCCGGCGTGCCTTCGAACAGCACGACGGTGGCGCCGTTGGCCAGGGGGCCGTACGCGATGTACGTGTGCCCGGTGACCCACCCAACGTCGGCGGAACACCAGAAGACGTCGTCCTCCTTCAGGTCAAAGACCCACTTGTGCGTGAGGCTTGCTTGCACAAGGTAGCCACCGGTGGCATGGAAGATGCCCTTCGGCTTCCCGGTCGACCCGGACGTGTAGAGGATGAAAAGCGGGTGCTCGCTGTCGACGTGCTCCGGTGCCACCTCGACGCGTCCCGCGGCAGCCACGGCGTCGTCCCACCATACGTCTCGCGAGGCGTCCATGTGGGGCACGTGGGCCGCGCCGACGCGGCGGACGACCACGCACTTGGTGACGGTCGGTGAGTTCGCCATGGCGGCGTCGGCATTGTCCTTGAGCGGAATTACCTTGCCCCGGCGCCACCCGCCGTCGGCCGTGATGACGACTGATGCGCCGCAGTCGTTGATGCGGTCCGAGAGCGACTCCGGCGAGAAACCGCCGAACACGACGGTGTGCGTCGCGCCGAGCCGGGCGCATGCCTGCATCGAGATGACTGCCTCGGGAATCATGGGTAGGTAGATGGCGACCTTGTCGCCCTTCCTGACGCCGAGGTGGCGAAGCATCGCTGCCGCGTGGTTGACCTCGTCGTACAGCTGCCGGTAGGTGATCTCGCGGACGTCGCCCGGTTCTCCCTCGAACAGGATTGCGACCTTGTCGGCGCGCGCCCCGTGGGCGTGTCGGTCGATGCAGTTAAAGGAGGCGTTCAGTTCCGCGCCGACGAACCACTTGGCGTTCGGCAGGTCCCAATCGAGGACGCGGTCCCAAGGCTTGAACCAGTCGAGTTGCTCGCGGGCACGAGCCGCCCAGTACGCCTCCGGGTCTTGGAGTGCCGCCTCGTAGATTCCCGGGTCCAACACGACGCCGTGAGCCATGGCCTCCGGGCTCGGCGGGAACGTCCGTGACTCGGTGAGGAGGGCATGGAAGGCACCGGTGGCGGGCTCCGTCATGGTTGTGCGTCCCTTCGCGATGCTGCGCGCCTGCCACTTGACCCACCCCAATCGCAATGGCCCCAGGCGCGCACGTGATTAGTTGGACGATAGGACGGGAGCGGCATCGTGTCAAACAGGGCACCGGTGGGGCCCGAAGCCAGAGAGCGATGCCGCCCCAAGGTTGGGTCCGGCCCCGACGACGGGCGCACGCTACACTCGCATGGAGCGGATGCAACCCGACTGGACGGTCGCGACGGCGCGGTGGTGGCACATGCCCGGCATCACCCGGTTGATCCGTCAGTCGCGTCGACGTTGGCCAAGCGCCGGTGCCACGGTGCGCGAGGCACTGCTCTGGTCCCCCTTCTGGTCGCCCAGCGTTGGCGTTGTCCAGTCGGTGTGGGGCAGTCGGCTTCCTGGCGTCCCTGCCACGAGTAGCCACGTGGTGGAGATGGCGGGGTCGGTTGTGGGGTTTGGCCAGTGCCGCCCGCGCACCGATGCGCGCCAGTGGGAGGTGACCTTCCTGTCGCTCATGCCGGACGCCGCCGAGGTTGTCGGTGTCGCGGCTTGCTTCCCTGATCGGCGCGCCCAGCAGCTGCTGGGTCGACTGTGCGACGCGGCGATTGAGCACGATGCCGAACGGATCTTCGCGATGGTGCGTGACGGCGGGGAGGGTGCGCCGGTATTGCGCCAGCTGTCGTTCTCGCCAGTGACGCGGGAGCTGACGTGCGTGCTGCCGTCGGGCGCGCCTGATGGTGAGGCCCGTCCGGTTGCGCTCCCGGTGGATGGGCTGCGCCGGCAGGAGCGTTCGGACTCGTTTGGCGTCTATCAGCTGTATCAGGCGACAACGCCGCCCGTCGTGCAGCTGGCTGAGGCGCGCCGACCCCATACTTGGGATCCTCCGCGAGCGCGGTTCAGCGCGCTGCCGCGCCTTTCGCAAGCTGCCCCGGGCCGACGGTGGGTGGTGGTGCGTGACGGTCGCGTCGTTGGATGGACCCACCTCATGCTTGCCCGGCGCGGCGCGCATCACCTGTCGCTCATGATTGACCCGTCGGATCCCGGATTGGCCGCCTCCCTTGTCGCGATGGCAACCGACGTGGCCCGCCGGGTTCGGCCTGCCCCGACCTTCGCCTCGATCCGGGATCACCAGTGGCCGGAACGCGAGGCCCTGGATGCAGCGGGCTTCCGCCTATATGAAACAAACGTGCTGATGATGAAGCAGCTTGCGCTGTCAGTTGCGTCGGCGCGTCGCAACCTTGCCCCGGCGATGGAACGGGTCGTCTCGTGACGGCTGTCCTCCGCCGGCGCACCAGTTCATGGCCCACTGGGCAGAGATGATCGTGACGGACGACGTACCTGACGCGCCCATGCCTTCCTCGCCAGTTCCTGATGGGCTGCGCATCTCATCTCATGACGAGATCGGGACGATGCTGGCGCTCCTGCCGGACCACGTTGGCGACCGCCTGCGTGCCGACCCCGAGGTGGACTCGCTGGTTGAGGTCGTGCTTGACCTCGGGCGGTACCCGGAGGCCCGCTTCGCGGCGCATGAGGTCGTCCTTGATGACATCGAGGTGACGACGGACGACCTGGCGTCAGTGACCGCGCGCATCGGTGCCTTCGGTGATGACAACCGGGCAGGGATACCGCGCACGTTGCACCGAATCTCGGCAATCCGGAACCGGCATGGTGCCGTGGTCGGCCTGACCTGCCGGGTCGGCCGTTCGATCATGGGGACCGTCGAACTGGTGCGCGACCTTGTCGAAGGCGGGAAGAGCATCCTGATCCTCGGGCGCCCCGGCGTGGGGAAGACGACGATCCTGCGCGAGGCGGCGCGCGTGCTTGCCGACGACTTGCGGAAGCGCGTGGTGATCGTGGACACCTCGAACGAGATTGCGGGCGATGGCGACATCCCGCACCCGGGAATCGGCAGGGCGCGCCGAATGCAGGTGCCGACCCCTTCGCAACAGCATGCGGTGATGATCGAGGCGGTGGAGAACCACATGCCGCAGGTGATCGTCATCGACGAGATTGGCACGGCGCTCGAGGCTGAGGCGGCGCGCACGATCGCCGAACGAGGTGTCCAGCTTGTGGCAACGGCGCACGGCATGACGCTCGACAACCTGCTGATGAACCCGACCTTGACCGACCTTGTCGGCGGCGTGCAGACGGTGACGTTGGGCGACGACGAGGCCCGGCGCCGGGGGACGCAAAAGACGATCCTTGAACGCAAGGTGCCTCCCACCTTCGACGTCCTGATCGAGATGCAGGACCGACAACAGGTCGTCGTACACCGCGACGTGGCGGTGACGGTTGACGGGTTGTTGCGTGGGACGCCGGTTCTGGTCGAGGCGAGATCCCGGCGGGAGGACGGGACGATCGAGCGGCGCGCTGAGGTGACCCTTCGCGGCGCCGAGGAGGAACGGCGGCGATCGCTCGCGACGGGGGCGATTGGCCCGCATGGCGGCGGCGATCGCCATGATGGGCGCCAAGGGTGGGGTCGCCCGCCGTGGCGCGATCGGGGAGGCTGGCGCGGCGGTGGCGGTTCGTTTGGTCGGCAGAACGGTGCGTGGATGGGCGCCGCGCCAGAGACTGGCTTCGAAGGCACGCCCGACGGTCCTTCGTTGCGCCCGCCAGGATTCTCGGCGGCTGGCACCGCCGTGCCTGCACGCGATGGATGGGCGGCGCGCGTCGTGGGTTCACCAGCTGGTGACGATCGCGTGACCTCGCCGGCGGTCGAGGACATCGACGGCGAGCCCGACGATGGTGGTGCCGCCGTGGCGATCGAGGGTGCAGTGCCGGGTGAGGGTGCCGTGGCGCGGCTGCATCGACCGGTGCGGGTGTTCTGCTACGGCGTGAACCGCGGGAAGCTCGACGCGGCGATCGTCGCGCAGCGGTTGCCGGTGACGGTGACACGCGACCTGTCGGATGCCGAGGTCGTGATGACTGTGCGGAACTACTACCGCACCAACCCGGGGCCGGTCCGTGACGCTGAGGATCGTGGCGTCCCGGTGTTCGTGGTGAAGAGCAACGCCGCGGCGCACATCGCGCAGTCGCTCGATGCGCTCTTCGAGGTGCAGACTGCGGACCCGCCGCGTGACCTTGAGGACCTCGTGCTGGCCGAGACTCGCGACGCCATCGAGGTGGTACGCAAGACCTCGCGGCAAGTTGAGCTTGCACCCCAGAATGCGTACATCCGGCGTCTGCAACACCAGTTGGCGGAGGAGCTCGGGATCGGGTCGCGAAGCACGGGGCGCGAACCGCACCGACGCATCACGCTGTTCCGCAGGATGGCACCAACGCGCTGACGGTGCGTTCGCTCCATTGCCGGACGCGCGCGTTGACGCCTGCGGCGGCGCATCCTTTCGGCTGGGTACGGCGACACTCCGTCGGTTCGGGAGTACGCGCCCGTGGTTGAGACACGGGTGATCGGGTGTGCGACCCGGGTGCCCTCGCAACCGAATCGCGTCCCCGTTCGTCTTCGGAATGTCTGAGACACGCTATAGGCCGCCCTTTGGGGGCCGCGGCGTGCGGAGGGGCGACCGAGGGATGGCTGTCGTGGACGCCGTGCATCTGGGCGGGATGGCCGCGGAGGCGGCGCGCGGCTGCTTCATCACGTTCGAGGGTCCCGAGGGTGCTGGCAAGACGACGCAGATACGGCGTCTGCAGGAGCGCATCGAGAACGAGGGCTTCGCCGTCGTTGTGACCCGCGAACCGGGCGCGACGACGCTGGGTCAGGCGCTGCGCCGGCTCATGCTCGATAGCGATCAGGAGCCACTCGCCCCGGCGGCCATGGCCTTGCTGATGAGTGCCGATCGCGCCCAACACGTTTCGACGGTGATCCGCCCCGCACTCTCGATGGGTGCCGTGGTGATCAGCGACCGGTACGCCGACTCGACGTACGCCTACCAAGGGTATGGCGAAGGTTTGGACCTCGGGGAGTTGCGGCAGATCACGCACCTTGCCACGGGCGGCCTGGAACCCGACCTCACGGTCCTTCTTGACCTCGAACCGGCGCTCGGCATCGCGCGCAAGCGCCACGCCCAGCGGACCGGGCGGGCGGAGCTGAACAGCATGGACGAGCGGTCGATCGAGTTCCATCGCCGGGTGCGCGCCGGATTCAAGGCGCTCGCGCAGGAAGACCCGAACCGCTTCGTCGTGCTCGACGCGACCGGCCCGGCCGACCTGCTGGCCATGCGCATCTGGAAAGACGTTGGGCTGATGATCGGCGTCCGGTAGGGCACCGGCTCCTCACGACCGCGGCGAGGCTAGGACCCTTCGATCCATTCCTCACCGTCGGTGAAGACCTCCTTCTTCCAGATTGGCACGACCTCCTTGACGCGGTCGATGACGTAGCGGCACGCCTCGAACGACTCGCCGCGGTGCGGTGATGCGACGGCGATGACGACACTTGCCTCGCCCAGTGGCACCACGCCGAGGCGGTGCACGATGGCGGCCCGTTGCTGGGGCCACCTCGCCGCGACCTCATCGAGGATCTCGGCCATCTTTTTCTCGGCCATCGCCGGGTAGGCGTCGTACTCGAGGTAGCGCACGGTCCGGTTGCGACTGTCCTCGCGGACGATCCCGTGAAAGGTGCAGACCGCACCGTCGGCCGGAGTCCAGACGGCGACGACAAGCTCGTTCGCATCGATTGGGTCGTGCGTCAGGCGGCACATGCGCGACGGGATACCGGACCCGCCGCTCACCGGAGGGATGAAGGCAACCTCGTCGCCGTCGGTGAGGACAGCGGTGGTGTCGGCGTATTCCTGGTTGACGGACGGCCGGAAGACTGGCACGCCCGGCCCCAGGGCAGGGCACTCGCCGACAAGCGTCTCCCAGAGTTGGCCGACGGTGGTGCCGGGCGGCACGTGGCGCGTCTCGGCGCGACGCCCGAGAAGCTCGCGCACGCGGGCGAAGTACCGGAGTTCGATGCGCAGGTCGGCCATGGCGGAAGGGTACCCGCCGCCCTTGCCGGAAGGGCCATTGATCGGCGCCGACCGATCACCTCTCGGGGCACGCCGGCGTGCTCCTTCAGCCCCTTTCCCGTCGAAACACGGGAGAGGAACTGGAGGAAGCGTGGGCCGGTTCGTGCGAAAGGGTCGCGGGGTTACCAGTCGATGGCGCTGCCGTCCTCAGCGTACGCCTTCGGGTTCTGCCAGTCGTGGCCGATCTTGTCGGCGATTGCTTCGTCGTCGATCTCGATGCCAAGGCCGGGTGCGGTCGGAAGTGGCAGGTAGCCGTCAACGTGCCTGTACGGGGTCTTGATGTACCCCTCACCGGTGATGCGCCCGCCTTCCTGCGCGAGGAAGTTTGGGATCGCGGCGTCGAGGTGGAGGCACGATGCGAGGGCGATGGGGCCGAGCGGGCAGTGCGGGGCGATGGCCGCGTAGTAAGCCTCCGCCATGCCGGCGATCAGGCGCGTCTCGAGGATGCCGCCGGCGTGCGACACGTCAGGTTGCAGGATCGAGGCTGCCCGCTTCTCGAGAACCTCACGGAACCCCCACTTTGTGAAGAGGCGTTCCCCGGTAGCGATCGGGATGCTGGTGGAGTGCGTGATGTCGGCGAGGACGTCAACGTTCTGGCACTGTACCGGTTCCTCAATGAAAAAGGGGTGGTACGGCTCCAGTGCCTTTACCAGTCGCTTGGCGGTCTGCGGGGCGACCGCGCCATGGAAGTCAATCGCGATGTCGATCTTCGGGCCGACCGCCTCGCGCATGGCAACGAAGATGGCGACGACGTTGTCGGTGTGTTCCGCGGTCTCGATGACCCGCCCGTTGCCCCGCAGTCCGACGCCGGTCTTGATGCAGTTGAAGCCGGCGGCGACGGCGTTGCGGATACTCTCTGCCGCTGCTTCCGGGGTCGCGCCACTTGCCGTGCCGTACATGCGGATCCGGTCACGCGTGGGGCCACCAAGAAGCTTGTAGACCGGGACGCCAAGCCACTTGCCGGTGATGTCCCACAGGGCTTGCTCGACACCGGACAGGGCGCTGGTCAGGATGGGCCCCCCGCGATAGAAACTGTGCTTGTAGATGCTCTGCCAGTGATGGACGACCTTTGTGGGGTCCTGGCCGATCAACCACGGCTCAAGTTCCTGCACGGCGGTCTGGCAGGTGAGGGCACGTCCTTCGAGGATTGGTTCGCCGAGGCCCGTGACCCCCTCGTCGGTGTGGATGCGCAGGAACAGCCATCGCGGCTTGACCAGGAAGGTCTCGAGGCGGGTGATCTTCATGCGGTGCGTGCTTCCTTCTGCCCTCAGGCCTGAGGCGATCCCGCGACGGGGTCGTTCACGGGTAGCGGCGGGCAGCATACCCACGCGCCGCACCAATCCCGTCAAGGGGTTTACGCTGCGTTAGCCGCCGCCTCGCGTGGTCCCGCAACCATCGTGCACTGGAGGTGCGTGGGATGACGACGACAGCGACGATTTGGGGGCGACGATTGGCACGGGTTGCCGTCGCGGCATCGATCTCGGTTACCGGCCTGTCGGCATCATCCTTCGCCGCGCGCGCCGCGCCGGGTGCCTTGGGTGTGGATGGGGTCGGCTCACACGTGGTGGTCGCCACGGCGTCCACCGAATGCCCCACTGGGGCATTCCTATCCGGACTGGTGGCGAACCCGGCGAACCGCGCGTTCCCGCCGCCATCGGTGTCGGTCTCGTGCTCCGACACGCAGGTCGTGGTGCGCACGAACGGCATCCCGACCTTTCCGTTCGTGACGCGAACGCCGAACTCGTTGCGTGTGCAGGACCTTGCCTTCCGCTTCACCCTGGCGCCGGTGGAGGCCCCGGTCCCAGGTGCCCTGAACCTCGGCGCAATCGGCATCCCGATCGATGGCTTGCCGATTTACGGCCCGTTCGAAGCGCCGTTCGACGGCACGGCAGCCCCGGAGGTCGACGGCATCCTCGACGATTGCGGTGGTCACGCCGGCCCGGCGGGCGAGTATCACGTGCACGCCACGCCGGCTTGCCTCCCCGCCGACCGAATGGTGACGCCCGGCGCCGTTGTCGGGTACGCCCTCGACGGGTACCCAATCGTGGCGCCCGTGACGTGTGACGACGATGCTTGCACGATGACCCGCACGGTCCGCAGTGGGTGGGTTCAGGTGTCGACCGACCGAATCGTGTGGTCTCGGTACGCTTGGCAGGAGGGCGCTGGAGACCTTGATCGCTGCAACGGCATGACCGGTGCGGACGGCCAGTATCGGTACTACGCCGTGGCGACCTTCCCGTACTTCATGGGTTGCTACCGCGGCGATCCTGTTGCGAACGGTGGCCACGGTGCCAGATTGACCGCAGGGGCAGGGGCGATCACGAGTCGCGGGCAAGGCGCGGAGGGTGGCCGCCCGTCGAACGGTCCTCCGCCCGTTCGTTCCGGCGAACTCACGCTGGCGCCCCCGACTGGGCAACCCATGGCGCCCCGCCCTCGGCGGTAGGCATAAGCGTCGTGTGGCCTGCACGGCACGTACTGGTGGGAGTTCACGAGTTGATTGGCGCCACCATCCTAGTCGTCGATGACGAACCGAGGATCGTCGATATCGTGCGTGCGTACCTGGCGCGGGATGGCTTCCGAGTGGTTGTGGCGGGCGACGGGGCCGCGGCGCTGCAGGCGTTCCGGCGTGAGCACCCGGCCTTGGTCGTCCTTGACCTGATGCTCCCAGGAATGTCCGGATGGGATGTCTGTCGCGAGGTCCGTCGGGAGTCCGAGGTGCCGATCATGATGCTGACGGCGCGCGACGACGTGACGGACATCGTCCTGGGTCTGGAACTGGGCGCGGACGGCTACGTGACGAAGCCGTTTGAACCGCGCGAGTTGGTGGCGCGCGTGCGGGCGCACCTGCGTCGGGCGCAGGCCGGGCGTGCCGGGCCGGATGAACCGATCTCGTTGGGTGACGTGTCGATTGACCCGACGCGGCGCGAGGTAACGCGGCGAGGCGCGGCCATTGCGTTGATTCGGGGCGAGTTTGACCTCTTGCACGCCTTGGCGTCACAACCCGGCCGGATCTTTTCGCGGTCACAACTGCTTGGGATCGTTGAAAGCGAGGGCGGAGGCAACGACCGTGCCATCGACAGCCACATCCGGAATGTGCGGGCGAAGCTGGAGGCTGACCCGAAATTGCCGCGCCTGATCCTGACGGTCGTTGGCTTCGGCTACCAGGCGGCGGCGCGCGGGCGTCAGGCGGGTAGCTGTGGGTCGTCCCGTGCCGTTCGCCCTCTGGCTCAGCGTCGCGTTCGCCGCGGTCGCGGTGATCGCGATGGGTTCGATTTGGGTGCTGGCCCGGGTGGGTGGTGCGCGCGACCAGCGGGCACTGGTGGAATCGCTGGACGAGTCCTACCTGCGTCAGGTCGTTGAGTCGCTGGAGGCGTCCTACGCCGCGAACCAATCGTGGGTGGGTGTCGTGCCCTTGGTGGCCGACCTTGTGCCGATGATGCCCCGACGACCGGTGCAACTGGCCGTGCCTGGGATCCCGGGACCGCCTGGCCCGTTGCGCCCTCGACGTCTAGTTCTGCGTGACGTTGTTGGGCGCGTCGTGGCTGACGTATCCACCGAGATGCCGGGACGTGGACCGGCACCGGTGCGACCGATCGCTGGCCTGCGCTTCGAGGGGCGCGAGGTCGGCATGCTGCTCGCGACGATGCCGGGCGCTAACCCCGCGCTGCTCTCTGCGCCGCCAGATGAGTACCTGGATCGAGGTGTCGACTCCGGCACGAACCTCACCCGCGTCCTCGCTGGTGGGGCGGTTATCGGTGGCCTTGCGGCGATTGTCGTGGGTGGGGCGGTGCTGAGGCCGCTCGCGACGGGGGTCGCGACGCTGCACGCAGGGCTGCACGGATGGCCGGTGGCGACCTTGGCGCACGCGTGACGCCCACGGGAGCGGCCGAGTTGCGCGAACTCGCGGGGGCGTTCAACCACCTTGCGGAGAGCTTGGAACGACAGGAGGAGGCGCGTCGGCGATTGGTGGCGGACATCGCCCACGACCTGCGCACGCCGGTGTCAGTTACCCCGGGCACGGTCGATGCGATGCTCGATGGCGTCTACGACCCGTCTGATCCGGCGCACCTGCGGTCGGTCCGGGACGAGGCGGATCGTCTTGGGCGCATGGTGAACGACTTGCGCGCCCTATCCCTCGCCGACGTGGGTCGCCTCCACCTTGACCGGTCGCCAATCGATCCGAGTGTCTTGGTGAGCCAGGCGTGCGTCCGGTTCGATGCGCGGGCGGCCGAATCGGGGATCCAGCTGACCCCCGAGGTTGCGCCTGACGTGCCGCTGATCCATGCGGACCCGGCACGGTTGGCGCAGGCACTCGGGAACCTCGTGGAGAACGCGATGCGGCACGCACCGCGCGGAGGCGTTGTCGCCGTCTCGGCCCGCCGGACAACGGCGAGGGACGGGGTTGCCATCGTGGTGACTGATGACGGCCCGGGCATCCCGGAGGCGGCCTTGCCCCACTTGTTCGACCGCTTCTACCGCGTCGAGGCGGCGCGATCGCCTCGTGGAAGCGGCCTCGGGCTGTCGATCGTGCGGACGCTGGTGGAGGCGCATGGCGGGACGGTGACCGCGTCGAACCGTGCCACCGGCGGGGCAGCATTCGTGATCTGGCTGCCGATACCACCGTCGAGTGGCGATCGGCGGTGATCGGTCCGCCGGGGATGTCGGATCGGCCACCCAGTGCACCACTCGATGGCGTTGCGCCCGCGTCTTGGCGGTGAGTTGGCGCCCCGACGATTGCACGCCCCCATCGCGTGGCTACAATCGAGCGCGCGTCGCCAACGCGTGCCGGCACCGGGCGCGCGCCGTTCGGAACGTGCGAGGATGGTGCGCGATGCTTCCCTCGATTGATCGACCCTTCACCCAACCCGCCACCCTCCGACTGCCACCGGTGACGTTTGGTGCCGGATCCGTTGGGCAGGTGGCCGAGGAGGCACGTCGCGTTGCCGCCACCCGCGTGCTGGTGGTAACCGACCCGGGTGTGGCATCGAGCGGTGTCGCTGGCCACGTTCGCGACCTGCTGGAAGCGGCGGGCATTGTCACCGGCGTGTATGACCGGGTCCCGGCTGAACCGTCCGTGGCGTCGGTCGAGGTTGCGTTCGAGGCGTGGCGCGCCGGGAACTACGACGCGGTCGTGGGTGTGGGGGGCGGAAGTTCCCTGGACACCGCGAAGGGCGTCTCGATCCGGACCGCGAATGACGGGCCAGTCTCGCGCTACTTCGGCGTCGAACAGTTGCCGGCGCGGGGCGTGCCGTACATCCTGCTTCCGACGACAGCCGGAACAGGGAGCGAGGTCACGCCGTCGGCAATCTTTGACGATACCGCTCGCCAACTGAAGGCCGGCATCGTCTCGTCGCGACTGATGGCCGCCGCCGCGATCGTGGATCCGGACCTCACGATCTCCTGCCCTCCCCATGTGACCGCCGCCGCTGGGTTGGATGCCTTGACCCATGCCCTCGAGGCGTACGTGGCGGTGAGGGCGAACCCGATTTCGGACCTGCACGCCCTCGAGGCCGTGCGATTGGTCGGGCAACACCTGCGCGGTGCCGTGGCGCGCGGGACCGATCGCGCGGCGCGGGCGGGTCAGCTGCTGGCAAGCCTGTACGGCGGCGTGACTATCGTGGCGGCCGGCACCGGCTTGTGCCACGCGATGGCGTACCCGCTTGGGAGTGCGTACCACGTGCCGCACGGCGTAGCGAACGCGCTACTGTTGCCGGCGGTGATGGCCTACAACCTCCCGGCGGATCTTGCGAAGTTCGCGCGCCTCGCGGAGGCACTTGGCGAACCGGTTTCAGGGCTTTCGTTGCGCGCGGCGGCGGAACGGTCAGTGGAGGCCGTGCGCCAGCTGTCGAAAGATGTTGAGTTACCCGCGGGCTTGCGTGCTGTCGGCGTGCCCGAGTCGGCGCTCGAAGGGTTTGTGCCGGGCGCACTGTCCGCGGCGCGCCTTATCACGAACAACCCACGCGTGCCGACGCCGGACGGTGTGCTGTACGCCTACCGCGAGTCGTGGTGACCGGTGACGGACGGGGCCCCATACTCCGATAGCCAAGGCACGGCCGCGTCGGGCCACCTCCGTCGGTTCCTTCAGGTCAGACCGGGGGGCGACGGCGGCAGCGTCTTGGTCCTCATGGCAACGATTGCGATCGCGCTTGCCTCATCGGCGGTCGAACCACGCTGGATTGTCGGCGTCGGCGATGCGCTTCTGCGCATCGGTGGTATCTGGCGCGTTCTTGTACTGCCACTGCCGGTGACGTTACTTGTGGTGGCGCTAGCTTCGAATCTGCGCTCGCCCGGGTCGGTGTGGCGATGGGTGGGTGAACGGCACGACCGATGGTGGCGGGGCGCGGCGTTCACTGTTGCGACACTGTTCGGGTTGTTTGCGGTGGCCCTGCAACTTGGGGTCACCCTAACGCAGATGACGCGCCCCGCCGTGCTGTGGATCCTGAAACTTGTGCTGCATCCGCAGACCCCAATGGCGATCGTGGCAACCGCGGCGTTTCTGGTGGTTGTGGTTGCCGATCGCCGCCGTTTCGTGGTCTTGCCGTGGGCAGTCGATGAGGTGACCCGGCGCATTTGGATGGCGTGTCAGTGGGGTTCGCCGATGTTGCCCGTTGGGGCGGCGATGGTGGCTTCGGGCATCGCGGTTGCGGCGCTGTACCCAAGCGCGATGCAGGGGTGGTTCCGACCCGACCCACCCGATGCGCAGGCGTACAACCTCTATTCATCGTTTTTTAATTACTCGATCAGCAAGGACAAGATCGTCGAGTTTGACGGCTACGAGTTGGGCGAGGCGGGGTTGGTGCTCGCACCGGGCCGGACGGGGGTCTTGACTTTTGCGTTGGCGCGCCCAGACGGGTCGCTCGTCTTGCTCAAGGCGAACTTCTTCAACCGACGCTTTCTCCAGAGGGGCGAGGTTCCCGGGTCGTTTCCCGAAACAATTTTCGAGAACGCCATTGAGGTGTCGGGTGACGGCGGGCGCACGTGGGCGACCGTCGTGCGCGACACGTCCGTCGGCGACGTCGTAGGGAGTACGCCGCTTGACCTGACGCCGCTGGTCGGTCGGGCAGAGAGTTACTTGTTGCGATTTCGGACGACGAACGTCGCGTCAACCACCGTGTTGGCGATGTCGTCGATGACCGTGAGCGTGGTGGTTGATCCCTTAACGGCGCCACACGCATCGTTCCCGATGGTGACGTATGCGTCGGGCCTCGCATTGGCGTGCGCGACGCTTCTTCGGGTGTACTTCGGGCGAAACGTTGCGGCGTTTGTCGGCGGGTTCGTTTCGATCATGGTGATCGTCGGCGTGACGTACGTCACTGCTTCGCCGAGTAGCAACGCAAATCGGCTGGGTGCCGAGTGGGGGCTACAGGCGCCGATTGGGTTGCTCGACGTGGACCAGACTATCGGTTCGCAGGTGGCGCTTCGCGTCATGCAGGGGCTGTTGCTGTCAGCGCTTGCGGTGGCGTCGATTGCGCAGGTCGCCAGACATGGGTCGGTGGCTGCAGCGGCGCGACTGCTCACGCCGTGGGCAGTCGCGGTAGGCTGTCTCGCCGTTGGTGCGCGGTGGGATTTGCTCGTTCGGGTGCGTTACGACTTCCTTTTGCCCGACGCGCAAGGCTATCTCCACATTGCGCGGTCGTTTGAAGAGAAGGCTGCGAAGTTCGAGGCGACGCGTGACCTGC
>Ga0233424_10002254_pt1 | contig 14185 bp, 15 predicted proteins | sample Watercolumn_Towu_FD_181011 | JGI IMG/M metagenome (GOLD analysis project Ga0233424, IMG submission 181011) | Freshwater microbial communities from Lake Towuti, South Sulawesi, Indonesia - Watercolumn_Towuti2014_125_MG | ecosystem: Environmental > Aquatic > Freshwater > Lake | place: Indonesia...
AGCCGCTGCCGCTGCCGGGGAAGAGGAGGTGATCTCGCCGTCGTAGCACGGCAGGTAAACAGTAAATGTCGTTCCTTGCCCCAGGGTACTGTCCGCCATGATAACACCGCCGTGGTCGGTAATAATGCCATGCACGACCGCCAGCCCCAGTCCTGTCCCTTCCCCAACCGCCTTGGTGGTGAAAAAGGGCTCAAAGATGCGCTCACACACCTGGGATTCCATGCCATGCCCCGTATCCCGCACCCGCAGCCGGACGTAAGCGCCAGGCGTGAGGTCCGGATGCGGAGAGACGGCGTGGGGCAGCAAGGTGATGGCATCGAGTTCTATGTCGAGCCGCCCTCCACTGTGGCGCATGGCATGTTCGGCGTTGGCGCAGAGATTGAAGAGCACCTGCTGCATCTGGGTGGGATCGGCCAGCACGGTGCCGGCCTGGGCATCGAGGCGTTGCTCCAGGGTAATGGTCGCTGGCAAGGCCGCCCGTAACAGCGTTAACCCCTCTTTGATCAAAGGGTACAGCTGCAGAGGTTGGCGCGCGAGTTTCGTCTGGCGGCTAAAGGCGAGCATCTGTTGGATGAGCGTTCTGGCGCGATCGCTGGCGATAAGGATTTGCTGCAGGTTTTTGCGGATGACGTGCGGTTCTGGCATCACGGCTAGCGTCAGCTAAGCATATCCCAGGATGGCGGCCAGAATATTATTGAAATCGTGCGCAATACCTCCCGCCAGGGTACCGAGTGCCTGCAGTTTCTGTGACTGGCGCAATTCTGCTTCGAGCTGCAGGCGGGTGCCGATATCACGGACGGCAATGACACGCCCGACAATTTGTCCTTCCAGGACCAACGTCGTGGCCGCGATCTCTGCGTCAATCCGCTGGCCATGTTTGTGGAGAAACTGCGTCCGCAGGTACGGCGGTGGCGCGTCGCCCCGCCAGGCAGCCTGCAAACGTTCTATGAGTATGGGGTTGAGATCAGGCGGGTGGAGCATGAGGGCGGACTGCCCCATGAGTTCCTCCACGGCATAGCCGGTCAAGCACGCCAACGCCGGGTTGGCGAACGTTATACACCCCGCCAGGTCGACCGTATACACGGCGTCAAGCAGCGTGTCAGTGACCACGCGATATTGCTCTTGCAGGCGCTGCAGCTGGCTAAACAGCGCACTATTCTCCGCCGCACGCGACACCTGGTGTGCCAGGACAATCCCCTGTTCTACGTCACGCCGGGTAAAGCGCGCGGGATTCTCGGTATCCCCCAGATTCAGCACACCGATAATAGCTTCCGTACGCGCGATGAGTGGCAACGCCATGATGGATTGCACGGCAAGGCTGCGGGTAAGGGGATTCATGACGCGCGGGCTGGTCACAAGATGGTTGAGAAAGACAGGCTGTCCGGTGCGAATGGCCTCCGCCGCGGGAGACAGCGTATCCTGGACCTCGCGACGGTAGCCGACAAATGCTTCCGTGCCTTCTCCATAGGTGGCGACGATCTCTATATGTTGCCCCCCCTCGACCAGGCGCCACAGGAGGCCGACTTGATACCCTTGGGCGCGGCAAATCACGGCCAGCAATTGCGGCAGGAGCACATCGGCTTGCAGGCTCGACAGGGCCACCTGGGCCACCTCAAGTTGCACGCGCAGAAAACGGGCTTCGGCAGCGTGCGCAGCTTCGGCGTGCTTGAGGGCAGAAATGTCCTGCGTCACCGAGAGGATGTGCGGAGTCCCATCCATGTCGACGACTCTGGCAGACAAGAGACCGGTTTTGGCCGTGCCGTCTTTGCGACGAAACGCAATTTCCAGGTTCAGGATCTCACCGCTGCCGCGCAGCGCCTGTACGATCCGTTGCCAGTCTTCCGGATACCGCCAGAGGTTCAGCGTCTGCACGGCGGTGCCAAGAATCTCAGACACTGCATAACCGGTCGCATAGGTAAAGTGCTCATTGGCGGCGACGCATACCCCATCGCTGAGGCGGGTGAGCAAAATGGCGTTGGGGCTGGTCCGAAAGATCGTGGCCAGTGTGGCTTCGCTCTGCTGTAGCAGCGCTTCCGTGCGTTGCCGCGCAATGGCCTGCCCCAGAATGTTCGCCACGGCCTGCAAGAAATACGTGTCATCGGTGGTGAACTCGCGGCAACGCGTGGTATGGGCCCCCAGGACACCAAAAGGTCGTGGCGTGCCCCGAATGATGACGCTCATGCCACTCACTACGCCATGCTCGTGCAGTAACGGCGGGCCATGAAAGCGCGCTTCCGTGCGGAGATCATACACCACCACCGGCGTATCGGAGAGGAGCGTATAGCCAGCCTGCGAGTCAACGTTGCTTCCCACGCTCGCGATGCCCACCAGCCCGGCGTGCCAGCCCACCCCGGCACGCAGGCGCAGGGCCGTACCGTCCGGCAAGAGTTCCAGGACTTTACAGTATTCCACGTCGAGCGTGGATGCCACCAGGGTAACGGCTTCGTCCAGCAGCGTACCCAGAGGCATCCCGGCCAGAGCACGTTGCCCCAAGTCCGCCACTGCTGCCTGCTGCCGTATGCGAATATGGAGCTTCTCCTCAGCGTGACGTCGTTCCCCCTCCAGTCGCGCCTTTTCCAGGCTGCCCTGCACGACCACAGGCAGACGATGCAACATGCTTTTGTAGACATAGTCGCTGAGCCCAGCTTGCAGTGCCTTGAGCGCCATCGCTTCGTTATCGTTTTCGATGAGCATCACCACCGGTGTGTAGGGCCACTGCTCCCGCACTCTCTGCAAGACCTTCAGGCCATCTGTCCAGGATAGGTGATCCTCGGTGAGGACGATATCATACGCCGCGTGTGTCATGACGGTGTCGAGGTCCCGAGGCTGGTTCACCTGCGTGCACTCCAGAGCCCCAAAGGTGTCGACGAGTGTACGTACGACCAAGATGTAGTCATACGGCGTATCGTCGATGAGCAAGACTTGCATGGCGTAGTCCTTATACAGAGTGCGACATCAGTGTAATTGGCTCCGACCATGATGCACTATGTGCTAGCAATATCGCGAGGGATGCCATGACATGGTGTCCTCCATGTCCATACCCCCAATAATTTCGCCAAGGATGTTAAATGTTAGTTTTGCATGTGATGCTGGGAAATTTTTCGCAACTCATCGGTCTTGTTAGCATAATTTTTATACAACCATTGAAAGTGTATGAAGAAATCATACTGCACGCAAGAACAATGCCCTCTCACCAGGAGAGAGCACAAGAGACGTTGGGTAACTATATGTCATGGAGACGCCTGTGGAGTCTCATAGCGTTCCTCCCCGCAAGGGCTGTCTTCGGGGTGACCTTACCCGCCTACTGGCTTCGTCTTTAAACTGCCACCTCCTGGGTGTGGAGATGACAGCGGCTCTCTACGCCTGCAATGGCTTCCGTTTCCTTGGGAGTATAGGAAAAACAAACGGCCTTTTCCACCGCTCGCCTCTGCCCCCCTGCCGCTTGCCAGCCCCCATCCCGCGCTCGCGCACCGCGGCTGGAAGCAGCAGGCCCGCGCTGCCGGGCACGGACCGGCCGGAAGCCCAGCCTGGGAAGAGAGCTCCGCGGTTGTCCCAGGTCCGGTCGGCATCGCGCGCCCCTGGTGCCTCGTGCAGGCGGGTGTGGGGTGGTTAGCGGGCATCGGTCCGCTCGCGCGCTGGCGAGGGGCGGGAGCCGCCTTTTGGCAACCCAGCGGGCAGCGGGGGCAGCCCAGCCGGGCAGCGTCTTTTGGAGCACGGCTGCGCTGACCGGTCCGCTGCCCGCTGGGTTGCCAACGGCGGGCGGCGCGGGCGTGGTGGGCGGGCAGGGCCTCACAGCACGCTGTTCGCTCCGCTCACTCAGAGTGGTACTGCTGCGGTGGCAGCCACGGCTTGGAAGCAGGGGGTCTACCCCCTGCACCCCCGGGCGCGCGCATCCCTCACGAGCACAACCACGCGGGAACAGAGGTGCCCACCACGGCACCCGCCGGCAGCTGCCTGCCCACAGGCCGCCATGCGCGCGCGGTCCAAGGCCGGCGCGCGTGGCGGGGCTCCTCCGCGTCGCCGGGTGCGGTGGTGCACGACGGTCCCTCACTTCGGCCGGGTATGATCGCGCGCCAAGACGGTCACTAAGGGGGGGCGGCCGGGCGGCGGGTGGCGTTCCCGCTGGTCGCGGCGGCGGCCAGCCTGGCCCGGTAGCGCCTGGGGTGGCGCGGCCCAGCGGGCTGGTAGCCGCTCGACTGCGCGTGGGCCTGCACCGCCTGGGCGGCAGCCTGGGCCTGCCGTGCCAGTGCCCGGGCGTGCTCGGCCAGCTCCTGGGCCTGCCGCGCCGCGGCGTCCACGGCCGCGGCCTGGGCGGCGGCGGCGGTGGCCGCGGGCGGCTGGGCCGCCAGACGCCGCCGCACCTCCTGCGCTCCCCGCTTATAGACGGTTACCACTACCAGGTCTTGCCCGTCGTAGAGCGCCCAAAAACGACTGGTCCCGTAGCGTTCGATCCGCAGCATAGCACACCCTCCCCCGGTGGCGGGCAGGGCCGCAGCCCTGCCCTGGTGCGCGCCTAGCGGCGGTGGCCATTGCGGCCGCTCCGGCGGCCTTTGCAGTGCTGCTGCTCGCCGCGCAGCCAGTGGCTGTACCACGTGCCGCGCTCGTTGTGCTTTTGCTCCATGGGCACCTGGTGCAGGGAGCAGAAGCCCGTCTGCTGGTCGTCCGGCTCAGGCGCGCTGGGGGTGGCGCTGGGGCGTGGGGGTGCGGGCGGCGGTGGGCTGCTCGCCGCGTGCCCGTTGGCGGCGCTCAGGGCCTGCTGCAGCGCCTGCTGCACCAGCGTCTGCAGGTCCGGCTGGGGCCGCGCGGCCGGCGTGGGGGACGGCGGCACGGGGGCGGCTTTCGCAGCCTCGCGCTCGGCCTGCAGGGCGTCGAGCGCGGCAAGGACGTCGCGGAAGGTGGGCATAAACGCCTGCACGCGGGCGTGCAGCTCGGCGTCCTCGGCGCCGCGCATGGTGTGCGTCCACTCGAAGGCGCCGACGCGGATTTTGAAGCACGAGGACACCGGCGCTTCGTGCACGTCCCACGCGGCCGAATGGCGCGCTTTGGCGGGGCGGCCCGGCTTCGGCGCGGCGGCCGCCGGGGCTGAGCTGGCGCTGGGCGCCGCCAGCGCCTGAGCGCGCGTGTGGATGAGCACCGCCAGCCCGTGTTTGCACGGGGTGCGGCGGTGTTCATAGTCGGGGCAGTCGCACGTGCCGTCGGGCTGCACATGGTAGAGCGTGGTACCGCTGGTGACGACCGCAAAGCCGTTGTCTTCCACCTCAACGCAGCCGCCTTGGGCCAGCGCCAGGGCTTTGCTGAGCCGCTCGGCATCGTGCTGCTGCCGCAGCGCTTCGGCGGTCTGGGCGCAAAAGCGCTGCCAGGCCACCAGCGTGTCATCTTCGACGCCGTACAGCGCGGCAATGGCGTGGGCGGTGCGGGAGGGCACGGGGTGTGGTACAGTAGCCATGGGACGACTCCTCGTGAGAGGGGTTGAACGGGAGGCCAGGTGCTCAGCTTGCCGGTTGCTCACTTGGCCTTTTCTCTTGCAACCATCATAGTAAAATATTACCATAGTATGTGCAGGATGTCTAGTAAATTTTTACTATGAGGATGCCATGATCCAGGGGGAGCGTATACGGCAGCTGCGGACACAGCGAGCACTCTCGCAAGGCGCCTTAGGAAAGTTACTGGCGAAAGACGGGCAATACGTCTCGAAATTGGAACGGGGGGTCTTGTCGAGCATCACCACCGACACCCTGGAGCGGTTGGCCGATGCGCTGGGGTGCTCCACGGATTATCTGTTAGGGCGGACTGGAGAGGCCAGCGAGGTGTTGGCCGCCGCCGCGCTGTAGGTGTAGCGCGCCGCCGTGGTCCCCGTCGTGCCCCCGCCGGCCGACCCGGCCGCCCGCGGGGAGGGAGCCCCGCCGCGACCAGCGGGAGCGCCCCGGAGGCCCGCTGGCCCCTAGCCCCCGGCATGCCTCTGGTGGGACAGGGATGGCCCGACATGCCTCCGGAGCCGACACCCCCAGCCCAGCCTCGGAGCGCCCGCTGGCAAGGGGAGCCTGCGGGCGCCTTTTCCGCAGGCTCCTTGCGCAGCCCTTGCCAGGAGGAGGGCGCGGAGGGGCTAGGCTCCCGGTCGGCTCCGGGGGTGTTCCCCTGGCTCCGGGGCGCTCCTGGGGGCGGACGGGCGGCGCCGGCGCCGCGCGCAGCAGACGGAAGCCCGCAGGGCTAAAGGCGAGCACGGCGCCGGCGCGGGGGGGGGGCGGGGGAGCAGATTCCCCAGCAGGGCGCCCCCCGCAGCGTGCGCAAGCCGCCCCGGCTGAAGCGCGAGGCGGGGGACCCTCCGCCAGGAGCGCAGCGAGGCTTCCGGGGGGCTTGGGGGCACTCCCCCATGATCCGAAGCAGCTGCCTGACAGCCCGGCCGAGGCGGAGCGGCCGCCCGGCGCCCAGAGGAGCGGCGCCCCTGTCACAGAGCATCACGGCGCCGCGCTGACACGCAGCCGACCGCCGCGCCGGCAGGCGTACCGCTGGTTGGCAGCAGTGCCGCTGGCCACTGGCGCGGCCGGTCGGGGAGGCCGCCCCGCGAGCGCGCCAGCGGACAACGATGCGCCCACTACCGATCAGGCCATCCGCTCCAGCGCCCGCTGAGCGGCGGCGCGCCGCGAGACACCGAGACGCGCAGTGCTGGAAAGAGGAGCGACCATGGGAAAGGTGTTAGAACTCTCGGACGAGACGTATCAGCAGTTCACCGCGCTGGCGGAGCAGCAGCACCGCACGCCGGAGGAGATGCTGCGGCTGTGCCTCCTGGCCTACGAGCAATACCAGTACCACCTCGTGCACCAGGATATGGTGGCCGAAGGGTTGTTGGAAGCGATCCCGCTCCTGCTGCCTCTCGACGCCGAAGATGAGGACTTTGAACCGGAAGTCATTCCCGGCAAACCGCTGTCGGACATCATTCTGGAAGATCGGCGCTAGTGGCGACGACCTATCTCGATACGAGTGCCCTGGTGAAGCGCTATGTGGCCGAAGTCGGCTCGGCCTGGGTCCGCCGGATGGTGGCCCGCCCGGTTCAGCACATCCTGTATATGGCCGCGTTGACGGAGGTGGAAGTGCGCAGTGCCCTGCAGCGGCTCGTCCGGGAAGGGCGTCTGGACACGACACAGGCACACCGTGTTACGCAGCGCGTGCGACAGCACTTCATGCGGCGCTACCAGCTCATCCGGATCACGCGACCGATCGTCGCGGAAGCGGGGAAGCTCGTCGAGGGCTATCCGTTACGGGCCTACGATGCCGTGCAGCGGGCCTGCGCGCTGACGGTCCGGCGGAGCATGGACCGGCGCGGGATGCCACCACCCCTGTTTGTGACCGCCGATACGACGCTGCTGGCCGCGGCCCGGGCCGAAGGCTTCCTGGTGGACAATCCACTGCAACACCCCTAACGGGCCACGGGACGGCGGGGCCAGCACACCGCTGCCACCCCTACGACCCCAAGAAGGACGACGCATGCGTACCATTGAAACCACGGCCACGATTACCGCCGAAGGGACGCTCACCCTCCAGGTCCCGCCCGATATTCCCCCTGGCCCGCACCATATTGTCATATGGATTACGGACGACCAGCCGGCCCCGCGCGATGGCGGTCAGCCGCCCGCCATTCCTGTGCTGCATGTCGGCGCCTGGCCGGCAGACCTCTCCTTGCGCCGCGAGGATCTGTATGACGAGGACCGCTGAGCCGGTGTTTGTCGATACCAATGTGCTGGTCTACGCCTACGTGGCGGAAGCCCCCTGGCACACGGAGGCCGAGGCGGCCCTCGCCGCACACGAGACCGCCGGGGCGGGGCTGTGGCTCAGTCGGCAGGTGTTCCGCGAATACCTGGTCAGCCTGACGCGTCCGCAGCAGTTTCCCATCCCTCCCGACCTCGCGACGGTCATCACGCAGGTGCAGCAGTTTCCCCAGCGCTTTCAGGTGGCCGACGAGGGGCCGGAGGTCACCGCGCGCCTGCTCACCTTGTTGACGGAGGTTCCGACCCGCGGGCGCCGTATTCATGATGTGAACATTGTCGCCACCATGTTGGTGGCGGGGGTACGGCGTCTGCTCACGCACAATACCGAAGACTTTACGCGCTTTACCAACTTGATTGAGGTGATCCCGTTGCTGCCATCCCCACCATCGAACGCACTCCCCAACGCCTGAGGAACCGGGGGGCCGCGCGGCCCAGGAGGGAAGGCAGCCGCGAGACTCCTCCCTAGAGATGCGTGCTGGCAGCGAAAGCGAGATGTATAGATAAACGGATATCCGTATTTTCTTTTTTCGGTCTGTACGGAAAGACGATACCATCCCTGCAACAGGCAGGCGGACAGGCCGACCCCACGCGTGATGGCTGCTGAGAGGCCGTCCTTCCGAGACCTTCCCAGCTGCCCGCAGGAGGACTGCAGGCCAACGTACGCCGAAGTCATCAAGCACCAACATCATAAAATTCTAAACTACCTTTTTACGGAAATACGGTATTTTGGATGTCATGCTTTTCATGTATAGTCTTGGGGAAGGAGTGCCGCTGCTTGCCAGGGCGCTGGTCTGCTACAGAGGCAAGAGAGGGCGGACTTTTCGATCATCCGTCTATGAAGACGCACGCGCTGACGCGATACATCGCAAGACGGATGATCGTCTTGACGCCCATGCTGCGTATGGGCGCATGTCCCTCCAGCCCCGAGGAGCTACGCGGGTGCAACTGATCAGTGTCATCAATCTCAAAGGGGGGGTCGGCAAAACCACCATTGCCGTCAACCTGGCTGCCACACTCGCCGACCAGGGATATCCCGTATTGCTCGTGGATGCCGACCCCCAGCAATCGGCCACGCAATGGGCGCAGCAGCAGCCCACCGGTGGCGGGGCGGCCGCGGGGCGCCTCCCCATGACGGTGGTCTCCCTGCGCGCCGACGCCGGCGCACCCCAGTTCCAGACTGCCATACAACAGCTCGCCCAGGCGGCCCAAGCGACCTTGGTCGTCCTCGACTGTCCCCCCGAACTCTCTGATCCGGCCCTGGTGGCCGCCCTACTCGCGGATCTGGTCCTGGTGCCGGTGACCCCCAGTCCCCTGGATGTGTGGGCCGCCCAACAGGCGGTCGAGACGGCCCGGGAGGCGCGTGCCCTGCGTGACGGCATTAAACCGCTCATCTCGCTCGTGCCGTCCAAACTCCTGGCGCAGACGGTCCTGGCCCGCGATCTCCCCGCCACCCTGGCGGCGCTGGGGGAACCGGTCGCGCCTGGGATCACGCAGCGCGTGGCCCTCATTGAGGCCATTGTCCTGGGCCAGACCATCCGGACCTACGCGACGACCAGTCCAGCGGCCGCCGAGTTTACCGCGCTCGCCAACCACATCCTGAGGAGGCTGACTGCATGACCCGCAAAGCTCGCTTACAGACCCTGGCCGCCGACCTCCGAAGCGCGGCGGCCCCGCCCGAGCCGCCCCCTGCGGTGCCTGTCGTGCCGCCCCCACCGCCTCGTCTGCCGAATCCGGCGCGGGGCCTACGGGGCGATTTTCAGAAAATTACCATCACCCTCCCCATGGACATGCTGCGCGAGCTCCGCCTCCTGGGCCTGGCCCGACGGGCGGACGGCGCCAAGTCCACCGGGGTGTCGGAACTTGTCCGCGAAGCCATTTATGATCTCCTGGAGCGTGCCCATGCCACCGAGCCCCCCCCGACGTCCTAGCCCCTGTCGCTATTGCCGACAATGGGAGTTGTCGGCAATACGCGGGCCTACGGGAGACAGGCATGGCTAACGGGATGCTCCGGCCCCCCGGGCTCGGGCTGCAGGGCGAGAGCCTCGCTGGCCTCCCCCAGCTCCCAGCTCCGCCCCCCCGGACCTGCTGTCCCGTCTGTAGTCCCCAGCCCCCAGGGGAGACCGCCGTGTTTCAGGCCTTCGCCGCCTTTCTCCAGTTGGAGGCGGCGCAGGGGGCGGCGGCGCCGGACACGCAGCGGGGCTATTGGAGTCAGACCTACGCGTGGGCCACCTGGTGTGAGGCGCAGGCCCTATGTCTGTTGACGGCGTCGCCGCTGGCCATTAAAGCCTATCGTCAGCATGGGGTGCAGGCCGGCTTACAGCCGGCCTGCATCGCCCATAAGCTCGCCGTCGTACGGCGCTTCTATGCGGCGGTGGTGGCGCAGGGGTTGCGTCCAGACAATCCCGCCAGCGGCATCGCGCCGCCCCGGGATCGCCGCGCCCTGGAGGCGTTGCCGTGTCTGGCCGAAGTCGAATTGACGCAGCTGCTGCAGGCGATCCCTCGGACCGGAAGCGAAGGAGCGTTGCGGGATCGGGTGCTGCTGGCACTGCTGGGCCTGCAGGGCTTACGGACGGTCGAAGTGACGCGGGCCAACGTCGAGGATCTGCACAGCCGCAATCCGCTCGTGCTACTGGTCCGCGGCAAAACGCGGGATCGGCTCCTCCCCCTCCGCCCTGATCTGGCCACGGCGCTGCAGACCTATCTGGCGGCCCGGGGGGCGGTGGTCCATGATGCGGCGGGTACACTGCTGGTGACCTCGGTCGGCCACCGAGCCGGGGGCCAGCGGTTGTCGCGCCGAGGCATCCGGCATATTGTCGATGGCTACCTGCGCCAGACCGGGCTGAAGCGGCCCGGCATCTCGGACCACGCCCTGCGCCATACCGCCGCGACGCTGGCCTATCAATACACCCGGGACCTACGGGCCGTGCAGCAGATGCTGTGGCATGCCGATCCCCGGACCACGGCGCGCTACGCCCATCTGGTAGATCGCCTGCAGCAGAATCCGGCGTTAGCCGTTCCGGTCGAAGTGTAACGCCCACAGAAGGACACACGTATGACCACTCCTACTCCTCCCACGGCTCCCGTCCCCGCCCTGCCGGACTTGTTCCAGCGTCTGGCGCCCGTTCGGGCCCGCCTGGTGACCGAGATCCTGCCGCCGCTCCTCGACAGCGCGTGTCAGAGCTGGTACAGCCACACGGTCACCGGGTATCTGGCCCAGGAATTGCGGACGCGCTATCACCGCGAGGTCGTCACCCGGGTGGAACGCCTCGGCCAGGCGGCCATGGCGCGTTATACCTGTGCCCACATTACCGTCACGCCGCACGCCACCGGTGCACCCACCATCACGGTCACCCTCAACCGGGAGCCCGACCCGGCTCCCGTGCCGTTGCTGCGCTCCCTGACGCAGCGCTACCAGGGACCCGCCTGGCAGGTCGTCACGGAACGCCTGGCGCTCGATCTCAGCCGTGCGGCGAGTGAACGTGTGCAGCAGGCCATGGGCACGGACGCGCTGGCGGCGTTGCCGGCTCCCGTGTTCACCAGCACGGTGGCCGCGGCCGTGCTGGACGCCACCCTGCCGCCGCTCGCTACCCGCCTGCGCGAGCACCTGACCGTGCAGGCGCAGCACGACGCGCTGGAACGGGCCGACAAGCTGGCCAGCCGCGCCCCCACGCCCCAGGAGTATGAAGACCTCTTGGGGTTACGCGGCAGCACCAACCGCCCGGCGCGCTTGCTGGCCTTGCTGCGCCAGGACCATGTCACCGTGCTCAGTGCGGCACATTATCACGCCGTCCGCACCGCCCTGGCCCACAACACCTTCCAGGAAGCCGAGGGTATCCCCTGGCCGACGGCAGTATTGGCCACGGGGCCCGCGCGAGGGCATGTGGAGTTACGCCCCCTGGTCGCCGATGCCACCTCCTGGATGGCCCCCGAGATTGTCGAGGCCTGGGCGCGGCGTATGTGGGAGCAACGCGGCGCCCTCTCCGACCTGGACGCGGATGCCCTGGATGCGCTCTGCGCGCTGTGGCTGCGCCAGGCGCGGACGCCGGATGAAGATGCTGTCGCCGATGTCGATGACCTCCTGGCCATGCGGGAACTCGAGCCGAAACAGCGCGGCCAGGGACGCCGCAGTGGCTATGAACCGGAACAGCGGCAGGCCCTGCTGCACGCCCTCACGCATCTGCAAAATCTCTGGCTGCATATGACCGAAGTCGAGATGTATCTGCCGATGAGCCCCGGCTCGCGGCGCCGCAAGCGGACGACGCAGGGCGTGCAGAGCCGTCTGTTTACCATCACCGACTTGCTGGGGCATACCCGTCCGGATGGCTGGTTTGAGGTCGAAAAGTTTATTTTCCGCCCGGGCAAGGTGCTGGCGCATTTTCTCCATGGCCCCGGGCGCCAGACCGCCCTGCTCTCGGCGCGGGCGCTCACCTATGACCCGTACCGCCAGGTGTGGGAAAAGCGTCTGCTGCGCTATCTCAGCTGGCAATGGCGCACGCGGGCCCATGCCGGCGACTACGGGCAAGTCTATCGTGTAGACACCCTCCTCGAGGCGATCGGGGAAGCCGTGGACCCACGGCGGATGTCCGTGCAGAAAGAGCGCTTCGACCAAGCCTTCGATACCCTGCTGGCCGATGACAGCATTGCCGCCTGGCAATACCAGGAACGTGACGTAGGCCAGTGGTGGCGTTCCACCGTGGTGGTGGAGCCCCCGGAGGTGATCCGCGCCACGTACCAGCGGCTGCGTCGGCATGAGGCCCCCACGCCGCGCACGCTGCCCACCGCGGCGACACGACTCGGCGAGCAGTTGAAGCAACGGCGCCTGGTCCTGGGGCTCTCCCAACTGCAGGCTGCCGAGCAGCTGGCGATCTCCCAGGCGTACCTCAGTCTCCTCGAACGGGGCGCCAAACCCCGGGTGAGTGCGGCCTTGCAGCGCAAGATTACCACCTGGTTGGGGGCGCCGGAGACACCAGCACCGGCTATTACTGCAGAAGGTTGACGGCCTCCTGAGGAACCCCAGTCGTGACGCGGCTTTCCGGATGGCTGGCAGTAATAATGTGGGGGTTATCTCTGCCCGATGTGGGGGTTATCTCTGCCCGATGTGGGGGTTATCTCTGCCAGCATTTTGTTGGCGACTTTTTTAAGGGATGTATTTCCAATGGGTTACAAGCCCATCGAAGCCATTATTACTGCCTAATAAGATCTACAAGATCGACTACGCCCCGGTTCGCCTGGCGGCGCCCGGGCGCCTGCTACACTTTCCTCCCGCACGCTCGAGCTTCGACACAGCTTCCGGAGGGGGGAGAGTCCGATGCAGACGTATCACCTGACCGACGAGTTTCTCGATCCCGCTGCCGAGCAGGCCCTGCTGGCCAGCCTGGCGGCGGCTCCCGCCCGCTACTGGGAATTGGAAGATGTGCTGACCGCCGACCTCTTCCCCACCGAAACCGCGACCTGGCAGGCCCTCGCCGTAGCTCTGGCCGCCGGCCAGCCCGCTGGGGTGCCTGCAGACTGGCGCCTGGCCTCCGACCCGCCCGCCACCGCGCAGCGCCTGCGGGATCTGCATCAGCGGCGCCTGCTGGCGGCAGTGCACGAGCGCCTGGCACAGGCCCTCTTCGATGAGGCGACCCCAGCGCCCGCCATCGTCACGCTGCTCGAAGCAGAAGCCCTACGCGTGCAGGCGGCCCTGCGCGACCCCACGGCGGGCCCCCTGCAGTGGGCCAGTACGCTGCTACCCGTCGTGCTCGCCGATGCCGAAGCGCGGCGGCTCCAACGTGAAGCGACTGGCCGCGCCGTGCTCGGCGTGCCCACGGGCCTCAGCCAGCTCGATCACCTGCTGGGCGGCCTCAACGATGGTCTGCACCTGCTGGCCGGACCGCCCGGCATGGGCAAGACCACGCTGGCGCTCCAGATTGCTGCTGCTGCCACGAAAGAGGTGCCGGTGGTCGTCGTCACCTTCGAGCATGCCCCCGAGAACCTCACGCTCAAGCTCCTCTGCGCCCGCGCCGGCGTCAACCCGCGCGACGTGCAGCGCGGCTATGCCGACCTGGCGAAGCTGCGGGCCGCCGCGGCGGCCTGGCGGCCCGTGGCGGAGCGCCTGGCGGTCGTCGAAGGCAGCAGCCAGCTGACGGTAGCACAGGTGCGCGCCCAGGCGCGGCGGGCGCGGCGGCAGCACCAGGCCGAGCGCTGCCTCGTCGTCGTGGATTATCTCCAGCTCTGGGCGAAGGTGGCGGAGGACCTGCGTGGCCAGTTGTCCGTGCGCGAGCGCGTGGACATGCTGGGCGGGCTGCTGCGCGCGCTGGCGCTGGGGCTGCGCAGCCCGGTGCTGGCGCTGGCCTCGCAAAACCGCAGCGCCGGCCACTATGGCGCCGGCAAGGGTTCAGCGGCGCTCGATTCGCTGAATGAAAGTGGCGATTTAGAGTATG
>Ga0233424_10002255_pt1 | contig 14171 bp, 15 predicted proteins | sample Watercolumn_Towu_FD_181011 | JGI IMG/M metagenome (GOLD analysis project Ga0233424, IMG submission 181011) | Freshwater microbial communities from Lake Towuti, South Sulawesi, Indonesia - Watercolumn_Towuti2014_125_MG | ecosystem: Environmental > Aquatic > Freshwater > Lake | place: Indonesia...
ACCAATGCCGGGGGCGAGACGGAGGCGGGCAGGGATGCCCGCGGACCAATGCCGGGGGCGAGACGGAGGCGGGCAGGGATGCCCGCGGACCAATGCCGGGGGCGAGACGGAGGCGGGCAGGGATGCCCGCGGACCGGTGGCGGGGGCGAGACGGAGGCGGGCAGGGATACCCGCGGACCGGTGGCGAGGCTTCCGCCGACCGCCTCCACGGCGCCTTTGGCCACCACCACCGCGCCCAAAGCTCGCTCCCCCGGACCCGTTCCACCCCCTGCCTCTTGCCCCGGAGCGACACGGGAGAGGGGAGGATCGCACGAAACCCCTGCCCCTCCCTGTCACGACGGGGGAGCGGAGACCTGCTGCGTGGCACCCACGGGTGTGCGCACCGCAAGGCGGTCGCTGGCCATCGGATACTCGCGCACCAGCGACCATTCTGGGTGCATGTGCTCGGTGCCGCCCAGGACCGCAACTGCTGCATCGTGCAGTGCCCGGTCCATCGGGTCGAATCCGTCTGGCCGACTTGCGAGGACAGCGTGCTCGAGCAGCACGTGGACCGCCTCCGGCAGCTCACCGTGGGAGGTTGCGAGATCGACAGCGTCCCCGTTCGCGACAAGCCACCTCGTGGTCATCCGGTTGCACGTGAGCTTGCCCGTCTTGTCGACGCAAAGCACGGTCGTTGACCCGAGGGCTTCGATGGCCGGCATGCGTCGCGTGAGCACGTTGCTTCGTGAGAACCGCCATGCCTCGAGTGCGAGAAACACGGTGGTGAGCGCACTGGGAACTCCTCGGGGAGGATGCCCCGCGCCCATCCCCCGTAGCGCAGCGCCTCCGTAGGTGGACTTGAGGGGCGCAAGCTACCGCGACCCCGGCGAGCACTCCATCCCGCAGCGCGACGAGGTCGCCACCTCGCGTCGCCACGTACCACTGCGCGACGAGGATGCATGCGCCGGTTCCGGTGATCGCGTTGCCTCCTGCGGAGGCGCAAGCTACTGCCGTACCCCCCGTGCTGTCTCGCGCTGCATCGATGTTGGTTCAGCGGTGATACCTCCTCCGAAGGCGCAAGCTACTGCCGCGAGATCGTGCCCGACCTTGCCGGGAGCGGACTGAGGTCAGGTGGCGGTGACACGTACTGTCCCGTGACCAGCTGCCACGAGCGTGCCGGCGAGGAGTGACGCTCGCGCCCAAACCTCCTACGGAGGCGCAAGCAACTGCCACCCGGCGCGCCGGGCGCGTCTTTCAAGACGGGGATCGACTCCGCGGTGAGGTTCGATCCGTACACGGAAACTTCGTCGACTGGAGCAGCCTCACATCTGCATGGACGCGGCCGCCCTCACCGACGAGCACGATGTCGCCGACAACCACCTCGCGATTCGGGATCCGCTCGATTCGCCCCTGTCGCCAGACGCGCGTCGTCGGTGTCGAGAGATCGCGCACTGCATCAAGGGCCTCCTGGGTGCGCCACTCGTGGACGACAGTGATCCCGATGATCACGACCACGCTTGCCAGCAGCATCGCTGCATCGACCGCTTCGCCCGCACCGCCCGCGCGTTCAACATGCCTGCAACGATGAGCATCAGCAGCTTCCTCCTCAGCGCAGCGCCTCCCTAGGAGGACTTGAGAGGCGCAAGCTACGGCTCCGGGAGAACCTCGAGAATCCGGTGGACCAAGCCTCGCCCTGACGTTGCTGGCAGCTCGTTTGGCCCGTCCATGACGAGCCGCGCAGCCGCCCCAGTGTCGGTCAGTCCGCGCGAGGCGGTCGGCACATCGATGTCAATGCGACGCAACGCACCGGCCCCGGCACGGATGCGCACGTCGTCCCAGTCGTCCGCACAACGTGAAGTGGCCCCAAGGCAAGGCAGGCCAATCGCTTTACCGAGCAACAACAACCGCGACGTCTCCCTGTCAGGGGGTGCATCCGTGCGGGCAGAGCTTGCAGCCCGCTCCGACCACGGACAGATCGTGCGGAAGATTGGCGGTGCTTGGGTCGGGGAATCTCCTGACCGCGTTGCCTTGCTGCCTCATGACAGCAGGCTTCCAAGAGCTGCCATCGCCAGCCGATGTGGCAGGAACGCCACGACTGCCCGTATCACGTGAGCATCGGCACCGATGATCACGCGCCTCGGCGGGTCCTTCCGCGACGCAAGATTGACGATAGCCTTGCCGACGGCATTGGGGGTCGCTGCGAAGCGCGCCGCGAGGCGAGCCGAACGCCTAAAGCGCGTGAGCCCTTCCAGGTACGGCTTGGGTGCCGTCGGCGGCAGCGCGCGGATCGACGCGTCGAGCAACTGATCGGCCTTCTCCAACATCGGCGTTCGCACCGTACCCGGCAGAACGGTCACGACGTGGATGCCTTCGTGTTTCAGTTCTTGGCCCACCGCGTCGCTCCAGCCAACCAACCCGAACTTTGCGGCGTGATACGTGGACTGCCAGGGCATTGGCGCGATACCCGCGATGGACGCCACGTTCACGATCATCGAGGTGCTTGCCGGGTTCGAGGCGTCGTGTGCCCCGGCGCGCAGCGCGGGCACAAGTTGCCGCGCCAACGCCATCGGGCCCAGGAGGTTCGTCTCGATGACGTCTCGGTCAGATCCCGCGTCTCCGAAAGCGAATGCGCCCGGCGACGCGATCCCCGCGGCGTTGACTAGGGCGTTCAGCTTTCCGCCTCGTGCCCTCACTTCCCTGACCACGCCGTCGCGGTCGGCTTCGTCCGCAACGTCAAGTTTGATTGGGACGACGTGCCGTGCGATTGCCCGATCAGTCGTGCCTTCAGCGAACCATGCCCGGCGTGCCTCAGCGCTGCGGACGCCGGCAAGGCAGTCCCATCCGGCGCGGGCGAACAGGCGGGCAGTCTCCTGCCCGATACCGGACGATGCACCTGCCACAACGACGAGCCCCGACGTGCCCCTGTTCATGGACCCGATGGTGCCGGATCATCAAGCCAGGCCGCTCGAAGTGGGCGCGAGAGACGGGTCTGCGTTGTTGCGACGCGCCGGGTCGGCGACAATGAAGGCGCCGTCCATCACCTGGCCACGGAGGCTCTTGCGTACGGCGAAAACCCCGGTGCCTGGCCGGTAGCCTGACCGGGGAGTGAGGTAGCTGCAGAGCCATCGCCGTCCGAGGACCGTTCTGGTCGCCTCCCTTCCATCCCTCCCCCGTTGCGGGGCCAACACGACCTCCGTCAGATGTACTGCGCAACGGACAACCATGGGCGACTCGACCACGTTCGGAGGCCATGATCATTGTGAGCGAGGTTGCCCAACATCAGCTTGAGGAAGTTGTACGAGTGCCGATCCGTGTGGACTTCCTGCCAGCCTCGTCCCACGGGCTCCCGGGTCATGTTGGTCTGACGTTTGCACCGGGCAAGCGTGACGGCTCCAAGTGGGCGCGGGACCTTGCGATTGACCTTGACCACTTGCGCGACCACTACCGCACTGACCTCCTTGTGTCGCTCATGGAGGACTTCGAATATGAGTTCCTGCAAATTGCAGATCTCGGGCCAGAGGCGACGGCACGTGGCATGCGCGTTCGGCGATTTCCGATTGTCGATGGCCATGCGCCCCGCAATGATCAAATGGATGCCTATATCCGCCTCTTGCGTGAGATTGAAGAGGCCGCGGGAGCTGGCGAAGCGGTGGTAATCCACTGCCGTGGCGGGCTTGGACGTGCGGGGACTGAGGCAGCTGGTGTTCTCGTGATGCGCGGGGCCTTGCCACAAGACGCCATCGCCACGGTTCGCACGACGCGCTCTCCGGATGCAGTGGAGAGCTTTGCTCAGGTGGCATGGATCGCGCGCGTCGCTGCGGTGTTGCGTACGGAAGCCGACCGCCCCGGTACGCGCCTGTAACCAAACTGTGGCTTTTCGGGATACCGTCCCAAACCATGCTATGGGGTCGCCTTGATCTTGGTGCCCTGTTCACCGCAGCAAACGCTACCCCCGGATCGTGCCGGGGATACGAAACGGAGGCAGTTGTGGCGCGCATCTATCGTCTTGAGCGGGTCCAAGAACTCAACCAGCCTCTTGACGAGGTGTTCAGCTTCTTCAGTGACGCAGGCAACTTGCAGGCGTTGACCCCTAAGTTTCTTGACTTCTCGATCAAGTCTCCGCTGCCCATCGACATGCACGCGGGGGCGCGGATCGAGTATCGCCTTGGTCTGTTTGGAGTTCCGATGCGGTGGCTGACGATCATCTCGGCCTGGGAACCGCCGGCGACTGATGCAGCATCCGGGCGACGGGTGGCCCGCTTCATCGATCAGCAGGTGAGCGGACCGTACGCGGTTTGGAAGCACCTTCACGAATTCGAGGAGATTGATGGCAGGACGATCATGCGTGACGTGGTCGATTACGCCGTGCCATTCGGACCGCTCGGCGAGGTTGCCCGGTGGGCATTTGTCCGCCGCACCCTAGACAGGATTTTCGCTTTCCGTCGAGAGGCGACCGACCACGTCTTCGGGAGCGCGCCTGCCCCATGGTCGCCAAACGTCGCTCAGGTCGCACTCGAGACCGCAGTAGAGGTCGTGACCGATGTCGCGAAGAGCGTGGCCACGGTGGGCCGGTGGGTGGCGACGGAACTCGCCTCGGTTAACGCGAGCCCCCCTGCTCCTGCGCGACCTAAAGGTGGGTTGTCGGCGCATGACGATGACTTTGCCGTCGAGGTGTACTTTGACGGTGACTGCCCGCTGTGCTTGCGCGAGATCAAGATGCTACGGTGGCTCGATAGCGAGAACCGAATCCGTTTCACCAACATCGCGGCGGTTGGGTTCGATCCAGTTTCGACTGGGCTATCAATGGGTCAATTGATGGAGCGAATCCACGGGCGCCTGCCGGACGGGACCCGGGTCGAGGGCGTTGAGGTCTTCCGCCAGCTGTACGGCGCCGTCGGATTCCGACGCGCGGTTGCGGTGTCAAGGTGGCCAGGCATCGCCCATGCATTGCACCTCGGATACGTGCTCTTCGCCAACAACCGCTTGAGGTTAACGGGGCGGTGCATCGACGACTTTTGCGATATACCCTCCAACGCAGCCAGCGTATCGCTTCGCGAAAGTCAACTGAATACTCAATCGACGATGCCGCCAGTCGCCGGGAATGTCGTCACGGCAGGTCCACCAAATCAGTCACGGACACGCTTGGACGTGCCCGGTCCAATCAGCCTTGCCGGGGTCTCTTGATGGCGCGCATCATCGTCTGGTTTCGGGGCAAGGACCTTCGCCTCGACGATCACGTTCCCCTTACACATGCGATCGCTCGGAACGCCGAGATCGTTCCTCTGGTGGTTCTAGAGGACGCCTACTTCGGGGCGAGCGCGAAGCGCCCGCCGCACCGGATGCAATACTTCATCGAGGCAGTCCGGGCGTTAGACATCGAACTGCGAGTTCGTGGTTCAAGACTGCTGGTTGTGCGCGGCAAGGGGAGCGCGTTGGTGCCATCCGTCGCGCAGTCGTTGGGTGCCGAACTCGTCGTCGCGCAGGAAACGGTCGAGCCGGGCGGGCGCGCTCGCGATGACGCTGTCGCTCGCGCCCTCGGAAATCGCTTCCTTCTTTTCAACGGCGAAACTATCCACCCGCCAGGCACGATACGCAATGGTCAGGGACGCTCCTACGGGGTGTTTACACCGTTTTCGAAGGCGTGGAGGCGAGAGGTCTCACACGCGCCGTGTGTCGATGCGCCAACGGTCCTGCCAACAGTCTCGCCCGAGATTATCGCCCAATCTCTTGGCCTGCCTGGCGCCGAGGAGGCCGGTGCGCCTCGGCGAAACCCATCGATTCTGGAAGCGGGCCCAAGCGCGGCCGGCGCTCGCCTCGCTCGGTTCGTCCGCGATGGCGCGACGGCGTACAAAGATCGGAGGGATCGACTCGACCTCGAAGGGACGAGTCGACTGTCCGCCGACTTGCGCTTCGGCACGATTTCTCCGCGGCGCGTATGGCGCACGCTGCTTGAGCAAGTGCCATCCGGACCGGGACAGATCTCGTTTGAGAACGAGTTGATCTGGCGTGAGTTTTCGTATTCGACCCTCCGCGACTTCCCGTCGATCGCGCATGACGATTTCCAGCGTGATTTTGCGGGGTTCCCTTGGCGTGACGACGACAACGGTTTTTTGACATGGGCAGAGGGGCGGACCGGATACCCGGTGGTAGATGCAGCGGCCAGGCAGTTACTCGGTGAGGGGTACGTCCACAACCGCGCCCGAATGATCGCAGCGAGCTTCCTCACCAAGGATTTGCTCATTGACTGGCGCCGTGGCAAGGCTTGGTACCGACATTGGCTTACCGACGGTGACCTGGCCCAGAACGTAGCCGGCTGGCAGTGGGTTGCGGGTTCCGGTTGTGATCCGCAACCGTATTTCCGGATCTTCAATCCGGTGACACAGGCGGTTCGGTTCGATCCTGAAGGCGAGTACATCCGGCGATGGGTGCCAGAGCTTGCGCGAATACCCACAAAACACATTCACTCGCCATGGACGGCCGACGCGAGTGAACTCCGCTCCTGGAACGTTGTACTTGGCAAAACATACCCGCGCCCCGTCGTGGATCATGCGACTGCGCGTGATCGCTTCCTCGCGGTCGCGTCGTCTCACCTCAAGCGCGCGCCCGGTTCGGTAAACGCGCCTCTGCCGTTGGGAGTCTGATCGCATGCCTACTCGAACCGCGCGAACGCCGGCTCGCGCTGGGCGCACCCAATCCCCGCGACGCGGCGTGCCGGAACGCCCGCCCGACGCAGCAGTGGCGGGCTTTTTGCCATGGCGGCAACCGTCGGCGCTCGAGCTTTTGGCGACTACGGGGGTTGTCGCACTGGTAATGCTGGTTCTTGATCTTGTGTGGCTCGGGGTTGTCGCGGTCGACGTTTACGACCGGGAGCTGGGCTCCCTCAAGCGGCCGGACATCGTGATCCCAGCAGCGGCTGCCTTTTACGTGATGTATGTGGTGGCGACGGTTCGTCATGCCGTCGTCGATGCCAGCAGCATTGTGGATGCCGGTCGGCGGGGGGCGGGGCTCGGCATCGTCGCGTACGGCACGTACGAACTTACGAATTGGGCCGTAATCGCAGGTTGGCCAGTTTCGCTAGTGCCAATCGACCTCCTGTGGGGGGTTGCACTGACGACCGTCGTGTCGGTCGCCGGGCGCGCGACGTACGAGTGGTTTGGCCATCGCGGCACCGGGTAATTCCGCCGGACACCCCTCCCGCGCCTTGCAATCGGAGTTCTCGGCAGGGAAGCGGCTCGCCGGTGTCCGCGGGCGCTCTATCCGATTTGGGGTCTACGCCGGGGCATAGCCTCCCATCTTCCGGCGCAACGGGAGCAGAATGAACGGTGGAGGCCGATAAATCTGGGGGTGGGGCTCGGGAGGGCTACACGGCTGGGCGCTCCCCCCTCGGACTGATCTTGAGTCCGCTGCTGTCAGCCCGGACGACGAAGGTTGGTCGGCACTCGCCGATTTGCAAGTGAGCCATGGGATGACGACCTCGATGGACGTGTTCTGGTCAAACGTTGCATTGGAAACCGCGCTGATGATCGCCCTCTGGATTGTCAGTGTCGTTAAACGCAACGCGAGCATCGTTGACCCGTGGTGGTCGATCGGGTTTGTGCTGATCGGGGCCAACACTGCGTTGCAGACGGGACTGACGCCCGGAAAGTCGCTGCTGCTCGCGATGACGATGACGTGGGGTGTGCGCCTGTGGCTGCACCTGCTTGTCCGGTCGATAGGCAAGCCCGAGGATGTGCGCTACCAAGCGTTTCGCCAGAAGTACGGTCCCGGGCGCTACTGGTGGATAAGTTTCTTTCAGGTGTTCGTGCTCCAGGGGGTGCTGGTAGTGATCATCTCCGCACCGCTGCAAGTGGTCCTTGGTGCGCCCGCACCCGATGACCTCACGTGGTGGGATGCGCTTGGCGCTGCCGTGTTCGTGGTTGGCTTTGGGTTCGAAGCCCTCGGCGACTGGCAGCTGTCGGCGTTTCGCCGGAATCCAGATAACAAGGGGCGCATTCTGGATACTGGCGTCTGGAGGTTTACGCGTCACCCAAACTACTTCGGGGACGCGCTGCTGTGGTGGGGGTTCTGGTTGTGCGGCGTGGACCTCGGCACCGATGGGTTGCTGACGGTCTTTGCGCCGGCACTGATGACGTTCCTGCTGATTCAGGTGTCCGGGGTCCGAATGCTCGACCGGCACCTCGCTGCCACGCGTCCGGGATATGCGGAATACATGGCGCGGACACCCGGCTTCGTCCCTGGCCCTCGACGCACTCCAGCCGGGCGGTCTCCCGCGTAGCGCGCGACCGCCGGTCACGGAACGCGGCGTACACTGGGCAATAGGGAATGGACTGGTTCGTGATCGACGGCGCCGCTCCAGGAAGCCAGTGAAGGGCGCTGGGGGCATGCGCGCGATACCAGTCGACACTAGCGGATTGATGTGGAGTCGTGCGGTAGCGAACCGTCGCAGATTGGAGTCGTTGCTTAGCGAAGGCGTACGCGAGCCTGACGAGATGCGGGTCGCGCCTGACGGCACCGTTCGACTGCCGCTCGCCGGAGGCGGTGTGCTCGAGGTTGCAACCTGCCCCCGACTGGATGTAGCGCGGCTGTCCGGGCCGCGCCGAGCGTTCCTGAGCCCGGAGACGGGACGGCGTGGGCCGTTCGTTGCGATCGTTGAGGGCGTCCCGCCCGCCATCGCTGACCTCTTTTATTCACACGCGCGCGACGAACTTGAGCGCTCGGCGGCCGTACCCGTCTCTTCGCTGAACCGGGCCGTCCGCGCAGGATGCGCTGCCGTGCGGTCGGCTGCCCGTCGTCGACCGGACCTCGACGCGTTTGGGTTCACGGCGGTGCTGTTCGAGCCGGCGCCGGACCCAGTGGCGTTCGTCGCGCAGTTGCCGCCGTGCCAACTTTTCCTGATTGAGGGGTCGTTGGTGCGAGCCGTTCCGGAAGTGCCGACGGGTCAGGCATCCGGGCGCGGACGCAGCGTGTCAGAGCGTCGATGGGAAGTCGAAATCGAGACGGTGCGGTTGCCACTGGTGCACGATGCAAAGCTGGTCCTTGTCGATGCATCGATCCCGGGGACGCTGCCCGACCCAACCCGGCTTGCGGAACTTGCGCGCAAGCAGGTCGGCGTGATTGCAGCTCGCGTCCTTGGGAACTCGACCGATCAGGAAGCGGTGGTTCTGCGCTTCTCTCGGCCAGCGGCATCGGTGATCGGCATAGTGAGGGCGTCGGAGCGCTTCCGTGACCTTCTCCGTGTGGTTGGCGACCACAAAACCACCTTCGCCACGAGACTGTTTGGGTTGGGATCCCAAACCGATCAGCGTTCCCGTAGCCTGATATATGGCCCGTCGGAAGACCCCGAGTTGCTGGACGCCATGCTGGCCATGGAGGCGACCGGAAGGGTTGCCACGAACGCATGGATCCTGCGTGACGGTGGAAGCGTTCTCGGCACGCACGGCACTGACAGAGGGAAAACCCCTCGTGCGCCAGTTCGCGACGAACGTTTCCCTGCCGAGGGTTCGGCGCCTTCTGGGCGCGTTCGACTGACGGCACCACCCGGACGGAGGGCCTCTCCGGAGCCGTCATCAGGGGAACCTGACCGACGACTGGGTGCGCGCGAGCGCGACAGTTTCTGGGTACGTCGTCGCGCGACGGCACCAGGTGCGCTTCCGGGCCAGACCGGCACCGTGGGGTACCCGTGGTTGCTGCCGGCGCGGGGCTCGCTCGTGCCCACCACGTTTTCTGGCACCCCTCTGAATTCTGCGCGCTATCCGAACGCAGCCGGCCCACGAGGCTGGTTCTCGCGGATGGTTGGGCCGACCGTTTTCCTCCCGGGGCCCCGTCGTCGCGGTCGACCCTTGTGGCTACGCGGGACGCTCGGCATGATCGTCACCGCCACGACCTTGGGGCTGACGTGGGCGGTGATTCGACCCGACGCGGCTGACCGCCTGATCCTCGAGTTCGCTCAGCCGACATCGACCGCGACGCCCCTGCCACCAAGCCCAACGCCACCGGTCCTCGCTGGTCGTACCGTTGCGCAGGCGCGCGGAAGGTTCGCATCGCTGGCTGCACCGCCAAACGTTGCCGGGGACCGGCTACCGACGGCCAACGCACAAGTGGTGGTCCTTGACGACGCTGGTGACCTCGTGACGATTGCCCTAGACACGTTCGTGGTCAAGCGGGAGCCGGTACCGACCCAGCTTGCGCGGGGAGCGTCGCCACCAGGTTTCGTGGCCCGGGGCTTCTTCGCAGACGGCGGCGCCGTCGTTCATCGCGACGACGGCAAGCTGGTTTTCAGCGCGGGCGGCGTGATTGCGCTGATGCCGTCAAATGGGCAACCGCCACGCGCGATTGGCGTCAAGGCACAGCCGCAGTGGGGGACCCCCGTCACCGCGGTCATCTACGGGGCATCGATGTACGTCTTTGACGCAGGGGTAGCTGCCACGGGTCAGGGACCGGTCGGACGGGTGTGGAGGCATCCGCTCACAGCCGGCGGGAACTACGAGGGCGATGCCGTCGCGTGGCTCGCTCCCGGACAGGCGGTTGACTTGACGCTCGCATCGGACGTGGCGACAGACGGCGCGTTCTGGGTCTCACGACGCGATGGCGCAATCGTCCGCCTCGCCGCAGGGAAGGCAGAGATCCTTAGCCTTAAGGGGGCTTCCTTGCCTACCCGGCTCGGGGCCATCTACACCGACCAAGGGACGCAATCCCTGTATGTCGTGGATGAGGTTTCCCTGCGCCTGATCCGTATCGGTAAGGACGGAACGATTGGGCCACATGTCGATTCGGTGCTGTCGCCGGGTGAGGCTGTGCGCGGGCTTTGGGTCGATGAGGACGCGCGGACGGCAGTCGTGGTGACGACGGGGCGGGTGTCGGTCGTGTCGCTGCCGGACTAGCGTGCCGGTCCGTATGCGTGCGCGATGCGGTGCAGCTCGCGCCCGCGGAGTGGGGTGATCGCTGCCTGACCCACGGTGCCCCCACTGCAACCCTTCCCCCGTTGCAGGAGCGCTGCGGGTATGCCGGAAGAGGAACAGGTAGTAGCTTGCGCCCCCGTAGGAGGACAAGCGACCTCCTGCGAAGGCGCAGCGCGACGGATAACCAAGGGCGAGCACGAGCGAACGCAGTCCGTCCCCGACCGCCCCAGCAGGCAGTAGCTCGCGCCCACCTAGTGGGATGGAAGCAGGCATGCAGCGCATGGCGGAACAACGCCCCGCGCACAGCACAAACGGTGGGCGGTAGCGAGGTACCCCCGGGGGAGGACATGAACCCGAAGAGGGGAGCAGGCTCGTGCTCCGGTATCCTGCCCGGGCGAGTGAGGCGTCATTGGGGAGCAAATCGGATCGATGTGGTACGGACGGCGCGTCGTGGTGATCTTCCCCGCCTACAACGAGGAGGACAATGTCGCGCACGCCATCGATGACTTTTTGGGAGCCGGTGGCGGCGGAATCGTCGATGAGGTCATCGCGGTCGACAACAACAGTCGCGACCGCACGGCCGAACGCATCAAGGGAAACCCCCGAGCGACCTACGTGCTCGAGACGCGCCAGGGGTACGGAAACGCGTTGCAGCGCGGGCTCGCTGAAGCGGCGTCGCGGGGTGCCGAGCTGATCGTCATGGCTGAGCCGGATGGCACCTTCGCAGGGAAGGATGTGCTCAAGCTGCTCGCGTTCTCGGACGACTTCGACCTCGTGCTCGGCACGCGTACGACGAAGGAGCTCATCTGGCAGGAGGCGAACATGGGTCGCTTCCTGCGCTGGGGCAACTGGGCCGTGGCGAAGCTCCTTCAAGTTCTGCATGATGGCCCGTCACTCTCGGACTGCGGGTGCACATTGCGGCTGGTGCACGTGGATGCATATCGAGTATTTGCCGGAAACCTCACGGTTGGGCGTTCCCACTTCCTGCCGGAGATGGTGTGCCTGGCACTCGCTGCGGGTCTGCGCATGGTGGAGGTGCCGGTGAACTACCGCGGAAGGGTCGGGGAGAGCAAGATCACGGGCACGCTGACGACCACCTTGCGCGTCGGCACCCGGATGATTGCGCTGATCCTTGGCTATTGGGTTAAGCGCCGGTTCGGCGTAGGGTTCGTGGCACCGCTGCCGATCGCCCCGGCACGACCGGTCCGCACACTTCGGTAGGGCTTGCCGGGGCTGCTTACGCCCACACCCCCGACGACGCCCCAGCAGCCGTTGACAGCGCGTGCGTCGGATGCCCGCAACACGCACGGGAATGCCCGTACAGGCGTCTCACGCACGCGCTGCTACTCCTCCTTCCGCCCCTTCGCTTACAAACCCCCGGCAAGCACTAGCTCGCGCCCACGAGGGGGGAAGTAAGCAGGCCTGCAGCGCCGCTCAGAAAGGCCCGCCCGGCGCATGAGGGCAACGGGGGAACGACGCTGCGCGCACACGACGAGGAAAGACGCTCCCACCGCCTGCCCTGCCCTAGCGGGCAGTAGCTCGCGCCCACGGAGCGGGATGGAAGCAGGCCTGCTGCGCCGCTTGGATAAGCCCGCCCGGCGCATGAGGGCAACAGGGGAACGATGCCACGCGCGCAAGACGAAGCGTGGGGAAATGTCCTTAGCGTGCGCCTCCGTAGGGGGAACGACGGAGGCGCAAGCGAGAAAACGGGTTAGATAAGCCCGCCCTTCGAATGAGGGCAACAGACGGGGATACGCTACCGACGGCGTGAGACACCTGACGCCACGGTGGCTTCGGCGACCGCCGCGGCGACCGCATCGACGACCTTGCGGTTGAATGCGCTTGGGATGATGTAGTCCTCGTTCAACTCGTCGTCCGCCACGGCACTCGCGACGGCGTGCGCCGCGGCCACCTTCATTTCCTCGTTGATGGTGACCGCGCCGGCATCCAGTGCGCCCCGGAATATGCCCGGGAACGCCAGCACGTTGTTGATCTGGTTCGGGTAGTCGCTGCGACCGGTGGCGATCACGCGTGCGACCCCTGCGACATCCTCCGGCATGATTTCCGGGTCCGGGTTCGCCAGTGCAAAGACGATTGGGTCGGGCGCCATCGCGGCGATGTCCGATGCAGAGATCACGCCCGGCGCCGACACGCCGATGAACACGTCCGCACCGATGAGCATCCCGGCCAGCGTGCCATGGCGATGCGCTGCGTTCGTGTGATCGGCGACCCACTGCTTCATGGGGTTCATGTTGTCCGTGCGCCCCGCGTGGATCGCCCCGCGCGTGTCGCAGCCAACGATCTCGGTGACCCCGCTGGCGAGCAGGATCTTGATGATCGCCACCCCGGCGGCGCCGATGCCGTTCACGACGACACGCAAGCCCTCAAGCGGTCGACCGGTTAGCCGGCAGGCGTTCACGAGGGCTGCAAGTACAACGACGGCGGTCCCGTGCTGGTCGTCGTGGAACACCGGGATATCCAGGCGGGTGCGCAGTCGTTCCTCGATCTCGAAGCACCGTGGCGCTGAGATGTCCTCGAGGTTGATGCCACCGAAGGCGGGGGCGATCCGGACGACCGTCTCGACGATTTCATCGACATCCTGCGTCTGGAGGCAGATGGGGAACGCGTCGACCCGTCCGAACTCCTTGAAGAGCATCGCCTTGCCCTCCATGACCGGCATCGCCGCGAGCGCCCCGAGGTTGCCGAGGCCGAGGATCGCCGAGCCGTCCGACACGACCGCAACGGTGTTCCGCTTGATCGTGAGCGCGAACGCCGCCGACGGGTCCTTGGCAATGGCGCGAACCACGCGTGCGACGCCTGGCGTGTAGGCCATCGAGAGGTCATCGCGGGTCTTGAGGGGCGACTTGCTGGTGACCTCGATCTTGCCGCCAAGGTGCAAGAGGAACGTGCGGTCCGAGAGGTTCACGACGCCGATGCCGTCGATCCCGCGGATTGCCTGCGCGATGCGTTCGCCGTGGGCATCATCCCCGCAGTTGACGGTGATGTCACGCACGAGAAGCCCCTTGTCCTGGCGAACGATGTCAATCGCGCCGATATCCCCGCCCGCCTCGCCAATCGTCGACGCGAGTCGCCCGAGCATCCCTGGCCGGTTTTCGATCTGGACGCGCACGATGATGCTGTAACTCGCGCTGGTGCGGTTGCTCACTGGACGCTCCGTTCGTCGCTTGCGCCTCCACAGGAGGGATTGCGGTGGTTGCCCCCATGCCTTCGGGTGCGTGCATTGTTCCGCATCCAGCGCCGGCGCCTGTGCGTGCATGGGTGCCGGGCATTGGG
>Ga0233424_10002257_pt1 | contig 14167 bp, 8 predicted proteins | sample Watercolumn_Towu_FD_181011 | JGI IMG/M metagenome (GOLD analysis project Ga0233424, IMG submission 181011) | Freshwater microbial communities from Lake Towuti, South Sulawesi, Indonesia - Watercolumn_Towuti2014_125_MG | ecosystem: Environmental > Aquatic > Freshwater > Lake | place: Indonesia...
CTGGCACGCAGGCGCGGATACCGTGGCGCGCCAGACGCTCATAGAGGGCATAGAGGGAAACGACGTCCTGAAGCGTCGTCTCGCTCTGCGCATCACTGCCGATGGGCAGGAAGCCAATTTCGCCGGAGCGGCCATCGGCCCCACGGAAATAGTGGCCGTTGATAACCAGCCCTCCGCCCAGACCGGCGGAGATCAGCGTGTAGATGAAGGAGCGTGATTGCATGCCGTGCCCGAACTGCATCTCGCCAATGGCGGCGGCCGCCGCGTCGTTTTCCAGCACGACCGGTGCGTCGATCAGACCGGCAAACAGGGCCTGTACGTCGATTTCCGACCACACCTCATAGGCTTCGGGGCGGTGGGGCAGGCGGACCCGACCCAGATCGTCGGGCATACCTATGCCCATGCCGATCAGGCGGTCGAAGTCGATCAGCCGTTTGCGCCGCAGGGTGTCCAGGGTTTCGGCTACAAAGGCGCGCACCTCGTCCGGCATGGCGAAATGCACTTCGCGGCTGGTGCGAAAACGCACCTGGCCTACAAAGTCGAGCGCCACGATGGTGATGTGGTCGCGGTCGATATTGAGACCGATCGAGAAGGCACCGTCCGGATTGACGATCAGTTGGGTCGCGGGCTGACCCCGCCCGCCTGTCAGGCGTCCCGCCTTCAGCACAAGCCCTTCGTTGAGCAGACGGCGGGTAATGTTGGCAATGGCCGGGGCGGTCAGGTTGGTGATATCAGCCAGATCGGCCCGCGTGATGGGGCCGCGTGCGCGGATGGCCTGAAGCGTAACACGCTGATTGTGGTCACCGGCGCGTTCCAGATTAGTGCCAGATAGACCCTCCTCAGAGGCCGGGGTCCGGGCGGCCATGCGAAGATCAATTGGGAACGCTTCCAAGGTCATGTGCTCGTTTCCGTAAGGCGCTGAGTCGCCCGGCGGCCGTCCTGCGGCGAATATCAAACAGAATCCCCCCACCAGATCGGCAAGCCGTCGCTTCCCAAGCCCTGTTCCGGAACCGATGGCGTCAAAGACAGGCTGTATTGGGTTGCCCCAATACGGCTGCCCCGTCAGCGATGAGGATCCTTCGGTGGTCCTATACAGGTTAGGCTGCTTCCGGCCGTCTTACAAGACGTTATGTCACACCTATTCGTGCACGGAGACGGAGATAGGTCAGGCCGGGGTTTCGCTGAGCACCCAGTTTTCGCGGTGCAGGCGGCGCTCGTCGCCCTGACCGATGTCGCGGACAGACTGACACTCGGCGCGGCTGACCAGACCGCTATGCAGGCTGATGCGATAGCGGCAGGTGGTGCCGATATCGAGACGGATATCGCCGACCGGCACGGGGGCTTTTTTGCGCACCCGGGCCGTGCGCGCCGCCGTCTGCTCCAGAGTCGGGCGGATCTGGCGGGCGTAGGCGTCCAGCGCTTCGCGCGTCGGGCCGGATTCATAAAGGACTTCGGCCTGTCCGGCGGCCTCGTCCCACGCCGTCAGCGTCAGGGTTTCCCGCGCGCTGATCGTGCCGCCGAATGGGCCGTTGATCAGCGAATCCAGCCGGTAGGGGTTGTTGAGGCTGAGGCCCAGATTGTGCGGAATGGCCAGAAGCGCGTCTTCGGGCAGGAACTGCTCGGCCGCCATTTCTGCCGTCATGGGGCCATAGAGGGCATCGAAGGCATCGCCTTCGCGGGCATTGATGGCCCCGGTGCGGCGCATGGCGGCCTTAAGCCGGTTGCGAAGCTGCGGCCAGTTTTCGACCCGCAGCGGCGTCAGGCTGACATCGGCAATATAGGTGATATCGCTGATGCTGGCGGCGGCCTGCATCACCTTTTCCAGCTCCAGCCGGTCCGTATCCGTCTGTGCGCCTTCGACGCGAAAATCATTTTTCAGACGGCTTTTGACGACGCGAAAGCCGTCCGGGTGGCGGGAAATCTGACTGAGATATTCCGCATTGAGTCGGGTCGTGACCACCTTGCCATCGGTTTCGGTCTGGGTGGTGCGCGTCAGGGTCTGCTTCACAGCGCCCCCTGCCGGCAGGGTGAGGCGAAGCTGGTAATATTCGACCTGAACCGGTGCCGCTGGTGTTTCTGCCCACGCCGTCGCCGCCATGCCACCGGCAATGCAGGCTGCGATGACAACCGCCCTGATCATGGTTTGCCCTTCCTGTTTTCAGGAACACACCCTTTAAATACGGTGTTTATGGCGCGACTTTGGGTCAACTCTGTGACGATCAAATCCGCCCAGAGGTCACTTGCCATGACCCTGAGGGGATCAGCCCTTGAAGAAGGTTTCGTACACGGACTGATCCAGCCGGTTCAGACCCAGCTGATATTCGTCGATGAACTCATGCAGGCCCGAGGCGATGAGGGCTGTGGCGTCGGCCTCCATCAAACGGGTGCGCAGGGCCTTCATATCGTTGAGCGCGGCGCAGTGCGGCTTTTTCTCACAGATGGCCTCCATGCACACGGTGGCATAGTCTAGCGAGAAGCGCACCGAGCGCGGGAACAGCCTGGAGAACAGCAGGAACTGCGTCACGTCGCGGTAATTGATCGAATGGTATTCCTGCCGGTACATTTCCAGCGCATTGACCGATTTCAGCACCGCGCCCCACTGCACATTGTCATAGGGGCTATCGACCTGCTCTCCACGCGGCAAAAGCAGAAAGTATTTCACATCCAGCAGGCGCGCCGTCTTGTCGGCGCGCTCCAGCAACTGCCCCATCCGCGCAAAGTGCCAGCCGTCGCCGCGCGACATGGCATTGATCATCATGCCGGCGAAGTGGGTGCCGGACTGACGCACCTCGGTATAGTAGGCTTGCAGCGCCTCGACCGAGCGTTTGCGGCTGTGGGCCTGCGTCAGGTGGTAAAGCTCGTTGATTTTTTCCCACACCTCGACCGGGATCACTTCGCGCACCGTGCGGGCGTTTTCGCGCGCCCGGTAGATGGAGGACAGGATGGAGTTGGGATTCTTGTCGTCAAAGGTCAGAAAGCGCACGATGGATTTCTCATCGGCGGTGGCGTAGCGCTTGTTGAAATCCTCATCGTCGCCGGAGGTGGCGATCAAAGGATACCACTGCGTCTCCTCGACGCTCAGACCCAGATCGAGCATCAGGTGGGTATTGACGTCGATGAAGCGCGCGACGTTTTCCGCGCGCTCCAGATAACGCGACATCCAGTAGATTGAGTTGGCAACGCGGCTTAACATCATGCGGAAGGTCCTGAACGGCGGTGGCCGCGGCTGCCACGGCAGTCGGTCGAATGGGCAAGGCGGAGCGGTATCATATCCTGTACTCCCCCACTTGTGGGGGAGGTGGCTCGGCGAAGCCGGGACGGTGGGGGGCTATGGATGCGGCACAAGGCCCCCACCACCCCGCCCTTCGGGCGCGGTCCCCCTCCCCAGCAAGCTGGGGCGGTATGGACTTTGGCAGAGCCCTCATTCCGCGACTCCGTAATAGTTTTCTTCGCCAAGCACCCAGGTGTCCTTCGACCCGCCGCCCTGCGACGAGTTAACAACCAGCGAGCCTTTTTTGAGCGCCACGCGCGTCAGGCCGCCAGGCAGGGTGAAGACCTCTTCGCCAAACAGCGAATAGGGGCGAAAATCGACGTGGCGGCCTTCGATCCCGTTGCCGATCAGTGTGGGGGCGCGCGACAGGGAGAGGGTGGGCTGGGCGATATAGTCGCGCGGCCGGGCGCGTATCTTCTCGGCAAATTCTTTTTGCTCAGCCCTGGTGCTCTTGGGGCCGATCAGCATACCGTAACCGCCCGACAGGTTCACCGCCTTGACCACCAGCTTGTCGAGATTGGCCAGAACGTAGTCGCGCTCCTTATCGTCCTCGCAGATATAGGTGGGCACATTCTGAGCGAGGGCGTCTTCCCCCAGATAGTATTTCACGATCTTCGGCACATAGGCATAGACGGCCTTATCGTCGGCAATGCCGGTACCGGGCGCATTGGCCAGCGCCACCTTGCCCTTGCGATAGGCGTTCATGATGCCGGGCACCCCCAGCAGCGAATCCTTGCGGAAGACCTGCGGGTCGATGAACTCATCATCAATTCGGCGATAGATGACATCGACCTGTTTCATGCCCTGTGTCGTGCGCATATAGACGGTGTCGTCCTCAACCACGAGGTCGGAATTCTGGCACAGGGGCACGCCCATCTGTTGCGCCAGATAGGCGTGCTCGAAATAGGCGGAATTGTAGATGCCGGGCGTCAGCACGACGATATTCGGCTCATCTTTGCCTTCGGGGGCGATGAATTTCAGCGTCTTATAGAGATGGTCGCCATAGTTGGAGACAGGGCGCACCTTCAGGGTCTGAAACGCCTTGGGCAGGATGCGCTTTTGCACGGCGCGGTTTTCCAGCACGTAGGAAATGCCCGACGGGCAGCGCAGATTGTCTTCCAGCACGTAGAATTCGCCGTCGCCATCGCGCACAAAATCGGTGCCTGAAATATGAGTCCACACGCCTTTCGGCGGCGACAGGCCCTCACAGGGCTTGAGGTAGCAGGCTGAGGAAAAGATCAGTTCGGCCGGGATCACCTTGTCTTTGAGAATCTTCTGATCGTTATAGATGTCCTGAATGAACAGGTTGAGGGCGCGGATACGCTGATTAATGCCGCGCTCCAGCTTGTCCCAGTCCGCCGCCGACACAAGGCGCGGAATGATATCAAACGGCAGGATTTTTTCGGTGCCCTTCTTGTCGCCATAGACGTTGAAGGTGTTGCCCGACTGATAAAGGATGTCTTCGGCCTGTTTCTGGCGGCGTTTCAGGTCGGCCCGGCTGAGCGCGTCCAGCTGCTCGACCAGGCCCGCGGCGGCCGCATGAGGCACGCCGTCGCTGGCGAACAGCTCGTCGAAAAACCCTTCGGTTTTATAGGATTCCAGACTCACGCGGGTGCCTCCCCAAAGCGAATAAACTCAAAAAAACGCGTACTTTCAGACCTTTTTCCGATGCCCGTCAGCGCATCGTTACATAAAAAATCGAAAAATGCTGAAGGGCCGGCCTCAGGCATTTTCACCGTCTTTTTCCACTTGAAAGTACCGCAGACGAAGCCAAGGGCACTCTCAAGTGAGTTATCATAGATAGACCTCGTTCATCGTCACCTGCACGCGCAACTCCTCCTTGCCGCCGCCGCGATAGATGGTGCCGGAGGTTGGCGTCGCATCGAGATAGTTGCGCCCACACGCCACACGCACATGGTCCTGCGACACGAGGCAGCCATTGGTCGGATCGAAGCCGCGCCAGCCGATATAGGGGATATAGACCTCGGCCCAGGCGTGGCTGGCGTCGGACTGAATCTTGTTCTCGTAATTGGCCCCGGTAAAGATGTAGCCCATGCGATAGCGCGCCGGGATGCCGAGAAGCCGCGCCAGCGTGATGAACAGGTTGGCGAAGTCCTGACAGACGCCCTTACGATTGGCATAGACATCAAAAGGCGTGGTCGAAAACGAGGTCGACCCGGGCACGTACTGATAGTCGCGGTATATGGTCAGGTTGATGTCGTTCAGCGTGTCCATGACGTGACCGGCATTGCGCTCGGAGAAGGCGCGCGCATAGACCAGCAGTTCGGCAATCTGGGTTTCCGGCATTTCGAGCAGCAGCAAATAGGGCTCCATCACCTGAAGCTGCCACGGCATCCACGAAATGGGGAAGCGCGCCTGACGCTGTGCCGGGCCGTAATCGTCCGGCGCCTGTCCAAAAATCTTTACCAAAGAGCGGCACGAGACGGTCAGTTGCTTGTAGGGCTTGATGATCGAATAGTGGATGTTCTGATTACCGAACACGTCCTCAAAGCGCACATCCTCGCCTTCGGCCGAAATGGTCAGAGTCGAATGGATGACCTCCTGAAGCTGATCTTCGACCGGCAGCAGGCGGAAGGTGTGGGTCGAATGTTCAACGGCCTTCTCATAGGTGTATTCCGTCGAATGCACCACATCATAAAGCCGGTAGGTGAGGGGGCTGCCGTCCGGGGCGTGGGTGACCGAACGGGCATTGATCACGTTCGACTGCACGTGGCTCATGCTGGCCAGCTTGGCGACGATGGAGGCCTGCTGCGACTGGGCCTGCACGCTGGCGAACAGGGCGTTGCGCTCGGTGATCTTCTCCAGCGGCCCGCCCTGAAGGATGGGCGAAGACAGGGCCGACGGGCGGTCCGGCTGCTGCGGCGGCACCGGCAATTTCGGCGGCGCTTCCTTCTTGTTGGTCCAGATGACCGCGCCGCGCCGCGCGATGATCAGTTGCCCGCCCTGCATCGGCGTCCAGTTACCGGAGGCGAACGGCGAGGAGGCGAAGACCACCGCCGTGCGGAAGGTGTCGCGCGGATTGTTGAGCGCGAAGGAGGCGGCGTCCGACTGAAACCCCTCGGTGGCGTGCGGCGGCTTGATGCGGCTGTAATAGAGGCTCGACTGTGACTTGGAGCCGTAGAAGACCGCCACGGTCACGCCATCGGAAATGGCCATGTCGGCGGAGCCCAGATCATCCAGTTGCAGGAACCAGCTCAGAAGCACGCTGTGGTCGATGGCCGCCAGCGTGCGCGCGCCGTAATCCTCGATCTTGCCCAGCAGGAAGACCAGAGCCAGCTCCGAGTCTGTGCGCCCCAGCGGCTCCAGAAAGATCGACTTGTTGTGGTGCAGTCCCTTGATGGCTTCCTTGTCGAGGTTGCCATTGTGCATGAACACCCAGTCCTGACCGGCAAAGGAGCGGGTAAAGGGCTGGGTTTCCAGATGGGTATAGCCGGTGGCCGCGCCGCGCACCTTGCAGAAGAAGACGGTCGAGCGGAACCCTTCCCAGTCGCTCATCGCCCCCTTGAGCGAAACCGTGTCCTTGGCTGCCGGGTCCTTGGCCACCATTGCGGCCTTATTATCCGCCGGGTACCATGCCAGACCCCAGCCGAGCGTATGGTCGCCCTTTTGCGGGCCGGTGCGAAACTTCAGGTCGATGAGCGGCGAACTTAAGCCGTCGAAACTAAACGCAAAGATGTCGCTCGAAATATCGCTGAACAACGGGTGGTCCTTCTCGCTCACAGGAAACTAAACGGCCTTGGCCGGGACTTGTCCATATGCCGTGCCGTATCAGAGTTACACATTTTTTTTGTCTTCGTTACAGTTCTGTGACGTGATTTTGTGGGGAAAGCCGACGTAAGCTGACGGATTGAAACGCAGCCTCTCACTTCATACCTCCCCAGTTTGCTGGGGAGGGGGACCGCACGAGGCGCGAAGCGCGAGATGCGGTGGTGGGGGCTTCAAGCGGCCCGGCGATTCTGTAGATTACAGGTCGCAGGATATCTACCACCTCTCCCTGCCGGTGCAGGGAGGTGTAAGACGGCCATCTCTCCCTGCCAGAGCAGGGAGGGTGTAAGACTGGATGAGTGAATGACCATACTGACGGCGCTGCATCACGTTACCGACTATCGTTACGAGCGGCCGATCGGCATGGGGCCGCAGGTCATCCGGCTGCGGCCCGCCCCGCACACCCGCGCCCACGTGCAGTCTTACCGGCTGAAGGTCGAGCCGGAAAACCACTTCATCAACTGGCAGCAGGACCCCTTTGGCAACTGGCTGGCGCGCATCGTCTTTCCGGACAAGGTGGCGCAGTTCCGCGTTGAGGTCGATCTGGTCCTTGAGATCAAGGTTTTCAATCCGTTCGACTTTTTCCTCGAAGACACGGCGACCCACTATCCGTTCACCTATGCGGAGTCGCTCAAAGAGGAACTGACGCCCTATCTGGAGATCAAGGAACGCGACGCCCTCCTGATGGAGTTTGTGCGGTCCATGCCGGACCTTAACCCGGCGACGGGCGAAAAGTGGGGGACGGTCGATTTTCTGGTCGCCTTCAATCAGAAGGTCAATGCGCACCTCAACTACACCCTGCGCATGGAGCCGGGGGTGCAGACCTCGGCCGAAACCCTGACCCTGCTTCAGGGCTCGTGCCGCGACATGGCGTGGCTGGCCTGTCAGGCCCTGCGCCACAAAGGCTTCGCCACGCGCTTTGTCTCCGGCTATTCGATCCAGCTCAAGGCCGATGTCGAATCGCTGGACGGCCCGTCCGGCGTCAGCGAGGACGTCACCGACCTGCACGCCTGGTATGAGGTCTATCTGCCCGGCGCCGGCTGGATCGGGCTTGATCCCACGTCGGGTATGTTCACCGGCGAAGGCCATATCCCGCTGTGCTGCGCCCCCAAACCGACCTCGGCGGCCCCCATCACCGGGGCGCACGAACCGGCGCAGTCGCAGTTCAGCTATGAGATGGGCGTGACGCGCATCTATGAATCGCGCCGCGTCACCCAGCCCTATACGGACGGCGAATGGCAGCGCATCGACGCGCTGGGGCATAAGGTCGATAAGGCCCTGACGGCGCAGGATGTGCGCCTGACCATGGGCGGCGAGCCGACCTTCGTGTCGCTGGATGACCGCACGGGCGATGAGTGGCATTTTACGGCCCTGTCTGACACCAAGAAGAAACTGGGTTTCGACCTGTTCAAACGCCTGTCGGCGCGCTTTGCCAAAGGGGCTTTGGCCCAGCACGCGCAGGGCAAGTGGTATCCCGGCGAAATCCTGCCGCGCTGGGCGATGAACGCCTTCTGGCGGCTGGACGGTAAGCCCCTTTGGCTCAATGCGGACCTGCTGATCGACCCGGAAGCCGCTGCGCATGAGCCGCAGGCGACGGCGCGCACCTTCCTGCGCACGCTGGCAGGAGCGCTGGGCCTGCATGAAGACCTCGTCATCGACGCCTATGAGGACATTCCCTACCACCTGTGGAAAGAGCAGCGTCTGCCGCTTGAGGGCGAGATGCTGAAGGCCGATGTCTATGAGGCGACGGAGCGTAAGCGGCTTCAAGCCCTTCTGGACAACGATCTGGGTCAGCCGACCGGTTTCGTCCTGCCCTTGCAGTATTCGGCGCGGTTCGACGGCTGGATGTCGAACCCATGGCGTTTCCGCACCGAGAAGATGATGCTTTTGCCCGGCGACTCGCCGGTGGGGCTGCGCCTGCCGCTGGGGGCGCTGCCGTTTGTTGATCAGGCTGAGGTGGACGCGCATCTCTTCCCGCCGCGCTCGCCCTTCGCGCCGACCGAGGCCCTGCCGGAGGCGCAGACTCTGGTGCCGCGCTTTGCCACGGCCATCGGTAAGGCGGGCGACCCGAAGCGCTGGGCCGGGCCCAATGGTCTGGTGCGCTCGGCCCTGTGCGCTGAGGTGCGGCATGGCAAGCTGTTCCTCTTCCTGCCGCCGACCGCCTATGCCGAGCACTATTTTGAGCTGATTTCGGCCATAGAAGCGGTGGCTACGCACCTCAAAATGCCGGTGGTCATCGAAGGTTACGGTCCGCCGCGCGACCACCGCATCGAGTCCTTAAGTGTCACGCCCGACCCCGGCGTCATCGAGGTCAATATCCAGCCGGCGCGCCATTGGGATGAGCTGAAAGACATCATCACCACGGTTTATGATGAGGCGCGTCTGGCGCGGCTGGTCGCCGACAAGTTCCTGATCGACGGCAAGCGCGTCGCCACGGGCGGCGGCAACCACATCGTCATGGGGGCGCAGAAGCCGGAGGATTCGCCGTTTCTACGCCGTCCCGACCTGCTGGGCTCGATGATCCGCTTCTGGCAGAACCACCCCAGCCTGTCCTACCTGTTTTCGGGCCTGTATATCGGGGCGACCTCTCAGGCCCCGCGCATCGACGAGGCGCGCCACGAGTCGCTCTATGAGCTGGAAATCGCCCTGTCCAACCTGCCCAAGGGCGAGGCGGAACAGGCCCCGTGGCTGGTGGACCGGCTGCTGCGTAACCTGCTGGTCGATCTGACCGGCAATACGCACCGGGCGGAATTCTGCATCGACAAGCTCTATTCGCCGGATTCCGACCGCGGGCGGCTGGGCCTGCTCGAAATGCGCGGCTTTGAAATGTCGCCGCACCCGCAGATGAACCTCATTCAGGCGCTGCTGATCCGCGCCCTGATCGCCGTCTTCTGGAAGAAGCCCTATACGGGGCGGCTGGTGCGCTGGGGCACGCAGTTGCACGACCGCTTTATGCTGGGCCATCAGGTGCGCGAAGACCTCCATGAAGTGCTCGATTTCCTCAAAAGCCAGGGCTATGCCTTCAGCCGCGACTGGTTCATTCCCTTCTTCGACTTCCGCTTCCCGTCACTGGGCAGCGTGCAGATCGGCGGCCTGACGCTGGAGTTGCGCGCCGGGCTGGAGCCGTGGCCGGTAATGGGTGAGGAGCCGTCCGGTGGCGGCACGTCGCGCGGCGTCGATTCCTCGGTCGAGCGCATGGAGGTGGTGCTGTCCGGCGCGGTGGGTGATCAGCACGTCGTCACCTGTAATGGCCGTCGCCTGCCGCTGCACCCGACGCGCGACGCCCATATTCAGGTGGCCGGTGTGCGCTATAAGGCGTGGGCCCCGTGGTCGAGCCTGCACCCCAACCTGCCGGTCAATACGCCCCTGCAGTTCGATGTGATCGACACGCGGCTGGAACGCTCGGTCGGCGGCTGCCGCTATCACGTCATGCACCCCGGCGGGCGCAATTACGAGCAGTTGCCGCTCAATGAAAACGAGGCCGAGGGCCGCCGCCTGTCGCGCTTTGAGGCCCCGACCCATACGCCGGGCCGCGTGCGCGTGCCGGCCCTGCATATCAATCCGGACTACCCGATGACGCTCGATCTGCGGCGAAAAGATTGATATCGGCGGTGGCAGGCGTTTTGCCTCTTCGGCCGTGGGTGTAGGAACAACCGGGCAATAAAAAAGGCCCCATAAGGGACCGGCGAACGGAGGGTGTCATATAGGGGCTTCGGCATAAAAGCCAGTCGGTGGTGCCGTGTAAGGGCCGGGCGGGGGCTCGCCTTCATCGGGGCTGTATCGCGGCACCCAGTCCGCGGCGGCGCGCTGAAATTCGAGCTGTTGCGACAGGCTTAGCCTTTGATCCAGCGCCTTGCGCCGTTCGTTTGCGGCTTCGTGACCGTAGCGGGCCGCAATCGCCAGCCACACATAGCCGTTTTTCAGACTGACCGTTGTGCCCAGCCCCTCCAGAGCCATCAGCCCCATCCGGTACTGCGCTTCGGCCATCAGTGCCCGGAAACGCGGCATACGGTTGTTATTGGCGGCTTTTTCCAGAAACCGGGCGGCCTCCGTCTTGTCCCTCCAGCCCCCCAGCCCGTGCCACAGCATTTCGGTCATATCCAGTTCGGCGTGCACAAGGCCGCTTTCGGCGGCCAGGCGCAGATAGTGCATAGCCGCCAGACCATCCTTATCCCCACCCAGACCGTGAAAGTAAAGGGCGGCCAGACGGTGGGTGGCGTAGCGGTCGCCCTGATCGGCGTCCTGTCGGAAAAGACGGCGGCAGGCGCGAAAATAGCGCAGTGCCTTTTTGGGATTGGCCCGACCGCCCCAGCCGAAATGGTGCAGCCTCGCCTTGTCAAAGGCGGTTTCGGCATCGTGTGTGTAGGGACGGAAAAAGAGCTGGCGACGCAGACGTTGATAAGTGCGTTGGGCGTGGGCGGGATCGGCGACGACGCCCTGACCTGTGCTTAACAGGTGAGCCAGAAGGAACCCGGCTCTTATGTCTCCGCGTCTGGACCTCTGTTCGAGATCTTCGGCAGCATCAAAGCGAAGCGACAACAGGTCCTCTTCGCGCTGGTGTTTGAAATGAAAGAGCGGCATCGAATAGGCCTTCGGCCCCGCCGGATTTTTCATGCTCAGACAGCCCCCTTCGTGTGCAGTGGGTCACGCTTACGTCCGTATTTAATATAGACTGTTTACGAGCGTCTGGACAGATGTGTTAACATTTTGCCGGCGGCTGTGGCTGCCGGGTGACTCAGGGTCCGACTGTCGTAATTGTGCCGCAAAATCAGCCGATGGTGTCACCATTAGCAATCCGGCAGAGGCGGTTTTCATGCGTAAAATTTTACCGGTTGTCATGAGCATGGCTTTGGCTTTGCCAGCAGCCGCTCAGACGACGACCAATAATTATCAGGCCTCGGACTACGACCGCGCGCCGTGGTGGATGAAGACGCCGGTCATCACCCAGACGGGCTATGTGCGCACCGAAATCGACGCCAACCGCGCTAATTTTTCGGCCTCCTTCCTCGCCGTGGGCAAGACGGCGGATGAGGCGCAGCAAAAGGCCGTGGCGCAGACGCGCGCCCTGACCGATGCGCTGAAAAAGCTGGGAAAGGACGCGGTGCGCGTCAACACCTCCTTCTCCATGCGCGTCCTCTATGAGCAGTACCGCGACAAGGAAGGCAACCGCATCGAAAACCAGCGCGGCGACAAGATCGAAGCCTATCAGGTCAGCATGGGCCTTGATGTAAAGGTCTATGATCTGCGGACGCTGGAACGCGCCTATGCGCTGGTGCTGGCCGCGTCGCCCACGGCGTCGCAGCCGGTCTATTTCTCGCTGGAGCCCGACAATGCCACCAAGACCTGGCTGTACAATGAGGCGGTGAAGGACGCGGCGCGCCGGGCGCGTCAGGCCGCCGAAGCCGCGGGTGGCAAGCTGGGGGCGATCAAGGTGATCGACCCGACGGGCCGCGCCTGTCAGACGGATATTCTGGCGCGGGGTGAACCGCGCGGCGGGCAGGATTTTGAGCCGACGACCGTGGCCTATGACATGCCGCCGCCGCCACCCAAGTTGCAAGTTCGTGAACCAGTGGTAGAGGCTATGTCTGCTCCGTCTCCGGTGGAGCAACTGGAAGCCAAGGCCGCGCAGAATGCATTTATTCAGGCCCCGCCGCTGAATGAACTGACGGCGCAGGCCTGCGTTGTTTATGGGCTGAACTGATGCGCCGCGTGTGGATAGGCCTGTGCACCCTGCCGCTGCTGGCGGCCGGGGCGGAGGCCGCGCCGCCTGTAAAGCCGGTCGAAACCACGGACCGCTTCGACGCCGCGCCGTGGTGGATGGAACGTGCGGTGCTGCCGCAGACCGGCTATGCCGAGACGGAGGTGGAGGCCAATCGCGCCACCTTCGCCGCGCGGTTCAAGGGCACGGGCAAGACGGCCAGCGAGGCGCAGCGTCAGGCGGTCGCGCAGGCCGAAACCCTGATCTCCGCCCTGCGTCAGCGCCCGGCGGAGGCGGTGCGTGTCAGGACTGACTTTGCGGTGCAGGCCTTTTACGAGCAGTACCGCGACAAAGACGGGCGGCAAATCGCCAATGTCCGCGGCGACAAGATCCAGGGCTATGACGCCACCCTGACCCTGCGGGTTGAGGTGCGTGATATGGCCGTGCTGGAGCCGGTCTATGCGCTGGTTCTGGCGGCCGCCCCGACGCAGGTGGATCGCGTGGCCTTTGCCTTGCAGCCCGACAATGCCCTTCGGGACCGGCTGCGCAATGAGGCCACGCGCGATGCGGCGGCACGGGCGCAAGGCGCCGTCAAGGCCACGGGCAGCACGTTGGGCGGCATCCGCCTGATCGACCCGTCGGGCCGCGCCTGCCGCGCCGATATTCTGGGGCGACGTCCTGACGCGAACGCGGACTTGGCCCTTACGGGCCAGCGTGTTGAGTACAAAGGACCACCCCAGATGGTTTCCGGTCCGTCCTCGCCGCCGCCTCCGCTTTATCAACTCGAAGCGCGCGCGGCGGAAAATGCCTTTATTCAGACGCCGCCGCTGTATCGGGTTCAGGTCCAGACCTGCGTTGTTTATGATCTGAAGTGAAAAAGGCGGTCCCGCAAAGGACCGCCTTTTTTATGGTTTCTGCCGTCACTCAGCCCGATCAGAACTTAACGGTCAGGCCCAGTTGCAGGACGGGCCACGTCTTGGCGTCCTTGACGTCGTTTTGAAGCTCCTGACGTTCCTTTTCCAGCGCCGCCTTGTAGGCCGGGTCATTGGCATAGGTGCCGTCCGAGGTCAGGGTCACGCTGGGGTCATCGCCCAGCACAGCCCCGGCCAGAACGCGGAAGCCAAACCGCCCATCCGAGCTGAAGGTGTTGTCGAAGCCCAGCCCGACAAACGGGGCACCGTCGCCCATATCGGCCTGCGCGCGCAGCGTGCCGATCTGCGCCGGGGTGAAGGGCACGCCACCGATATTGGTGGTGCCGGTCGGACGCGCGTCGAGTTTCACATTGCGATCACCGGTTACATAGCCGCCGGACACAAAGAAGGAATTACGGAAGGGGTGAACGTCAACGGCAAAGGTGAAGGGCTTGAAGTCCAGCTCGCCATTATAGTTGACGTCGTCCGAATTGAAGTCGT